>Ga0213839_1001414_pt1 | contig 15575 bp, 12 predicted proteins | sample SWPATP21_FD_160075 | JGI IMG/M metagenome (GOLD analysis project Ga0213839, IMG submission 160075) | Coastal seawater microbial communities from Marineland, Florida, United States - SWPA TP2 #1 | ecosystem: Environmental > Aquatic > Marine > Coastal | place: USA: Florida | collected 2016-08-14 | reverse complement strand
GCGCCGAGGGCGAGGAGGGCTCCGGTGCCGAACGCGATGGGGAGGAAGCCCACGGGCGTGCCGCGGTCCAGCTCCTTCTTGCGGAGCCAGAAGCGGGCGTTGAGGTAGGCGACACCGGTGAAGCCGAAGGGCATGGCTGCGAGGGCGCCCCAGGCGACCGGGGGGGCACCCTCCGCGGCCAGGGTCCACGCCCGCTGCCACAGGTAGAAGCCGACCAGCAGGGTGGCGCACAGGGCCACGTGGCGGGCGATGGTGGTGGACGGGCGGGTCTCGTCGCGATGGATCAGCTGCACCGGGAAGCCGGTGACGAGCCCGAACAGGCCCCCCACGATGGCCATGAGGCCGACGGCCAGCAGGCCGATGAGCGCCGCTCCGACGAAGGAGAGGGACAGCAGGGACGAAGCTGCGAGGAACACAGCCTCGAAGCCGCCGACGAGGGCGCCCACACCGACGCAGAGGAGGGTGCCGTAGCGCCACCGCTCGAGAGGGGTCCAGAGCTCCATGCGGGGACCTATCCTGTGGTCGGTCCCCGGTCGTGGTACGACCGCCCGGAGGACCCCATGTACGCCATCTCAGTCAACGACGGCTCGCTCCAGTGGACCGAGGTCGACGCCCCCACCCCCGGTGAGGGGCAGGTCCGCATCCGGGTGGAGGCCGCCGGGGTGAACCGAGCGGATCTGGTCCAGCGGGCCGGTCGCTATCCGCCTCCGCCAGGCGCCTCGCCCATCCTCGGCCTCGAGGTCTCCGGGGTCATCGACCTGGCGGTGGAGGGCGGGCGCTTCGCGGTAGGGGACCGGGTCTGCGCCCTGCTGACGGGTGGGGGCTACGCCACTCACGTCGTCGTCGAGGAGGAGCTGTGCCTGCCGGTGCCCGACGGCCTCGACATGGTGCAGGCCGCCGGGATCGTCGAGGTGTGGGCCACCGTGTGGCGCAACCTCGTGGAGCTCGGCCGCATGTCGGCGGCGGACCGGGTGCTGATCCACGCCGGCGCCTCGGGCGTGGGCACCGCGGCGCTCCAGCTGGCGGGTCTCCTCGGGGCGCGCACCTTCGTGACCGTCGGCTCTCAGGACAAGCTGGACCGCTGTCGGGCCCTCGGGGCCGAGGCCGGGGTCAACCGCCACGACGGCCCCTGGGTCGAGGCGGTGCAGGCCTGGGCCGGCGCGGTCGACCTGATCCTCGACCCGGTCGGGGCCGGCTACCTCGAGCAGGCCCAGGAGGTCCTCGACGTCGACGGGCGCTGGGTGCTGATCGGGCTGATGGGGGGTCGACGGGCCGAGGTCGATCTGGGGCGGCTGCTCATCAAGCGGCAGCAGCTCCTCGGCAGCACCCTCCGCGCCCTGTCCGTCGCCCGCAAGGCCCCCGTCCTCCGTGCGCTGGAGACCACGGTGTGGCCTGCCTTCGCCGACGGTCGCATCCGCCCGGTGGTGTACGCGGACGTGCCCATGCCGGAGGCCGAGCGGGCCCACGAGCTGGTGTCGAGCAACGAGACCATCGGCAAGGTCGTGCTCACCACGCCCTGACCGCATAGGTGCGCCTCCCTGGAGGCCCCCATGGACCTGGCCCACGAGGTCGACCGCCGCCGCACCTTCGCGATCATCTCCCACCCGGACGCCGGGAAGACGACCCTCACCGAGAAGCTGCTCCTGTACGGGGGAGCGGTGCACATGGCGGGGGCTGTGAAGAGCCGCAAGGCCAGCCGCCACGCCCTGTCCGACTGGATGGAGATGGAGAAGGAGAAGGGCATCTCCATCACGTCGTCGGTGCTCCAGTTCGACCACCTCGGGCGCCGCTTCAACCTCCTCGACACCCCCGGCCACGCCGACTTCTCCGAGGACACGTACCGCACCCTCGCCGCCGTCGACTCGGCCGTGATGCTGATCGACAACGCGAAGGGTGTGGAGCCCCGGACCCTGAAGCTCTTCGAGGTCTGCCGTCTCCGCAAGCTGCCGGTGATGACCTTCGTGAACAAGATGGACCGCCCGGGCCTCGACCCCCTCGAGCTCATGGACCAGGTCAGCCAGCAGCTGAACATCCGGGTGACGCCGCTCAACTGGCCCATCGGCGAGGGCAAGGAGTTCGCCGGGGTCTACGACCGCCTGGCCGAGAAGGTCGTGTTCTTCGAGCGGGCGGCACAGGGCACGGAGATCCTGCCCGAGGCCGTCCACGACCTCGACGACCCCGCGGTGGAGGCCCGCATCGGCGCCAAGGCCAAGGCGGAGCTGGTCGAGGCCCTGGAGCTCGTGGAGATGGCGGGCGATCCGTGGTCGATCGAGGACTACCTCGCGGGGGAGCTGTCGCCGTTCTTCTTCGGGTCGGCCATGACCAACTTCGGGGTGCGCCAGATCCTCGATGGTATCGGCGACCTGGCGCCGCCCCCCACGGGCCGTCCCACGGTCGAGGGCACCCGGGATCCGTCCGACCCGCAGTTCAGCGGCTTCGTCTTCAAGATCCAGGCGAACATGAACCCGCGCCACCGGGACCGGATCGCGTTCATGCGGGTGGTGTCGGGTCAGTTCGAGCGAAACATGGAGGTCAAGCTGGCCTCCTCGGGCAAGAAGCTGAAGCTGTCGAAGCCCCACAGCTTCATGGCCTCGGAGCGCTCCATCGTCGAGGACGCCGTGCCTGGCGACATCGTTGGCCTGTACGACCCGGGCGAGCTGCGCATCGGCGACACCCTCTACGCCGGGAAGAAGGTGGAGTTCCAGGGGATCCCCCGCTTTGCCCCCGAGCACTTCGCCCGCATCCGGCTCAAGGACCCCACCCGCCGCAAGCACCTGCAGAACGGGCTCACCCAGCTCTCCCAGGAGGGCACGGTGCAGCTCTTCTACCGGGCCGGCCTCGGCAAGGCCGACCCGTATCTCGGAGCCGTCGGCCTCCTCCAGTTCGAGGTCCTCAAGGAGCGGCTGGCCAACGAGTACAACACCAAGGCGGAGCTGGAGGGTGCTCCGTTCCAGGTGGCCCGCTGGGTCGGCGGCAAGCCCGAGGGCCTGGCATGGCTCAAGGAGCGGTCGGACTTCGTGATGGTCGAGGACCGCTACGGGCACCCCGTGGTGCTGAGCCAGTCCCCGTGGAGCCTCGAGTACGCCATCAGCCAGGCGCCGGGCCTGGAGCTGCTGGACATCTCCCCGCTGTAGGTGGGCGCGAGGCCGGCTACTTCTTCTTCTTGCCGCCCTTCTTCTTGCCGCCCTTCTTCTTGCCGCCCGACTTCTTCTTCTTGGGGGCGGTGAAGTCGCCGAACTGCACGGAGGCCTCGATGCCCACGTGCACGTACAGGGCCAGGTTGAAGGGGGAGCCGACCTCGTCGACCTCGGCGCCGAACTGGTCGGTGAAGTAGTGGTTCGACGGGATGTTGGTGCCCGCGAACAAGCCGAGTCCGTAGGCCTGCGTCTTGTTGCGGAGCTGGGCCTCGAGGTGCGCCCGGATCGGGAAGTGGGGAACGCGGAGCTTCTCGGAGGTCTTGGCGTCGTTGGCGTCGCGACCCCGGAAGCTCATGGTGCCGACGCCAGCGTAGCCTCCGGCGATCAGGTCGAAGCCCGAGTCCTTGTCCGAGAACAGGACCCGGTCGTAGTTGAACATGAAGAACAGGTCGGTGTACCCCTTGCCGGTGGTGAAGCCGGCCAGGCCTCCGATCCGGTTCTCGCCGTCGATGGCGTACATCCCGTCGATGCTGATCTGTCCCTGGAAGCCCACCTTCTGGAGCGTGGTGTAGATGGGGTCGCCATCCTCGTCGAGGTCGCGGTTGGGCTCCTCTGAGTCCTCGTCGCCGGCGCGAGGGCCCTCGTCGATGAAGTTGTAGTTGGAGATCTTGGTCGGAAAGCTGACCGGGTAGCGGGCCGGGATGATGTAGGTGCCCAGGTTGCCACCGACCCCCCACATGTAGGGTTCCAGCGCGTGGGCGTCGGTCGTGAGCAGCGGGCTGATGGCCAGCAGCAGCGCCGAGGCCTGCAGGGTGCGGTTCATCTCTCCTCCAGAGGGTCCCGCATCCTACAGCGGGCAAGTCCAGGGTGTGGGGCACCGGGGGCCGGATGGACCCCGCGCGTCACCGTTCCCGTGACCGACGTGACGCAAGGTGACGCATTCAATCCAGCTTCGACCGGTCAGCCCTTCAGGCCGGCTCGCCCGAGGGCGCCCAGCTCGTCGAGGAGGAACACGTTGGCGAGCACGGCCTTGCGGAAGATGCCGAGGTGCATGGACTCGTTGGGGCCGTGGGCCGTGGTGAGGGGGTCCATCACGCCGTTGAGGATCAGCGGCAGGTCGCCGAAGCGCTGCCCGAACAAGGCCACGAAGGGGATGGAGCCGCCGACACCCACCTGGACCAGCTTGTGGCCCCAGGAGCGCTCGTAGGCGCGGTCGGCGGCGGCGAAGGCCGGGCCCTTGGGGGTGTACAGCCAGCCGGTGCCGGCCTTGTCGCTGGGCGCGACGGTGACCTTCACGCCGCCGGGGGGATCCCGCAGCAGCTCGGTCTCGAGGATGTCGTAGAGCTCCTGGGCGCTCTGGTCGGGGGCCAGGCGCACCGACAGGGTGGCGCTGACCTCGCTTCGCAGAGCGTTCTTCTTGCGGTCGGGGGTCGGCAGGGTGGTGGCGACCACGGTGAGGGCCGGCTGCCACCACATCCACTCAGCGGCGCTGCGTTCGGTGGCCGGCAAGGGGTCGACGCCGTCGATGAGGTGGGCTCCCTCGCGGATGACGTCAGCGGTCAGCGGGACCTTCGCGCCCGATGCCTTGCGGGCAGCGTCGACCTCTACGAGGCCCACCCGGAGGCGGCCGTTGTCGTCGACCAGGCGGGACACCAGCTTCATCAAGGAGGTGGACACGTCGGGGACCATGTTGCCCCACAGGCCGGAGTGGCCGTCGGCATGGAGCGCGGAGCACGTGACCTTCATCTCCATGAGGCCCCGGAGGGACACGGTGAGCCCGGGGACCTCGGGGCTCGGGTTCTCGCAGTCGGTGAGCACCATGACGTCGGCCTCGAAGGCCTCCGGGTAGGCGTCCATGAAGCGCTCGAGGTTGGGGGAGCCGATCTCCTCCTCTCCCTCGATGAGGACCCGCACGTTGCACGGGGGGCCACCGGCGACGTGGAGCCAGGCGGACAGCGCCGCCATGTGGGAGATCCAGCCGCCCATGTCGTCGGCGGAGCCGCGGGCGTACAGCCGACCGTCCTTCACGACGCCCTTGTGGGGGTCGGTGTGCCAGTTGGCCAGCTCCACGGGCTGCAGGTCGAGGTGGCCGTAGATGAGGACGGTGGGCGCGTCGGGGCCGGCCTCCATCCACTCTGCGGCCACACAGGGAAGGGCGTCGCCCAGCTCCAGCACGCGGGCGTTCGCCATCCCCAGGGACTCCAGGTCGGTCCGGATGCGGGCCGCCAGGGCGCGGACGTCGTCGAAGTGGCTCGCATCGCAGGAGATCGCGGGGATCTCCAGGTAGGCACACAGCTGCTGGACGGTGGCGTCGATCTGGGATGCGGCGCGCTCGGCGACGGCTTCGACCTTGGGATGGGACACGGCGACCTCGTTCGCTGGGCGCCGGGTCGTCGGTCAGATCGCTCCCGACAGGATGAGGGCGTCGATGACGCCGGCGCTGTTGTAGGTGCGCTGCCAGCCGACGGTGAGGCGCAGCACGTCGGTTCGTAGCACGGCGACGGCGGAGGCGTTGAGCTGGTGGAACGGCTTGACCGCATCCGACTGGCGCTCCGGCACGAAGACCCAGCCGGGGGTGAGGGTTCCCTGCAGGACGAAGGGCTTCGACAGCTTCACGAGGAGGCTGTTCATGATGTCGACGCCGGGGGACCAGGGCAGGTTGAAGTCCGTCGAGCCCGCGGTGCCGTAGCCGTCGAAGAAGACGTCGGGGCCGATCTGGTAGCGGAGCAGCTTGCCGTCGGGGCCGATGAAGGAGCCGACCCGGGCCTGGGCGCCGAGGCTGCCGCTGGTGAGGCCGTAGGTGCCGGTGGCGAGCCCGCGGGTGTGGCTGAACCAGTGGGGCGTGTCCCGGTCGCGGATGGTCACGCCCCCCACGACGCCGCCGGTGGCCAGCACGTGGGTGTTGCCGTTGATGGAGATGACGTTGCCCGACAGGACGGGGCGAACGTAGGGGCGGGCCTTGCCCCAGTTGGAGGCCTCGGCGGTGCCGAGGAGGGCGAGCAGCAGCCACGTCACGGGAAGCTCCTACGGGTGCGGAGGTGGGGCGGGTGCGGGGGCCGGCGCGGGGCTTGGCGGTACCTGGATCACGTTGGGATCGGGCGGGGCCACGGGCGTGTCGAAGCCGCCCCCGACCATCCACTCCAGCATCTGGAGCCACAGCGTGTCGTAGGCCCCCGAGCAGAAGAGCCAGCCCTGGAGGACGAAGAGGAGGACGACGACGAGGACGCCGATGAACGTCGCGGTGCGCAGGAGGCGGACCATCCCGCGGGCGTCCGCCGGGAGGTAGCCGCTGTCGATGCGATCCATCTCCTTCTCGGCGAGCATCCAGGCGAACAGGACCATCACCCCACCCGGCACGGCGGTGCAGGCCATGCCCACGATGGCGACGAGCAGGCCCCCGGTCAGCAGGCTGGTGACGGCCAGCACGCGGGGAGCCGGGGCGCCCTCGCCCTCGCCGAACAGCTCTGCGACGTCGCTGCGCGTGGTCTCTTTGCCGCTCATCCACCCACCATGGGAGCCAAGGTATCCGCGATGGCGGTGAGTGCCTCGCGGTCGGCGTGAAGCACCGGGTCCTTGCGGTCGCCCGCGCCGGTCTTCTCCAGGGCCCCGAGGTCCGTGAACGCGCCCACCGCGTTCTGCAGGTTGACCTTGGAGATCGACTCGGGTCGGCTCACCGATCCGGCGACGAGCAGGTCGTCTTGTTCGGCCTGGAGCTTGTCGACGAAGGCAGAGCGCGGCTGGTCCCCGGCGGCACGGGCCGCGCGACGAGCGACGAGCAGGTACGCCTCGAGGAGGGGACGGAACAGGGCGTGCACCTCCCCGATGCGTACGGGATCGACGACCCGGTAGCTGCCACCGTCCTCGCTGAGGGCGCCGTGGACGACGAGGTCGGTGAGCCCTCTCTCCACGGCCGTCGCGACGTCGCTGTCGGGGTCCCACACGAACTCCCGTCGCCAGACCCGACGGAGGGCCCGGACGTCGTCTTCGAGCTCTGCGGGGGTGTGGGGGCCGTCGGCCCGTGCGCGGAGGGCCGCGGCCACGGTGCCAGCCTCGACGAAGGCGTGGAGCACCTGGTTCTTGTAGAAGTCGAGGGTGATCCGCTCGGTGGGCGGGACGTCCCAGACCCGCTCTCCCTCGTGCTCCAGCGGCCGCAGGCGTCCCTCGGAGACGAAGCGGTCGAGGGCCTGGGCCACTCCCTGCTCGACGACGTCGAGGCTGGCGGCCATGGGCAGTCCGGCGCGGTCGAGGAAGGCGTGGAAGCGGCCGATGCGGGCGCGGAGCTCGGCGTCCGAGAGGGCGCGGCGGTGGTGGGCGAGGGCGGCGAGGGCCACGAGGGAGGTGGGCAGCACCACCATCGACGCGCCGATCCGGTGGACGATGCGGTCGCCCAGCTGCGCCAGGGTGTCCTTCTGCTGTTCGTCGGGCCGGTCCGACCAGGCGGGCGTGTCGTCGGTTCCGTCGACCAGCTCAGAGCAGCGGACCGGCTCGCCGACCCGCAGGTAGACCCGGCCGTAGCGGCGCTTGAACACCGAGCGGGCCCGGATCAGCTCTCCGACGGACTCGGCCCGCTTGGGCTCTCCCCCGAGCTCGGCGGCGTAGACCCGCTCTTCGGCCACCTGCTCGTACGCGAGGGCCACGGGGAGCAGCGTGACCTCGCGGCCGGACGGACGGACCTCGGCGGCGTCGAGCACCATGCCGAGCACCCCGAGCCGCGGGGACATGAGCTTGCCGGACCGGGTGCGCCCCCCCTCGATGAAGAACTCCATCGGGTACTCCTGGCGCACCATCTCGCGGAGGTAGCGGCCGAAGACAGCGGGGAACACGGGGTCGTCGCCGAAGCTCCGCTCGATGAAGAAACCGCCGCACCAACGGAGGACCGTGGAGATGGGCCACACGGCCAGGTTCATGCCGGCCACGACGTGGGGAACGGTCATGTCGTGGTTGTAGAGGACCCAGGTGACGAGGATGTAGTCGAAGTGGGACTTGTGGCAGGGCACCAGGACCGGCGTGCCGTCCCGCATGGCGCTGCGGATGCGCTCGAGGTCCTCCTCCCGTACGTCGACCCCCGAGAACACCTTGGTCCACAGCGGGCGGAGCAGGACGTCGAAGAGGCGGATGACCCGCCAGTTGAAGCGAGCCGCGATGCGGTCGTAGTGACGCTCCATCTCGGCGACGACCCGCTCGGTGGGCAGTCCTCGTCGGGCCGCTTCGTCCTCGGCGAGCTGGCGCATCGGCGGGACGTCCAGGACGAGCCGCTTCATCTGGTCGTGGGGCATCAGCCGCGGTCCCCGCACCACCTTGGTCTCGGTGCTGAGGGCCCGATGGAGGAGCTTGCGGAGAGCGGAGCCCCGCCGTCCGGCCTCGAAGCGCTCTCGGACGGAGCCGAGGTCGACGGGGCGGCCCACGTGGACGAAGGCCTCGTTGCGGTGCCAGGCGAGCTGCACGAGTCGACCCAGCCATCCGGGCTCGTCGCGGCGGCCGATGAAGAAGTGCCGGAGCGCCAGTCGGACCTCGGGCCCCTTGTCCCACACGACCATCAGCGGGACGAAGTGCAGGGGCTCCTCGATGTCGGCCAGGGCCTCGAAGGGGTCGGTAGGGCCCGGATCGTCGAGGAAGAGGACCACCGGGCGGCCCTGGCGGACGTGGGCGGCGAGGGTGCCGTCCGCCACCTCGTCGTTGCGGCCGGTGACCCGTCGCCACAGGGCCTTCACTCCGTCGAGGAAGGGGAGGTACCAGGAGCCCCCGACCCCCCGGGCCCAGGCGGACAGGGGGAGGCGTCGCCCGTTGAGGACCACGTTGAGGGTGAGGTGGTCGAGGGCGGAGCGGCGGGGGAGCACGTAGACGACGCGGCCCTGCCGTGCCGCCTCCAGGATCGGCTCCACGCCATGGGCTTCGATGCGGACCCTCGACAGCAGCCAGGCCACCGGAGCGCCCAGCACGCCGAAGCGCCGCACCATGGTGGCGCCGCGGTCGTCGTGGAGGGGGACGAGCGCCCCGGGCTCGGTGGCGGACGTGCTCACGTTCCGGTGTCACCCGTCCCCGTGGTTCCGGTCTCGCCCGTGGTACCGGTCTCGCCCGTGGTGCCTGTGTCGGTCGAGCCACCCGTGTCCTGGGACGCACCGGTGTCACCGGTCGCGGCGGTCGCGCGTGTGCCGGTGTCTTCCTCGCCGGTGTCTCCCGCGCCGGTGTCTCCAGTGGGTCGGGTGCTGTTGCCGGTGTCGCCCGTCGGGGAGGTGTCGCCCGTGGCCTCTGGGGAGCCGGTGTCTGCGGTGGATCCCGTGCTGCCGGTGTCGCCGGTGGGACCCGTCGCACCGCTGGACGTGGCGGTCTCCCCCGTGGGCCCGGTGACGGCGGTGTCGCCCGTCGCGCCGGTCATGGCCGTCTCGGGTCCGGGCGGGGCGACGGTGACCCAGCCCGTCGGGGCCTCGCAGCCGATGTACACCTGCCCCTCGTCCCCGACGCCATCCCCGTCGTCGTCGGGGTAGTAGGCACGGCGAACCTCGCAGTTTCGCTCCACCGGGGTCGGGAGCTCACAGGCGAACAGCAGCAGCAGCAGCGATGCGGCCAATCAGGGCCCTCCGGACCGTGCGCATAACCGCATCTGGTCCTCGATGGGCGTCGCCGCAACCCGTGTCGCGCTACGTTGTCGGCATGTTCATGTGGCTGCTGGCCGTGGCCCTCGGGGGGCACCCGCTCGTCCTGCCTCCGGACGAAGATCCGGCGGAATGGAGCAGTGTGCTGGAGCTGGTGGGCCTGGAGACGGGGGTGTCGACGGGCGATGGTCCCGTGGTGGTCGTGCATCCCGAGGGGGACCGGTGGCGCCTGAGGGCCAGCGACGGACAGGGAGAGGTGCGGGAGACCACGATCGCCCCCCCGAGCACGGCGGCCGAGCGAGAGGCCGTCGCCCAGCTCGCGGCCAGCCTGGTGGAGGACCTCTCGGCGCCCGACCTTCCACCGCTGCCCCCGTTGCCGGCCCTGCCGCCGCCGCCTCCTCCTCCTCCCAAGCCCGTCCCGACCCGCGTGCGCACGTCCCCGCCCACCCCTGCCCCCCCTACGCCGCAGCCGCCCGAGCCTGCACGGGAGCCGGTCGCCGCGGAGGCCGTCGCCGTCACCCCACCGGAGCCCGAGCCCGTCCCGGAGGTCCCGGCCCCTGCGGCAGCAGACCCCTCGCCGGAGCCCGTGGCCGTCGCGTCCGTGGTGACGCCGGCCGACGTGGCCTCGCCGGAGGCCTCGGCCCCCCCGGACATCGGCGCGTTCGCCTGGGGCTCGGTCGGGCTCCACCTCCGTGCCACGGTGCTGCCGGCCGTGGCGCTCGGGGCCTGGGGCGGCGGGGAGTCCCGCTGGGTTCGCGCTGGGCTCGGCGTCGAGGGCACTGCGCCGGCCGGGCTGACCGAGCTCCAGGTGGAGGCCCGCGTCCAGCGCTGGTCGGCCTGGGGGGGGGCCTGGGTCCGCCTGGGGCCCGTCGAGACGGGCGTGGTCGGCGGGGCCCAGCGGCATCGCTACGTCGACGACGGTGGGGTGGACGGCATCTGGGTCCCCACGTCGGGGGTGTCGGTCGCCCTGTTCCCGGCGCGCACCCTGCGGCTGGAAGGGCGACTGCACCGCGATCTGCGTCGGGTCGACGTGTACGTGGGACCCGACCGACTGCAGGTGGCCGAGCCATGGTCGGCGCAGATCGGTGTTGCCTGGGTGCTCTTTCGCCGTGCGAACGGGTCCCGGAAGCGGTAGATTCCAGGTGTGAGCTGCTCCAGCCTGCCCGTGTCGGTGTCGTGCGCCCTCGTCCTCCTGGTCGGTGGATGCACCCCCGTGTCCGTGCAGCTCGACGGGCCGGCCGACCTCGGAGAAGGCGCCGAGCCGATCCTTCCCCTCGACGCACCGCTGGTTCCTGCGGCACGAAGCCTCGGGCCCACCCAGGTCTGCACCGCCGGGAACCACACCCCGCGGTACGAGCGTCGCAGTGTGGTGCAGCCCCAGGCATCGCTCCGCTACCTGTGGGCGAGCGGCATGATGGTGGGGGATCTCGACGGCGACGGTCTGCACGACCTGGTCTCCCCCAACGAGCCGTACGCCCAGCTGTACCGGGGGCGCGACGATGGGGGCGCCCAGGCTGCTCCGGAGCTCCAGGACTTCGACCTGGCCTTCGGGGCGGGCGGGTCCCTGGCCGACTACGACGGCGATGGCGACCTCGACGTGTTCCTCGCTCGCTTCGACCGACCGGACCGCCTGCTTCGGAACGAGGGGGGCGGCTGGAGCACGGGCATCGCGTTCACCGACGTCACCGAAGAGGCCGGCGTGGGGGCTCGTGGGCCGTCCACCAGCTCCGCGTGGGGCGACATGGACCGCGACGGCGACCTCGATCTGTTCGTCGCTCGCTACGGGGATCTCCTCGAGGGAGGCAGCCCCGCGGCGTCCCTCCTCTACGAGAACATGGGCGACGGAACCTTCCTCGACCGCTCGGAGCACCTCCCCGCCGAGGTGCAGGGCGGCTGGACCCGCATGGCCGGATGGCACGACCTCGACTTCGACGGCTACCCGGAGCTCCTCGTCGTCAACGACCTCGGCGATCCCAGCGTGCTCCTGTGGAACGTGAACGGGCGACTCTTCCCCGACGACGGCCGCTCCGGCTTCGGCACGGCGGTTCGGGGCGCGGGCCTCGGGGTCGGCGACATGAACGGCGATGGCATCCACGACCTGCTGGTCACCGAGTGGGGCCGCATGGCCCTCTTGGAGTCCGCCGCCGACGACCAGTGGTTCGATCACGCCCCGGTTCGGGGGCTGGTGGCCGACGGCGCGCGCGGGCAGGTGGTTCCCTGGGGCGCAGAGCTCGCCGATGTCGACAACGACGGTCTGCTCGATGCCGTCGTGGCCTTCGGCAACGTGGAGATCGACACCGAGGGGTCCAGCGGGCCGGACTGGGCCAACCCCCTCGAGCAGCCCGACGCCGTCTACGTGCAGCAGCCCGATGGTCGGTTCCTCGACCTGGGGCCCGAGCTCGGCCTCGACGATCGAGGCGTGAACCGCGGCTTCGTGCTGGCCGACGTGAACCGGGATGGTGTGCTCGACATCGCCAAGCAGAACCAGAGTGGATCCGGAGCGCTGTACCTGTCCCGCTGCACCGACGCGTCCTGGCTGATGGTCGACCTGGCGCAGGAGGACTCCCTCAACCGCTTCGCGGTGGGGGCCACCGTGCGGGTGTGGGCCGACGGCACGCTCCACCAGCGCTCGGTCAGCGCGGGCAGCACCGGCTTCGGCAGCGGCGGGCCTCCCGAGCTGCACTTCGGGCTGGGCGAGGCCGACCGGGTGGAGCGGGTGGAGGTCCTGTGGCCCGATGGCACCCGCTCCGTCACCGACGGCTTCGACGCCCGACGCAGAGTCCGGATCAGCCGCTGAGGCCGGCGCGTAGGGCGTCGTCGAGGACGTCGTCCCACGAGCGATGCTGGGGCCGACGTGGGGCCTGGGCCAGCGAGGAGACCTCGTCGGGCCACCGAGGGCCCCAGGGCCGAACCGTGCCGCCCACGGTCTCGGCGAGGTGTGGCGCGTCGCCGACCGGCACCGACAGCACGGGCGTTCCCTGGCTGCGGTAGTCCACGTGCTTGAGGGGGTGGACCCAGGGCAGGCCGCCGAGGACGAGCCCCACATCCATCGCGGCCACGGCGTCGGCGACCTCGACGGGATCGGGGCAGAAGCCCAGCCGGCGTAGCCGCGGGTGCTGCGGGCAGGCGGGCCCGTCACCCACCAACAGGCCCGTCGCGTGGGGGAGGGCGTCGAGGAGACGGTTCATGCGCTCGAGGCGATGCCAGGGCCTGCAGGACCCCACGTGGCCCAGCACCAGGCCCTCCAGCCCGAGAGCGGCCCGGGCGCGACGGCGGCGGATCGGGTCGTGGGGAGGGAGAGCGGTGCCGTTGGGCAGCCAGTGGACCCGCTCGGCGCCGAGGGCCCGGGCCCAGGGGAGGAGCCAGTGGCTGACGGCGAAGACCCGGTCCGCGCTGCCCACACTGTCGACCTCTGCGCGGCGGGCCCGGGCGCGCGCTCCGAGGGGATCGAGGAGGTCCCGCTCGAGGGTGAGGGGAGCGTTCAGCTCCAGCCAGCGGGGGACGCGGTGGCGGCGGCTCCAGTCCGAGACGGCACCGTCGTGGAGGGCGTGCCGATGCCACAGCAGATCGACGTCGGAGGGGGCGAGCGCCATCAGCGCCCCTGCGTGCGCCGCCTCCTGGCGCTCGCGGGCCCGGCGACGTCGCCGCCACTCGGGCACCGGAAGGGAGCGGACGTCCACAGGGAGTGGCGCATGGGCCGAGGGCGTCCCCAGGTCCGCGACGATGGCCGTCACACGGTGTCCGGCCCGCACCATGGCCCCGATGAGGCCCCGCAGATGGGCGCTGGCCCCCGAGGGCCCGTACAGCGGGACACCGCGGGCCGTGCAGACGACGAGGATGTGCATGGCGCAGGGCAACGTGGCGGCTCTGGATCGTGGCGCACGACGGTCTCGTCGATGGACGCTCTGGTAGCTGGGCGATGGTATCGACGCACCCCCGGGCTCTCTCGGCCTACCGGGCGATCGGCCATTCCGAACGCGCGTCGCCGTGGTAAGGTGGGCGGCCCATTGGATGGAGAGGTTCTTGGAGCACCAGGACCGCCTGCTGCGGAGAGGCGACTACATCTGGGGCTCGTGGCTGAAGCCCGAGCGCGTCGATGGCTACATCGTAGGGGTCAACCCTGGCGATCTGTCCGACGTGCCTGGCCGGTTCTCGTTCTCAGAGCAGTCCGTACACGACGCCGTCGAAGCTGCGACGCGCGGCGCCAAACACTGGCGCCGCGTGAGCCGGATGGAGCGCGCCAAGGCGGTACGCAAGTACCGCGACGTGCTGCACAAGCAGCAGGAGCGCTTCGCCGTCCTGATCACCCGGGAGACGGGCAAGCCCCTGTGGGAGGCCCGCCAGGAGGTGATCGCGTCGGTGCGCGCCGTCGACCTGCTGTTCGACGAAGGCATGAGCCTCCTCGAGCCGCGGATCCTCCACGAGCGAGAAGCCCGCAGCGACTACCGGCCCCGCGGCGTCGTCGGCATCCTCACCCCGTTCAACCTGCCGCTGCTGATCGCCACGCTGAAGTCCTGCGCCGCCCTGCTGGCCGGGAACTCGGTCGTGCTCAAGCCGTCGAAGTTCACCCCCGGGGTGGGCCAGGCGGTCGCCGAGCTCTTCGATCGCTGTCGCCTCCCGCGCGGCACCTTCAACATGATCCAGGGGTCTGGGAAGGGGATCGGCCAGCGCCTGGCCACCCACGAGGGCCTCGACGCCCTCATGTTCAGCGGCTCCTTCCAGACCGCGGCGCTGCTGCGGAAGGCCATGGTCGACCGGCCGGAGCTCCCGACCTTCCTCCAGTGTGGCGGCAAGGGTGCGGCCCTGGTGCTCGGCGGCTGCGACCTCGAGCGCGCGGTCTACGAGGTCATCGTGGGCGCGTACCTTACAGGGGGGCAGCGCCACAACAGCACCGGGCGCGTCATCCTCACGGCCGACGTCTACGATGCCTTCGCCGAGGAGCTGAAGCGTCGCTCGGCCCGGCTGGAGGTCGGCTATGGGTTCGACCAGGGCACCTTCTTCGGGCCACTGATCTCGGGGGAGTTCCGAAAGCGCTACCGTCGCTACGGTCGCGCCCTGGTGGCCCGCAAGCACACCCCCATCGTCGAGGCGACCGACCGCGAGGTGTCCGGACGGCGAGGCTTCTACGTGGAGCCGGCGTCCTACCACGTCGACTGGACGAGCGAGTTCAGCTTCATCAACGACGAGCCCCCCGGCCCCACGGTGCTCCTGTACAAGGTGCGCAACTGGGAGGAGGCTGTGGAGCTCCACAACCGCCTCCTCTACCGGGTGAGCACTTCGCTGTTCGTCTCGCCGGACATGCACGAGCTCTCCGAGGTGATCGGCCGACTCAAGACGGGATCCCTCAACATCAACCGCAGCACCATCGGCGCCTCGCTGCGTCTGCCGGCGGTAGGCCTCGGGCGCTCCAGCAACGGAATCCCCGGCGGCATCGACCTGCTCCGCTTCCTCAGCACGCCCCGCTCCACCCTGGTGGAGACCCGGCCCTTCGACCCGAGTCAGGCCGTTCCCGGGGTGCACTGGGACGAGGAGGACGACATGGTCTCCCTCGACCCGGTGGAGCTCAGCCAGTAGCGAGCGGCCGCAGGCGCCGTCTTGGCAGAACCTGCGGGTCCGAGGACGGGGCGGCGGTGGCCTGCGGCACGCGCCGCAGCCTCGGACGCTAGTCGTCGTCCCGACGCTGCAGCAGGAGGACGAGCAGCGGCAGCAGCACGAGGCCCGCGCCACCGGCGGCGTCGCCCACGGTGAGGCGGCGCTCCAGCTCGAGGTTGGCCTGGGCACAGGAGAAGCAGCTGTCGCCGTCGTTCTGGGAGGGCTCGGGCTCGCTGATGATGCGCACGAAGGC
>Ga0213839_1001413_pt1 | contig 15575 bp, 12 predicted proteins | sample SWPATP21_FD_160075 | JGI IMG/M metagenome (GOLD analysis project Ga0213839, IMG submission 160075) | Coastal seawater microbial communities from Marineland, Florida, United States - SWPA TP2 #1 | ecosystem: Environmental > Aquatic > Marine > Coastal | place: USA: Florida | collected 2016-08-14 | reverse complement strand
TCGTTCGTTCGTTCACCTCACTCACTCACTCACTTTCGCTGTCCTCCCTCCGTCGGCGTTGACTGCTGACTGCCTGAAGTGCCCTCCGCCCTCCGCCCTCCACCCACCGACGCTGACTGTGACACTGTGACAAAGAAAAGTTGACTGACGAACGCCAGACGCCGGACGACGGACGACGGACGACGGGACGACGGGACGACGAACGACAATTGATCATGGAACGGTAGGAGACGGTGGAAGACGACGAGGGAAGCTTGGTACATTTCGTGAGTTGAGTTTTGAGTTGACTGTGGGTGGGAGTTTGTGGTTGGTGTGGCGGACGAACAACCCCACGGACAGGACGAAGCGTGAGATGTTGAGATGTTGTCGTGCGACTTTGAGAGGACGACGTGGCCTACACTGACCAACCGGATTGAGGCGTGGTCGGTCGGTTGGTTGGTTGGTTTGTTGACTGTGAATCGACCATAAGCTTCCTCTGTGAAGGCCCGGGCCAAGGGTAAGTGAGCCACGAGTTGGTGTGTCCACTGGTGGTGGTAATGAGCAACTGATGAGAACGAAAATGCCAACTCTCGCCACCACCGACCAACCGAACCATTTCGTCGCCGTCATAATAATGTGCCAGGGAAAGCAAGACAAAAAGTGTTTGATTCGGTATCGTGCGTTCAGGCGGCGTGCCTGACGGGCTCTTCCGTGCACTGCTGCCTTCTGTCATCAAGGAGGAACACTCTGAAAATCACCACGAAAGCAAGTCGGTGTTAGCACCAACCTTGGCCGCTGCCTCCAGACAGCCACGGCGACATCTGTCGGTGGCTGAGCCAGCGCGAGACGTCATCATGCCAGCCACTCGTGATCACAGCTTCCGCCAAATGGTGCGCTCGGCGGTAGTCAAAATCAAAATTTTGAGCACCATGAACGAGATGGCGCTGCAGTTACAGCTGAAGAAAGCAGTGGAATCGAATGATCTGGTGGCCGCGAAAGACGTAATTTCCCGGGGAGCTTGGGTCAATGCGCGCAGTCCTGCGGGATCGACTTACCTCATGGAGGCGTCTCGGCTTGGATACATTTCAATCGTGAAACTGCTCATCAAGAATAAGGCAACCGTCAACGCTGTCAACTTTCAGAACAACACCGCACTGCACTACGCGTACCAGAAGCAGCAGTATGCAGTGATTCAGTACTTAGAGTCGCACGGAGCCAGTCCTTCACACAAAATTTTGAACCAAAAGGGTCTCACTCCCCGCAAGTTCATGTATGCCAAGCTGCCACTGGATCGTAAACTCAAGGTCGCATGTCAACACGGAGATTTGCAGAATGCCGAATTTTTTCTTTTGCAAGGCGCTGATGTCAACTTCAAGACCATGGCCGGCTCAACGCCGCTGATGGATGCCGTCTGGTTTGGACACTCGCACGTCGTCGACTTCCTGCTTCGTAGCGGTGCTGACATTGAGCACAAGGTAAGGAGCAGCGAGTTCGTGTGTTCGTTAGAAAAGGCGGTCTAACACTCTTTGCATCGTATTTCGCAGACCAAAGCAGGCAACACCGCCTTGCACATGGCTTACCAACAGTTCCATCTGCCGGTGATTCGAATTCTGGAACGACAGGGTGCGAACAAGTTGGCTTTGAACAAAAAGGGGCTCACCCCGGCGAAGATGCTGTACCTGAAAGGAAAGTTAAACCACAAGCTTAGATTGGCATGCCAGTTTGGCGATGTCAGCGGGGCCGCTTACTTCATTGAGAAGGGAGCGGACATCAACAGTGCCTCCAAGAAAACAGGCGCTACACCATTGATGGATGCATGCTGGGCCGGCAACAAGGAAATTGTAAATCTGTTGATGGTTTGTGGAGCCGACATCTCGTTAAAGAACAACCGAAAGAATACCGCGTTGCACCTTGCCATTCAACGTGGTTTCTCAGACCTGGTCCCCATCCTCATGAAAGGAATTCATTCCGATAAGGCGATGAAAGTCAAGAATTACATTGGACTCCTTCCAGAAGATCTCGGGCGATTGGTCGCTGGGATTGGATCAGGTGACGGCAAAGGCATGTATTCCGATGATCTGAGCAAGGTAAGGCAACAATGGTGCTTAGTGTGCAAGTGATCAAAGCATGTCTTCAAGTACTTACCCATGCCCGTGTCCTTTACACAACTTTCGCAGGCGTGTGCGTCCGGCAACACCTACTTAGTCAAAGATCTTGTAAGGTCATCCGCCATCAACGTTAACGCCCAGAGTGAGAGTGGCACAACTGTCCTTATGGATGCGGTGTACCAAGGACATGCTGAAGTCGCCGAGGTTCTTTTGAGATCGCGAGCTGACGCCAACGCAAAAACGTTCCGTGGCCAAACTGTGTTGCATTTTGCGTACGAGAACGGAAACGAGAAGATCATCGAACTGCTCGTTCGCGCAAATGCGAAGCCAGTGAAAAATCTGGCCGGCCAACTACCCACAGACTTGCGACCGAAAGCTGATGACAAACGCTCCAAGAAAGCGACTTTCCGATTCGAGGCTGTCAAGTCTGATGTCAAAATCACCAATCCTGCACACGACCACAAGCGTCATCACAAAAAGCACAAAAAGGGCAAAAGTCCACGCAAAAATACCCTTCAGCCAATCGAAAGTAAAACCGGTGGTATCCCTGTTCAGGACATGGAGCGAAAGTTGGAGATGGCACGCATGAAGCAAGACGCGTCACTAGTGGCATTGTCAACCGCCAAACCCACCGTGGCTTTGTCCGAGCAGGAAGTAGAGAGTCGCAAAGAGGCTGCCCTGAAAGCGTACCTCAACCCGGAGTCGGAGACCGCTATTGTGGCACCTGTCCAGCAAGATGTGTTTGGCAAAAGAGCTGTGTTGGGCAAGCTCGATCCTTTGGCACAAAAAGCTGCTCAAGAACGAGCCGCGGAAGAAAATCGCAAAGCAGTTGAAGCCGCAGCTGCTCGTAAACGCAAGTTGGACGAAGAGCGTCAAGAGAAACTGGAGGTAAGAGTTGGGGAAACATTTGGTGCTACATATCAAAGGTGCGATCGCTGATTACGACATTGTCTGTACTACAGCGAGAGAGGCAAGAAGCACTCGCAGCTGAGGAGGAGAAGCGCAAGAAGCGTCAAGAAAAACAGCTCGAGCGCGAACGCAGGAGGAAGCAAGCGAAAAAGGAAGATTCGGAAGCTGACAAAGCGGCTGTTGCAGCAGCGGCAGCAGCAGAGCAAGCACGCTTAGCTGCTGAAAATGCCGAGGCGGAGAGCCGGGCAAAAGCCAAGGCGTTGGCAGAAAAGAAAGCGGAAGAAGAACGCTTAGCCAGAGAAAGGGCCGCCGAAGCCGCAAGGCAAAAGGAAGAGGCTGACAAGGCCGAGGCAGAACGCATTGCACGAGAGAAGGCGTTGGCAGAACAGATTGCGCAGGCGGAGCGAGAGGTTCGTGATAGAATTGTGGAAGCTTCTATCGGCGTGGTGGACTTCTGTCGGCGTGGTGCGACTTCTCTAAAAATTTGTGTGTTTTTGGGTGTGCAGGCGAAGGAGCGCGCTGAAGCAGAGCGTATTCAAGCAGAGAAAGCAGCGGCGGCGGCGGAAGAAGCACGAATTGCTGCGGAAAAGGCAGAGGCTGAACGATTGGCCGCAGAGAAAGCAGAAGAAGAGCGACTGGCAAAACTAGCGGAGCAGAAAGCAGCAGAAGAAAAGGCGGAGGCTGAGCGCATCGCTGCTATTCGTGATGAGAACGAACGTAAGGCAGCCGAAGAAGCGGAGGCTGCCCGGCTTGCTGCTGAAAAGGAGGCCTCGGCCAAGCTCAAAGCTGAGCGCATTGCTCGGATGAAGACCGCTGCAGCAGTGGCCGCCGCGGCTCGGCAGGCAGCGGAGCGGGCAGACCAGGCGCGTGCGGCTGCACAGAAAAAGGCCGAAGAGGAGCGTCTGGCCGCAGAGAAGGCGTACGCCGAACAAATCGCCGCTGCCAAGGCAGAAGAGGAGAGGCTGGCCAAGGAACGTGCTGACGCCGAGGCTGAGCAGAAGAGACGAGAAGAAGAGGCTCAATTGCAGGCTGAACGAGAAGAAGCCGCGAGATTAGAAGAACAAAAGCGTGAGGAGGAAGAGAGGCTTGCTGCCGAAAAAGCGGCCGCCGAAGCCGCAGAGGCTGCGCGCATCGCGGAAGAAAAGGCTGCAGAGGCAGCTCAGAAGGCGAAAGACGCACGAGTCGAGAAGGCTAAGCAGGAAACTGCGCAGATTATGGCTGAAGCAGCTGAAGAAGCGGAACGCATTGCCGCAGAGAGAAAGGCAGCAAAGAAAAAGCGACAGGAGGCAGCTGCGGCCGCAGCTGCCGCTGAGGCCAAAAGAGTGTCTGAAGCCGCTGCGGCGGAGCGGAGGCGCAAAGCCGAAGAGGCGGCAAAGGCGGCCACAGAAGCGGCCACCAGGGCTGCGGACAAGGTTGCCGCTAAAATGGCCGAGTCGAAAAAGGAGACCAAGGAGTCTGTTTTGGAATCCTACGACAACAAAATGAAGAGCTGGGACATTGAGGAGGCCAACACCCTGCTCCTGGAAGCTGTTGTGGAGAAACAGTTGCAAGAGGTCAAATCATTTGTGGAGGAGGGGGCTGATGTCAACACAGTCGACGGTGAAGGGTTTTCTCCATTGGTCATTGCTTCATACTCTGGAGCATCAGATATTGTAGAATATCTTCTTGCGAAAAAGAGCAACGTCTTTTTCCAGGTTCGGTTTTCTTTTGTCGTCGTGTTTCGTGCGCGGAGTTGTGGCTTGACGAGCATTTTTTTCCGTAGGATGGTGAGGGAGCAACAGCGTTGGCGGCAGCGGCCCAGTCTGGCCATGTTCAAGTCGTACGAAAGCTGCTGGAACATTCCGTTGACGCGCTCGATGTTCCTGTGCACGACAACTCTTCGCCATTGTTTCTTGCAGCGCAGGAGGGCCATGCCGACATCGTCGCGCAATTGTTGAAGGTAGGATTTGTCGTCTTCATTGCAGCATCTTGTATTGCAAATTGATGACGCCGCTTTGTTACGTTCCTGCAGGCTGATGCCGAGATGGAATTGTGCCGAGATGATGGGTTTTCTCCTTTGAGTATTGCGGCGCAAGAAAATCATGTGGAAATTGTGAGACTCTTGATTGACGCCAAAGCCAACCCGCTGCACAAAACCGACGCGGGACACGAGCCCCAATATTTAACTTCAAATCAAGACATCTTTAAGCTATTGAAGGCCGTTCTGCCCGATGATGGACAAGGGCAGGCTCCTGTTTCCAACAACCAGTTTGGAACCTGGTTGTGGGGGAAAGCTGTGGAACACAATAAAAACATGGTCACAGAGACGTTGGTGGAATTCTTCGACAAAATTGCTCCTGGGCATGGCGACGCACTTGACGAGGTAGGCACATCTCAGTTTTTGCGCCATGATTACCGATCATTTGTGTGTTCACGCAAGACGTGTATGTGTGTCTTGAAGGCTCTTGACGAGTATGATGTGGATGTTCCTGCCACCCTTGACTCGTTCATGCATCTTTTTGGTGTGATCAACTGGACGGAGAGTGCAGTCGATACTATGCGCCATTGGACTCAACAAGAGGATTGTGGAACAATTTTCTTCTACAATACCTTAACGCATGTCAGTACCTACGACAATCCATTTCAGGTGGGCCAGAATTCTACTCGCGTTGCCAAGCGGCGGTTATTGAATTTTGACTCTCTTTGATCATCGTGTTTCCCCTTAGGTGGCCGTGAGTCCGTGGGAGAAGGTCGTGGATGACGGTGGTGTTTATTACTACAACAACGTCACTCAGGAGTCGCAATGGGAGAAACCAGAGGGATTCATCGACCTGGACGACGATGGACCAAGCGGCGAAACAGCAGAGACTGAGGATGTATGCTTCACGCACTGATCCTGTTATTTTGGGCGCGCCGTTGCTTTTGGGACCTAATTATGCTGTTGCCTTCGACTGATGTAGGATCATGACCCGCGAGACGACTGGGAAGAAGTTCACGACTACGACGCACACTACTTCTACAATCGGGTTACTGGTGAAACTGCATGGAAACTTCCAAAGTTCGACAGTCATTCTTCCAAGAAGAAAAAGCACAGCGAAGAATCAAAGTCGACGGATGCTTCGCCCACCTCTTCGAAGAAAAAGGACAAGAAATCGAAGAAAAAAGACAAAAAGTCAAAGAAGTCGAAAAATAGCGACGAGGATGTCGAAATGCGTTACACCCTGGACCCTCAAGACGATCAGCAGGGCATCAACGACACATCAAACTTCGTGCACCGCATTGATCCTGTACGTGAAGAGTGTCGCTGTGACCATTTCCTGAGTCCGGCTCCGCTCCGGCGCTGTTCTTTTTAACACGGATTTTACATTTTTCTCTTAGGCCGATCACTGGGATGAGCTGGAGGAGTTTGGCAGTAAGTACTACCAGAACAGAATCACTGGTGAAACGCACCATGATCCTGTAATGCCACCAGAATGGGAATCCCATTTCGAAATGGACAAACAGTTCTTTTGCAACAGCGACACCATGGCCGACTGGGAATTGCAATTCTCAACGGACGGTGTATGCCGGTTCGTCGAGACGACCACACAACAAGAGCAGGAATACCCTCCATGGATTGGATCTGACGCAGAGGCCACGGCTGTGCTCCGAGATGAACCCTGGCGCGTGTTGTGGTTGAAGTTAGCCCTTCGCAAGTTCCAGCAAGATCACGGGACGGCGTAAGCGACAAAACACAGTATAATTTAACATAGATGTAGCTCATAGTACCCGTTGCCATCTTTCTTTTGGCAAAGTGATCGACTTGGTCCCGGAATCAATCAATTCAAGCCAAAGATGGAGACTTTTTGGTGTACATCTGTCGCGATCGACAATTTCTTCAAAAAGATCGATTGTGTGCGGATGCACGGATGCATCACACCTTCACTACTCCAACTGCGTAATCAAGATAAGATAGACTGTGTGCACGGATGCATGGATGGATGCATCACACCTCCAACTGCGACGAAGCTGCGTGCAGCCGAAAAACCGCCAAAGTTTATCTCAACGATTGGTTCATTGTCTGACCGACTTCGCTTTCCCGCTGATTTGTGGGACTGTGAGTGAACGACTGACGATTCACTGATTATAACTCTCCCAGAGTGAGCGAATGAGTGCCGTAGTAAAATGGATGATTATAAGTGAGTAACAGTGAACGAGTGAACTCTAGATCTGCATGAAACTGAGAGTGAGCGGACGAGTCCAGCGCCACACACAAAGCTCCCCCCTCAAACAAACGAACAGTCAACACAACACAACACACGAAGCGATGGTGATATCTATAATTAGGATTATGCAAATAGTCAGTGGGTATAAAGGTACGAAATGTGATAATCGCAGTAGTAGATAGGTAGTTATCGGCAGGCAACCGTAAGAAACAACGACGACCGACGGTCGTTTGTTCGTTCGTTCGTTCGTTCGTTCGTTCGTTTGTTTTCGTTTGTTCGTTTGTTCGTTCGCTGCTTCGTTCGCTGCTTCGTTCGCTGCTTCGTTCGTTCGTTGTCACCAACTGCTTTGTTTGTTTGGTCTGGCGTGGGCTGGTGTGCTCTTCGTGTGACCGGGCACGCATCTGCAAGGTGTGATTGCCTTAATATAATTAACCTTGGGTGGCGTTGGTGGCTGTGTGGTCGAGGACTTCGTATGGCTTGCAAGGTGCGCTGTTGAGTTGAACACATGCCGGAGTGTGAAGTCCTTGAGTGTGCTTGTCGCTTTGCACCTTGCGCCCTTGTCAATTGGAGATGTCTGCCGCTCGTCGGTGACGTGCCACGTGCAAAATCAGCGCTGAGGCGAAGAAATTTGTCAGTCGTTTGCTTGGTATTTTACCTTGGTCACTCTGGCTTTGTGGCATTCCTTCCCTCCCAAGCTGCTTGTGGAGGAACGAGGTGCGCTGTGGGCTCGTCCGTCCGCTCGGGCGGTCGACAGTTGTGCGCAATGGCACGACTAGATTGTGTCCAAATGGAGCGTGGCCGACTGGCACACCTTCAGCGCTGACACGTTGGCATTCAGGACGTGGTAGGTTGAACAATGAGCGATTTCCCACCAGTCAGTGAAACCAACAACGACAATGAGGCCGGCGGTGAGGTCAGTACTGGCGAAGCACCTGCCACCGCCGAAACCGAGCCTGCGTCCAGACCTTCCCGACCACGGTCCCAGTCGGAATACTCGCCTAGAAGCCGGCCACGTGCAACATCACTGAAGCCAACGCTCTCGTCCGTCATGCTAGCGATGATGAACGAATCTAAGCGTGGAAAATCCCCAAGCAGACAACGCGCGATGTCGGAGTCTGTGGCCAACAGGGGACGGCGGCGGACGCCAAAGTCACGGTCAAGGAGCTCATCTCAACAGTTGTTTGCAAATTTGGGTGTGTCTTGGGCTCCATCGTCGACGAACGAGGGTCGCAACGTGGATGGTGACACGAAACCGCCATCTTCTCCCGCTAGGTCAAAATGGGACATATTGTCCAAGTTACTTGAAAGTCCTGAACCTGAGCGACAACCGCAAAAAACTCGCTGGCCGTCGCTGTCCGCAGTAATGAAGTCCGGACGCAGTCGTTCCCGAAGCGACAGCGGTTGCAGTGACGGTGAAAATCTTTTAGACGCATTGGAATCGAGTGACGGTGAAGCCGCTGGCCGACGGAACCCGTTGGCACCCACGTCACCATCAACGGACAGTACCGGCTCGCGTACCCCTCCATCTTCACTGAACAGAGCCGCAGATCAACGACGTGTTTCAACGCCGAGTCGCGGGGCAGTAGCAACGCCAACGAACAGAAATTCCAACAAAGGTGGCCTCGAGGTCGAAAGATCCATTTCGCAACCGTCATTACAGGCGTCCCTTACGGTTCGCGGCATTTCTGTAGCGAAACGGGTTTCATCTTCCGCCCGCAAAGCAAGTCGTCGCCAATCGGCCCCAGACGCTCAGACTTTGCAGTCCATAATTGATGAGGCGGAGCATCGGTCAATACCTGGCCATGTGCGTCGCTTCACGTCGGAACCAGACTCTCCATGGTCGCAACAACTGCGCCGTCAAGGCAAAAAATCAACGCCGCGCAAAAGCTTTCGAAAGTCCATGCGCGAAGTTGGCGACTTCCTTCGAATGGGACATGGACGCAACCACAACGAAGATTGGCACGATGATGACGACGACGAAGCAGTGGACGATGTTTGGCGGTCGAAAATGGGCTGGGGTCCCAAGCTTCCTGATGATGTTGATGCAATAGAATATGAAAGCCACCTCTTAGACTTGGAGCGTGCGAACAGTACAACATCGATGAACAGCGGCGCTTCTGCCGAGCACGAAGATCCTCACACAATCCCATTAGAAGAACAGCGTGATGGGCGTCAACGTATTTTAATAGCTTTGGGGCATGTCGGTGTCCAAGCTGTGGAATTCTTGATTTGCCTTTTTCTCTTGTTTGGGACAGGCACCTATCTTCTGCTCGGCAATCCTGGTGTCGGCAGCGATGTATATGAGGGATTTTGTTTTGTGGTATTGTTCATTCTCATCATTTTGCTAGTCCTGATGAGCTATGCAAAGCCTAAGTACACCTTCGGCACGTCCTCACTGCTGGATCTTATTACGGTAGCAGCAGTTATTTGGGAGATAGTGTGGCTTTCGTCTGGCGCTACGATGTACGAGAAGTCCATGCAGAGCTCAGATACACTTGAAGATTCCTGTCAGTCGATGTTCGGGGGCTTATCGGCTGCGAATGCCGCCAGTACCGGTAGTGTACCGGAAGTTGCATGGTCGTGGTTTGGGAGGACATGCTCTGGATTTTGGGCGGGAGACTCCGACGTGCACAGTGGCATCGACACTTCGTGGAACGCGGAGCAAATTCTGGAATTCAGCACTAATCCTTTGCGCTATCTGACTGCGTTTCAATTGCTGAAGCTGGCATACTTGAATACGTTCAATCATTGGTTCGGTTCTTGTGCGCAACGCCGCGCGCAGCCAGTAGCGATGAGAAAGGCGTTTTCATTTCGCACGCCTCGGAGCAGCGGGCGAAGGTACGGCTTTTGCGGCAGTTTGTCGTCTTTGTCAAAGCACTTGAGTGCCAACTTACTCCGCTATGGTGTTTTTTGTTGCAGTGATCATGTAGGTGTCATTGAGCCAGGACTTAGCCCGGTTGGTAAGGTCCCTCGCACTAGCGACGCAGGTAGATTTATCCAACGCGCCGATTCCCGTGCAAGCGACGGCTCCATTGGCGGGGACAGTGTTGCTACCTTGACACAAGGTGGTCCACACTTCAGCGGCCGAGCCAAATTGTACAGACGTTCGGAGACAATTGGCAACAAGCTCACGCAAGTTTTTATGTCAAAAGCGGCGCTTGGATACATGTGTATTATCGTCATGACGTCGTACCTTTACCGTCCGGCTTGCGTACCTGACGCTTCAATAATTGCGGAGGTGTCCAACCTCAAGAACGTGGCAGATGGTGTTGTAACCAACGCATCCTATGCGTGCGAGTCCATCGAAAGCTGCTGCAATGGCAGTGACCTCTGTGCTGGCGCCGCGTATCAGATCATCTCCCATCGGTCTTCGGAGCTCGTTTTACTCATGTTCCCGGGTGGCACTGCTTATAGCAGCGCAAGGGACGGGGACGATTTGGGATTCGCGGACAGCCCGGATGCTCAGTGCTCGTTGTCGTCCGTACAATGCGGAAGTGTGGCTGAAGACATGTGCACCGGACTCCAGACTGGTGCAACAACCCTCTTCAACATAGCCTGCGCTGATTTGCATGTTTATGAATACTGGACCGTAGTTCTTCCCAGTGTGTCAGCACCAGGTGGATTCTACGTCGCAGTTATCGATCGTCGCGATGTCGTCAATCGTGATCATGCATACAACATGTACCTGGACATATTTGTTGCAGCCATTTTCATTTTCGGGACCCTTTTGATGAATTGTTCTATGCAAAGCTTTGCGTACAAACTTTCAAGTCCACTGAAGCGGCTCGCAGTCGAGATGCAAAAGGTATCAAACTTAGACTTTTCCTCTCGAAATAAAAGAAGGCAGACTGGGATGGTGCCATCGAAGTTTTACGAGATATTCGACATTCAACTTCAATTTTTGAGAATGCAAGCTGCGCTGAAGAGTTTCGCGAAATTTATGCCCGAGTCAGTCGTTCAACTTCATTTCCAAACGCTCAAAGCGCCAGAGGCTCGGTTGACGCAGCCTCACCTTTCACTGTCATCCACGTCAGCGCAGGTAAGCGCGATTTGCGGAGTCGTTCCAATGTTGCCTTGTTCAATAAGTGACGTTTGTGTCACCTCTTCATGCCTAATTTGGTCACAGGTTGAGCTCAAAGTGGTGACACTTCTTTTTTCTGACATCAAGTCTTTCACAACTCTGTGTGAGAGCATCCCTGCAGAAAAAATGTGCTTGCTACTGAACGAGTACTTCGAAGCTATGTGCGCTATCGTTGAGCACCATGGTGGAACGGTTATTGAATTCATCGGCGACGCAATGCTAGTAGTGTGGAATATTCCATTTCCGGTCCACAACCATGCGGAACACTGTGCCCGTTTCGCAATCGAGGCACAGCATGAGTTGTCTGAATTGCGCACTATTTGGATCGAACGAGGGCTCCCCAGTGTCGAGGTGCGCATGGGTATTCACACGGGGTTAGTTTACGCAGGCATCTTGGGCTCGTCGGCCCGGTTCAAATACGGACTGCTCGGGGAATCGCTCAATGTTGCATCGTACTTAGAAGAAGCCAACAAGCGCTACCACACCGATGTTATTGTGTCTGCTGGGACAGTTGCTCATATCAAAATGTTTCAAGAGCACCAGCGTGCCGTGGAAGCAGCATTATCGCCAGCCGAGCCTGCTATCGGTGGCAAGTTTGAAGAGCCCGACAACACTGCGTCGTTGGAACTTTCAGAAGCATTCATCAGCAACAAAGGCCGTGAGGACGAAGACGATGCAGACACTTCGAAACAATCTCACTTGATGCTCAATTGGTTGAAAAGTGACTTTGACGTCACGCCCACGGGTGAAGAGGTGCGTGAAGATTCTGCACAACGCGATATGTCGTCGAACGACAGTTTTCACAGCACCGGGAGTGGAGGCGCTCGTCGATCAGATGGCAGCCTAGTTTCGGACGGAATGCCACTGCACACACCGACACAACGAAAATCGTCAAATTTCGGGGCAGCAGCGTCTCCCAAAAGTGCAGCGTCGACGCCACAGGGCAATCGTATCGCTCGAAAGAGAGGAAGTTTCACTCTTGGTACCACTGGACACAAAGACACGACAGTGCGGCATCAAGGGACGTCTCAAGCATTACCAAGGTCCGTGCCTATTTGTTTGGGACCAGATCGACTTGCTTGTGTGCATGCTAACCATATTACTTTTCGATGCTGTGCAAACTACCTCCGGCACTATCGGAAACAGCCGGGACCCGACGCGTTACCCGCAACAAGTATGTAACATTCGAGTGCAAAACTGGTTTTTCCGCACCAAATGTTTACACCCAGCTATTTTCATCTGTGTTGTAGGTTTCGACTGACTTTGCAGTTTTTCGATGCATCGACTTCATTGCAAGGATGGTATCCGCCAACTCGGTTGACCCCGTGTTTGAGGTCATGCCATACACTCGGGTTCGTTCACAAGCTCGTTTGGCACGCTCAACATTCCTTGCATTGAGTCTCACTGCAGTGATGGCATGCTGTAGGTAAATGTTCTTGCCGCTGCATTGCATGAAGAGGCAGTTCAGAATTACTTGGACCGCCGCTTCGCTGCCGCCATCAAACTTTTGGACCAAGAAGCTGTCCTTCTACCAAACAACGAGCCGATTAAAATCTTGAAATCACGGTATGCTCCAAGCAGTCGTTGAATTGCCGTCGCCACCTCATGTTGTTAAACGGCGCCGTTCGTGGTACAGATGCGAGGACTTCCTGTTGAACAAACCACCGCCAACGTGGCGTGGCGAGTCGGTGTCGCACAAGAGCCATCCCTCTTTGATCGCAAAGGTACCTTGTTTGAGCGGAAGTATATCACTGATTGGTCGCCTAATTTTGCCTCTGCGTGCCAATAGCCTCCGCGAGCCTCTTCGATGAATTAACTGATGCGACTTTCTTCAACAGCATGCGGCATCCAAAGTCCCCACGTTCTATCGATTATGGACGTCCCAAAATGCAGTAACAACAATTAATTTCACATACAAATAATTCGCTGTTGCCGATCGTTTGAGTTAGAATGGTCCTCTTTACGTCTTAGCCGTCCATGCCACAAGCCACTTCAGGTTTGTCAGAGTGTATTTGCAGGCTTCTGTCCACGACGGCAAGTCTCCAAGGTTTTTTATGCTGATCCCGCCGATGCAGTCGTCATGAATTTCGTATGGCACTCGAGCACTCGGGTCCGCGCTCTGAATGTGGAGGTACAAGTCCTGGACGCAGCTCAGAAAACCGTGCATCGCGTCCATGTAATTGCGTTTTGAAAATATTGTCCACCTGCAGCATAGACACAACCGCACCTTGGTATCCTGGACGAATGCTGTTGAAAGGAGTGCATGGCAGAACTTACCCGCCAGTGTAGAACAATTCCTTGACTTTGTTTTTTGGCTTGTGCATCAGCGTGGAATTGCTGCCCCTTGGCCGAATTGAATACTCCTTGAAAGCGAATCGCTCCTACGACAACGCAAGAGTGGTGAGAAGGACGCTACCCAGAGGGCGAGAACGGACGCCGAAGTGAACTTGTACCTGGCCTTTGGGAGTTTTCGAAGCGTGATACGCTCCAATGAGATGCAGCAACAGCGCTGCACAGCCCCACGCAGCATTGATTTCGGGATAATCGACCTGATTCTGCGGCCCGGCCGACGTTGGCAGGCGGCCAAGTCTATTGCCGTTGATGGTTGCAAAAGGCCCAAGGTGCCAAATAAAGAACGAATCGTTGAATATATTGGTGCGCTTCAAATGATAGGCTTTCACTTGGGCGACCCTAATTTTGGTACACAACGACTGCTGAATTTCAGAACCACGGTGTCGAGCAGTTTCCCTTTCCCGCAGCTTGCTCACTGTCCGCTGATAACATGCACGCAACTTCGACATTTTTTCTTTGACTGTCAGTGTCGAGGTCCGAACTCGGCGACGCAGTTGTTTCACGGATTCTATTTCCTTCCGACGTACTGCGATCCGCTCTTTCAAACTGACAAGCTTTTCCTCTGGTGATATTTGGGTTTCTGGTTTGTACAACAGCTGCAGCTGCTCTGCCGCCTCGACAATTTTTAGGTAGTTGCTGTAGTGCCGATTTGCGCGCTCCAGTTGACGATACTCCTCCTTCAAGTCAGCTATGGCTTGCGACGTGGACTTAGCGCAAAGTGGTTGCTGGACGCCGCAATGAAGTAGGCTAAACTTCGCGAATTCCTTGAGATTTTGAAATGCAGAGTTGTTGCTGTCAATTTTGTAGTTGAAGGAGACAATCGGCCCGGCTGAACCTCGTGGTTGGGGTTCATCACCATCCTCATTTGGAGAATGCTCACCATCATCATCGTTGTGTTCTGCTGATTCGTGATGTTCTTTTGGCAACGTGTGCTTCAGATGCTTCAACGCTTGGTCGCTGAGAGTTTGAAGTACTTCGGTGCACTGCTGCCCTTCCCAGCCTTCCAACACCAAAGGGATGCCGGTGTCTTGGCACACTGTTCTCCACAAGTCATGATTAATTTGAGATCTCTGCGCCTCCCCCCGTTCCATTGTGAACGGAGGTTGACCTCTGGAAGTAGAACTTCGCAACGAGACTGCCGGAAACAAAAAGCCGGATCTACCTACAACTCGGAATGAAGAAAAAATCAACCCGACCTTTAACAAAAACGCAACCACGCACGGCCCAGGCTACTCCAGACACGAATAATAGGAGCGAGTTCGCGAGTTGCTAACTGTTCGCCGTAACAGCTACTCTTCGGTGGTTGAAGAGAATTCTCCTGACTGACGGACTATGCACTGCACGTAGCTAGTTGACAGACGAGAGCAGCCGAATCGTTTATTCTGCGTCTTTTGACATAATCAAACGAGCGAGCAAGCCCTCCACGCAGCTAGCCGTAGACCTAGCACTCCCACCTCACCGCACCCAACTTCATCTTCATCTTCAACTTCCACTTCCTCTTCAACGTACAACGCCGCCGAACTCCTGGCCGTCCATCGGACCGGACCGGCTCCTCTCAACGCAGCTCAACGCAGCTCACCTCACCTCCTCACCTCACCTCACCTCACCTCACCTCACTTCAACTTGCCAGTTGACAACTGGGACAACTTCAAGACCTGACAACTTCACGACTTGACAACTTGACACCTTCACGACCTGACACTTCACGACCACGGTTGACGACTACTCGAGTATGGTAGACGACTGACGACTATGAAATGGACGACTGACGTGACGGCCTTCTCCCTTCTCCTTCAAGCTATCATAGCTTCACTTTCGCCTTTCGTCGTCGTCCGTCGTCAACAAACGAACGAAGGAACGAACGAAGGAACGAAGGAACGAAGGAACGAAGGAACGGAGGAACGGAGGAACGAAGGAACGAAGGAACGAAGGAACGAAGGAACGAAGGAACGAAGGAACGAA
>Ga0213839_1001409_pt1 | contig 15633 bp, 16 predicted proteins | sample SWPATP21_FD_160075 | JGI IMG/M metagenome (GOLD analysis project Ga0213839, IMG submission 160075) | Coastal seawater microbial communities from Marineland, Florida, United States - SWPA TP2 #1 | ecosystem: Environmental > Aquatic > Marine > Coastal | place: USA: Florida | collected 2016-08-14 | reverse complement strand
ATCCAGCACGAGTACGACCACCTGGACGGCAAGCTCTACGTGGACCGGCTAATCGACCGCTATTCGCGCAAGGCGATGAAGCAGGCCAAGCGGAGCGGCTGGGGCGTTCCCGGCCTGACCTGGATGCCGGGCGTGGACCCGGACCCGTTCGGCCACTGACGCGCCCGGGAGCTACCCGGCGAAGGCCGTCCGGTCGACGGCGGCCAGGATGGCGGCGCCGAGCTCGGCGGGCTTGGTGAACTGCGGCCAGTGCCCGGTAGGCAGGTCCACGTAATCGACGTCGCGAATGCGGCCAAGTTCGGCTACGAACGGGTGGCCCCCGGCAATCATTTCCGTCAGCATGGCGGACGGGAACTCGCAGGCGATGATGGTGGCCGGGACCTCGTAGCGGCGTTCGTCACGGAGCTGCTGTTTGTCCTGGGCAACCCCGCGCGGCTCCGGGATGGCGCGGGCCCGGAACATGGTCCGCAGTTCGTCGGTCAGGTCGATGAGGTCCGCGTCCTCGAAGAGTTCCCACGGCGGCAGCGGCACTGCGTCGCCGTCGGCCGGGAGTTCATCGTTGATGACCCCGCCGTCCCCCAGCGGCCCGCTGTCCACGTAGATGGCGCGGGCCACCCGGTCCGGACGGGCGTCAACCGCGCCGTGGATGATGGCGCCGCCGCCCGAATGTCCGACCAGGACAACGGGGGCGTCGAAGGTATCGATCTTCGCCACGACGGCGTCGATGTGGGTGCGCAGGCCGACGCCGGCGCGCGGCGCGTCTGCCGACTCCAGGCCCGGCAGCGTCAGCGGGTAGACCTTATGACCGGCCTCGGTGAGCGGCGGGGTGACCTCCTCCCACGACGAGGCGTCCAACCAGAATCCGGGTACGAGGATGATGTCCATGCCGGTACCCTACCGTTCGAGTACCAGCTCCACCACCTGATAGGGGTCCTCAGCTGGGACGACGTTGTGCATGGTGATGCGTCCGCCCTGGCCCTCCCCCGGGTGGATGTGGATCTGCCAGCCCCAGTCCGGGCCGGTTGGCGCCGCATAGGTGCCCTTGAGCCGGAGGACACCGTCCCGGTCCACGGCCCCGGAGAACTGCATCAGTGCTTTGCCCGTGTGCCAGGAGTCCACCCACACAGCAGTGGCGGGCTCCGCGTCGGAGGCTCCGCCAGCCAGGAGCAACAGGCCTTCTTGTGGGCTCTCGCCGTCTGACCAGGTGTAGGCGAGGCTCGCGAAGTGCACCGCGGTCACCTGCGCTGTGGCGGTGGCCGCCGAGTCCGTGTAGTCGTCCGTGGGCATGATCCGGGAGCGGTTTTGCCCCTGCCAGGTGCCAAGCAACGGCGTCATATATCGCAGAATGTCCATCCTGCAGTCTACTGAGCAAGTCAATTGAGTACCGTCAACCCTTCTCCGCGGCGTGACCGACACAAGCCACAGCGTGCCTTGGCGGGGGGGTCGCCTTCCGCTCAGTTCTCGGCCGGCTTCTCCAGGCTCGCCGCGTAGTCCGGGACGTAGTGGAACAGTTCCCGCGGCGGCCGCGTGTAGTTGACCGCCTTCGGCCGCTCCGGCAGGGTCACCGGTTCTGTCCGCACTTCGGTGTAGTCGATGCTGGAGAGCAAATGGGCAATGAGGTTGATCCTGGCCCGGCGTTTGTCTTCGGCTTCCACCACGTACCACGGTGATTCTGCCGTGTCAGTCTGCACGAACATGTCGTCCTTGGCCCGGGAATAGTCTTCCCAGCGCAGGATTGCTTCCCGGTCCATCGGCGAGAGCTTCCATTGCCGCATGGGATCGTCCAAGCGGGATCTGAACCGCCGCTCCTGTTCGGCATGGCTGATCGAGAACCAGTACTTGAAGAGCAGGATGCCGTCCTGGATGAGCAGTCGTTCAAAGACCGGGCATTGCGCCATGAAGCGTTTGTGCTCGGCCGGGGTGCAAAAGCCCATGACGTGTTCGACGCCGGCGCGGTTGTACCAGGAGCGGTCCATCAGGACGATCTCCCCGGCGGCGGGGAGGTGCGGCACATAGCGCTGGAAGTACCATTCACCGCGTTCGCGTTCCGTGGGTGCCGGCAAGGCGACTATCCGGGCGAACCGGGGATTCAGGTACTCGGTGACCCGCTTGATCGCGCTCCCCTTGCCGGCCGCGTCCCTGCCCTCGAAGATGATCAGGACGCGCGCTCCGGTGCTCCGGACCCACTCCTGAAGGGCCACCAGCTCGGCCTGGAGCCGAAACAGTTCAGCCTCGTAGAGGCCGGATGCAAGCCGGGGCGGCTTGCGTCCGGAGCCCTTCTTGTGCCCGTCGTCGTGCCCGTTCTTCCGGCCGTCCTTGTGCCCCTTGTCTGCGCCGCCGATTTTATGTGCCATGGTTCCCGTTCCCGTGCTCCGGCGTCGCTGTTGGTCCCGCCGCGCCCATTCTTGCCGGGAAATAGAGCGGCTACAAGGGTCCTCCAGCCCGGGAGCAGTGTTGGGCGGGGCTCCTATGCTGGGGCCATGGAAGCTTCAGTGCCCACGCCGATGCAGCCCATTGTCACCCTGACCGTCAATCCCGCCCTGGACATCAGTACTTCAACGGAGCAGGTCATGAGCGGCCACAAGCTGCGTTGCAGCGCCAGCCGGCTCGACCCCGGCGGCGGCGGCATCAACGTCGCCCGGGTGGTGCAGCGGCTCGGCGGCAGGACCCTCGCGGTCTACACCGCGGGCGGACCCGCCGGGGAGGCGTACCGCCGGCTGATCGAGGCTGAACGGCTCCCGGCCCTCGTGGTGCCGATCCAGGGCAGCACGCGCGAGGACTTCACCGTCGACGAGACGACGACGGGTAAACAGTTCCGCTTCGTGCTCCAGGGTCCGGTGCTGAGTGAGCCCGAATGGCGTTTGTGTTTGGCGCTGTTGGCGGATTCGATCCCGGCAGGCGGATTCGTGGTGGCGAGCGGGAGCCTTCCCCCGGGGGTCCCGGAGGACTTTTACGCACAGGTCGCCCGGCTGTCGCGCCAACAGGGGGCACGCTGTATTGTCGACGCCTCCGGCCCGGCACTCACCGCGGCACTCGCCGAGGGGGTCTTCCTGGTCAAACCGAGCCGCCGCGAACTTGGGCTGCATGTCGGAGCCACCCTGGAAAGTGCCGGCAGCCAGGTCGAGGCGGCCTCAGCCCTGGTTGCGGACGGATCCGCCGACCACGTCGCCCTGACCCTTGGCGGCGAAGGAGCGGTCCTTGCTTCGAAGTCCGGAATCCTCAGACTGGCCGTGCCGCCGGTGCCGGTGCGGAGCACAGTGGGGGCGGGTGACAGCTTCCTCGCCGCTTTCGTCCTGCGCCTGGCCCAGGGGCGCGGTATCGAGGCGGCGTTCCGCGCGGCGGTGGCTGCCGGGAGCGCCGCTGTCATGACCCCGGCCACCGAACTCTGCCGCAGGGACGACGTCGAGCGGCTCGAAGAACAACTCAAGGGCCAGGCATTCGGGCCGTAAGCGCGGCCGCAGTCACCGTGGAACGATGGTTTGCTGCTGCGGACAGGATCCGAGGATTCGCTTCATCGCCTCCTTCTCTGCGGGCGTGACCCACAGCCGGTAGGCAGCCTTGACCGAAATCTGCCGGGCCACGTAATGGCAGCGGAACGCCTTGTTCGGCGGCAGCCAGGTGGCGGCATCGGACGCGCTTTTGTCCTGGTTGGCGGGACCGTCGACGGCGATCAGGTTCAGGGGGTCGTTGGCCAGGTGCTCGCGCTGCTGAGCGGTGAGCTGCTGCGCCCCTTTTTGCCAGGCATCACCGAGTGCCACGACATGGTCGATCTGGACTTCCGCGCTGGTCTCGGCGCCCCGCCGGAACGCAATCGTCCGGCCGGTGTAGGGTTCCCGGAAGGTGCCGCCGGCGACCAGGCACCGGGATCCGTTCACGAATTCGGCTGCCTGCAGGTCCCGGCGGAGGATGTCGTTGCGGGTATCGCAGCCGTTGCGGTCGACGTCGAACCAGGCCTGACCAAACGCGGCCCTGTCATAGTTGTCCTTGGCCGCCCGGCCTCTGACCGCGAGGGTGTCCAGCACGCTGGCGGCGCTTCCCTCCGGCACGGCCCGGACGGCGTCCACCGCGTCCATCCACTCGCCGGCAAGCACGGGGGCCTCGCTGGGACCCGGGGTCTGTGGCTCCTCGGCGGCAAACTGGCCGGCCGTGAAGAACCAGACCAGGCCGCCGAGGAGGGCCAGCCCGGCTGCGGCGAGGATCATCCAGGCATGCCGGGAGCGGCGCCGGGCACGGCGGAACTCCGTCCAGGTGACGGTCATGGGGTTATCCGCGGGCGGCGATCTGGTTGCACGCCCTGAGCCTAAACCAGCGGTGTGACACCAAGGACGTTGTCCACAGTGCTGAGGACCGGTGGCCGGGCAGCAGGGCAGCCGGGATTATTGTTCCCGCGTGACCCGTTTCAGGTCTTCGTTGGCCAGGTCCAGCAGAGACTGGAGCTGGTTCACCCGGTCGTCGTTGACTTCACCGGTATGGCGTTTGGCGACGGCGTCGTCAAGGAGCCTTTTCGCTTCCTTCGCGTTGCTCCGTGCGACGTCCAGCGCGTGTTCCAGGGTGGTCTCGTGTTCAACAACCGGGTTCTGTTCCATGGCTCCATTGTGGTGCCCTTTCCCGGCCGATTCCAGTACATCGGCCGGGAAAGGAGGAACGAGTCCGGGTCAGGGACGAAGGTCCCCGCCGGGTTATTGCACCTAGACCTGCGCGGGCAGCCCGGCGGCCTCGAGGATGGAGGCGGCGTCCTTGGCCGGGAACGACGGCGGGTTGACGCCCGCCATTTCCTCCATGACGCGGACCACCTGGCAGCTGTAGCCGAACTCGTTGTCGTACCAGACGTACAGGACGAGGTTCTTGTCGTTGGAGATCGTGGCCAGGCCGTCGACGATGCCCGCACGGCGCGAGCCGACGAAGTCAGTGGAGACAACCTCGGGCGAATCGATGTAGTCGACCTGCTTGCGCAGCTCCGAGTGCAGCGACATTTCCCGCAGGTAGTCGTTGACCTCGTCCTTGGTGGTGCCGTTCTCCAGGCTCAGGTTGAGGATGGCCAGCGAGACGTCCGGGGTGGGGACGCGGATGGAGCTGCCGGTGAGCTTGCCGAGGAGTTCGGGCAGGGCCTTCGCGACGGCCTTGGCGGCACCGGTCTCGGTGATGACCATGTTCAGCGCGGCGGAGCGGCCGCGGCGATCGCCCTTGTGGAAGTTGTCGATCAGGTTCTGGTCGTTGGTGAAGGAGTGGACCGTCTCCACGTGGCCGTGGACCACGCCGTAGCGGTCATTGATCGCCTTCAGGACCGGGGTGATGGCGTTGGTGGTGCAGGAGGCCGCCGAGACGATCGTGTCCGAGCCGGTGATGGTGCCGTGGTTGATGCCGTGCACGATGTTCTTCAGCTCGCCCTTGCCCGGAGCCGTGAGCAGGACCCGGGAGACGCCCTTGCTCTGCAGGTGCTGGGACAGGCCCTCGGCGTCGCGCCAGCGGCCCGTGTTGTCCACCACCAGGGCGTCGTGGATGCCGTACGCGGTGTAGTCGACCGTGGCGGGGTTGTCCGAGTAGATGACCTGGATCTGGACGCCGTTGGCGGTGATGGTGTCGTTCTCGAGGTCAACTTTGATGGTGCCCTCGAAGGAGCCGTGAACCGAGTCGCGGCGCAGCAGGCTGGCGCGCTTGGCGAGGTCGTTGTCCGAACCGCGGCGCACCACGATCGCGCGCAGGCGCAGGCCGTGGCCGCCACCGGCCTTTTCGATCAGGAGGCGGGCCAGGAGCCGGCCGATCCGGCCGAAGCCATAGAGGACGACGTCGGTGCTGGTGCGGTCATCGCCGCCGCGCTTGCCGACAACCTCGGCGAGTTCCTCGCGGAGGAACGCATCCAGGCTGGCGCCGTCGCCCTCGGCGCGGTACTTCTCGGTGAGGCGGGCAATATCGATCGCCGCGGCGCCGAGATCCAGCTTGGTGAGGGCCTCCAGCAGCGGGGCCGTCTCCTCGAGGCGCAGTTCTTCTTTGCTCATCCGGCGGGCGAAACGGTGTGCCTTGAGGATGTTCATGGTGGACTTGTTGATCAGGCTGCGCCCGTGGATGGAGGTCACCACGTTGTTCTCGCGGTACAGCCGGCCGATCACGGGGATCATGGCCTCGGCGAGCGCCTCACGGCCCATCCACGTATCAAGACAAGAATCTGACGTCTGGCTCACAGAACTACCTTCCTAGAATCCACCCCCTACGTCCTCGTAGGGGGAAGTCGGCCGCCGGAGGGTGTCCGGTACCTGGGCGCCGGCGGGGATTCGGTCCACCCCGGGCGCCTCACTGAGCGCAAAGAAAAACCGCCGGCTGCGAACGCAGACCCGGCGGCGGAACTTCTACGTTCACCACCAATTCTAAGGGCGGCACGGCGGGGTCCGGTGCCCAGTTGCGCGTGAAATGACTCACACACCGTCCGGGCCCAAGGAGGAGCCGGCAAAACCAGCCACTCCGGGCGTCAGCCTGGCCGCGTCCTCCAGGATCATGTCAACGGCTTTTTCCGCGATCATGATGGTGGGCGCCTGCGTGTTGGCACTGACCAGGCGGGGCATGATCGAGGAGTCGACCACCCGCAGTCCCTCCAGCCCGTGGACCATCAGCCGGGGAGTGACGACGGAATCGTCACTCGTGCCCATGGCGCAGGTGCCGACCGGGTGGTAGGAGGTCCGTCCGAAGGAGCGCACGAAGTTCACATACTCGTCGTGGGTTGCCACCCGTGAGCCGTCGCCGATGTGCTCCGCCTTAATATACGAGGCCATCGAGGACTGCGCCATGATCTCCCGGCTCTGCTGCACGCCGGCGATCGTCATCTCGACGTCGTAATCGTCGGCGAGGTAGTTGGGATCGATGAGCGGCTGCCTTCTCGGGTCCGAAGACGCAACACGGACGGTCCCCCGGCTGCGTGGCCGCAGGAAGTAGGAGTTCAGCGTCGCCCCGTACCCTGGCCGCAGGGTAGTCGGACCCGTATCCGCCCGCGCCGCCGGAAGAAAATGGAACTGCACGTCCGGGGTCGATTCGTCCTTGTTGGCGTAACTGAAGCCGCCGGCCTCGACCAGGTTGGACGCGAACGGTCCCGAGCGAAAGGCCAAGTACTCGAGGCCGGCCATGACGGTCGCCGGGCGCACGCGGTTGAACCGGTCCAGGCTGTGGCCGTCAATGAGTTCGTAGATAATGTCCAGGTCCAGGTGGTCCTGCAGGTTTTTACCGACGCCCGGCAGCGCATGGATAACGTCAATGCCGGCGGCGGCAAGGTCTGCCGGGTCACCGATGCCTGATAGCTGCAGCAACTTGGGCGAACCAAAAGCACCGCCCGAGAGGATCACCTCACGCGTCGCGTTGTACGTACGCGGAACTCCGTCTTCAATCGCCTGGATGCCGACGGCCCGGCCATTCTTGATGACCACCTTCGCGACCGTGACGTTCACGCGCACCGTCAGATTGCGCCGCTTGCGCGCGGGTTTCAGGTAAGCGACGGCGGCGCTGCACCGGCGGCCGTTTTTGGTGGTGGTCTGGTAGAAACCGACGCCGTGCTGTTCGGCACCGTTGAAATCGCTGTTGTACGGTAACCCGAACTCCTGGCCAGCCTGCACGAACGCCGCCGAGAGCGTGTGCGGACGCCGGAGGTCCGAGACGCTGAGCGGCCCCTGGGTTCCGTGGTGGGGTCCTGAAAGTCTTGAGTTGGACTCCGAGCGGACGAAATACTTGGACACCTCAGCGGCCGACCAGCCCTCGCAACCGTAGTCCGCGACCCACCCGTCGTAGTCCTCGTCCACGCCCCGCGTGAAGACTTGGGAGTTGATGGAGCCGCCGCCGCCGAGCCCGCGGCCTTGCGGGAGCGGGATGGTGCGGCCGTTGTTGTTCTTCTGCGGAACGCTGCTGTAGGCCCACTGATACGGGCCTCCCTTTAATCTGGGGAAGCCCGCGGGCATGTGGATGAACGGATGGCGATCGGATCTTCCTGCCTCGAGCAGGAGCACGCGCACCGAAGGGTCTTCGGTAAGTCTGCCGGCCAGAACGCTGCCGCCTGTGCCACCTCCGGCGATCACATAGTCGTATGCTGCATCGTCCGGCACTATGACTCCTCAACCATCGCTCAATGCACCGTTACCTGAAGCGTTCATTGAAGTGTCTGGTCTCGCCGGGATGATGTCAAGGACGCCTCAAGGTTTCCTCAAGGTTGCACGCGTGCAGGCGCGCGACCCCCGGCCCGCAGGCTGTGACGGCCGAATCCCGCTCCGAACCCGGGGATTCCCGGCGGTCAGTAAGTGGATGGGTTGACCGATACGCCGGGTTCTGTGTTCCCGCGCTGTTGCCGGCGCGGGAGTAGCGGCCATCCATCTACGGACGCCGTTGCCGACGCCCTCCAGCGGCCTACCCGGACACTCGGGCGAGCAGCCCTCAATCGTGCCCTGTCTGGCCTTGCTCCGGGTGGGGTTTACCTAGCCTTCCCGGTCACCCGGGAAGCTGGTGGTCTCTTACACCACCGTTTCACCCTTACCTGCCCTGCGGCCTGTGCAAGCACACGCCGCACGCAGGCGGTCTGTTCTCTGTGGCACTGGCCTGCGGGTTACCCCGAGTGGGCGTTACCCACCACCCTGCTCTGCGGAGCCCGGACGTTCCTCGAGCCACTTGCGTGACGCGCGGCCGCCTGGTCAACCCATCCGCTGTTCATTCTACGGTCTCCCCCGGCGGCGCCGTCCCACCGGGGCCTTTTGGGGCGGCCGGTGGGAGAATTGGAGCAAGATTCCTGCTAGTCAAGGAAGCGATCTCGATGAATTGGACCGCCATCATCATCTGGCTGCTCGCCATCGTCCTGGTGCTTGTCGTGGCCAGGATGTCGATCAAGATTGTGCGGCAGTACGAACGGGGCGTCCTGTTCCGGCTGGGCCGGGTGGTCGCGGTGCGGATGCCCGGCCTGCGGTTTATCATCCCTGTGATAGACCGGCTTCAGCTGGTGAGCCTGCGGATCGTGACAATGCCGATCCAGTCGCAAGGCATCATCACCCAGGACAACGTCAGTGTCGACATCTCGGCGGTGGCCTATTACCGGGTGATCGACGCCGTGAAGTCCGTCGTGGCGATTGAAGACGTCGGGGCGGCCATCAACCAGATCGCCCAGACCACCCTGCGGAAGGTGGTCGGCCGCCACAGCCTGGACCAGACGCTGTCCGAGACTGAGCGCATCAACAGCGACATCCGGGAAATCCTGGACGCCCTGACCCTGGAATGGGGTGTCGAGGTGACGCTCGTCGAGCTCAAGGACATCCAGCTCCCGGAGAGCATGAAGCGGGCGATGGCCCGGCAGGCGGAGGCCGAGCGGGAGAAGCGGGCCAAGATCATCTCGGCCGAAGGGGAGGCGATCGCAGCCGTGGCGCTCGGCGCGGCATCCGACACGATGATGGCGCACCCTGTCGCGTTGCAGTTGCGGAATCTGCAGTCCCTCGTGGAGATCGGGGTGGACAAGAACTCGACCGTCGTCTTCCCCGCGCCCCTGATGAGCACCATTGCCGAGCTGGGCGCTTTCCTGACGCGCGAGGACATGGCGGCCAAGGCGGGTACAGGGTCGGCGGCAGAGTGGCTGGCGACAAGGCCGGCAACGCCGACGGCCGCCGCACCGCCGGAGTCAGCGGCCGAACCACTTGCACCGTTACCCGCGGAGCCACCGGCGGGGTCCGCGGAGCCACCGATCAAGGCCGCGTAGCGCCCCACGCCGCGACCCCGAATGATCGGGCCCCTATGATCAGACGATGGAGAGGCCGCTGCTGGGACGCCGGAGGGTGCTGGAGCTTGGCGCCGGTCTTCTGAGCGCCGCCGCAGTGTCTTCGTGCGCCCCCGGCCCCCAGGTCGAACTGAAAACCGGCTCCTTCGTTTCGGCGTTCCGGCCGGGCACAGCCACAGGCTGGTCCGTTGCCCTGCCGGCGTCGGCCGCCTCGGCGCCGTCCAAAGCCGCATCCCCCTCAGCCGAAGCCACCACCGGCACGGTCCCGGTGGCCGTCTTCCTGCATGGCACGGGCAGCGGCCACGGCTTCCTCTTCGGCGAACTCGGCGCCCAGGCCGTCCTGCAGCGCCACGTGGACGGCGGCGGCACGCCTTTCGCGATCGCGGCGGTCGACGGCGGCGATTCCTGGTGGCACGCCCGGGCGGACGGCACCGACACGCAGTCAATGCTGTTGGCCGAATTCTTGCCGCTCCTCGCGGGCGCCGGCTTGGATACGGGCAGGGTGGGGCTGTTCGGGCTGTCCATGGGCGGATTCGGGGCGCTGCTGCTTGCCTCGCAAGGGAAGATTCCTGGCCTGCGCGCCGTGGCGGCGATGAGCCCGGCTGTCTGGGCCCGGTACGACGCGACACATGAGCATGCGTTCGACAGCCCCGATGATTTTGCCGCCAACGACGTCTTCGCCCTCCGGCCGCAACTGGAGACGCTGCCAAAACGGATTGACTGCGGCACCGAAGACGATCTGCTCCCTACCGTCCAGGACTACGTCAGCGCCCTCCCCGGTCCGCTCGAGGGTGGATTCCAGCCCGGCGCCCACGAGGCCGCCTACTGGCAGCGCATCCTGCCCGACGTCGTGGGTTTCCTGGCCAAGCATCTCGGTTGAGCCTGCCCGGGGTACAGGACTCACATCCCGGCCAGCCCGCCGCCGGTAAGATCGTACGGTGCTAATTCTGTTGCCGCCCTCCGAGGGCAAGACCCCCGCGACCGACGGGGACGCCGCCGACTGGACCACCCTGAGCTTTCCGGCCCTCAACAGCGCCCGGGCCAAGGTCCTCGACGCGCTCGGCACCGTCAGCGCCCACGAGGACGCGCTGGCGCTTCTGGGCGTCGGCGCGTCGCTTAGTGCCGACGTCGAACGCAACACCCGCCTGCACGCCGAACCTGCCGCCCCGGCCCATCAGGTGTATTCCGGTGTGCTCTACGACGCCCTCGGCTACGACTCCCTGACCCCGGCGCAGCGGACGAAGGCCGACGAGTCAGTGCTGGTGATCTCCGCGCTCTGGGGTGCCATCCGCTTCGCCGACCGCGTACCGGCCTACCGGCTGTCGATGGCGACCTCGCTGCCCGACGTCGGACGGCTCGCCTCGTTCTGGAAGCCGCAACTGAACGATGCCCTGGCGGGGGCCACCGCGGGCGAGCTGCTGGTGGACTGCCGGTCCAGCACGTACGCCGCGGCCTGGACTCCCCCGCCGGAACAGACGGTGGCCGTGAACGTCTTCACCGAGACCGCCGGCGTGCGCAAGGTGGTCAGCCATTTTGCCAAGCACACCCGCGGCGAACTGGCGCGGCACCTGCTCAGCCGCAGGGGCAAGGCGCCCCAGACCCCGGCGCAGCTGCAGAAGGCCGCTGCCGAGAAGTGGGTCGCGGAACTCGTTCAGGGCACGGCCCGGAAGCCGCACACCCTGAACATCATCCTGCCCGGCTAGCTGGCAGCAGGGACCCTTTTGAGCCTCCAAAACGGCCCCAGCTGCGAGTCAGTCGGGTGCTTAGGCCCACTCGGCCGAGCGGACCAGGATGCAGCCGGAGTCCGGGCAAAAGACGATGTCGTCCTCGGCAGCGGCCTTGATCTCGGCGAGGTCGCCCGGGCTGAGCTGCATGCCGGAGCCCTCGGAGGTGCCGTGGAACAGCCGCGCCGCACCCACGCCACGCTTGGCCAGGGTCTTCTCGTAGACGGCGAGCATCCCCGCGTCGAGTCCGGCGGCGAACTCGGCACGCTGCCCGCGCACCACGGTGGCTTCGGCGGCGATCTCGGCCAGCTGTTCGTCCAGTTCGGCGCGGATGGAGCCGAAGGAGCCCTGGATGTCGTCGACGATCTGCTGTTGCGCGGCCTGGCGGGCGCGGAGTGAGTCGAGCCGTTCCAGGACCTCGAGCTCGACGTCTTCGAGGTCGGAGCGGCGCTTGTTGAGGGAGACGAGGTCGCGCTGCAGGGCGACGAGGTCCTTGGACAGGCCCGTGCCGCTGTTGAGCTTCGCCTCGTCGCGTTCGATCCTGGAGGCAACCTGCTCGACGTCGGCCTCTGAGCGCTTGAGTTCCAGTTCAGCGTCGTGGACGGCCACCTTGGCGGCGCCGAGTTCGCCGTTGGCGACGCTGAGGGCCGCTTCCAGGTCGGTGATCCGGGAGTCGCTTTCAAGGCTTCGTCGGCGGTTGGACAAGGACTTGAGCTTGGCATCGAGTCCCTGCAATTCGAGCAACTTCAACTGTTCCGCCGGTGCTGCCTTGGCCACTATTTACCTCCGCTAAATCCAATCCGGCCGGAGCCGGGCACCGTACCGGCGCTTCCTAGACTCTAGCGCCTAGCGTGCTCCCCGGCATCGCTACGCTCACCCGGGGCCCCTCGCACGCCAGGCTTAGCCCGGAGTCAGAATGAAGTCCCACGGATCACTGTTGGTGGTACTGACCCGGATCTCGACGTCGTGGCCCTGGTCGGCGAGCACATTGCCCAGCGCTTCGGCGGCGGCAGGCAGCCACAGCCATTCGCTGGCGAAGTGCGACACGTCGATCAGGTAGGGCCGGTCATTGACGGCCGCCTCGCGGGCTTCCGACGCCGGGTGGTGGCGCAGGTCCGCCGTCAGGTAGACGTCCGCGTTGCTGGCCCGCACCTCGCCGAAGAGGGAATCGCCGGCGCCGCCGCACACCGCCACGCGCCTGACCAGCCCGTCCCGGTCCCCGGATACCCGGACGCCGCCGGCCACGGAGGGCAGGATGCCGAACACGCGGGCCGCGAAATCCCCCAGGGTCAGCATCTCCTCGAGGTCACCGACCCGGCCGATGCCCTCCTCGGGGAGCCCGTTCGCGGCGGGGGTCAGCGGGGCCACATTCTTCAGCCCCAGGGCATCGGCCAGGACATCCGAGACGCCGCCGACGGCTGAGTCACCGTTGGTGTGCACGGTCAGCAGCGCCGTCCCGGACTCGATGAGGCGGTGCACGGCCTTGCCCTTGGCCGTGTTCGCGGCAACGCTCGTCACGCCCTTGAGCAGCAGCGGATGGTGGGTGATGAGCAGTTCTGCGCCAAATTCGATGGCTTCCTCGATCACATCGGTGGTCGGATCGACCGCGAACAGGACCCGGCGCACTTCGGCGTTGGGGTGGCCCGCCACGAGGCCCACCTCGTCCCAGTCCTCGGCCAGCGATTCGGGCCAGAGTTCCTCCACCGCCAGCTGGATCATGCCCAGCGTCGCGGTGCCGGGGGCCTCCCCGGTGCCGGTATCGCCGTCGACGGCGGAAGCGGCGGCGTCGGACTCAGCTGAAACATCGGTGTTCACAGGTTCCATACCCCCATTTTTACCCTATCCACGGCCGGCCCCGTCACTCGTAAGAGTCTCGTAAGACAGATGGGGAATCATCGGGGCCGGCGAACCATTGAACAGATCATGAGAACTTTTGTCCTCGGCGGAGGCTGCTTCTGGTGCCTCGACGCCGTCTACCAGAAAACCAAGGGTGTCAGCAGCGTCGTTTCGGGCTACACCGGAGGCCACGACCCCAAGCCCGATTACTACTCCGTGTGTTCCGGAACCACAGGCCACGCCGAGGTGGTGGCGGTGACGTTCGACGAGGACCTCATCCCCGCCGAGGTCATCCTGGACATGTTCTTCGCCCTCCACGACCCCACCACGCTGAACCGGCAGGGCTATGACGTCGGAACCCAGTACCGTTCCTCGATGTTCTACGAGACCACCGAGGAAAAGATCCTGTTCGAGGAGGCGATCGAACGGAACCAGGCCCTGTGGCGGCACCCGATTGTCACCGAGGTGAGCCGGCTGCCGAGGTTCCATGTGGCCGAGGATTTCCACCAGGACTTCTTCGCGAAATACCCCGAGCAGGGGTACTGCCAGGTGATCATCAATCCGAAGCTGGCCAAGGCGAGGAAATATTACTCTGCATGGCTTAATGCTTAGCTAGGGTCCGTACGCGCTCGTTAGGCTGACCTCAGTTATCCCTCTTCAAAGACAGGCATACATACATGGCACCGATCTATGACGATGTAACCCAGCTGGTGGGCGGAACTCCGCTGGTCAGGCTCAACAGGCTGACCGAAGGCCTTGACGCCACCGTGGCCGTCAAGCTGGAGTTCTACAACCCGGCCAACAGCGTCAAGGACCGGATCGGCGTCGCCATCATCGACGCTGCTGAGAAGTCCGGTGCCCTCAAGCCCGGGGGCACCATTGTGGAAGGCACCTCCGGCAACACCGGAATCGCCCTGGCCATGGTGGGCGCGGCCCGCGGCTACAAGGTCATCCTGACCATGCCGGAAACCATGTCCACCGAACGCCGGGTCATGCTGCGCGCGTACGGCGCAGAGATCGTCCTGACCCCCGGCTCCGAGGGCATGCGCGGCGCCGTGGAGAAGGCCCAGGAGATCGTGGCCAACACCGAGAACTCCATCTGGGCCCAGCAGTTCGCCAATGAGGCCAACCCGGAGGTCCACCGCCGCACCACGGCCGAGGAAATCTGGGCGGACACCGACGGCAAGGTGGACATCTTCGTCGCCGGCGTCGGCACCGGCGGCACCGTCACCGGCGTCGGGCAGGTCCTGAAAGAGCGCAAGCCGGACGTCCAGATCATCGCCGTCGAGCCGAAGGACTCCCCCATCCTCAACGGCGGCGCCCCGGGCCCGCACAAGATCCAGGGTCTCGGCGCGAACTTCATCCCGGACATCCTCGACACCAACGTCTACGACGAGGTCATCGACGCCACGCTGGAAGATTCCGTCCGCGTCGCGCGCGAACTCGGCATCAAGGAAGGCATCCTGGGCGGCATCTCGTCCGGCGCCATCGTCTGGGCGGCCCTGGAGCTCGCCAAGCGCCCGGAGAACGCCGGTAAACTGATTGTTGCTGTTGTCTGCGACTTCGGTGAGCGCTACATCTCCACCGTGCTGTACGACGACATCCGCGGCTAAGTCCGGCCGCTGTCCCACGATTCCCCAGAAAGGTCTTTGTGAGCTTCTTCGCAAGACTGAAGGAAGACCTCGACGCCGCCCGGTCCCACGACCCGGCGGCGCGGGGTTCTTTTGAGAACTTCTTCGCCTACTCCGGCCTGCACGCGATCTGGTTCCACCGCCTGACGCACCGGCTGTGGCAAAACCCGGCGCTGCGGTTTCCGGCGCGGCTCATCTCCCAGCTGGCCAGGTTCCTCACGGGCATCGAGATCCATCCCGGCGCCACGATCGGCCGGCGTTTCTTCATTGACCATGGCATGGGCGTGGTGATCGGCGAGACCGCCGAGATCGGCGAGGACGTCATGATCTACCACGGGGTGACCCTCGGCGGCCGCTCGCTCGCGAAGATCAAACGCCACCCCACCATCGAGGACCGGGTAGTGATCGGCGCCGGGGCCAAGGTCCTGGGACCCATCACGATCGGCCGCGACAGCGCCATCGGAGCCAACGCCGTGGTGGTCAAAGACGCCCCCGCCGAATCCATCGTCACGGGCGTACCTGCCACCTGGCGCCACCGCGATGCCCAGCGCGAGACCAAACCCGCCGTCGACCCGGCCGAATACCTGATCGAATACCGCATCTAGGGTCCCTCCGGCTACCCGGGGAACCGCTTGTAGATGTTCCAGAGGACGGCGTCGAACGCCCGGTCCGGCAGCAGGCGGCGCAACAGCAGGATCCCGCGGGCGCTGGCACCCAC
>Ga0213839_1001406_pt1 | contig 15652 bp, 13 predicted proteins | sample SWPATP21_FD_160075 | JGI IMG/M metagenome (GOLD analysis project Ga0213839, IMG submission 160075) | Coastal seawater microbial communities from Marineland, Florida, United States - SWPA TP2 #1 | ecosystem: Environmental > Aquatic > Marine > Coastal | place: USA: Florida | collected 2016-08-14 | reverse complement strand
TAGAAGACGCTGGAATCCCGCGTTGAGCAGCTGAAAACCATCGTCTTCCAGAAAGACCTAGGCACGCTGCACGACAAAGCTGTGCGCATCGCTACACTGGCAGAGCGCATCGCTGCGGATCTGGGTGAAGATCAGGCTAAAGCCAAGCGTGCAGCCATGCTGGCCAAAACAGACCTGATGACCGACATGGTATACGAATTCACCGATCTGCAGGGCCTGATGGGTTACCACTACGCCCTGAACGACGGTGAAGACAAAGACGTTGCCCTGGCTCAGAACGAGCAGTACATGCCGCGCTTCGCAGGTGATGAGCTGCCACAGACTGCACCGGGTATTGCCGTAGCAATCGCCGATCGTCTGGACACCCTGACCGGCCTGTTCGGTATCAACCAGCCACCAACCGGTTCTAAAGACCCATTCGCACTGCGTCGTGCGGCACTGGGTGTGCTGCGTATCATCGTTGAGCGCAACCTGAATCTGGACCTGCGTGAACTGCTGGCGGTTGCGGCAGACAGCCACAACAACCTGAAAGTCCGTGAAGGCCTGGAAGACACTGTCCTGGACTTCATGCTGGAGCGTTTCCGCGCCTGGTACGAAGAGGAAGGTATCCCAGCTGAGGTATTCCTGTCCGTACTGGCAGTACGTCCAACCAAGCCACTGGATTTCGATCAGCGCGTGAAGGCGGTAAGCCACTTCCGTACTCTTGCCGAAGCCGATGCCCTGGCTGCAGCCAACAAGCGTGTATCCAACATCCTGGCCAAGCAGGGTGCTGACAGCGATGCACAGGTAGACGAAGCGGTACTGCAGGATGATGCTGAGAAAGCACTGTACAGCGCACTGAACGCTTTGCAGGATACGCTGGACAGCGCCATCGCCGAAGGTAACTACCGTCAGGTGCTGGAATCTCTGGCCAGCCTGCGTAGCGACGTTGACCGCTTCTTCGACGACGTGATGGTTATGGCGGACGACGAAGCCGTACGTAACAACCGCCTGGCACTGCTGGCCCAGCTGCGCAGCCGCTTCCTGGGCGTTGCCGACATCTCCGTACTGGGTGCCTGATCAATTGATTGATCAACCGTATTCAGCATAAAAAGGCCCGGTTAGCAGTGCTAACCGGGCCTTTTTGTTTCCGGTTACCAGCAGTAACCGCGCTATCTTTTTTCCCACCAGCACAAGGGGCAATAAGACACTTCACCTTTACTTAACCCGCTCACTGCTATGCTTCATCACACCACCCCATAATAGCGGCCTTGAAGGTGATGAAATCTACGTTTAGTAAACTACTCGCTCTGCTTTCTTTGGCCATACTTGCAGGTTGCCAACAACCTCCAGCGCATCCTTTATATAGCCAGTCCCCCGAACGCGCGCCGGTTGAAGCTTACGACTCGTTCAGTAACTACATTGCGCAAACCAAGCGTTTCCTGAGCCAGAATCGATATTTTCTAACCAATACCCCTACCACAGAAATCGCAGCCAACCTGCCGTTTGAACTGCAGCCACCAACCGAAAGCGGTGCCGTCCGCAGAGGCGTGTTGCTGATTCATGGGCTTGGCGACTCGCCCTGGTCTTTCACCGATATCGGCCAAGCATTAACAGAACAAGGGTTTATGGTCAGAACCGTACTTTTGCCCGGCCATGGCACCCGACCTGCCGATATGATTGATGTATCGCACCAAGACTGGCAACAACTTGTACAGCGCCAAGTCGAACTGCTGAAAAAATCTGTGGACGAGGTCTATCTGGGTGGATTCTCTACTGGCGGAAACCTTGCGTATCTCGCAGCCGCCAACGATCCCGAGATCAAAGGCCTGATGCTATTCTCTCCGGGTTTCAAATCTGATGAACCGCTGACTGGACTGACGCCGCTGTTATCCGTATTCAGAGAGTGGCTACTGACATCAGACCCAAACAAGACCACCAACTACGCCCGCTATAGCGCAATGCCAACCAACGGTTTCGCACAATACGCCACACCTCAGCGGCGGTAATGGAGCAGGTCCAGCAGGACACCTATAACAAGCCTGTTGTTATGGTACTCAGCGAACATGACAGCGTACTGGACACTGAACAGATCAAAGGGATCTTCAATAGCCGATTCACCCACCCAGATAGTCGATTAATCTGGTTTGGTTCAGAACCATCCGGTATTAAAGGAAGAATCCGTTTTATCCACAGTCGGATCCCGGAGCTAAGGATCAGCACCATGTCTCACATGGGCATATTGTTCTCACCGGAGAACCCCTATTACGGTATCCATGGTTCAGAGAAGCTGTGCCATAACGGACAGGATAGTTCTGAGGCAGAAGGATGGTGTCGCCAAGGCAAACCAACGTGGTACAGCGCCTGGGGCTATCAGGAACCGGGGAAGGTTCACGCACGCCTGACGTTTAATCCGTTCTTTAATACCATGATGGATGATATCGCCACCACGTTTCAGCAATAAAACGCCTTGGGGATTGGTGAGGAGCAAAGCAGGTTAGTACACAGAGGCCAGGAGGGATACGGCGAAAAGCAGTAGGACTACTGCTTTTCGCACGGTATAGGGAGGCCGTTTGTCAGTCGATTAAACGTCCAGGTTTGCCACACGCAATGCGTTGCTTTCGATAAACGCACGACGTGGCTCAACCTCGTCACCCATCAGGGTAGTGAACAGCTGGTCGGCAGCGATGGCGTCATCGATGGTGACCTGCAGCATACGACGGCTGCCGGATTCCATGGTGGTTTCAGCCAGCTGGTCGTAGTTCATCTCACCCAGTCCCTTATAGCGCTGGATAGTGTGACCACGGCGGGACAGGTCCAGCAGCCAGTTCAGGCCGGTTTCGAAGTCGCGCAGCATATGGCGGCGTTCACCACGCTGCAGGTAGCTACCTTCACCCATCAGGTCGTTCAGTACCGCTTCCATCTCAACAAAGGCCGCGTACTCTTTAGAGCGGAAGAACTCGGCGCTCAGTTCGTAGTTCTGATCAACACCGTGATGGGTGTAGACCACCTGAGGTACGTAGCGGCCACGCTCGTCCTGTTTCAGGCTGCAGCTGAAGCGTTCAGAGCTCGTTTCCTGATCCGCCAGTTTATCTTCCAGCTGATCCACCCACTCGGACACAGCACCTTCATCAGTCAACTGCGCTTCGGTCAGGGCCGGCAGTTCCAACATCACACGCAGTACCTGGGTCGGGTACAGGCGGCTCAGGCGAGTAATGGTGTGCTGCACATCGCGGAACTGGTACACCACTTTCTCCAGCGGTGCACCGCTGATGCCCGGTGTATTTTCATCGACATGCAAACTGGAACCTTCCAGCGCGCCCTGCAACAGGTAATCCTGCAGCGCGTCTTCATCTTTCAGGTACTGTTCCTGCTTACCTTTCTTGATCTTGTACAGCGGCGGCTGAGCGATATACACATGGCCACGCTCGATCAATTCCGGCATCTGACGGAAGAAGAAGGTCAGCAGCAGGGTACGGATGTGGGAGCCGTCCACGTCCGCATCGGTCATGATGATGATGGAGTGGTAACGCAGCTTGTCCGGGTTGTATTCGTCACGGCCGATACCACAGCCCAGCGCAGTGATCAGCGTGCCGACCTCGGCAGAGCTGAGCATCTTGTCGAAGCGCGCTTTCTCAACGTTAAGAATCTTACCTTTCAGAGGCAGGATTGCCTGGGTCCGGCGGTCACGGCCCTGCTTGGCAGAACCTCCCGCAGAATCACCCTCCACCAGGAAGATTTCAGACAGCGCCGGGTCTTTTTCCTGACAGTCCGCCAGTTTGCCCGGCAGGCCGGCGATATCCAGCGCCCCTTTACGGCGGGTCATCTCACGGGCCTTACGCGCCGCTTCACGGGCACGGGCCGCATCGATCATCTTATTCACAACCGATTTGGCATCTGACGGATTCTCCTGCAGGAACTCGATCAGACGTTCGCCCATGGTCTGCTCAACTGCAGTTTTAACTTCGGAAGAAACCAGCTTGTCTTTGGTCTGGGAGGAGAACTTCGGATCCGGTACCTTCACGGAGATGATCGCGGTCAGGCCTTCACGGCAGTCATCACCCGTGGTGGCCGTCTTGCCACCTTTATTCAGGTTTTCAGACTCAATGTAGTTGTTCAGGCCACGGGTCAGTGCGGTGCGGAAGCCGGACAGGTGGGTACCGCCGTCACGCTGCGGGATGTTGTTAGTAAAGGTGTGGATACCTTCCTGGAAGCTGTCGTTCCACTGCATCGCCACCTCAACGCCCACGCCGTTTTCGTGCTCAGCGGTGAAGTGGAACATCTTGTTGATCGGGTTCTTGTTCTTGTTGAGGAACTCAACAAAAGCGCTCAGACCACCGTCATAGCCGAACAGCTCTTCACGAGCATCACGCTCATCCTTCAGCAGGATACGCACGCCAGAGTTCAGGAAAGACAGTTCACGCAGACGTTTGGCCAGAATGTCGTACTGGAACTCGGTCTTGTTGTGGAAGGTTTCCAGGGATGGATAGAAGCGTACCGACGTACCGGAGGTTTCGGTTTTACCCACAACCGTCAGCGGCTGTTCCGGCACACCATGGTGGTAGGTCTGCTCATGTACTTCACCGTTACGGCGAATGGTCAGAACCAGCTGGGTAGAGAGGGCGTTTACTACGGATACACCTACACCGTGCAGACCACCGGAAACCTTATACGAGTTATCGTCAAACTTACCGCCTGCGTGCAGGACGGTCATGATAACTTCCGCCGCAGACACACCTTCTTCCGGGTGGATCTCGGTCGGAATACCACGGCCGTTATCGGCTACGCTGACACTGCCATCCTGGTGGATGATGACATCGATCTGGGAACAGTGTCCCGCCAACGCCTCATCGATGGAGTTATCAACAATCTCGAAGACCATATGGTGAAGGCCGGTGCCATCGTCAGTATCACCAATGTACATACCGGGACGCTTTCGCACCGCATCCAGACCTTTCAGCACCTTAATGCTGGAGGAATCGTAATTCTGGTTTTCTTCACCGCTCATGCAGTCGGTCTCCTAAACTCTAATCTGAGCACTCCACCTGGCCGTTATCCACGGTGAAATGACGAATGTTAACGCTCGGCTGCCACTGACGCTGCAGCGCATCACGGTCAACACAGGTAATAAAACACTGATTATTGGACGCCGCCAGGAAATCACAGAACGTCTGGCTGTGGTGGCTGTCCAGTTCCGATGGCAGGTCATCTATCAGGTAGATGCACGCGCGCTGGCTGAGGCGATGAAAGAGGCTGCCTTGGGCCAGTTTCAAAGCACTGACCACCAGCTTCTTCTGCCCTCGGGACAATCGCTCAGCGGCGTTATGACCATCGGCTTTTACTTTGAGATCGGCCCGCTGCGGTCCGTAGCCGGTAAAGCCCTGGCGCATATCGCGTTCAAAACTTTCGGCCAGCACCTCATCCAGTGCCTTCTTTCGGTCCCAGCCGGGACGGAAACCGATCTCAACATCAATACCATCCAGCAGCTGGCAGAGAATGGCTTCAAACTCCGGTTTCAGCTGCTCTATATAGTGCGCACGCTGGTCAGTCAGCAACTCCGCATGACGGATAAATTCCTGATCCCAGGCCTGACGTAAACGCGGGTCGATTTTACCACACTTCAGTAAGGTATTTCGCTGCTTGAGTGCCCGCTTAAAGCCGCGCCAGAGCTGAATAAAACTGCTTTCGGCATGGAACACACCCCAGTCGATATACTGGCGTCGCGCCTGGGGACTTCCTTCCAGCAAAGCGAAGGTATCAGCGTTGATAACCTGCAACGGTAATAGCTCTGCCAGGGTCGACAGGTCGATGTTATTGCCGGCATAGCGCATCAGGCATTCGCCGCTGTTCTGGCGCTGAATCCCCAGTCGCTGGGTACTGCCCAATTCCAGCGGATCGATATCGGCCGCCACCATGCAATGGCCGGTCTGATGTTGAATCAAATGACGGATATTCTGGGTGCGGAAGGAGCGGCCCAGCCCCAGTAGATGCAAGGCTTCCAGCACACTGGTTTTACCGCTGCCATTCGCACCATGCAGGATATTGATATGAGGTGCGGGTTCGATAGCGACTTGCTGCAGGTTTCTCACCTGCTGAATTTCGAGACGGGCTATGGACATGGAAGCGGTACAGGCGGGCAGGAGAAGGCCGGGCAAAGGGCTTGCCCGGCCAGAATACGATTACATACGCATCGGCATAACAACGTACAGGCAGTCACCTTCGTCCAGACCTTCCAGCAGCACACTGCTGTTGGAGTCAGACAGGGTCATGCGTACGGTTTCAGAGCTCAGGATCGAGAGCACATCCAGCAGGTAGTTAACGTTAAAACCGATCTCCAGTGAATCACCTTCGTAATCCACGGAAACAGTCTCTTCCGCTTCCTCCTGTTCCGGGTTATTCGCCATCACCTGCAGGAAACCGCTGGTCAGGGAGATGCGCACACCGCGGTACTTCTCGTTAGAGAGGATCGCGATACGGCTGAATACCTGACGCAGTTCCTGACGGTCACCCAGCACCTGCTTGTCACCGTTTTTCGGAATAACGCGCTGATAATCCGGGAATTTACCGTCCACCAGCTTGGAGGTGAAGATGAAGTCACCCACGTGGGCACGGATATGGCTACTACCAATCACCAAGCGTACCGGCTGTTCGCCGTTCTGCAGCAGACGCGCCAGTTCCAGAATACCTTTACGCGGTACGATGATCTGGTTCTGGGTACCGTCAGCACCTTCGACTGTGGCACAGCTGGTTGCCAGGCGGTGACCATCCGTCGCAACGGAGCGCAGCGCGCCTTCCTTGATCTCCAGCAGCATACCATTGAGGTAATAACGCACATCCTGCTGTGCCATGGAGAAGCCTGCTTTGTCGATCAGACGACGCAACTCAGCCTGGGACAGAGACAGCTCCATCGCCTGAGGGCCATCCTCGACGTTCGGGAACTCCGCCGCCGGCAACGTAGACAGGCTGAAACGGCTTCGGCCCGCTTTGATTACCATCTTCTGACCGGACAGGGCCAGCTCAATACGCGCGTCATCCGGCAGGGATTTACAGATATCCATCAGTTTGCGCGCGGGTACAGTGATAGAACCGGCTTCTGCGGGCTCATCCAGGGTTACACGCCCAACCAGTTCAACTTCGAGATCTGTACCTGTCATCGACAGCTGATCGCCTTCGACAACCAGCAGTATGTTAGACAGCACGGGCAACGTCTGACGACGTTCCACAACACCGGCTACCAACTGCAGCGGTTTAATTAAGGCTTCTCTGGAAATGACAAATTTCATCGGTTACCCACCTTGCACCTTTTTCCGATCAATCGACTACGCTGTCAAGTGACGTAGCAGATTTTGATAGTCTTCTCTGATATCCGTATCACTCTCGCGCAGCTCCTTTATCTTGCGACAAGCGTGGAGCACTGTGGTGTGATCACGGCCACCAAACGCATCCCCAATCTCCGGCAGACTGTGGTTGGTCAGCTCTTTGGCCAGACTCATAGCTACCTGGCGCGGTCGCGCAACGGAGCGACTGCGACGCTTGGAAAGCAGGTCTGACACCTTGATTTTAAAGTAATCGGCTACAACACGCTGAATGTTATCAATACTAACCTGTTTGTCCTGCAAAGCCAGCAGGTCTTTCAGAGATTCTTTGATAAAAGGCGTGGTAATTGCGTTACCGGTAAAGTGCGCATTGGCAATAACGCGCTTCAACGCGCCTTCCAGTTCACGCACGTTGGAACGGATCTTTTGCGCCAGGAAAAATGCCGCATCATCCGGCAACTGAATTTTCGCCTCGGTCGCTTTTTTCATCAGAATCGCGACACGGGTTTCGAGCTCCGGAGGCTCGATCGCGACCGTCAGTCCCCAGCCGAATCGGGACTTGAGGCGTTCTTCTACACCGCTGATCTCTTTCGGATAACGGTCAGAGGTCAGAATCATCTGCTGACCACTTTCCAGCAGCGCGTTGAATGTATGGAAAAACTCTTCCTGCGAGCGTTCTTTACCCGCGAAGAACTGAATATCGTCGATCAGCAATGCATCAACCGAGCGGTAATAACGCTTAAAGTCGTTAATGGCATTCAGCTGCAAGCCTTTAACCATATCTGCGACAAAACGCTCGGAGTGCAGGTAGACAATTTTAGCGTTGGGATTGCGCTTACGCATCTCAATCCCGACCGCCTGCATCAAGTGGGTTTTACCCAAACCCACACCACCGTATATAAACAGTGGGTTGTATGCACTGCCCGGATTGTCCGCCACTTGCTGTGCAGCAGCCAATGCCAGCTGGTTGGATTTACCCTGAACGAAAGATTCAAAGGTAAAAGCGGCATTGAGATTGGATTGATGCTTGATACCACCTTCGACCTCAACCGTGCGCTCCGGCATCAACGGTTGCTGATACGGTACCGTTGCAGCGGGCGCGGGTGTTGGTTCGGTGATAATTGAAGGCGCAGGTGTCGTCTCTATCGCAGCGGGTGCCGGTGTAGTAGCAGGCATCGGTGCGGGAGTCGGAGCAGGCTGTACCGCTGGGGCTGGAGTTTCAGCCTGTTGAGCAACCAGCGAAGGCGGCGCAACCTGAGCAGCCGGGCGAGGGCGGATCGGGGTCACGGCAACGCGACGCTGCACCACAGGGGCCGAACGTTGCGCCACATCCAGGCGTACGTCCGCACTGATATCACCACTGGTGTCAGCCACGACCTGTCGGATACGCGCTAGGTACTTATCGTTCACCCAATCCCGCACAAACCGGTTCGGGGCCATCAACAGCAGCTGATTGCCGTTGGCTTCAGCCACTTTCAGTGGTCGAATCCAGGTGTTGTACTGCTGAGGAGGAAATTCTTCCTGCAAACTGAGCAGACAGCGTTCCCACAGTTCCGCCGACATGACGCTTGCTCCCATCCTGCCTGAATAAGTTATTCAAAAAGTTATACACGCCGTCAGGCGTTGATTTGCGGACTATTCTAACCTGCTCCCTGATGCTTATCCACATTTGATCACAAGAAACCCCAAGCCAATTCTCTATATTATGCACACCGACATAGAAATCCGTCCGGATCACCTACACCTACCAGCAATACACAGAGTTATCCGGAGCTTTTCAAATAACACGACAAAAATATAAACATTTGTTTTTAATGTATTTTTTGACACTACCCACACTAACACACAGGTTTAACCACAAGATTTCAAATATACATTGAAACCATTCACAATACGTCCGGATCAAGGCCAGTTCGCGACTTTTCAAAGCCTTATAGCAACAATATCCATACATAGGCCTGCTTTTCACTTGAAACCAATCGCGGAATTCCATAGAATGCCGCGTCTGATTTTTGACACGTGGAAAATCAGCTAAATTTACTTTTCCTAAATAGCTAGCGTTAACAGGACTGCAGGCAATGAAAAGAACTTTCCAACCCAGCGTACTGAAGCGCAAACGTACTCACGGTTTCCGTGCCCGTATGGCCACTAAAAACGGTCGTCTGGTCATCAACCGTCGTCGCGCTAAAGGTCGTAAGCGTCTTAGCGCTTAAGACCGGCCGTACTGGTCTGGTTACCTGACTCCATGACTGAATATACTTTTACCCGACAGCTACGCCTGTTAACCGGTGGGGATTTTCAGAGGGTCTTTAACAACGTTACGTTGAAGGTACCAGACCGGCACATCCTTCTTCTGGCCTCTCCCAATGGCCTGGATCATCCCCGACTCGGGTTTGTGATCTCCAAAAAAAATGTTCGTCGCGCGGTGAAACGTAATCGTGTTCGCCGTATTATGCGCGAGTCATTCCGTCTGAATCAGCATAACCTTCCTCCCGTGGATATTCTGGTCATGGCCCGTCAAGGGATCGATGACCTGGAAAAGGATGAACTTCATCGCCTGGCGAAGAAGTGCTGGTCACGATTGAGAAAAAAAGCAAAACAAGCCTCAAACTAACGAACCGGTTATCACACGATGGATTTTCAGCGAGTAATACTGGTTGCCGCCCTGGCAGTCATCTCATACATGCTGGTACTGCAGTGGAACCAGGATTACGGTCAGGCGCCTGTACAGGCCCAGCCCGTTGAATCCACTTCTGCTTATGGCACCAGCGACGTAGCCGTTACCGACCTTCCCGCCGCCACCGATAGCACCAGCAACACAGCTGGAGATATTCCAGGCAACGCAACAGCGGTTAAAACTGATGCAGCCCAGCTGATCAAAATTAAAACCGATGTTCTGGACCTGCTGATCGACCGTAAAGGTGGTGACATCATCCAGGTCGCACTGCCGCAGCACAAAGCGCAGATGGGTAGCGAGCTGCCGTTCGTACTGCTGGAACAGACTCAGAACCGTACCTATATCGCTCAGAGCGGTCTGGTGGGTCCGAACGGACCTGACGCCAGCAAAGATGGCCGCCCGGTATATAGTGCATCTGCCAGCGAATTCACGCTGGACGGTGATAACCTGACGGTAGATCTGACGCTGAATAAAGACGGTGTTCAGATCACCAAGCGCTACAGCTTCACCAAGGGCTCTTACCTGATTGATGTCGATTTCATCGTCAACAACCAGAGCCAGCAGAACTGGCAGGCGAACCTGTTTGGCCAGATCAAGCGTGACCGTAGTGCAGATCCAACGACCAGCACCGATATGGGCATGCAGTCCTATCTGGGTGCCGTCTACTCCACGCTCGAAAACAACTATCAGAAAGTTGATTTCGACGACATGGACGAAGCCAACTTCAAGGCTAAATCCCAGGATGGCTGGGTCGCGATGGTTCAGCACTACTTCATCAGTGCCTGGATTCCAGCCAAAGGTGCGGAATACACCTACCAGAGCCGCGCCAGCAACGGCAACTACATCATGGGATTCATCAGCCCATCACTGGCCGTTGCACCGGGTGAAAGCAAAACCGTTTCCGCTGACTTCTATGCCGGTCCAAAAGACCAGGCACAGATGGAAGCCGCCGATGAGAACCTGCAGCTGACCGTCGACTACGGCTGGTTGTGGTGGGTAGCGAGCCCACTGTACATGCTGCTAACCTGGATCCACGGCCTGGTAGGTAACTGGGGTCTGGCGATTATCGGTATCACCATCATCGTTAAGGCAGCCCTGTTCCACCTGAACGCAAAAGCGTTCAAGTCCATGGCCAAGATGCGTAAGTTTGGTCCTGAGATGCAGCGTCTTAAAGAGCTGCACGGCGACGACCGCCAGAAGATGTCTCAGGCGATGATGCAGCTGTACCAGAAAGAGAAGATCAACCCGCTCGGCGGCTGTCTGCCAATCCTGGCGCAGATGCCGATCTTCATCGCACTGTACTGGGTACTGATGGAATCCGTCGAACTGCGCCACGCGTCCTTCATGTACCTGGACGACCTGTCCGCGATGGACCCGTACTTCATCCTGCCAATCATCATGGGCGTGAGCATGTTCATTCAGCAGATGCTGAACCCGACACCGCCAGACCCAATGCAGGCCAAGGTAATGAAGATGCTGCCGATTCTGTTCACATTCTTCTTCCTGTGGTTCCCTGCAGGTCTGACCCTGTACTGGGTAGTGAACAACATTCTGTCTATCGCACAGCAGTACGTGATCAACAAGCAGATCGAGGGCGAGGGCAGCACCAGCTGATCCCTATCCTCTGTTAGACTTGAAAAGGCTCCCACTCGGGGGCCTTTTTTACATTTGGAACAACCACTATGCAGCAGATCAATCAGGACACCATTGCCGCGCAGGCAACGCCACCCGGCCGTGGCGGCGTCGGTATTATTCGCGTCTCCGGCCCGGATGCGGGGCGTATCGCCACCGAGGTACTGGGACAGACCCCCAAGGCCCGCTATGCCCACTACGGCCCATTTCTGAACAGTACCGGCGATCAGATTGATCAGGGGATTGCTCTGTTTTTCCCTGGCCCGAATTCCTTTACCGGCGAAGACGTATTGGAGCTGCAAGGGCACGGTGGCCCGATGATCATCGATTTTATCCTCAACCGGGTGATCGAACTGGGTGCACGTCCGGCACGACCCGGTGAGTTCTCAGAACGTGCGTTCCTCAACGACAAACTTGACCTGACCCAGGCCGAGGCGATCGCCGACCTGATCGATGCCTCCTCTGCCCAGGCGGCACGTTGCGCATTACGATCCCTACAAGGCGCCTTCTCCCAGCGGATCCACGGTCTGGTTGAAGCATTGATTCAACTGCGCATTTACGTAGAAGCAGCGATCGACTTCCCCGAAGAGGAGATCGATTTCCTGGCCGACGGCAAAGTTCTGGGGGATCTGGAGCAGATTCTCGCTCAGGTCGAGCAGGTACAGGCCGAAGCGCACCAGGGTAGCCTGATGCGCGAGGGGATGAGCGTCGTCATTGCCGGTCGCCCGAATGCCGGTAAATCCAGCCTGCTCAATGCCCTGGCTGGACGGGATACAGCCATTGTCACCGACATCGCAGGCACAACCCGTGATGTACTGCGCGAACATATCCACATTGATGGTATGCCGCTGCACATTATCGACACCGCAGGACTGCGTGATGCGCCCGATGAAGTGGAGCGTATCGGTATTGATCGCGCCTGGCAGGAGATCGAAAAAGCCGACCGGGTACTGTTGATGGTCGACTCCACCAGCACCGATGCCCGTGATCCAGAGCAGATCTGGCCGGAGTTTATTCATAAACTGCCAGATCCCGATAAGGTCACCGTGATCCGTAATAAGGCGGACCTGAGCGGCGATAGCATCGGCTTCGAACAGTATGAGCATTACAGCCTGATCAGTCTGAGCGCCAAGGCAGGCGCGGGTGTCGACCTGTTGCGCAACCACCTGAAAGACTGCATGGGCTACGCCAGTACGACGGAAGGTGGCTTTATGGCACGGCGACGTCATCTGGAAGCGCTGCAACGGGCACAAGAGCTACTGCAAACCGGCCATCAACAGCTGCAGTTTCATGGTGCCGGCGAACTACTGGCCGAAGACCTGCGTCAGGCACAGCAGACCTTGAGTGAAATCACCGGTGAGTTCACCAGCGATGACCTGTTGGGCCGGATTTTCAGCTCATTCTGCATCGGTAAATAATTGGTTTAAGGAAAGGAGCCCCTATGTCACTGAACCTCAACTGCCCACATTGTGCGGTGACCAACCGCGTACCCGAAGCACGTCTTGGCGATAAGCCCAAGTGTGGTAAGTGCAAGCAACCGATCTTCAGCGGTCAACCACAGCAGATCAACGCCGCCAACCTGAACGGACTGTTGAACCGCAACGATATCCCGGTGCTGGTTGATTGCTGGGCCAGCTGGTGTGGCCCTTGTCAGCAGTTTGCACCGATCTTTGATCAGGCAGCCCTGCAATTCGAACCGAAGCTGCGATTGGCCAAGCTGGACACCGAAGCAGAGCAGGGCATTGCCGCCCAGTGGCAGATCCGCTCCATTCCGACCCTGATTCTGTTTCAACAGGGCAAGGAAATTGCCCGCCTTAATGGCGCCGTACCTCTACCGCAACTCAAACAGTGGCTGCAGCAGCAGGGCATAGCGGTCTAAACACCGGTCCGGCATACAGCTTATGGTTAAGTTTAATCCACAAGCACGCCTTTCCCACAGCCCCATATAAAATAAGGCTTACAGCGAACTGTAAGCCTTATTTTAACATCTTTTCCACAAGCTGATTTAACTACAGCGGAAGCGATCGTTTCGCAGTCGCGGCCAGACTTTCAGCCAGTCAGCGTCTCGCTTAACCGTACTGGCGATACGTAAGCGCACACAACCGCTCTGTTTCAGCACTGCCTTATAACGCCCGGCCATGTGTTCCTGCAATGGGCCACTACCGGACGAGATCCAGTGGGTCTGTGCCTGACGGCTCAATTGACGGAAGTAAATCAACGGATCACTGCTGGCAGGTGGCGTCATCCCTTTTTGACGTGCCCAGATGGCAGGAGAGAGCATGCCATCAATGGTGTGCAGATGATCGATCTCTCCACCCAGCGCCGCGACTTTCAGCATCAACGGTGCGGCATCGCCTATAGCAACCACTTCCAACCGTTTAACGTCATGAATACGCTTAAACTCTTCCAATATCCGCGCCACAGCCTCAGACTGCTCCGTCGCATAGCGGTGACTGGTCAGATAACGCGAATCACAACCGGATGGGGATTGTTCGAAACAGGGAAACCGTACGTAGTAACTGCCAGGGTCATTACTGAAGAGCAGGTAGCCCAGCCCTTTCTGTGCCATCAACATACCCTGTGGACCCACTTTGAAGTCAGCTTCGATATAGAGCCGCGAAACCGGGCCAGATGGGCGGGGTGGTGTCATCAGGGCTAATTCAAACCCACCAGCGCGCATATGTAGCTGATAGGGGTCAACAACGGGTGGTTCAGCAGTCTCAGGCGCCATGGTCTGACATCCACTCAACAATACAGCACACAGTATTCCGGTCAGCCAGCGCATGGCCATGCTCTCCTTTCGCAACAACGGCAATCAGCAGATCATAACCAGATTAGCTGAAAAAAGGATGCCAAACGCCGAAATTTAATCCACATTTGCATGTGTGAGATCTGTGTGACGACGGCGTACAGATCGGTCAAAATCGTGGGGACGAATTCGCCAGTGGATAAACAGCACTTTTACTCACAGCTTGCAGAGGGGGGTGTGCGCAACTTTACAACAATCCACAGACAGGGTTCGCATATTCGTAAATACTTGTCTAATAAGAGATTTTTATAGTTACGCACAGTGAAGGGCTTCCCTAAATATAATCATCAAAATAATCTTCTCTTTATATACTTATCTTATTTTTCTTGTTTAGAGAGAAGAACAGAAATTGAAATTCAACGAGGCGAATATGGACCAGGGTTATCAACGGTAAGCGGTAGAAGAAAGTAAGCAGTGGGATTGCTGAATGGGATAACGAACAGGCCAGATCGAAGCGCTCTAATAGAGTGTTAAAAATTCCGCACGCCGTACTTGCACTCCAGTCCTATGCAGCCGACTGAATTTTCCCAGGGTTTGATATACGTATATTCGCTCGCCCCACAGCCCGTACAAAAAACGAACAGTTCCAGCCGGTACTATTGATGGGTATAATGCTGGCCCTCTTCTACAGACCGGCAGTCCTGCCCTGTCTGTTGCGTTCATCCAGGTATTACGAGGTAAGACGGACGTGGATTATCCAACCCGCTTTGATGTGATTGTGATCGGTGGCGGCCACGCCGGAACGGAAGCCGCACTGGCTGCAGCCCGTCGCGGTGCACAGACCCTGCTGTTAACACACAACATCGAAACGCTGGGACAGATGTCCTGTAACCCTGCAATCGGGGGTATCGGTAAAAGTCATCTTGTAAAAGAGATCGACGCACTTGATGGTGCGATGGCACGTGCGACTGACCGTGGCGGTATTCAGTTTCGTACCTTGAACTCTCGTAAAGGCCCAGCTGTACGTGCAACCCGCGCCCAGGCTGATCGTGTTCTATACAAGGCGGCCATCCGTGAGACATTAGAGAATCAACCCGGCCTGTTGATTTTTCAGCAATCTGCAGATGATCTGATTGTTGAAGGAGATACGGTGCGTGGCGTTGTGACACAGACAGGGATTCGCTTTCACGCACCGTCGGTTGTACTCACAGCGGGCACTTTCCTGGGTGGGAAAATTCATATCGGGATGGAAAATCATGCCGGTGGCCGTGCGGGGGATCCGCCAGCGATTGCACTGGC
>Ga0213839_1001404_pt1 | contig 15686 bp, 2 predicted proteins | sample SWPATP21_FD_160075 | JGI IMG/M metagenome (GOLD analysis project Ga0213839, IMG submission 160075) | Coastal seawater microbial communities from Marineland, Florida, United States - SWPA TP2 #1 | ecosystem: Environmental > Aquatic > Marine > Coastal | place: USA: Florida | collected 2016-08-14 | reverse complement strand
TGTGACCACCACGGGTCTGAGCTACTGCTGTTTTAGGTGTCTTCGTCGTCGCCGTTTGTTGTTGTTGTCATTGTTGTTGTCGACGCAGTAGTCGTTGTTTAGATGGTTTGGTGTCTTTGTTGTTGTTGACTTCGCCTCTCTTCCTGCTCAGTGACGCTGCGGCGAAATCAAGTAGTTTATGAGTACGACTACTGTTTTTTTTCTGTGGAAACAATACAACCTGCCGGTGCGGAACGGAAAACCGGCTGTGGTCCGTTCGGCGGCGTTGCCTCCACCTATTTTTTCATAGGTCACTGCTGTTTGTGCAGAGACATCTTTTTCCTTGGAACCAGAACCTATTGATTGTCGTCGAGGTGCGGGGTGGCACGGGCAGGTCACGCCAACCAGCGTCGCCTCGCCTCTCTCGGCACCATGTCGGGCTTGGAGCAGCGTGTGCTGCAGCGTTCCGGCATTTGGCGAGAAGAGCGCAGCAGTGAAGAGTCAAAGCTGGCGTCGCCGTCGGCAAAATTCACGCTGCCCTCGGACATTGCTATGCGCAAAGGAATTCGAAATCCTCTGGACATCAAGACCACTCAGCTTCCGAAGCTTTACAATGAGCCCTCCAACACCCTGAACCAGTTTTCTCGAGTCGATGACGCCGCGCACGTGCGCCCGAGCGATCGCATCGGCCGGAACTACACGGCCAGCTCTAAAATGCTCTCGATCGCGGCCATAGAGCAAGCCGTACGCCCCAGCGCCAGCGCGTCGCCGACCGCCAACCCATTTTCACGCGCCGATCTCCAGTCCATCAATGTGCCACAAGTTCTCGACCCACTTCACATCCCAGTGCATCCCGGCAAGGGAAGCGGCGTGCTTATTCCGTCGCCAAAGCGCACGGACCGGAAACGCTACAGCGCCGACAGCTGGAAGCCGGAGCTGCATGGTTCCATTAGCAACGATGCGACGTCGTCGGAGGAGCTGTCGCACGTCTCAGAAGAAGAGGCGCACCGTAATTTGCTGAACTTCCGCGACGCCGTCGACGCCGAGGACGACTCTCAAGTCGTGGCCATCAAGAAGGAATGGGTCCTGCGGTGCCTGAAGAAAGTGCGCAAGTACAGCAACGGCTTGCATGCGGAGGAGATATTAACTAGTATCGTCAAGGAGATGCACGACGAGTACACACAATCGGTGAAAACCGCGATCGTGAATTACAAGATTCTATCCCCGCGCGGAGCGGGCCGGGCACTCGTGGACGGCGCCGTCCTCAAAAGTCTGCACAACTGGCGGACTGAGCAGAGCCGCTGGAATGAACACTTGACAGATGCGTGGCGCGTATTGCGTATCACGGGCATCGACGAAAAATCAATTTTAGCGAGCAAGGAAAAGATCTGGGCAATTTTCAACACGTTGGGGTCGGCGATGGGTCGGCTCCAGCAACTCTGGTTGAGCCGTGTCGGTGGCATTCGATTGTGCGACAACCGATTCACCAACTTCCGCACAGATTATGAATTCCAGCGCTCCCTGCCTGTGCGAATGCCTGCATTCAGTCAACGCCTTCTGCAGGAGATTTCTCGCGTGCGCTCCACCCTCAAAACGTCGTGGCTCGTGGCCGCCGGCTTTATCTTGACCCAGCATCTCAAGTACTACAAAGAAGCGCTGCACTTCAACCTTTTCGGAACGCACAACACCAGCGCTGCTGGCCGAACGAGCAGTGAACTTGCTCGCGAAGAAAAAGAAATGGCCGCTGCTGAAGAAGTGTCACTTCGCTCTGCGAACGTGCTGATGTCGCGACAGCTGCGCGAGATCGTCGAAGCTTCGGTTCAAGACTTGGTGGAGTTTTTCCGTCACAAGCAAGAGCGATCGCAGCCCGCTCTCACGGTGAGTGTGAAGGTACAGAGCGACGTTGGAAGAGCGGAGGGGCCATCTGCTTTCGCGTTGAGTCCCGGGATTCCGGAAGTGGGCGCTGCGCTGGAAAAGTGCATCGACGATCTCACTGATGCGGACAAAAACTTCCCATCCATTGAGCTCCTAGTTCGCCCGAAGTCTGATCCACAGCAGCCCTTCCTCCAGGCGTGCCGAGTGCAGCCAACTGATCACGTCGTGAAGTCAGCGAAACGCAGCATCCGCGATGTTATCGAGGCCGTCCGCGCCCCAACTGAGGGTAGCCTGGACGTGTTTGCGCCGTATGCAGATCTTTTCAATGGTATCGAAGAGGCGAAGTGCTCGAAGCTAATCGACGATGCGATGGCGATGGCACCAGGAAACACGAAGCGATTACTGAACAAGATGGCCAAGGAGGTCGAACGCTATCAAGCTTTGGCCCGCCAAGCGCGATCAACTTTGGTGCCGTTTGTGGCTTTCCCCATCTTTGTTGTGGATTGCTCGGACGCCATTGATCAAATTGTCGCTCGAGCCGAGTCATTGGCGGATCGGCTGATCGAAACTGTTGTAAAGCAAAATCGATCGCAAATGAAGGCCATCTGTGACGAATTTGATAAAATGCAGCAAGTACTGCTGTCCAACCCTGACGACTCTGCCAAATTGCAGGAACTGCAAGACTACTGGGCAAAATGCGACGAGATAATGAGCAAGTTGCAAAAGACTATTCACACCGAAGTGTTTTCGTGCACGAAGTTCATTTTTCATCACGGGCGTGTCACAGGCGTCGAAAATGGCGCCCACATGTACAATGAAGACACGCGCCTGCTCATCAAGGTCTTGGAGTGGCCGGAGAAAATCAAAGACTTCTTCGAAGCTTCGAAACGTATGCAGGATGCGCGGCGCGACGAATTGCTTGCCGTTCTCAAGCTGCGCAAAGATACTTTCAGCGAAGAGCTGAAAGACATGGAGCGTCAACTTACCAAGCTCATCAACCAACAAGACTATGCCACGGAGTCGGTGCATATGTCGCTGGAAATGGTTACGTCGCTGCGTAATCTGCTCACAGAAGCTGTGTTTGAAGCTGAGCGTATCAATGCGCAAGAGAATGAGCTTCAAATCGACGAAGGCGCCACTGATTACGAAGAGCAACTGTCTGCGATGCAAAGTAAGGTTGAACCCCTGGACCAATTGTGGACGCTGGTGAGCGAGTACTCAAACGCGATGGATCAGTGGATGAACCACCCTCTCAATACAGTGGATGCTGAAGCAGCGGACTCCACAGCTGACAATTTGCGCCGAGGCATTTTGAAACTCAAGAAGACATTTGATCGCATGAAGATCAAGCAGCCCACAACCGTTGCCGCTTCAATCGCTGGTGAACTCAAGACGTTTTTGCAAGAGATGATTCCGCTCATGACATTGGTTTGCACTCCTGGTCTCAAAGACCGCCACTGGGAGGAAATCAACAAAATTACTGGACTCGACGTCGAACGCACGCCGGCGCTCTCCTTGTATGATATTGCGGACTTCCACCTGGAACACTATGTCGAACAAATCGAAGAAACCTGTATTACTGCCGTGAAGGAGTTCTCGTTAGAGAAAGCTCTCATGAACATGGAAGCAGAGTGGGAAACTGTTGACTTCACCTGCAAGGCTTACCGTGAAACTGGCACGTACATCCTTGCTGAAATTGATGAAGTCCAACAGTTACTCGATGACCAAATCGTGAAGATCCAAGCCATGCGTTCTTCGCGGTACATCAAGCCCTTCGCCGCTCGAGCGTCGGCATGGGAGAAACTGCTGCGCAACGTCGAGGAGATCATTGAAAACTGGCTGAAAGTGCAAGGAACGTGGTTGTACCTGGAGCCAATTTTTTCGTCAGATGACATCCAGAAACAAATGCCAGCGGAGAACGAACGATTCAAAGTGGTCGATGGCACTTGGCGAGAGTCAATGGCAGCAACCGCGGCCAATCCCAAAGTTACCACGGTTGCGAAAACGGAGGGCCTAGTTGAGCGCTTGAAAGAAGCAAATGTGCTGCTGGATCTCATCCAAAAAGGCCTGAACGACTATTTGGAAACAAAGAGACTGTTCTTCCCCCGCTTTTTCTTTTTGTCCAATGACGAGTTGCTGGAAATTCTTGCAGAGACTAAGGACCCACGCCGTGTCCAGCCTCACTTGAAAAAGTGCTTTGAAGGCATCAACAGGTTAAATTTCGATGACGACCTCAACATCTTGGGAATGATCTCCAAGGAGGGCGAAGAAGTCGAGTTCCAGTACGAACACTACGACCACGCAGTTGTGAATCCCAATGATGCTCGAGGTCTAGTAGAACGTTGGTTGTTGGACGTCGAAACTGTGATGCGCAAAGCCGTTGCGTATGCAACCGATTGCTCCATGGAAGTCTACGAGAAGAGTGTCAGAACTACTTGGTTGAAAGAAAACCCAGGTATGGTCGTGCTTGCCACCGCCATGAAGGTGTGGACACATGATGTCGAAAAAGCACTTCCCGAAGGCCAGTTGCAAGGCGTGTTTGACAAAATGCAGAGCAACCTTCTTGATGTTGTTGACATGGTGCGCGCCAAAATTCCAAAGATTGTGCGAAAGGCCGTCGGTGCTCTTTGTGTCATTGATGTGCACAACCAATCTGTAGTTCGCGACATGATGGAGCAGAACGTGCAGAACAAAGAAGAATTCCCGTGGTTGTCTCAAATGCGTTACTACTGGATTCCTGGAGGTCCGTCCGCGACCACTGGCGATCCTGGCAGTCTCGAATGCAAGATGATTACTTCCACCATTCTTTACGCGTACGAGTACCTGGGACTCTCCATGCGCCTTGTCATCACACCGTTGACCGATCGCTGCTACCGCACTATGATGGGAGCTATCGCTCTGAATTTTGGCGGTGCACCAGAAGGTCCTGCCGGAACGGGAAAGACTGAGACTGTTAAGGACCTTGCCAAGACACTGGCAATGCTCTGTGTTGTCTTCAATTGTTCCGATGGCCTTGACTTCAGGGCAATGGCGAAGTTCTTCAAAGGTCTCGCTTCCGCTGGCGCGTGGGCATGCTTTGATGAGTTCAATCGCATTGAACTCGAGGTGTTGTCCGTGGTCGCGCAGCAGATCTTGACCATCCAACGAGCGAAGGTCGCCCTCCTCGATGAATTTTTCTTTGAGGGGACTCATCTTGGCTTGCGTCGCACTGCAAATGTCTACATCACGATGAACCCCGGTTACGCCGGGCGTTCAGACCTGCCTGATAACCTGAAGGCTCTGTTCCGTACAGTGGCCATGATGGTTCCGGATTACGGCATGATTGCCGAAATCATGCTCTACTCCATGGGATACGAAAAGGGCAAATCGCTGTCAGTCAAAATTGTTGCCACTTACAAGCTGTGTTCTGAGCAACTGAGTTCTCAAAAGCATTATGACTACGGAATGCGCGCCGTCATGGCCGTGTTGCGTGCCGCAGCAAACCTCAAATTAGCTGACAGCAGCCGTGCGCTTGAGACAGGTGAGCCGACGACCGATGAGGATGTCCTTATGCTAAGGGCCATTTTAGATGTGAACCTCGCCAAGTTTTTATCACACGATATCCCGTTGTTCAACGGCATTGTGTCGGACTTATTCCCTGGAGTAGTGATTCCTGACATGGACCGAGGTGACATGGACAAAGCTGCACGCAAAGGCTGTGCTGATCTCGGACTGCAGCCCACGCCTGCATTCATGAAAAAAGTCATGCAGATTTACGAGATGTTGGTTGTGCGGCATGGCTTCATGATTGTCGGTTTGCCTTTTGCGGGCAAGACGAGTGGGTGGAAGGTTCTCCGCAAGATGCTGCAGTACTTGCATGAATGGCATCCGGAAGACAAGCGCTGGTGCAATGTGTACCCGGTGGTGATTAACCCCAAGGCAGTAACCATGGGACAACTTTACGGTCAGTTCGATGACGTTACACACGAGTGGACAGATGGAATTATTCCCATTTACTACCGTAATTGCGCCGTCAACAAAGTTACGGCGCCCGGCCTTCCCGCTCCTGTGGACTCAGACAGAAAATGGGTTCTGTTTGATGGCCCAGTCGACGCAATCTGGATCGAAAACATGAACACCGTGTTGGACGACAACAAAAAACTCTGTCTGATGTCTGGCGAGATCATCGCCATGACGGACCCTATGTCCATGATGTTTGAACCCATGGATTTGGAGGTCGCCAGTCCTGCCACCGTAAGTCGCTGTGGTATGATCTACATGGAGCCACACGAACTGGGGTGGCGTCCACTTTTGAAGAGTTGGTTTGAGGTTTATGTTGTGGAAGACGATGAAGAGTACGAAGCGCAGTGGGAGAAGTTGGGCCAAGAGCAAGAAGCTGGAGCCGCCGTGGAGCCCAACGCTCCCAAATTCTTGTTGAACAGCGACCAAAAGGAGCACATTGAATTTTTGTGCGAATGGCTTGTTGACCCCTTGCTGGCATATTTGCGCAAGCGTTTGAAAGAAGTGAGCCCAACGCTTGATCAGTTTTTGGTGCAAGGTCTTCTTCGCAACATCGAGTCGTTACTTGACAACTACATTTGGTACAAGTCTGACGTCACGCAGACAGAACGGCTCGCGAAGCCTCAAGCCCTGTCTGACCTGAAGCCGTTAGAAGGCATTTTCATGTATTCTTTGGTGTGGTCACTGGGCTCATCATGCAACGAAACCGGTCGGCAGCAATTCGACGAATTCTTGCGTCGTGTGTTGTCTGAGAATATTTCTTTCATTGCCGCCGACTTCCCGGCCGTGGGCAGAAATCTCCAGGCCCGTGAATATAAGGTCCCGGAGAAGGCAGAAAATGGCTACAAACCACTCGTGAATTTCCCTGCCGACGGTAGCGTGTACTCCTTTGTCCTCAATCCTGCAGCAACGTCATTCGTGCAATGGACGGATACTCTTCAGAAAACTGAAATCGCCCCTGATGCTCGGTTTTCTGACATCATCGTGGGCACTCCGGACACTGCTTCATTCTACTACAACCTCCAAATGTTGATTTTCCACTCCCACCCAGTCCTTGTGTGTGGTGTGACGGGAACGGGTAAATCTGCGTACACAATGAAGCTTGTTAGCGGCCTCGATCGTTCGAAATTCCAATCCATTGATGTTGGAATGTCCGCCAAGACGACGTGCAACCAGGTACAGGATATCATCGACAGTAAAGTTGACAAACGGCGGAAAGGCGTGTATGGGCCACCACCAGGAATGAAGTCAGTAATTTTCATCGATGACTTCAACATGCCCGAGGTCGAAGAATACGGTGCTCAACCTCCCGTGGAGCTAGTTCGCCAGCTTCTTGCCAATGGAGGTTGGTATGACCTAGTTGAAAAAAGCAGACCATTCCGCACTGTGGTCGACACTTGTGTTGTTGCGGCGATGGGACCCGCCGGTGGCGGTCGCAACAACATCACGCCACGCATGCTCCGTCACTTTTCGTTGATCTCCACTCCTGAGTTCAGCGACGACACAATGGTGCGGATTTTCACCACCATTGTCGATTGGTACTTCAAAACCTCAGGGCGAAAGTTCGCATCCAGCATTGCCAACACAGCCCGCTCCATTGTTCCTGCAACACTTGCAGTGTTCAAGGTGGCTCGCGCGAAATTGCTTCCAACGCCCGCCAAATCGCATTACGTTTTCAACTTGCGTGACATGGCTCGAGTAATTCAAGGAATCACTATGGTGCAGCCATACGCTGAGTTTGATGGCAAGTGCCTGGCCAGGCTTTGGCTTCATGAGTGCGGACGTGTGTTCGGAGATCGTCTCATAGACGACCGAGATCAAGATATGTTCACCGATGAGCTGTCCAATGTGTTGAAGAAGACGTTTGGTCTCAACGCGGCTGATTTGTGCAAGTCACTGATTCCTGAGGGTGAAAGCTTTGGCTCAAATTCGCTCCGCAGTTTGTTTTTCGGTGACTTCCTCGATCCCGAATCGTCGAACCCAATTTATTCAGAAATTTCTGACATGGCTGCCTTGAGTACCAGCGTGAACGGCTACTTGGAAGAGTACAACTCCATGACTCGAAACAAGATGGACCTTGTGATGTTCCAGTTCGCAATTGAGCATTTGGCTCGAATTATTCGCGTCATTAAAATGCCCGGTGGCAACTACCTGCTTGTGGGTGTGGGTGGCTCCGGCAGACAGTCACTGACTCGTCTTGCCGCTTCGGTGGCAGATTATGACATTTTCCAAATCGAAATTTCCAAAACATATGGCCAAATCGAGTGGCGCGAAGACATTAAGAAGGTTCTTCGTGGCGCTGGCCATGGCTCGAAGCAGATGGTGTTTTTGTTCTCTGATGCTCAGATCAAAAACGAGGGTTTTGTTGAGGATATCAACAATATTCTCAACAGCGGCGAAGTCCCGAACATATTCCCACCGGATGAGAAAGCGGAAATCACGGATGCCGTGCGAAAGTATGCCAAGGAAGACTATGGCAAGGCCGCAGATGATATGAGCCCGCAAGACTTGTACGCTTACTTCGTCAAGCGCGTCAAAACCTATCTTCACGTTGTTTTGGCATTTTCCCCCATCGGAGATGGATTCCGACAGCGTCTGAGAAAGTTCCCGTCACTTATTAATTGCTGCACAATCGACTGGTTCCGTGAATGGCCGTCCGATGCCCTTGTTGCAGTGGCTGAAAAGTTTTTGTCCACGATCAAGTTCGATTCCAAAGAAGTAGAAGCTGCATGCGTTACACTGTGCTCAGAGTTCCATAATGACACCCGAGCTCTCTCAGCTCGTTTCCTGAAACAGCTTCGCCGCAATAATTATGTGACGCCCACAAGTTATCTTGAACTGATCAAGGCGTACCAACTCTCCTTAGGAAAGTGTCGCGAGGTCATCCTAGCGAAGAAGAAGAGATACGAAGTTGGTCTTGAAAAGTTGGAGTTTGCAGCTTCGAATGTGAAAGACATGCAGAAGCAGTTGACTGACCTCCAACCAGTTCTTGCAAAGTCACAGGAAGAGACGAATGAGCTCATGAAAGAGATTGAGAAAAAGTTGCCTGGAGTGAAGGCACAGCAGGAGCAGGTGGGTTTGGAGGCTGCCGCAGCACAAAAGGAGGCCGACGTTTGCGCAGCAATGAAGGCAGAATGCGAGGCCGATCTAGCTGAGGCGATCCCCATTCTGAACGCAGCTATCGCGTCGCTCAACACCTTGAAGCCAAAGGACATCGGCGAAGTGAAGTCCTTGGCTAAGCCTCCGGCCGGTGTTCGTCTGGTGATGGAGGCCGTTTGCGTTATGTGCGGAGTAGCACCTGACATGATCAAAGATCCAGAGGGTGGCACGAAGAAAATCAAAGACTACTGGGCTCCTTCCAAGAAGTTGCTAGCTACCAATGGTTTCTTGCAGAGCTTGATCGATTACGATAAGGACAACATTGACCCAAAAATCATTGCCACCATCAGGGATAAGTACTGCACGAACCCTGACTTTACTCCAGAAAAGGCCCAGAAGTCGAGTGCTGCTTGCGCTGGTCTGTGCAGGTGGACACTTGCCATGGAAGCTTATGATCGCGTTGCCAAAGTTGTCGCGCCGAAAAAAGCAAAGCTGAAGCAGTCTGAAGCAGAGCTCGCTGTTGTGATGGGGGAGCTTGATCTCAAGAAGGCAGCACTCGCAAAAGTTGAAGCTGAATTCCAAGGTCTTCAAGATGCGTTTGAAGCCGCCAACAAGAAGAAAGCTGACTTGGAGGCTGAGGTCAAGTTGTGTGGTGAAAAGCTTGTGCGTGCCCAGCAGCTGATTGAGTCACTTGGAGGCGAAAAGGATAGATGGTCTCAATATGCTCACGATCTCGGTGAGCTGTACATCAAGCAGACTGGAGATGTCCTCATTTCTGCCGGCATCATGGCATACTTGGGTCCTTTCACCTCCCAATACCGTGACGAAATCATTGCTAAATGGGTATCTCGATGCCAAGAATTTGCCGTGCCGTGCTCCGACAATGTTTCCTTGACCGCAACTCTCGGCGACAGTGTGTTGATTCGAGATTGGAATATCCAGGGTTTGCCCACAGATTCATTCTCCGTTGACAATGGTATCATTGTGTTCAACGCTCGCCGTTGGCCCTTGATGATTGACCCGCAAGGACAGGCAAACAAGTGGGTTCGCAAAATGGAATCCGACAATGGTTTGAACATCATTAAGCTCAGTGACAGTTCTTTTTTGCGTACGCTCGAAAATGCCATTCAATTCGGTCAGCCGGTACTGCTCGAAAACATCGGTGAAACTTTGGATCCATCCCTTGAGCCACTCTTGCTGAAATTAGTGTTCAAACAAGGAGGTGTGAACCAAATTCGTTTGGGCGACGCGAACATTGAGTACTCCGATTCGTTCCGCTTTTACATGACTACAAAGCTGCGCAATCCGCATTACCTCCCAGAGGTGGCGGTCAAGGTCACACTTTTGAATTTCATGATTACACCATCGGGTTTGGAGGATCAATTGCTTGGCGTAGTTGTCAGAGAGGAACGCCCTGACCTCGAGCAACAGAAGAACGAATTGATCGTCGAGAGTGCGAAAAACAATAGAATTCTGAAGGAAGTAGAAGACAAAATTTTGTATATTTTGGGATCATCATCCGGGAACATTTTGGAAGACTCGGCAGCTATCGAAGCTCTGAAAGAGTCGAAGGTCATTGCCAATGATATTGCGGCGAAGCAAGTTATCGCTGCCGAGACGGAGGCAACGATTGACAGTGTTCGCAAAGGCTATAAACCTGTGGCCTTCCGAGCGCAATTGCTATTCTTTTGCATTTCGGACCTGGCGAACATTGAACCGGTGTATCAGTATTCGCTGGACTGGTTCGTGAATTTGTTCATTCTCGCGATCAAGAACTCCACGAAATCAAAAAATCTTGGACAGCGCCTCGGCGCCCTCAACGACTACTTTACGTTTTCGTTGTACGTCAATATTTGCAGATCTCTGCTCGAAAAGGATAAATTGCTGTTTTCCTTCTTACTTTGCAAGAAAATCATGGAAGGAAGCGGGGAAATGGACTCTGCCACCTTTTACTTTTTGTTGACGGGCGGTGTCGCTGTTCCCGGAGGGGACCCGAATCCAACAGATTGGCTCTCGGACAAGTCGTGGGGCGAGTTGTGCCGTCTCTCGGACTTGCCCGCATTTGTGGGATTGTCAAAACACTTCGCGGAAAACACCGAGAAGTGGAAAGTGTTGTATGACCGCTCCGATGCGCACAACGAGCCTTTGCCTGCTCCGTGGCATGATCAGCTCAAACCTTTCCAGAGGTTGTGCGTCCTTCGCTGCATCCGACCAGACAAGGTTGTGCTCGCTATTCAAGATTTCGTAGTGTTCAAGCTCGGCAGGGAATTCGTGGAACCACCTCCCTTCGACCTCAAGTCGTGCTACGATGATTCGTCAGTAATCGCTCCACTTGTGTTCATTCTGAGTCCTGGTTCAGATCCTATGGCGTCTCTGTTGAAGTTCGCCAACGATCGCAAGGTGAAATTTGCATCTATTTCGCTTGGTCAGGGTCAAGGTGAACGCGCCGAGCAAATGATCACCACTGGACGCCAGAACGGTACTTGGGTTGTGCTTCAGAATTGCCACTTGGCTGTGTCGTGGATGCCTGATTTGGAACGCATCGTTGAAGGAATTTCCCGTGACAATACTAACGCCAAATTCCGATTGTGGCTAACAACGTATCCATCTGACAAATTCCCTGTCACCATCCTCCAAAATGGTGTCAAGATGACGAACGAGCCCCCAAAAGGCTTGAAGGCGAACCTCCTTGGTTCTTACACTCAGGATCCAATCTCCGACCCCGATTTCTTCGACAGTGTGCCTGAGAAGCCAATGGCTGTGCGTTTCCGGAAATTAGTTTACTCTCTCTGCTTCTTCCACGCCATCATCCAGGAGCGACTGAAGTTTGGTGCATTAGGCTGGAACATTCCATATGAGTACAACGACTCGGACCGACGTATTTCAGTCCAACAGCTGAGCATATTCTTGAACAATACGCAGGAAGGCGCTCCGCTCCCATTTGCGGCCCTGCAGTACTGCTTCGGCGAGTGTAACTATGGTGGACGAGTTACAGATGACAAGGATCGGCGGTGTTTGTTGGTGATTTTGAGAAGATTCTACAACCTGTCCGTGCTTGACGACAAAGCACCTTTGTCAAGCTCTGGGGAATACGTCATGCCTGAAGACGGCTCCCATCAGCAGTACATCAAACAAATCCAAGATTTGCCTTTGACAACCGATCCGGAGGTGTTCGGCATGCATGACAATGCCAATATCACCAAGGACCAAAATGAAACGAACAAAATGTTCGCATCCATATTACTCACCCAAGCTAACACTGGTGGTTCAGGTGGAGATGGCAAGTCACAAGATGAGATCATCGATGAAGTCACCAACTCTGTTCTTGATAGACTGCCAGAAAATTTCGATATCGAGCAAGCGCAGCTGAAGTTCCCTATCAATTGGGCTCAATCCATGAACACTGTGCTGGTTCAAGAGCTGCAGCGCTTCAATGGTCTCCTTGACCGCATCCGGAGCACTTGCAGGAACTTGATCAAGGCTATTGCTGGGCAAGTCGTTATGTCAGACGAGTTGGAGAAGATGGGCCAATCAATGTTCTTCGGCCGAGTTCCAGAAATCTGGAAACAGAAAAGTTATCCCAGTTTGAAGCCTTTAGCTGGCTACTACACGGACTTCTTAGAGCGAATTGCTTTCCTCCAAAAGTGGTTCAGCACCGACATGCCCGCCGTGTATTGGTTGTCAGGATTCTTCTTCACGCAGGCCTTTTTGACCGGAGTCATGCAGAACTTTGCACGTAAGTACACAGTCCCGATCGACCAAGTCATTTATGAGTTCGAAGTGATGCGCGAAGCAACGTACGCTGAAGCACCGAAGGACGGGGCTTACATCAATGGTTTGTTCTTCGACTGCGCTCGATGGGACATGGACAGCTACGTGCTTGCAGACCCTCTCCCCAAAGTGTTGTTTTCGGCGGCACCAATCATCTGGCTGAAGCCGAAACAAGACGATGGCAAGAAGCCGGATGACGTCTACAACTGCCCGGTGTACAAGACAAGCGACCGTCGCGGTGTCCTGGCGACAACGGGTCATTCTTCCAATTTCGTTATGTGGATGGACATACCGACTGACAAGGAACAAGAAGTGTGGATCGAGCGCGGCGTTGCGCTTCTGACAACACTCGACGACTGAGACAGTACAGAGTAATAGTACTTGTATCTTGTAACTTTGTTATTTTATGCTAGATTCATTCAACAATCCAAGTGCCTCCTTGTTTTATGCCAGAACGTATTTATTTTATAAATCTTGTTATGTGTCAGCAGCGCCAATCACTGTGTCAAACGCTTGTGTTGCACTGGAACTTGCAATAACTCCCGTACAACTGCTTGATCCCGTTTCCGATTTGCGATTTTGAGCATGTTACTTTGGACGTCGACGGGGACCAATGACCACAAGCTGGAACCTTGGTGATAGCAACTGCTGCATTCCATGTACACTCCGGTGCACTCCTCACAACGAAATGATGCCTGGGCAAGCGAAAGGGGATCCAGTTTGTGAGATATGGAGGCGCGAGAACCATAAACAACACGGAGCATATCAGACATGCCAACATACCTGCCCGCCGTGAAGCTCGGCCCCGCAGGAGCTACAATTTGGCAGCGTCAGAAAGTCCCAATCCCGCGAGTAATCGTGTCCGAACGCCAACACATGTTCCCGTGTAGCTTGCAACGCGACTTGTTGCGCAGTTGTCCCGTCTTTTGCGAAATGGATGTTGCTGGTGGGGAAATGTGACATCAGGCTCTTCGGCGGCATGTACGGCTTCAACCTGTGTCCCATTGGACAGCATCCCTCTGTGCCTGGCGGCAACTGTGTTGTTGGACCTTCCGCGTCCCGCAATGCTTGCGCGATTTCATCCCGCCGTCGCGCCAACCTTGTCTTGGGTGTTGTCGAAGACGCCCTTGTCAAAGACGATAGTGTTGGTGGTGCTCTCCGTTGTCCATTCGGGCTGCTACCGCCGCGTTGCCACATGAAAGCACTCAGAGCTCGATGTTTAATTTCGTCGAAATCTTCCTGAGACAGAAGACCCTCCTTCAGTAAGCGCTTGCCATCCCGCAACAGTTCCTCGGCGCGTTGTCGCTCTCCTTCTCTGTTGGGTTCTGAGTCAGAGTTCAACTCTATGTTTGAGTCCACCGACGTCGCATGACTTGGTGACCTTATTCTATGTCTTGACTTTTTCTGAGTTGAGGCCGTCGCGGCGCGGCGCAGGAAGTTGTCTTGTTGCATGAAGAGAAAGTCAGACGAAGGTGAGGACGGCGGCTGTTTCGCGTATTTGGCCGGGGCGGTCAAGCGCTTTGTGGACTTCGCATTGTTTGGTCGTGGGGGTTTTGACGAGCTGAGACGGGCAATCGTGTCCGCTATTTCGGTCAAGTCGTTGCTGACGTTGTGATCACTGTCGTCACTGTCTGCGACGTCGTCCCCGTCCAACGTGATTACCCCCCGACCTTGCACCTCAGCAATTAGCAAATCATCCCACGAGAATCGACCAAATGCTCTCCCTTCTACAGAGGAATGGCTCTTGCCATGACCACCCTCGTCGGATTGTGGAACTACTACCATATGCGGTCGGACAAACACGCCATGGTTGCGCCGGCACTGGAAGTATCGTTGACCTTTCACTGCTCCGTCGTTTTTCCCTGTGGCGCAAGTCAACTCAATGCCAACCCACTGTCCTTTCGCAAACATGGTCTTCCCTTCGAAACGAACAACACCGGTGCGGAGCAACTGTTTGCCATCGGAATCGAATGCTCTGATCAAAATTCGAGTTCCTAAACCGATACGTTCTGGCTTCTTGCTCGAAACTGCGGAAAGACGCCCATTTCTTGCGGCCTCCATGGCAAGGGCAGTGCTGGTCTGCCTCGCACTCTTGGCTTGTGTCCTCTTTCTGACACCAGGGAGCGGAGCGGGTGTGGACAACGGTGCAGCCGGGCTCTGATGAGGATCGCGCTCGGGCGACGTGTCTCCGGCGTGTTTGCCATTCTTGCCGTCATGTCTGCGCTGCGGCATGTGGCCAGCGGACGTACGCGCAACTAATTGCGCCTGTTCAGAAACCAACTCAAACAACGCCACACCAGGGATCAAATGAGGGCGCAGTCGTGCCTGCTCATGTTGCTGATGCAATGCCTGGAGCACATCTCCAGCGCAGCAGTCTGCGGATGGCACAAACCGTCGCAACAACTTTCGCCGCTAGGAACGACTCTGCAATTTGTTTGCTCGCGAAAGGTTCCACAAAGAAAACTGAACACGCAGCAACAGCTGTCTGGCAGGCCCCACAACCAATGTCCTACGTGCGACGGGATTATTTTCAAAGCTTGTGGTTGGTTGGTTAGATTAGTCACAATTGGCAGTGGGCAACACCGCGCCTTTCACTGTGTTACTTGTGCTTGTTGCTTCCATCTGTGTTGGTTGATTGTGTTTGTTGTGATACAAGACACAGTCTGATGTTGAGTCGTTCATCGACAGTTGATGCTTGGCTTTCTTCCGATGACCGACCCATCACGCATTACCGGTGTGTTCATCGAGCCATTCATCAATCAATCAACAACTTACCGCGACGACAATGACGACAAACACTGTGACGGATAGGGGACAATGACAACGAACGACGAGGACAACGACGACGGCGAACGACAACACACAGCGAGGACGAGGACGAACGACGAACGGCGAACGGCGAACGACGAACGACGAACGACGAACGACGAACGACGAACGACGAACGACGAACGACGAACGAC
>Ga0213839_1001403_pt1 | contig 15688 bp, 11 predicted proteins | sample SWPATP21_FD_160075 | JGI IMG/M metagenome (GOLD analysis project Ga0213839, IMG submission 160075) | Coastal seawater microbial communities from Marineland, Florida, United States - SWPA TP2 #1 | ecosystem: Environmental > Aquatic > Marine > Coastal | place: USA: Florida | collected 2016-08-14 | reverse complement strand
GGACCGAGCATCCTGAGGTCCAGCGGATTCCTGGCGCAGACCGGAGGAGGGAGCTTGGCGAGCCAAGTGACCAACGACGGGCAAAGCCAGGGATTCGCTGGGACCAGGAGGCGACGGGAGACTACTTTAGTGGTGCTCTAGAGGTGCTCCGGGCGTAGCAGACTCGCCCGGAGCACCAGGACCTCCGCTCAGGTCAGGAGCAGTCGCCGAACCTGCCGGCTGTCCCGGGTGGTCGTCACGACGGTCACGACCCTGCGGTGCTCCCGAGCCATCTCGACGGTGTCCAGGATCGCCTCTTCGCGGCTGTAGAACTGGTAGTGACGCCCGTCGTACGCCTCGAGCGTGAAGCCCTCGAAGTCACCGAAGTGGTCGTAGAGCGTGCCGCTGATCTTGCCGGTGATCAGCATGGGCCTGGCCTTCTTGGGGTCGGGCAAGCCCTTGGTACCACCGAGCCAGTCGTCGAGGCCTGGCTCGAAGAAGGCGTTGGTCGGACCCTGTCCCACACCGCCGTCCGAGCCGCCGTCGTCGCCGCCAGCGCCCGTCGGGTCCGCGGCAGGGCGAGCGATGCCCAGGGCTACGGGGTCACCATCGGGCGTGATGGGAACGGTGTAGGGGTTGCCACCCAGCCCCTTCACCTTCTCCGCGAGCAGATCGACGTAGTAGGAGAGGGTCTGGTACCAGCGGCTGGTCCGATCCAGGTGCTCCAGCCTCCAGCGGAACACGGACAGCAGCCGCATGTGGTGGTGGAGCATGTCGTCCTTCACCGAGACCGGGATGGCCAGCTGGAAGCTGCCGACGGTCTTCCGCCAGTGGAAGGACAGGCTCCGTGCTGCAGCCACCGCCTCGGCGTCCCGCTCGATGAGGAACCCTCCCTTGCCTTCTTCGTCGAAGAGGGACTTGCGGGTCGCCAGACTCTCGTTCGCGTTGAGCTGGAAGATGCCGGTCGGCACGCCGTCGTCCGCGACCTCGGCGGCAACGGGATCCCCGCGCTTCTTCGCCTCCTTCACGAACCGTGCGTACCGGCGAGCGACCTCCTTCTCGCTGAGATGGGTGAGCGTGGCCGGCGGCGCTTTGCGGACGTAGCTCTCGTTCGAGATCTGACGAACGGCCAGGTCGAAGCGTTGTCCCTTGACGATGCCCAGCGGCAGCTCCACGGCGATCACACCGGTCTGGCCCACCTGGCTACGGGGGACCGGCACGTAGCGCATGCCGTTGCCCGGCACGCGGACCGTGTGGGGGCCTTCCGCCTCGATGCCATGGTTGTGGTAGAGGCGGTCCGCCAGGGCCACGACCTCGTGGGCGTCCCAGGTGGGAATGAAGATCGTGACGGTGGTGCCTTCGGGGGCCGGTCGGACCCAGTCGAGCAGTAGCTCGTTGGGCAGTGCATCGTTGGCCGAGGGCGTCGACGTGGGCTGGATCTCGAAGGTGTGGAGCGCCACCCGCGAGCTGTCGAGCCCCGGGTTGGCGACATCGCTGAACGCGAGGTTCCTCTGCGCCAGCTTGTCGGAGTTCGACGGCAGCGAGTTGTTCGGAATCGGAGTGCCGTCGTACCGGATCTGCGCCACCAGGCACTGGTGCGCGCCCATCAGGTGGTCCATCAGGCTCTGCTTCGCGGCGGACAGGAGATCCGTGGGCTTGGCGCGCAGGTAGGGCTGGTTCCGGTTGTTGTCGAGGAGCACGCCGAAGAACGCGTAGCCTTGGCTCGCGCTGACGTTCTTCACGTTGTTCGCGTCCGTCTGGTCCTCGGGCTCACCGGCCAGCTGCTTCTTCTCTCCGAAGAACGGGAAGGACAGCCAGCTCTGACCGTTGGCCGAGATCCCGGGCACGGCAATGGGGCCTCCCGCGTTGGTAGCCTCGAGGTAGCCGCGCGTCGGCGCGCCGGTCATCGGGTTTCCGTCTCCGTCGTCTACTCTCCGGAACGTCAGCGCCGTGGACTGGGACGTGAAGATGCGGAAGAAGACCCGGACGTTGCTCGCATTGGCCGCATCCGGGTGGAGTCGGACCCTCGCAATGGCGAAGTTGAACACGTTCTCGCCGTCGTCGTTCTTCGGGAACTCGTAGAGCGCCGATCCCTGCTGGTCGACGGAGAGCTCGCTCTCGAACTGCCCGGGCGTCAGGGTGCTCAGGACGTTCTGCAGGTAGGTGATGGCATCGTCCTGATTGGCCTGCCCCTCGGGATCCGCCGTGCCGGTCAGCTCATGGCCCAGGAACGTACGGTTGGCCGTCACCTGGAAGCAGCGCAGGTCCGTCGACAGCCAGTGAGGCGTCTCGCCCGCGACCGAGTCCAGCATGAAGGGATTGGAGGACCGCGTCAGCTGCAGGAGGGCGGCCTGCTGCACATCGACACCCGTCGTGCTCTGCAGGCTCGCCAGGATGGGAACGACCTGCGGAGAGTCGTCGAAGTCGAACGTCGAGGCAGGGTCCGTGAACGTGACGTCGTACCGGAACGTGAAGCGCTGGAGGCGGTTGTAGAAGGACGGATCGTCGCTGAAGATCGGAGCCTTGGGCGTGATCGTGATGTTTGCTCCGCCCCCCACGGTGATCGTGGGCGCCCACTTCTCGAGCAGCGTCTGCGACGGGTTGGCGGTGTCGATAGGGCCGTCGATGAAGGCACTCGGCGGCAGCCCATCGACCGTGACGAGGATGGCGTTCTCGAAGGTGCTGTTGCTGTTGACCTCGTCCTCGCTGTACGTGCTTCGCTCGACGATCAGCTGGATGCGAGGGGTGGGCCGGGCCAGCCAGGTGGTGATGTTGACGAAGAAGGCCTTGATGTCCTGGAAGTCCGGGTTGGCCTCCGAGAAGCCGGCGATGTTGAAGTTCGCGAAGTGGTGGAAGGTCGAGCTCGTGACCACCCGTCCCACGCCGGCCTGGTGGCCATCGTAGACAGAGAGGAGGTTGACCGTCTTGGAGTCGAGGTTCGGATCATCGTCGGCATCGATGTACCGCTGCGCGACGACCCGCGGCACCACCGCGTGATCGTACGACGGGAACTCGACGAAGCCCGCCGGAAGGGCCGCTCCTCCGGCATACGCTGCGTGGGCGAAGCCGTGGGTGTAGTCGTCTGCGATGAGTCCGGCGTCCGCGCCCAGGGTCTGGCCCTCGTGCATGTGGTCTGGAAGGGTGGTGATGTCCCCTCCGCCCGTGCGGAAGATCGGGTGAGCGGGCGACGTCAGCAAGGTGATCGTCTGGGCGATGTTGTCGGACTCGTTGCCGGTCGCAGGGTTGGGGGTCTTCGTGTCCGCGCGACCATTGTCGTATCGGTCCCAGCTCAGAGGGAACGAGGGGCGCATGGGGGAGAGGGCCGTCGTCTCGCCGTGGAACCACGCCCGCATGGTGCGAACCCGTGGAAGGTAGCCACAGATGCGCGAGCCCAGGTCCTCGTGGTCGCCCGTGGCGAACACGCCACCGCCGGCATCCATGAACGTAGCCAATGCGTGGATCTCGGCGGGGTCGAGCGTGGGATTGGCTTCCGTCGAGATCTGGTAGGCGAAGATCCAGATGACATCGTACACAGAGAGGTCGGGGACGCTCGTGGCGAAGTTGAAGTTCTGGTGGTCGGCCTGTGGGTCCGTGCCCATGAAGGCGGTTTCGACGATGATTCCGGCAGCCGTGAGGGTGTCGGCGAGCATCGAATAGTACGCGGCGTTGAAGCCGTTCCCGGTGTCGATGACGATGAGTGCGCGGATGGGCATGGAGTGCTCCTCGAACTGCAGTGGGTGGGACGGCAAAGCCCGTTTGTCGGTACCTTTCACAGGCACCCCGCCGTTGGAGGTGCAGGTACCCCCGCTCCTGCAGAACCGAGGTTTCGCAGCATTACAGCGCTGTGGAGGCGGCGGAGGCCGAACCCACGTCGGACCCAGACCACCAGTGGTCACGGGCACCGGCGCGTCGTCTACGCCCGTGGCGCCCTGGCCTGCCGAGCGAAGCCCGGACTGGCCCTCAAGCGATCTCCGCGAAGGTGCCCAGGTGGGCCATCAGCACCGCGACCTCGCTCTCCAGCCGCGCCTCGTCGGGCTGCTCGTCGGTGAGCGCCACCACCACGCGGACGACGCCCCCGTCGATGTCGATGCGGCCCCGCTCCCCGGCCAGGTCCATCACCGCGGACTGCGCCCCTTCGCTCTCGAGGAAGCGACGGGTGGCCGGGGTGGTCGCGGAGGTGACATAGAGCATCCGGTTGAAGAGCGGGTCGGCCACCTTGATGCCGCCGAACCACGACATCAGTACCCACAGCCCCTGGCGGAGACGGATGGTGGCTCGGATGGGGCTCCCCTGTTCGAGGACACCCACCGTGGTGGTGGTGTAGTAGGTGTGGTCCTTGGTACGGAAGACGGAGGTGTCCGAGCGGAGCTGCCATCCCCTTGGTGCAACGGCGGCGGCCGCCCCCCCGTGGAAGCAGACGTCGCACACGTCGAGGCCGCCGACACGGTTCATCTCCGAGCGGGGCGTGAGGCACACAGCGCATGACGTGGGCAAGGTCGGCTCCAGAACGACGGTCGCTACGGTATTCCTGCTGCGTGGGGAAGACCAGGTGACGTCCCGCCGTTCCTCCGGGCCGGGCCAGCGGTCGAACAGCGCCACCGTGGACGTCGGGCGGCCGTCCACCGGTCGAAGCCATCGCCACATACGTCTCCTGGTGAGCCCGCGACCTGGGTGGCATGGGTCCTGGCGCCGTAGGCCCTGGGTGCGAGATGGGTTAGCCTGGACGCGAAAGCGCGCGACGACGCTGGGCTACCGTCGCTCGGCCCATGGATGACGCGAGGACTTGGGCGTTGGCGAACCGGGACCCTACGGCCAGCATCGACACCTACGCCACGTGGGTCGACGCCACGTCCCCGGGGGCGTCTGTGCCGTGGGAGGGCGCCATGGTGGCCAAGCGCTACCACGCCATCGAGCCCATCGGACACGGAGGCTTCGCGACCGTATGGCGGGCCCGGGACCTGGTGGATGGCCGGGAGGTCGCCCTCAAGCTCATCCCGGTGTCGGAGCAGACCGACCTGGACGACATCCGCCGGGAGTCGACCGCGCTGCGTTGGCTGTCCATCCCGGGCGTCGTGGGCCTCCAGGACGAGGGGATCGACGACGGCCGCTGGTTCATCGCCATGGACCTGGTCGAGGGCGAGCCCTTTCCCGGCTTGGAGCCACCGTCGTCCTGGGAGGCCCTCTGCGAGCCGGTGGTGCGGCTGGTCGACACCCTCGCCCGCCTCCACGCGGCGGGGGTCGTGCACCACGACCTGAAGCCGAGCAACGTGCTCGTGGGGGCCGACGGCTCGGTCACGGTGCTGGACTTCGGCATCGCCGGGGGGCGGGCCATCGACGGGGGCGAGCGCCGCACCCGGGCCCTCACGCCGCGGTACGCCTCCCCGGAGCAGTGCCGAGGCCTCCCGGCGCGCGCCAGCTCCGACGTGTACAGCCTCGGCGTCATCCTCTACGAGGCGTTGACGGGGAGCGTGCCCCATGGGGGCGTGGGCAGCGAGCAGATGGTCCGCCTGCGCGGCTACGCTCCCGCCGCTCCCGTCGCGTCCCGCTGCCCGGGACTCCCCGGGGAGGTGGCACAGCTCGTGGACCGGACGCTGGCCGTGTCGGCGTCCGACCGTCCCACCGCGGCAGAGATCCTGGCGCAGCTGGCCCCCGAGCGGGCGGGCCTCGGGGTCGACCTTCCCACCGAGCGCTGCACGAGCTGGCGAGCGCTGAAGCGGCTGTTCGCGGGCCCCGACCGCTTCTTGCACCTGAAGACCGACGCGGCGAGGGAGCTGTGGCGCAGGACCGGAGGCCATCCGGACCGGGTCCGACGGGAGCTCCACGCCTGGCGGGACCTGGGCCATGTGCAGCCGACCGAGGAGGGGCTGGCCATCACCCGACCGGCCCTCGAGGAGCTGGCGGCCGGCACCCGGGCCGATCCGACCCCCGAGACGCCCGTCGGGGAGGGGCTGGAGCGGGAGCTGGTGGACCTGCTGCGCCTGGGCTTCCCGAGCGCCCCGCCGAGCTGGCTGGCCCGCCAGACGGGACGCGACCCGGGTGCCATCGACGAGGCCCTGGGGCGGCTGCAGCAGGCCGGCAGGGTGTGGAAGCTCGGTCGAGCCTGGTTCGCGGGGGCAGGGGCCGCTCCGGCCGCAGGATGGACGGAGGCCCGTCGGAATGCCGCGCTGCGGGACCTCGTGCGGCGGCTGCGGGGGGAGGCGAAGGTGTCGGCGCTGCTCCAGGCGATTCCGTCGGGGGTGGACGAGCAGGAGCTGGCGACGAGCAGTCTGGCCATCGCCCGGGATGCATGGCGGCGAGGGAGCTCACGACGGGCCGCCCAGGTGGTGCGGCGGGCACTGTCGACGGACATGGACACAGGCACGAAGCGGCAGCTCCTCGAGCTGCGGGTGCGCATCGCCGTCGCCGAGTTCACCGAGGCCAGCCTGCACGAAGCGATCTACCTGCTGGACCGCCACCATTCGGGCGCCCCCGCAGACGACCCAGCCCATCGCGTGCTGCGGTGTGCGCTCGCCGTCCTACGCGGGCAGTCGCAACCCACTGCGGAGGCTATGCGCACCCCGCCTCCCGAAATGAGCGACGAACTGCGGAGAGCATGGTTTCTCGTCCGTGCGAAGTGTGCCCTCGCGGTCGGGCCAAATGAGCTGGTGCAGCTTCTCGATGAAGCGCCACGAGCGATTCCGGCTGCCGTCACCCTCGGTCTTCGGGGCATGCTCCACTACCGCAAAGGAGACTACGCCGATGCCGCTGCTAGCTGCGAGCAGGCCGCCCAGGCGTCTATTGGCGCGCCACAGCGACTCGCCCACCTCCTGGATGCCGCCAGTGCCTACCTGGAGATGGGGGCCTACGAGGCATCGGGTCGTGTCGCCGACCGGGCGAATCGGGTCGCCCGCAGGGCTCGCCTGGCGCGACGAGAGGTCATGGCCACCTTCGTGCTGCGGGCCACGGCCTACCGGCGGGGACGTGCCCATGCGCCACGCCCCGAGCTGGTGCCACCCGCAGGAGAGGTAGCGAGCTACGCGGGGGGACTCCTCGCACTGAACGAGGCGGCCGTCGCCTGGCGCGAGGGCCATCCGCTCGCCATCCCGCTGGCCAACAGCGCGCACAGCCTGCTCGCGGCCGCCGGACGGCCTCCCGCCGCCCGACTCGCCGCCTGTCTGAGCCTCGCCGGCCGTCGAGACGCCGAAGGCGCCATGGAGACCCTGTCGCACCTCCATCCCCAGCCCGTCGACGAGATCCTGGTCCAGTGCGCCGCGCTGCTCCGCCTCGCCGGCGCCCGTGCGCCCGTTCCCTGGGTGGAGCCCTTCGTCCAGACCCGCCCCATGGAGCGCCGCCTCCGCCGCCTGGACGTGCTGTCGCTCCAGGAATCCCTCGAGGCGTGTAGCCCAGCGTAATCGCCCGCAGAGCCCCCCGTGGTACCCCGTGGGCCGGAGGCTCCATGGACACCACAGCCCCGGTGCAGTGTGCACCGACCCCGCCGGCCGAGCGTATCGACACCCGCGTCGCGATGGCATCCCCCCCGCAGCTCTGGGAGGGCGAGGGCGTCGTGGCCGTCATGGGCCAGCCCATCGGCTCGACCTACACCCGCGTCGTCCCGGGAGGCACCACCGGCCCCGACCAGTGGACCGAGGTCTGGGACGTCACCAAGCCCAGCCTGCTGCTCCGAGACCACGTCCTGCGGCAGCTCTCCCCGAACACCCCCACGCCCCTCCCCGACCCGGGCCAGCGCAAGCGGGCGACCATGACCTTCACCTACGACGGCGCCCCCCCCACGGCCGTGCCCGACGTCGGCGTCGACTTCGCCCTGTACAACGCCGTCGAGGGTGGAAGCCCGATCGACGATTCCCCCGTCGGCCGCCTGCGCCGGGTGGTCCAGGCCCACGGCACCACCGACTACTGGCAGCTGTTCCCCACCTACCAGCGACCCGAGGTCCACATCGTCGAGACCCACGTGCGTCGCATCCCCAGCGCCCCCTTCCCCGTGGCCGTTCCGAACAGCGAGTTCGTCGTCGTCTCCTACCAGTGGATGTAGACCATGCCCTTCGCCCCTCCCGTCCCGCAGGTGCCGGCACGCCTCGCCGTGCTCCATCGCTCCGCGTCCTTCGACCCCGCCAAGACCACCCTCGGTGACTACGTCGCCGGCCTCGGCCCCTCGGCCGCCCTCCCGGTCGCTCCGCTGTTCCCCCGGTTCGCCACCGACCCGCCCCACACGGGCCCGTCCCCCCTGCCGAGCCCCCTGACCCATGCCACCCACGTCGTGCAGGGACCCGCCAGCTACCCCTTCGACCGGGGGCTCCTCGTGGACGCCTCCACCCTCGGTGCGCCCGAGCGCGCCGATCTGGTCGCGACCCTGACCCGCAACCCGGACGTCGGGCTGGCCCACGAGCTGATCGGCCTCGCTCCCCCACCGGAGCTCGAGCCCCCGCTGGAGTGGCTCGACGCGAGTCCCCGCGGCATCGGCGCACGGCCCCTCTGGCAGGCCCTGGGGGATGCGGCCCCCGCTGGTCAGGGTGGGCGCATCCTGCTGGTGGAGATGGGGGTGAGCACGACCCACGTCGACATCGATCCCACCCGGATCTCCGTGGCCCCCGGCCACGAGGCCCGCAACGACGCCGCGCCCCCCAGCTACCGCCGCCACGGCCTGAAGTCCCTCGGGGTGCTGGTGGCCGGCAACGACCCGCTGACCGAGAACCTCGCCGACGAGCGGCTCACCACCGGCGTCGCCTGGGCCACGGAGCACGTGCTGTGCTTCTCCGCGATGCCCCTCCCGGGAGACACCGCCGACGCCCGCGTGATGGCCCTCGAGGACGCCATCGCCGCCGGGCAGGCCGGCGACGTGCTGCTCCTGGAGCTCCAGGGCCTCGTGCACCCCAACGGCCACCCCAAGCTCGTGCCCCTCGAGGCCGACCCCGTGTTCTGGCTGCTCCTGCGGACGGCCACCGACCTCGGCATCACCGTGGTCGCCGCCGCGGGCAACGGAGGTCTCGACCTCGACGGCTTCGCGGCCACCGGCCTGATGGACCTCACGGACGCCGGCCCGGACAGCGGCTCGATGTTGGTCGCCTCTGCGCAGCACAGCCCGGAAGGCTGGCGTCCGGCGCCGAGCAGCAACCGGGGGAGCCGGGTCGGAGCCTTCGCCCCCCGCTGGGTCCCCACTACCGACGTCCGCCCCGACGGCTCCAGCGCCCTCGGCAACTACGTGGGCACCTCGGCGGCCGCCGCCGTCGTCGCAGCAGCCGCCGCTGTCGTGCAGCAGGCCCAGGCACAGCCGCTGGCCCCCGAGGCCCTGCGGGCCCACCTGATGGCGACGGGCACCCAAGGGCTCGACGGGCTCGGACGGCTGCCGGACCTGGGGGCCGCCCTGGCGGGCACGCGGGGCGCCGGTCTCGAGCTCCGCGACACCACCGGCCACAGCGGACCGTGCAAAGACTGGATGTGCCCCGACATCGTGGTGCAGCCCCTGGACTGCAAGACAGCACCGACCCGGCCCGACCCGGGCCCCAGCCGTCCCGTGGCCCACGGCTGTGCCTACCAGGTCCGCGTGTTCACCCGCAGCGGACACGCGGTCGAGGGAGCCTCCGTCACGGTGTGGGCCGTCGTGTCGGGCATGTTCGCCCATCCGAGCGCGTGGCGCCGCCTCGGGACCGCGGCCTTCCCTCCCCTGGAGCCCGGCCGCGACACCCTGAGCGACCCCATCCCGTGGAAGCCCAGGGGACGAACCCGCATCGGCCGCTACTGCCTCGTCGCCCAGGTCCACCACCCCGACCATCCCGGCGCATTCGACCCGAGGGAGTCCTGGTGTGGGGCCGTCGAGCTCACCCGGGCCATGGCCGGGGACGACACCGTCGGCGTCCGCAACCACCACCTCGTGGAGACCAGCCCGCGTCGCCGGGTGGAGCTGCCCCTCAGCTGGTTCGCCGCTCGGCGGGGTTCGTCCACCTGCGTGCGGATCCACACGTCCCTGCCACCTACGGCGGAGCTGGCATGGTGCTACGACGGCAAGACCATCCCACTCTCCTTTCAGGGTGGGGTACTGCGTCGGCTCCCTACGGGTCCGAGGCCCCGCAGGGGTAGCCTTCGGGTGCGGCTGAACACGGCCGAGACGGGTCCGGGAGCCGGCGAGTTCACCATCCAGGCCACCCAAATCGAGCGGGGCAGCGTCATTGGCCGGTGTTCCTGGGTGATTCGCACGACGTAGCGCCCGACTTGAGCGCTCCACACCCGGTCGGGTACCCTCCGATCCATGGGGCGCATCCGTCATGAACCGTCCGGCCGGACCTTCGACCTCGTGCAGGTCACCACCGTCGGCCGATCGAGCACCTGCGAGCTGCAGCTGGCCGCACCCAGGATGTCGAAGCAACACGCCTCGCTGTGGTGGAGCCAGGGGGGCTGGCTGGTCCGCGACCTCGGCAGCAAGAACGGCACCTTCGTCGACGGCCGACGGCTGAAGGTCGGCGAGGTGGTCCAGCTCCGCGTCGGCACCGCGCTTCGCTTCGCGCCGGAGGAGCCTCCATGGCAGGTCGTCGACACGGCTCCCCCAGCCGCCACCACCCATGGCGGCCTGGACACCACCCAGGACATCGGTGCGGTCGAACCCGACGTCGCCCTCGACTTTCGGGTCAGCTCCGACGAGGAGGTGGTCCGCATCACGGTCCACATCCCTGGCCTGGATCCGGTGGTCTTGGATCCCCGCGTCTACCACTACATGCTGCTGACCCTGGCCCGGGCCCACCTCGACGACCGGCAGCGCGGGGTCGCGCCCGAGCTGCAAGGCTGGCTCGCCGCCGACGAGCTGGCCCGCATGCTCCGGGTGAAGGAGCGTACCCTCAACGTGCACGTTCACCGTGCCCGGGAGCAACTGCAGCAAGCTGGCGTCCCGGGAGAGCTCGACGTCCTCGAGCGCCATGGCCGCCTGGGGAAGCTCCGCCTCGGCGTCAGCGACCTCCACGTGGCCAACCTCACCCCCTGATCAGGGACCCGCGGACTCCCGGTAGCGGGGAAGCACGAAGGAGCCGGGGGTGAGCCCCTCCCGGGCCCGCTCGAAGTGCAGCCCCACCCGCTTCGCCACCAGGTCGGCGTTCAGCAGCGGCATCGCCAGGCAGGACCACAGCTGCATGTGCTCCGCGGGGAGCTGCCGGCGGCAGAAGGGCGAGAACTCGTCGCACAGGCCCGCGAGGACGTCGTCGAGGTCGTTGGCCCAGTAGGCCTCCTGGGGCTCGTCGTCGCTGGCCGGATGCTCCACGAAGCCTCGCGCCCCGAAGCCGAGCACGTAGTCGTAGACGGGGCCGTCGCCGGCGCCGAAGTGGACCCGCACCCGGTAGGCCCCCCCGTAGGCGGCCAGCAGGTGCAGCACCGGCGGCATGCGCAGCCCGTGGAGGTACGGGAGGAAGCGGTCGTCGAGGAGGGCCTGGATCCGTGCGCGCTGGGCGTCGACGTCGCGGAGGTCGGCGCGAAGGGGCGCACAGGGAAGGTCCGGGAAGAAGGGAAGCACGGGGTCGAAGGCCCGGTCCGCTTCCTGATCGAGCAGCGTGAGGCCCTCGACGGGCGCCCGGGACACCACGCGCCCGCCGACCACCTCGTGGGTCGCGCCGTCGGTGAGTCGGTCGATCGCGACGGCGAGGCCACTTCGCTCGGCGGCGGCTCGCTCCTCCTCCACCCGATGATCGATGCGGATGGGGAAGAGGATGTGCTGCCAGCGTGGATCGAGCTCCGCGGGGGCCGCCAGCCCCTGGCCGTGGAGGAGCCGGAGAACATGGGCGCCGTGCCACAGGTCATCCGGGTCGCCGACGTCGTCGTACAGCTCGTAGGCCGACTCGAGGAGCAGGTTCGTGCCGTCCTCCAGCACGTCCCCGCGCTCGTGAACCGTCCGACAGAGGCGCGCGCCCATGGTGCTGTCGAGCTCGTTCTCGGTTGTGAGGTACACCGCCGACGTCACGCCGGGGGCCCTGAGGAGCTGGCTGACGTAGGCACGGAGGTCGGGCTGCTCCAGCGACAGCCGCGCGTCGGCCTCCACCAGCACGACCTCGGGTCCGTTCGACGCCACGAGCACCATCACGTCGTCCTCGTTGGTGGGCTGCTGTCCGATGTCGTAGATCCCCAGCAGCTCGACCCCGCGGAAGGCCGTGGGCACGTGGGGCTCCAGCACGACGACCTCGAGGGGCTGGAGGTACTCCCGGAGCAGCGGCAGCAGGAAGGACAGGCTCACCGGCAGCAGCAGGACGGGGGGCTCGGCGAGCTCGCGCCACAGCCGGAGCAGCGTGTAGGGATCCAGGTGGTCGCTGTGGGCGTGGCTGATGAACACGCCGTGGATGGGCCCCAGGGCGTCGGCGTCGAAGCGCAGGCGCGGGAAGCGACCCATGCCGTCGCCGGTGGCGTGGTCGGAGAGCCACGGGTCGCACAGGATCCGGGTGGGCTCCCCCGTGTGGGGGTCGGCGAGGTCCAGCAGCACGCAGCTGTGTCCGAGGGCGGTGATCTGCATGACGCCTCCGGCGGCGGACTACTCCGGCCGATGCGGTCGGGCACCCTCGGTCAGGGCACGACCACCTCGACGCTCGTGGTGCCGTCCGTGAGGGTCCACGTCCCCGCCGGCACGGCGTCGATGCCGTACTCGGCGTCCATGTCGCACCAGGTGCAGTCCGCGACGATGCGGTTGAAGCCGTACTCCAGCTCGATGGTGCCATCCGCGGGCTTGAGGGTGGCTCGCACCAGGGTCTCCGTCGCCTCCCAGCAGTCGTTGGCGAAGCGCGAGTGGGTCACCTGCACGCGGCCGGAGCCGTCGCTGGTTCCTGCGATGGCGGGCGGCACGGCGGAGTAGTTGCAGACGGTGGAGACCGGGCTGGTGACGAGCTCGGTCTCGACGAGAAGCACGCCCGTGTCACCGGTCACGGCCGTCGTTCCCGTCGTTCCGGTCGGCGTCGTGCTGGAGTCCGTGGTGGCCGTGTCGGATGCAGAGTCGACGACGGACACCGCGGTATCCGTGTCGTCGCTGTCCACGGGCTCGCTGACCGTGGGCTCGGGCGTCGGGTCGGTCGCGCACGCCAGCAAGGTCAGGACAACGAGCATGGGTTCCTCCAGGGCCCTACGCTAACGGAACGGCCGGCGACCCGCTGCCCGACATGAAACTGCGACCTTGTGCCGCCGTATCCAAGACGATGGGACCTAGTCCGCGACAGGGTGGACGTGGTCGCTGACGTCCTTCCCCTCCATCGGGTAGGTGACGTCGGTCCCCTCCCCCCGCGTCTCCTCGAACAGCAGCCCTTCGAACGCCGAGGCCAGGCACGGGGCCAGCGACGCATCGTCCGGGTGGCTCTCGGAGGTGGCGCGGACGTCGTGGACAGTGCCGGCGGGGTCGATGTGGAAGCGGACCTCGACCCGAACCGGCTTCTCCGTGGCTCGGTAGGCGGCCGCGATGCACTCCTTGACGCGCCGGTTCCTCATCACGGTGAGCGTCACGTCCGCCATCGGGACCTCGGTGCCGACGCAGCGCTCGCCCTCGGTGAACCACCCGCCGGGACACGCCGGTGGACCTGCACAGCGGTCCTCGTCCCAGGTCTGCTGGAGCCAGCAGCAGTGGCCCTCGGTCGCCTCCGTGCGGACCTGGCCGTAGGGACACGCCAGCTCCCCTGCCCACGCACCGGCGGGCAGGCTCGCGAGCAGTAAGGGAAGCGCACGCATCGGTGCCATGGGAACTCCGCGGGCCGATGGCCCGCTTGAACCCTACAGGACCGGCCCCACGCGGTCCATCTTCACGACGGTCCCCAGCCCCGCGACCCGGGCGACGGCGTCCGTGAGGGCGGGGGCGATCACCACCCGAACGTCGCCGTCCACCAGGGTGACCTTCCATGCGAGGTCCCGGGAGCCAGTGCTCGACGGCGCCTCGGACGGTCCAGCTGTGCCGGTCGACGAGGTGTCGCGCTGGGCCCGGCTCGACGGGATCGAGAAGCGCCTGCGATAGGCCTGCACCGCCCCTGTGGTCACACCGGCCTTCTCGGCGACCACGCGATCCGGCACCTGCCCCAGCAGGCTGAAGTAAGCGTCGATCTTGGACTTCCGAGCCTTTCGCTTGGGGGTATCGGGCCCGTCCCCTGACGGGGCGCCATCGCCGGTCGCGGAGCTGCCGGAGGCCGCAGCCGGGATGCCGTGCTTCCGACGGTAGGCCTGCACCGCCGCCGGCGTGACGCCCGCCTTCTCGGCCACCTCGCGGTCCACGAGCTGGCCCACCAGGCTCCGGTACGGATCGATCTTCGAGCGCCGGCTGGTGCGCTTCGACCCCTTCTTTCGCTGTTCCTTCGCCTGCTTCATCGCTACCCCCCCTGGTCGTGGTCCATCGCGAGCGGTCGGGATCGACAGTGGATGCCGACCGTTCGCGCGCACACACTACAGCAGGCGGGGCCGTCGCACCGTCTCGGGTCGTCCTGAGGCCCCAGAGCGATGCCGCAGAGCCATCCCGCCCGTGGCGTGGTATCAGACCCCCTGCCCGGGACGACGATGGCTGACGAACGATCGATGCCCTTCGCAGCGGCCACCCGCGCCGCCCTCGAACACCTCGTGAACAACGGCGTCGTGCTCCTCGGCGACACGGTCGGCATGCCCGGCAGCCCCACCGAGGGTGTGACGGGTCTGGCGCTCCCCGCCAGCGACCGCGGCGCCGCCGGTGTGGCCCTCGGCATGGCGATGGCCGGCACCCCCGTCGTGCTCGAGCTCCCCGACGCCGGCCGCCTCGCCGCCGTGGCCGATGTCCTCGCCGAGGCCGCCCGCCTCGCCGGCACCGACTTCGCCCCCACGCTGGTGGTCCGCGTCCCCTACGGCCAGCTCCCCGGCCTCGATGCCCCCCTCGGCCGCGTCCTGGCACCGATCCCCGATCTTGCGGTGCTCTGCCCGTCGACCCCCGCGGCCGCCGCCGGTCTGCTCCTCCACGCCGCCCAGCGCCGCGGCCCCACGGTCGTCCTCGAGGGCCGCTCCCTGGCCCAGCGCCGCGGCACCGTCCGCCTCGAGGCCCAGGCCCCCGAGCTCGTCGAGCGTCGCGCCGGGAGCCACGTCACCATCGCCTCCTGGGGCCAGGGCGTCGCGGGCGCTCTGGCCGCCGCCGAGTCCCTCTCCAGCGAAGGCATCGACGCCCAGGTCGTCGACGTCGAGGCCCTGCGCCCGCTGCCGGTGGACGCGCTCGGTGAGCACGTCCGCCGCACCGGCCGCCTCGTCGTGGCCCACCCGGCCGACGACGCGGTGGCCAACCTGGTCCGCATGGGCGGCCTCGATGCCGCCTTCCTCCATCTGGAGTCCCCTCTCACGACGGTCCCCGCGGCCCCCTCTGCCATCGCGCAGGCCGCCCGCGACGCCGTCTTCTACTGATCCATCCCAACCGCGCAGGCATGTAGCGCGACGCCGGCAAGCCCGGCCCGAGGAGTCCTGGTCATGGCATTCGTGTTCGAGCTGCCCGAGGTGGGCGAAGGCGTGGTGGAGGCCGAGGTGGTCTCCTGGAACGTCTCCGTGGGCGACGTCGTCGCCAAGGACGAGCCCCTCTGCGAGATCACCACCGACAAGGCCCAGCTCGAGATCAGCTCCCCGAAGGCCGGTCGCATCCTGAAGCTCCACGGCCAGCCCGGCGACATCATCGGCGTCCACACTCCCCTCGTCGAGATCGATGAGTCGGCCGCGGGCGAAGCAAGCGCCCCGGCCCCGGCCCCCGCTCCGGCCCCTGCCGCCGCAGCCCCCG
>Ga0213839_1001401_pt1 | contig 15718 bp, 16 predicted proteins | sample SWPATP21_FD_160075 | JGI IMG/M metagenome (GOLD analysis project Ga0213839, IMG submission 160075) | Coastal seawater microbial communities from Marineland, Florida, United States - SWPA TP2 #1 | ecosystem: Environmental > Aquatic > Marine > Coastal | place: USA: Florida | collected 2016-08-14 | reverse complement strand
GGTCCGAGACGTCCGGTTTGTGATGCATGCCGTCCTTTTTGACTCCGGCCACAGTTTCGTCGTTGTGCTTTTTCTTGCAAAGCCCAAATTGTCCCTTTTTTCTTATTTTTTTCAGCAATCATGTCGAACACCGTCCCGGAGTCGATCCTCAAGAAGCGCCAGCGCAATGAGAAGCTCGCTGCTGCTCGCGCCACCGCCCAGAGCGCCGCTCTCAAGAAGAGCCGCTCCAAGCGCGCCGTGATGTTCAAGTCTGCTGAGAAGTACATCAAGGAGTACCGCCAGATCGAGAACGACGCCATCCGCTTCCGCCGCGAGGCCAAGCTCCACGGCAACTACTACCGCGAGCCCGAAGCCAAGGTTGTCTTCGTCATCCGTATCCGTGGTATCATTGGTGTGGCCCCCAAGGTCCGCAAGATCTTGCAGCTCCTCCGCCTGCGCCAGATCCACAACGGCGTCTTCCTTCGCGTCAACAAGGCCATCATGCACATGCTCCGCATGGTCGACCCCTTCATCGCCTACGGTTACCCCAACCTCAAGTCTGTCCGCGAGCTCATCTACAAGCGTGGCCACGGCAAGATCAACAAGCAGCGCATCCCCATCACGGACAACTCCATCATCGAGCAGGTTCTTGGTAAGCACGGTATCATCTGCGTCGAGGACCTCATCCACGAGATCTTCACCTGCGGACCCAACTTCAAGGCAGCCAACAACTTCTTGTACCCCTTCAAGCTGTCCTCTCCTTTGGGCGGTTTCCAGAAGAAGAAACTTCACCACAACGACGGAGGTTCTGCCGGTAACAACGAGCACCGCATCAACGCTCTCATCCGCCGCATGAACTAAGTGCCGTTCCGCGGCGCTTCGACCGTGGAAGGCCAAGTTCTTTCGCGGTTGACGTTGGTGATTTCACCAGAATTCAGGGACAATTTGTACATCAATAACTTCAAAGAAAACCAAAACTCTGTTTTTGTCTGCTTGCGGCTTATGGGATGCGCGCCTCTCTCGAACACGCTTGCCGTGTTTCGTTGAGTCTGGCCACTGTCACTCCCTCGCCTTAGGTCACAACTTCGCCTCGCCTCGCTTCATGTGGTTCGGGATGCGTGCAACTTTTCATAACAACATAGCTTCGTGCTATGTTGGATGGATTGATGCCATAGTCACTCCCTTCGCCACCAAGGTTGGTTAACTCTCCTTCTCTTCTTGATGTTGAGTTCCCTTTGGGATGCGAGCCGCCTGACCACCACGTTCATTCGAGCTGGTGTCGGTTGCCACAGTCACTCCCATGGTCTCGCTTCCACCGCCGCCATGCCTTCGTGTGTTGTCGCTGCTGCTGCTGTTGTATTGCTTCGCTTGAGTGTGTGTATAGCTGTACTTTTGCTTTTGGCTTTCAACTTTGGTAAATTACTGGGCAAAGAACCAACCCTACTCACGACGAATTATACCGGCTCTGCTTCTTGAGCTGCCTTGGCTCTATTTGCCGCGCGGGCTCGCCGAAGTTTGCAAATTTGGTCGATTGGAACGGCTTGGTCGTTTTCGCTCCCAAGGAACGATCGGTGCCTATGAAGTCTTTGCGTGAGAAAGTGATCCGCACAGGTTACCGTTTGGACGGGACGTACTGTGTTCTAGCGACTGGCCCATTCTTCCATATTAGGTCAAAACCACCGATTTGGACTTCTTTCCCACTGGTCAGGATCAACCACACACAGAAAGCCGATCGTTGAGGGATGTATGACTCCGATCAAAGCATCGAGCGGAGCTTTACCTTCGCTTCTTCTCCAGGTCCAGCACGTTGAGCATGTCATTCAAAATTCCGCACTTGATCTCGTAGTCGTTATCGTCTGAAGCACTCAGAGACGGGGAGGCGTTGCTCTCGAGCATCTGGCCATTCATCAAATGATCAATGAGCGGATCGAATCCGCACCGAACATAACGACGCAGGCGAAATGGCATACCCAAGGCCTTAGATCCTCGTCAAGCATGATGTCAAATCCATAGAGCTCGAAGCAATGCTTGTCTTGGATCATCACCTGACAATAATGACGCGTATATTAGCTTCAAAGAATATTACTGAAACGAGCGTTCTGCGAAACGTACCTGCTGGCAAGCGAACAGAGACCGCAGGATAATTTGTTGTATGGCAAGACACATGGAGTCTGATGCCATTTTCCCATGCTTGCGAGCAACTTGAAGTCGCAATGGTAGTAGTGGCCACTTGCAGTCGCCCATTCCAGACGACCCGTAATCTACTTCTTTTTTCTGAATGGCATTGTTGGTCAAGTGCATGTGCACTTTGCTCATATCTTCTTTTCGTGTTGAGTAACGCGCTGTGGAGAAGCGGCAAAAGCCGTCCCGGTGCAGCCAAACTTCTAAAGGCGACCAAGACGTCACGAGCACGTAAATGCGCATGTCGAACTTTTTGCCTCCAACCGTCATAGGGTCTGCAACGTATTTCTGCACGACATATGTTTCTGGTGGTTGTTCGCCCGAGTCGCCATCAATGTTACTCGATTTCCACTTGGTACCCTACATACAGCAAGGACAGCGTCACTGTTGTCAGCCTCGTCAGCACGAAGAGCCGTGGGTGCCGAAAGACAAACCGGCTTCCATTCGCTAACTTGGGAGAGTTTGTTGACTAAAAATATTCCTTTTCCTTGAGCGCGTCCAACTGGCTTCATAATCCACATGTCGCCAGGAAACTTTTTGAAATATTCACAGAAGAGAGCGTATTCCTGTGGCGAAATCGATCAAAGCGAGTTAAACCAACCACAGTACAGTTCAGACAAAAGTTGATTTGACAGGGAAAATTCTACCTGTGGAAGAACGAACGACGTTGGGACAAAATCGTATTCCGCCGCTTCCTGATAGTTCGACTTTTTCTCCAAGTGCCGTTTGAATTTCTTGACATTTTTGGTGAGCAAGTCTTTCCGTGTGAGCTCATAATGGTTGTGAAAATGGTTGATTCGCATGTGATCAGCCTATCATCGTTCAAACAAGACAAGTTGGCGAAGAGAAATGGGCAATTTGCAACGTGTGTGCGCCTGCCTGCTGACGTACCATGTGATGATTGCCAAGAAAGTCATGCACCCATTTTACGTCGGTGAAGTTGAAGTCCCAGTCACTCTCGCTGTGAGTCTCGGTCCATCCAGGTCGGTTGTAACATACATCGTAAATTGTGTTGCTCAGCGTGCACCGAAACAAAAACTCAGTTTGTGGCGGTGATGCTTCTCGCTGCGACCCCCGCCTGCCAGATCCACCATGCTTCTTCTTTGACATGACCGGCTCCGCAGGCACTCGCGCAAGATCAACCGCACGATCCAGCACCGAGATCAGATCACGAACTTTGAGACAAAACAACACACAAAGAATCAGAATAAAGTTGTATCTCCAATCCCACCAACGTTCACAACAGTGAAACAATTTTCGACTTTGAAGTGTTAACTTTTGAGAGAAGCATCGTGCTGACGCTGACGCAAGTCGGACTCAGTTCTGATTGTGACAACGCGCAACTGTATCCCAACCTCTCATCTCAATCTTCCAGCGGATGGTCGTTGATCAAGGACAAAGTACAGAGCTGAACAGTCCCGACGGCAGATACACAACGAGTGAATGAGGCGAACATCCGAAACCGAACGCCGTGCAACGAACTATTCGTCCACCGAACAACCGAACCATCGAAGCACCGCGCAGCCGAATCATCGAAGCTCTGAACAACCGAAGCTCTGAACAACCAAACAACCGAACAACCAAACAGCCGAACAACCGAACAACCGAACAACCGAACAACCGAACAACCGAACAACCGAACAACCGAACAACCGAACAACCGAACAACCGAACAACCGAACAACCGAACAACCGAACAACCGAACAACCGAACAACCCACGAACAACCCAACAACTGAGCAACCTCAAGGCGAAAAGCGAACAAACAAACAACGAACAACGAAACGGTTGGCGGAGTGGTTCTGGAACGACGTCAGAGTGGAAGGCTGGAAGGTGGTGGACGAAACTGCCTCGCGCAACTGTGTTTTCAAAATATTGGACTTATTGTCTATGAATTCCAGTATATATAGATGATAATTACCATACTGTACATGTCATAATGATATTGCCATAAAACAGACCGGCGGGTGCCTCCGAAAATCGACGCCGAACTTCGAACTTCGAAAACGACAAGTTGCAACAAGTTGTGTTGTCGTTGTGTTGCTGTGTTGCGTTGTGTAGTAGTGGTGGTGTGGTGGTGTTGGGTTGTGGTTCTTCCACCTTTCCGCCGTCCGTCTGTCCGTCCACCCCCCCCCCCCCCCCCCCCCCCCCCCCCCGTCTTACACCCTCCACTGTGCAACCGTGACTGAGAGTGCACTGCTATTGTCAACGTTGCAAGAGGGGTCGCTTTCGGGAAGAATTGGTTTAATTTCTGGGGCACCTCACAGCTGGGTCTATTGAGTGTGTTTATTTTGACGGTGCACATCGAACATGTTGGTGGCTTCGCTGTACAGCAGCTACACGCACGTTCGAGTTTGGTCAGCAGCATTCGAGCGACGATGAAACAGATCGCTTGTGTGACGACGACAAAAATGATGAAGACGAAACAAAACAACAAGAAAGGAGAGCCCTGTTGACACAAGCCGGCAATATTACTGTCGTGCGCACGAAACCAATGCTGTGACGCTGTTGAAGGAGGGAGGAATGAACTTTCTGCGAAGTTCGCGAACAGCTTCGCTGCAAGGTGTTTTCGGTCGCGATTGTGTCATCAGTCGCGCTTGGAGCCGTCGACTTTTCAGTGACTCGGGCCCTCAAGCTGTGGCACTAGAGTGTCTTGAATTCCCGGCCAAAGAAGTGGCCCACGGACCTGACGGAACCCCCGTTGTCTTCATTCATGGTCTCTTGGGCTCCTCGATCAATTTTCGGACTATTTGTCGAAAACAGGAAATTTCAGGTCACCGCAATGCTTTCAGTGTTGATATGCGAAACCACGGCTCTAGTCCACACTCCAAAGACACTTCTTGGAGAGCAATGGCCGCAGACATAGCGAAGTTTCTGGACGATCGCAACATCCCTCAGGCACATGTGGTTGGACACAGCATGGGAGGTCGCGTGGCCATGGCAACTGCACTTTTGCATCCAGAAAAGGTCAGCCGTCTGGTTGTAGTCGACGTCGCTCCGGTTGATTACCAAGCGGTTGCCCGTCAAGGCAAACAAGACGCGTCTGTCGCCACGGAATCGTCATTGGGAGTACTCCAGGCGATGAAGTCTCTTGACCTTGATAGAATATCTCGTGAAGGTGGGCAGCGTGCCCAATTGGACGAAGAATTAGCCCAACAGCCCGGCATGGAGTCTTCATTTCTCCGAGGATTTGTGCTACAGAATTGCGTGCAAGACGGTGGAACAGGGTCTCCATGGAAGTGGCGTGTCGGTCTTGACGAGCTACTTGACTCGTACCATTCGGATCTGACCACCTGGTCATTTGCAGACGACGAGAAGATTGAACACGAAACCCTGTTTGTAGGGGGCACTCAAAGTCCGTTCATGCGAGGTCACGAAGAGTCTATTCACCGTCTGTGTCCTGGCGCTCATATCCACAATATAGATTGTGGACATTACGTGCACTCTGAGCGTCCAGCTGAATTTCTGCAAGCGGTTGGTCCTTTCCTGAATGGCGGATGGACGCAGCACACGGACCCAAAATCTGGGAAACTGTTCTACTTTCAAGCTTCAACAGGCAAATCACAGTGGGAGATATAAAATCGTGGTAGCATTCATGCTAACTTTTACGCGCAGGGTCTGTAGTATTCTTCATGTCCTCCTTGTTCATGCAAAGGCAACCAATTACTTCTTGGCGCAGCGCACTCATAAAATTCTCAGTCAAAAGTCGTTTTATTGTTTCCGTGTGCAAAAAAGCAATCATCTCCCCTAGTGCATTGCCCCTTCGCGAACCACCGGCATCTATAATACACAAATCAGCATGAAAAGGACGTTCTGATCTAACAGTAGCATTGCAAGACACTTACGGAATCTTCTTTCGAGAATCGGCGACCCCACCACTGCCGTTTTGTACCTAGGGATGCGTTAAAGAAGAAAGTGAGAACATGCGACTATGGCATACGATGGCACATACAACAGACCTTCAACGTTGGGTCCAAAACGTGAGCGAAATGGCAACTACAAACCAACAAGAAGTGGTGAGCGACATTATGCAAGAACACAACATGCAAAGGTATTTGAATAGCACGCACGCATCGCCACGCTTGCAGGAACCAGTCTGGAATGCGTAGCAGGGCTTCTCAGAGCCACGCTTTTCGGCTTCCGCTTTTGCAGCCTCGTCCAACACGTGAGCGAATTTGCATGCGCTCCCACGCCGGCAAGATCCAGTTTGAAATGAAAAGCACACCGGTCTTCCGGCAGAGTTTGTTTCTTGGCGAGATTTCTTCTGCACAGCCACGTCTTCTTCACCTCCTTGGTCTGCTGTCCAGTACCCAGCCGGCTTGCTGGCCGACTCCGGCGCGGCGCCCGTACCACTTGAATCGTGAACAAATTTACACTCGCTCCCGCGGTCACATTCACCACGTTGGAAAGCAAAGCATACATTCCCACCAGTACTCTCATGTATTTGTCGAAAGTCTCCCTTGCGTTGCTTTGCAAAAAATATGGCTCTTGCTTTGGCCTTCAAGTGGTCGGGCAATGCCATAATGCGTCGCAGCTTCTCCTCTTGAGCATCATCCTTGTTGCCTTCACATGCAGAGCACAACATTCTGTCAACTTTCGCGAACACACACAGGCTACTGGAACTCAGCAACAAGTCATGCGTTTTCAATCACCGTACCGAGTGCAGTGGCAATTAACAATGCGTCGGCTGCCGCTTTGCTGCCAAAATCGCTATCTTTGTTGTGTCGGTACCGACAATTATCGCCGAAGTCACATTCCCCGTGTTCAGCAAATTTCAGGCATATACTGTTGCGCTTTCTCTTCTTGCGCGCGATTTCTTCTCCAGGGGCAAGACCGGGGTCGTCTTTGCCCAAGTGGGAAAACTTGCAGTTGTCGCCAAACGTGCAGCTTCCCTTCGAATCGAACTGTGTGCAAGGGTACAGTCCGTCGGACCGCTTCACTCGCACGGTCTTGTGTTTCGTGGACATCGTGGCTGAAAGAGCGAGAGATTACCCAGCCAAAGTTCCGGGAAAAAATAATAAAGAGAAATAGCTTCGAGTGTTGTCGTTTCAACAGAAATCTACATTGCGAAAAGGCTGCGACGACCACGTGTAAGTGCAAACGAGCCCCCCCCAGCAATCCACTGCCAACATCCCGGACCATTCACTGCATCCCCTCAGCCACCAAACGACACACTTCCTCACCACGTTCCAGGTTACAAGGCACACGCGTCACTGTGGGGTGAGAAACAACACGTCATGAGAACGGACGTTGGCAAAACCGAATGACAGTGATTCGTTCACCCACTTGCTTTACGGCATCGACACAGCAACGGCGAACGATGATCACACACGGACGATGACGAAAGACGCTCGGCGGTCGGTGATGGACCGTCGTGCTGTGGCCATCGTTGGCCATTTGACTGCGACTGAGCAGTCAATGTTCGCCCACAATGTCCCTCCACTTGTGGTCTCTTAAAGTCCACTACAGACGTGCACCGTGAAGGTTAGATCCGGTAATGGGATATAGAGCACCCACATGGATGGAGGACAAGACAAGATGCAATCTATACAGGCTGTATACGGTGTTTGTCATCGGATCGTTCGTTCCGCATCGTTGTTGCGTTGTTGCGTTGTGGTTGCGTTGTTGCGTTGTTGCGTTGTTGCGTTGTTGCGTTGTTGCGTTGTTGCGTTGTTGCGTCGTTGCGTTGTTGTGTTGTTGCGTTGTGGTTGCGTTGTTGCGTTGTTGCGTTGTGGTTGCGTGGTTGCGTTGTTGCTTTGTTGGTGTCGTTGTGTCGTTGGTTGTTGGTTGTTGGAGTCGTTGTTGGTGTTGGTGCACTGACTGGTGTATTCCACATTCCACAACGACGTGGCATGGTGGCTCAAGACGCTCGACACTTGCGTTTGTGTGATCTGTATGACATGATTTTTGAGTGTGAACGTGAGTCACGAGGGTAAGAGTGGGGATTCGGATGCGTGTGTTGTGTGCGTCGAAGTGGCTCACCTGCTCTCGAGTGTGCACCAGTCTCGCAACTCAACATGCAACGACCCGCCAAATTCAACAGAGCACTACTGGCTGTGCAATTGTTGTGTGACTGCTGATTCGCTAGGAGGGAGGTTTGCGAAGGAAGGGACTGGTCGAACACTCCGACGAAAAGATACAACCACGGACTGTGGGGGCTGTAGAAACAATGTTTTGACAGGGTCCCGATGAAGGGCAATTTGGCTGCAAATTTCTATTTTGCAGCGGAACACGTCATTACGCGTGTCCGACCGAAACAAACTTTTTCCGTCAACCTCTTTATTAATCTTGGTCTTGAATCTTGACTTTGAAACAATGTTGGAAGCGTTTGGCAACACCCTACTCAGTCTCGAAGAGTTGCTAAATTCACACATCGGGCGCAGTGGCATCGCGCTTGTGTGCGTTGTCTCGTTCGTTGTTCTGCTTTGGTGTCGTGTTCGACGGACAAAGTCAAGTTCGCCAAAAGACAATGAGCACCTGTTGGAGGAGGTCGGGCGACAATATTATGTTGATTCGAAGTTTGGTTTTCTGGAACCGAGTCCAGTGAAGCGCCTGCCCGCTGGCTATGAAGAATGGGAGGCCCTTGTTGAAAGGCTCCCCGAGCTCAACGCAACTGGAAAGCTGGCAGAGGCTGTGCGAGGGCTCCCTCCCAAAGATTTCGAATTTTCCGAAAGAAGAGTCCAGCAACGCGCTCACGTCATTCTAAGCATGCTCATTCAATGTTTTGTGAACGGCCCATCTGTTCCTTGGGACAAGGCTTCACCGGCTGCACTTTTAGAATTAAAGTCCAACGGCGTATCTTTGGAAACAATCAAGGAAAATTGTGGATCAAAACGACAAAAACCAAAAGTTGTTCCGGCGGTTCTTGCGCGTCCATTTGTTGTCACAACGCGAGCTCTCGGTTTCAAGCATTGCATTTGTTGTTCGGCCCCAATGGACACCTGGAATTGGACCCTGGTAAATACTGCTGCTCTGCTGAAACCAACCTCGCATGCTTCATTGACCCTTGTTGTTACATTTTGCCGCACAGGTGGACGAATCGAAGCCACTGACTATGGACAACGTTAAACTTATTTCTCGAATGACACGCGAGCCAACTGAACGGGGATTCCATGTAATTCCATGCATGATGCAAGCTCGCATTGGGCCAGTTATTCTGCCATTGTTTGTAATGGATGAATTGGTGAAGTCAAAGCACGCTGAAGTTGTGATTGACGTGTTGAAAGCCCTGACTGAAGCTCTCCAAGACTTCCGCCAAATTTTTGCGCAAGTGAAAGAGCTTGTCGATGTGGATGCATTCTACGATATATATCGACCGCTCCTTGCTGGATTTTTCCCAGACGGCATAGTTTTTGAGGGAGTTCCTTCAAAGGGATCATCAAACGGGGACGAGCAGTACTATGTGGCGAAAGGAAAGGGACCCAGTGCTGGACAGTCGACAATGTTTGTACTCTTAGACATCGCTCTTGGAATCAAGCATGGTAAAGAAAGCGGGCCTTTCCAGGTACACATGCAAAGCTGTGTTGTTTGTTCGTGGGTTGTCTTCTTTTCTCAAAGTGGTGTTTTCTCTCTGAATGCAGGACGAAATGATGGAATACATGCCTGGTAGTCACCGCGAATTTTGTGAAAAGTTTCGGGAAAAAATTGGCAAATCTGGTCATATTCTGTCATTGGTACAGTCGTATGCTAGAGCCAAGGGTGGTGCGCGCTTCAAAACCTTTAAGGTTTGAATTTCATCAAACTTCACTGAAACATCTGGAAGGCCAAAACAGAAGTAACACTGGTGGTGCTGATGTGATGCAGGAACTTCAGAGCAGCTACAGAGCATGTGTTGATGCGTACCACGCCTTCCGACGATTTCATTTAGGTGTAGCAACAAAGTAAGATCTCTGTGCTCAACAGACGGTAGTCGCACGCCTTTAATATTTTGCGTGGCTGCAGGTATTTAGTGCGGACTACAACGGGCACAGGCAATAGTGATTTCAGATCAATGTTGAGAGAAGCCATGGACGACACTCGTTTTGCGCTGGAACAAGCACAAAAGGTTCCCTCCTCGCAGCAACATGCCAAAGCGGAATGAGCGCACGTCACCATAAGTTTGGCCAGCCCACGCCGCTTTGGATCTAATAACATAGCACTTAGCCAAACTCCCAGCAAGAAGGAAGTCTATGTCGTTTTTGAGTTCATGCAATGTCTGCTGTTGCAATGACGCGGCGTCACGTTGGCGGCCGACGTCAGCAACATACTGTCAAAAACATTGAGCGCTTGCCTCGGCTGTTGCGATGCTGAAAGCGTCAGCTCGGTGGCGTGTGACAATCGACATTGCTGCAGATTATCGACTGTTTTCATACCAGCAGGTCGAATGTCGAATGGTAATGCAGTAATGCAGTGCCCGCGCAGCTCGAAGTGCGGCAGTTTTGCAGTTTGGCAGTTTTGCAGTTTTGCAGTTTTGCAGTTTTGCAGTTTTCAGTGTTGCGGTGTCTCGTCGTCGGTTGGTTTGTTGGGGACGCACGCACTCGTTTCTAAGATTCGAGAGCCGTGGTGTTATAGTGCCTGAACCCTGCATCGTGCTAATAAGTAAAAGAAGATTTTTGTACTGTATGATACTATGGGCAATTTCTTTTTTCTTACTCGCTGCTCACGGTCCGACCTTCATTCTGATCTCACGAAACCGAGACGGAATCTTTCGCCATTTGTTCGTTCGTTCGTTCGTTCGTTCGTTCGTTTGGTCGCAGTGTTCAAAGTGTTCGAAGTGGTCGAAGTTCCGAGCCGACGGTTTGTTGTTTGGTTTGTGTCGACTTCGTGCTTTGTGTGACGTGCCTCCCATCACACCAATCCACGTTTCGCGTACGGATGAGATGAAGGTTGCTTCTCGAAAACAGCACCCTGGACGCGCGGTGAAGTAGGTCACACGACTTGACCGACACGGATACTAAACCGAAGCTGGTTCCCTGGCTTTGCTGTTAATTGCACAAAGAATGCATTTCAACCCAGCTTCATTCGATTTAGAGGTGCACAAAAACTCGAACACAAGCGTCGTTCACTTTTTCTTGATGGTGGCCCGTGACATCGTCACCCACGAGCACCGCTTCGTGTGCTTCGTGTTTCAGCGGCGAGCCTGTCCCACAATGCCCCGACGCACTGACTTGGGCAACTGAACGCGATCGCGGGAATGTGGCAGACCACGCTCGCGTTGTTCGTATGGCTGACAGTTTTCGCAGCTATTTGCAATGCGAAGGCACTGCGCCAGAGACAAGGATCGGGACGGCTTCTTTCAAAACATGCCACGCTGTCCACAGCCAAGTCGAAGATTACGTCCTCCACCGCTCGGTCAGGCACGGAGGAAGCTTCTTCATGTTCTTTTAAGTTTCGACCCATAGACGGATTGACTGCACAGGAGGTATGCGCCTTCCGAACAGGCAAGTCGGCAACAAGTGAGCAAACGGCGTCTGCCCTCTCATTAGGCCCTCGAGCACCAAATTGGATTGCGTGTGGATTGTATGCGGATGTGATCGAACGGACTGGTTGGAGCGAGCTGCACATATCCACAAGTCCCACAACAGAAGATTCTGACCCAATGTATGTGGCAGGGTACATCGAGGGCTACATGACACACAAAAGAATATTCCAATTCTTTGAAAATACACAAAGTGACCGTTCTCCACACTTGCAGGAGCAGCTCGTCAAGTTTGTTCAGATTCAACGCACATATCTCGAAGATAATGTCAAGAAGTTCAAGAACGGGCATGAGAGCGACGACGAAGACGATGCGCGCTACTGGCATGTAGTCGGTAGTCTGCTTAGCCAAGTCAGAGGCCTTCACGACGGCTACAATCAAGCTGCCAGCAAAAGCGATGGTAAAACGTTGAGTCTTGATCAATTCTGGCTGATCAACATGGACGGAGACTTAATAGAACTACAAAATGCCGTCAGTAAAGGGTTGGTAGAAATGCCTGGAACCCGGTCAGCTCCTCCTCCTTCCGATGGTGTTCAGGCCGAAGATCGCTTCCAGCAAGTATCAATGTCAGATCAATGGAAAACCGCACTTGGTCGAACAGTAAGCAAGACGCTGCAACACAACGGCGCCGGCGACGGGAAATCATTCTTGGAATTGCGGGCACAGACCAATCCGCGTACACCATCACATGAATTCGGGCCCATACCCGACGACGCATTCAACGAGTGGAGCTCTCTGGTGCGCCGAGTCGGCCATTGCACCGCTTTGGTTGCGTTGACTGCGGATGGCAAGGATTTGCTGGTCGGTCACAATTCTTGGGAAGATTACAACGAGATGCTACGCTCTTTCAAACATTATGAGTTCGCGCACCCTGGCCATTCAGGCAGGCATTCATCAGACAAGGCTCATCGAGTTTCCATGTCGTCGTATCCTGGTCTTTTGGCCAGTACTGATGATTACTACCAACTGGGGAATGGGCTCGTTATTGTGGAGACGACGATCGTTATTTTCGACCCGTCTGTGCTTCGCAAAATTCAAATTAAGGCTGTTCCGTCGTGGATTGCCAGCTTGACCGCAAACCGTCTTGCTTCGTCGGCAAAGGAGTGGACAGATGTTTTCCAGAAGCACAATGCTGGAACGTATAATTGCCAGTGGATGGTTATTGACTACTCCAAGTTCCGCGCTCGTCACACAAAGCAGTCTCTGCCAGCGGGAACATTTTGGGTCGTTGAAACTGTTCCTGGTCTCGCTGTTGCGAGAGATATGACTGAGACTCTCGAAAGACGGCGTTTCTGGTTGTCGGCCAATCGTCCCTTCTTTCCACAGATTCGGTCAGCGACCGGGTACGACTCCAGGGAGTCAGACGTGGTGTCGTTCGACCACAATCCCCGTGCACAGTTGGCTCACCGCATCGTTCCCTCCCAAGTGCACAGCTTAGAGCAGTTAATGTGGTTCATGCGCTACAATCACTTCCGGTTGGACAGCGAGAGTCGCAATGATCCTGCATACAGCATTGCTGCTCGCTCAGATCTTGATCCAATGAGGCCTACTTTCACTGGTGCCGTCGACGCAAAATGCGTGGACGAGGCTGGTGTGGAGGCGATGCGTACCATGGCAATCTCAGGGCCCACGGCTCAGTCGCAGAAGCCTTTTTCATTCGCTGATTGGTCTACCACGCCAATCAAGCATGAAGGAATGCCTCAAACTTTCAACTTTGATTGGTACTCTATGACGGGATACCAACCGAAACATCATGTTTATGGTCACGACCATTCGAGCTGCGGCGATTCCCATCCTGTAGTAGATCATGCAGTCGAGTGCCGGCCCGCACTTCTCGCCAAGGCAGTGCGACAGTGCTTATGAAAAGTTCAAACGTCCTCTTTGCACGTCTCCTTTCTTGGGTGTGCACATCACTCGTGTAGAACTTCGTCGGATGAACTTTAATTTTTAAGAGTGCAAATGATTATCACACACCACTCTCGCGTCTCGAGTGCATCAAAGTGACGGTCAACACGTGTGGAAATGGTATCATTGACTACACAAAAGAGGAATTACTTTAGCTGGGGTTCCACCCGTGGCTGCGTAAGAACTTTTGCAAACTTGGATTTTCGCGGTTGATTGCGGGAAAGTACTCGCCCAAGAATTTACGGCTCCACCACCGACCTACTTCATAACCATTTTGGCGAAGCTTGGTCGCTGCCGCGGAATGCGGCTGCTCATCTTCTGCCCCAAGATGCGACGTGACATCAAGACCAAGAGCGGAACTGGTCGTTTCCAGCAACCTACCACCAAACAGTCACATGAGATGAGAGATTGCCGCAACAGAGTCCATCGCCAATTCATGCAGACACTTACCAAATAACGTTGCGTGCCATTGCTCGCTTCAACGTATGCAGCAAGTTGTGTCCATGATGTGGACCATCGTCGGGACCCTTTCGCACAAAGACGAACGCAGGTGAGAACAAGCGCAGGACGAAATTGCAAGGACAGAAGAACGAACGTCTGGCGGTGTTAATTTGTATGAATAATGAACTGCGCGGATGAAGCGTGGCGGCGCTTGATCTATGGCAAGCACGTACACATGTAACCCGTCGTATCACCGAGCCGCGCAGACACACATTTGCGCTTAGCGTACCTTCAAAAGGGTTCCCGCCCACCGCCAGCATTGATGTCATCAATTCATCGTTTTGCTGCACGGGATTGCGCAGGCACGCCGCCGTCAATTCAAAAGCACGGACATTGATGTGCCTTGGCACACACACACACACACATGCATCCAGTACAATGACGCACCATCAATTTATCAGCAAGGTGTAGAAGCCATGGGTACGTTTTATAATCGCTGAATGCTGCAAACCACCTGGTGCGAGTAAGTGGGTATAGTTAGATACACTCGACATGACGCCACTGTTGAGAGGATGAGAAGACTCACATTAACCAATCCAACCGGTAATGGTATGGGGTGATCGTGCACGGGTGGCGGTTAATGTCACCAGGCTTGCACTTGAACTCATATTCTTGCCAATTTATTGGTCCCGGCCCTAATCGATGAGCATGCACGAGTTAGCATTGGTGGAGGGGCCCGAATACAAGGCAACTAATAGTGATTAATCACTCCATACCATGGATGTCATCGTGTGTTCCTTGTACGATAACCTCCGTACGCTCTTTCCCAATGCTTCCGAATGCCTGCAATTGTATTGTCAACATGAGTCTAGATGGAACGGCTCGCATGCTGGAAGCACGGAACAGCAACACGACGTACCCCATAGGTGTTCAGTAACTTGAACGAATTGTAGTTCGTGTTCATTGCTTGGCGACCACTGAGTTGAAGCAAGTTGGCAACAACTGGGATACTGAGATAGATCAGCCCAGTGAGCAGGGCGAGTGATGTCGCCCACGAAAGCAACGAATTAATGATGGAAAGCACACTTCGATGCGAAAAAAGTGAGTATCCTTTCGTGGACAGCTTGATCTTTGATATCGTTCGTGCTGATACAAATCGAACGGAGCGGAAAAACTTGTCGTCGATGCACCATAGCGATGGGAGAATACTGAGCCAATTCAGGAAGCTTAAGTTCCCGGACACAATCAAAATCCCTTGGAAGATAATCTGTGTGTTGATGAAGAGGAATGAAAGACAAGAAATGAGCCCCTATCTCTTGCACCGCAGCGACATGTGGAACCAGAACAAACTTGGGAAACACCGCAGAATATCCTCCATTGTCGCGGCATTAGCACGAAAAATGGAACGATGCACTCCACAACATGATTAACCTGGCACACGAATTATAACCACTCAGCTCGCACAGCGTAAGGCCACGTAGCTGTTTTGTTTTCAACCACGCACCAATGTTTCAAACTTGTGAAATTCTGGGAAATTGAAGTGCAAGAACCAAGACAACTGGCTCGGGACCGGCTGCGTCTCGTAGTGGTAGTGCATACACCTGCACGGCACGCAAAGCGCGTCAGATAATGATTGCAGTACGCAATGTCATTTCGCTTTCGACGTTGCACAAATCAAGACCAACGAACGTGAGGTCAAGCCAACATTGATCGCCTCGAAGCTTGATCAACCCTGCTCCAATCATCAGTCGAAAC
>Ga0213839_1001400_pt1 | contig 15724 bp, 15 predicted proteins | sample SWPATP21_FD_160075 | JGI IMG/M metagenome (GOLD analysis project Ga0213839, IMG submission 160075) | Coastal seawater microbial communities from Marineland, Florida, United States - SWPA TP2 #1 | ecosystem: Environmental > Aquatic > Marine > Coastal | place: USA: Florida | collected 2016-08-14 | reverse complement strand
TCCGGGCGGTGGTCAACCTTCCCGGCGGGGATTCGAACCCCGTGGGCTGCGTTGAGGTCTTCGATTTCTACTTCATCTTCCTCCTCCCAGGCTTCGCCTGGCGCACCAGCAAACAGCGACGGGGCTGCGCTGCCCGAAAGGCGCGGCGCCACAGAGTCTTCGAAGCCGGTCCATGTGCCCTTGCAGGCCGTAGCCCGAAGTCTGCAGCCTGAAGCCTCGCGCCACGGCCTGCAGACGTCTGGCAAAGGACTTCCGAAACGTCGAAGGGTAGTGCCCTTCGGGCCGCAACGCGCTGTTACACGCTTCGAAACAAGCCGACACGAGCCTTCGAACGCCGAACACGTGACCTGTGGAGCGTCGCCGGGACGGACCGTCCCGCCTCGAACCACGCCCCAGGAGAACGCCATGTCCACCGCTGCCCTGCTCGACGATGCCGCCTTCGATCGCTCCCTCGCCCGCCAGTACGCCAACGCGACCTGGTCGCAGCTCGCCTTCGTCTACGTCGGTGGGCCCATCGTGGCCGTCCTCGCCGCGATGCTCCCCATGGGCGGCGTCGTCAGCTCCATCGCCATCCTGCTGATGGTCGCCGGCGCCCTCGCCACGGTCCTCCGCACCGCGATGATGCCCGCTACCGTGCGCCCCCACGCCAGCGTCGTCGAGCGCATCGTCCAGTTCGGCGCCGGACTGTTCCCCGTCGTGTTCATCGGCGTGCCGATGGCCATGTGGGCCGCCTGGCTCCTCGTCGCCGGCTACCTCAGCTCCATCGGCTGGCTCTGAGCTACCAGCCGCTGTCGGGGGTCAACGCCCAGATCCCCTCGGTGTCGAGCACGATCAGGGAGTCCCCCACCATCCCCACGTGCTCGCCGAAACCCTGGTCGGCCTGCCACGCGTCATCGGCGATGTGCAGTGGCTCCGACCCCAGGCCGGACGGGTGCAGGGCGACGATGCCCGTGCCGTAGGCGTACTGGTTCGCCGCGGGCATCCCATAGGCGACCGCCCCACCCTCCAGCACCACGTTCCCCACGGGGACACCGAACCGCTCGGTGTCGTCGGTCCGGAGCACCACCGCGCCGGCGTCGTCCCAGACGATCACCCCGCTGGGGTCTTCGTCGTCGTGGCCCAGACTGCTCACCACGTAGTCCCCGTCGATGTCCACGTGGGCGCCGACGAGCTCGTCCCACGACAGGCTCCGTTGGTGCCACATCTCGGTCCACACCCCGGCGACCCGCTCGAAGCGGACGACCCGACCCGCGAAGACCCCCGACACGCGGTTGGGCAGCCCCGCCACCAGCCGCTCAGGGGCCATCGCCATCACCCGGCCGAGGGCCTGGTCGGCGTAGGCCGTGTGCTCGAGGACGGCGACCTCGGTCCACACCCCACCCACCTGCTCGTGGACGAAGATGGTGCCGCTGCCCATCTCGTAGTCGACCTCCTCCCCAGGGGCCCCGATGGCCACGGAGGTGCCGTCGGTCGCGACCCCCGCTCCGAAGGCCGCCGCGAGGGCCATCCCGGTCGGACGCACGAGCTCGTGCTCGTGGATCCAGGCGCTGCCGTCGAAGCGGTACAGCTGCACCGTGGTCGCGTCCGTACCGACCACCAGCAGATCCGCCGCCGTCGCCAGGGACACCGGTGCATCCCCGGTGTGGGGCACCTCCTCGGCACGCCACACCCCGTCGACGAGATGCCACGCCGCGAGGCTCTGGTCGGCGGGGTCGTACACCGCCACGTGGGGGTCGCCCACCGCGACCTCCACCCCCGCACCGGCTCGGAGGAGCGTCCGACCGACACCCACGTCCACGTGAGGAAGCACGTCACAGCCCCAGCCGTCGCACAAGAAGGAGGGCACGCCGTTCCACGTCCAGGAGGACGCGCTCGCCACCGTCCACACGTCGCCGACACCGTCCCCTTGTTCGCAGTCCACGCAGGCCATGCCCGCCGCGGGCCCCATCGACAGGGTGCCGCCATCGGGGGCCGAGTTGCCGGCGAAGTCGACGGCGTTCACCTCGGCCAGGAAGCCCGTCACGTACACCCCACCGCCGTGCACCATGGCGTCGTTGTCCTCGACGGCGACGTCCTCCAGGGCCACCGAATCCCCCAGCAGGGCCGCCCCCCCTCCCCGATTCGCCTCGTTTCCGGACAGGACACCGCCCGACCAGCTGCCGTCGACCACAGCGATGCCGCCCCCCAGGTCCGCGACGTTGCCCTCCACGGACACCTGGTCGGCGAGGACCGTGCCGTCCACGTACACGCCCCCTCCGAGCTGGGCGGCGTTGCCGACGATGCTCACGTCCGTGAGGACGAGGTCTCCGTCGACGTACAGACCACCCCCCTCCACCCCGTTGTTTCCGTCGATCACCGAGGACACCAGCTGGAGGTCGTCCCCGTCGATCTGCAGGCCCCCGTGGACCGACCCGACGTTGCCGATCAGAGTGCAGTCCTCGACCAGGACCGTGCCGCCCGTCAGGTCCAGTCCACCACTGCCGTCGTTTCCTTCGACGTGGCAGCCCCGGACCGTGACCTCGGCGCCGAGCAGGGTGGCGCCCCCGAGGTTGCCAGTGGTCACCAGGCCCTCGACGTATGCGTCCCCCGCCTGGGCAAGGATGCCGTTGCACTCGTTGTCGAGGAGGCTCAGCGCCTGGGCATCGACCCCCGACAGCCCGTAGACAGCCGACTCTCCCGGTTCGTCACAGGTGTTCTCCACCACCGTCACTCGCTCGAGGTGGAGCAGGCCCTCGGCATGCACCCCCGCGGAGGCCAGGGCCGCGTTGCGCTGAAGCACGGCGTCGAACAGGTAGATGGGCCCGCCGGCCGAGCCGACGCCCGCGCCGTCTCCGTAGTGGGCGTTGTCCTCGATCACCACGTCGCGGGCCACGATGGAGCCACACTCCCCCACCGACAGCGCCCCCCCCGCGGGCCAGAAGGTCTGGGGGTCGCGAACAGGGAGCGTCATGGCCCCGTCGACGTCCGCCCCACGGAGCGTGACCCCCTGCAGCAGCAGGTTCCCCCGCTGCATCCGCAGGAGGTTCCGGTTGCTCGTCCCCGCGGTCAGGATGGTCTCGGCTGCTCCCTCGAGCCCCACCATGGTCACGTCGTCCCGCATCCACACCGGTCCCTCGTGGGTGCCGGGACACAGCACCATCACGCTCCCGGGCGACGCTGCCATGGCCGCGTCCCGCCAGCTCCCGTAGGTGGCGACGCCATCGACGGTGACGAGTCCGACCTCGGCCGTCAGCGGATCACAGTCGGTGTCGACCCCATCGCAGCGCTCGGGGGCACCCGGGAACACGTAGGGGTCGGCATCGTCGCAGTCGCCAGCCGCCACGAAGCCATCGCCGTCCCGGTCAGCCCCAGCGTCGAACGGGAGGCTCGCCAGCGCCTCGTCCCAGGTGGTGGGCAGCACCACCGGGTCGAGGTTGGGGGACCAGGAGCACGTCACCCCGGAGTCGTCGAAGAAGCCCGAGTCTTCCAGGGCCGCCGTGGTGTACGGGTAGTAGGGGTAGGGGTTGTAGGTGCCCTCGTCGGTGTCCACGGAGCCGTGGCCGGAGTCCCAGCCGGTGTCGACCCACCACGCCGAGTCCGTGTCGGTCTCCGTGTCCGTCGACGCCGGGCCCGTGTCGTCGGTGGCGGACGGCAGCGCCGTGTCGTCGTCGGGGGCAGGGGCCTTCTTCGTTGCGTCGTCGTCCGACTCCACGCCGCAAGCGAGCCACAGCGCCAGCCACACCATTCGACCCCCTCGCGCAGTGTACCGCGTCGGTCGCGCCGCGGTCGTCGACCCGCCGGTCGCCCGCCCCTTCCGTTTCTGTTAGGGTCGCCCGTCGCCGACGACGGAGATCCGACCATGCTCGTCCTGCTCATCAGCCTGTTCGCCTGCTCCGGCGAGGTCGCCACGACCCCCGAGCCCGCCCCCACGGAGGCCCCCGCCAAGGCCGCCCCGGAGACGCCCGAGATCGACGTCGACGAGATGAAGGACCAGGCCGAGAAGGCCGCCCTCGTCCCCTCCCCCGTCGAGACCCAGAAGGCCCTCGAGGCCTCCGGCATCGACGTCCAGCTCGCCACCCTCATCCCCAAGCACAAGTTCGACCTCGAGGCCAGCGACACCGACCACGCCGCGGTTCGCTCCGGCGTGCTCCTGGCCGACGTCCTCCTCACCGTGAAGACGGCGGAGACCAAGCAGCTGGTCAAGCGGCTCTCCGCCGTGCAGAAGGGCATGAACCAGCTCAACGGCGGCTCCGACATCGACGCCGTGCTGGAGGACATCAAGGAGCGCCTCCAGGCCGAGGCCGTCACCCGCGACGACCTGCTGAAGGAGCTCGACGAGCTGTCCGGCGCTGTCATCCCGGAGCTCGAGTTCAACGGCCAGGAGCGCGTCGTGCCCCTCATCGAGGCCGGCTCGTGGCTCGAGGGCGCCAACCTGGTGGCCCGGGCCGTCCAGAAGAGCGGCAAGACCGAGGCCGCCGAGAAGCTCCTCAAGGCCCCCGCCGTGGTCGACTACTTCATCGAGTACGTGAAGACCGACGGCGCCGAGAAGGCCCCCGAGGCGGTCACCAAGAAGCTCGAGGAATCCCTGCTCGAGCTCAAGGGTCTCGCCGAGAAGACGGAGCCCCTCACCAAGGAAGACATCGACCGGGTCGTCGAGGTCACCAACGCCGTCCTCGCCCTGCTCTAGGAGGTCCCATGCGCACCCTGTTCGCCAGCCTGTTGCTCGGCACCTCCCTGTACGCCCCCGCCGCAATGGCGGACGAGTCCGAGGCCTCCAGCTGCCTCCGCACCAAGGTGTGGGACGGCTACGGCGACGGCTGGGCCATCCGCACGATGACCAGCACCGAGCTCGATGCCGGCAAGACCCGCAGCTACCTGGTGTCGCTGTACGCCGACAACGAGTACCGGATCAACACCTGCGCCGACGCCGGTGCCGCCAACCTCGACGTCCTCATCTACGACACCGAGGGCAACATCGTGGTGCGCGACGAGACCACCGACCGTGAGCCGATGATCGACTTCACCCCCAAGGCGTCGGGCACCTACTACGTCGTGGTCTACCTGCGCGAGGCCGCGGAGGGCGCCGAGAAGGCAGGCGTCGCCATGGCGGTCGTGTATCGGTAGGTCAGCCCATTGCTGACCGCCCAGCTCGAACAACGCTTCCGGGAGGCCCTCGGCGACCGTGCGGTCGAGCACGAGGACTCCGTGCAGTTCGCGGTGCACTTCGCCCGCCTGCTCGGTCGCATCCTCACCGCCGAGGAGATCACCGCGACGGCCCGCGATGCCATGTTCGCGTCCCTGGGGGCCCGCACCGACCTCAACCGCACCCAGATCAGCATCCTCCTCGACCTGGCCCTGGCGCCGGAGAACCGCCTGGCGGTCGGCGACGACGAGCTGCGAGCCTTCGGTGCCCGCTTCGGCATCGCCCAGGAGGGCGCGCTCCGGGCTGCGGTCGACGAGGAGGTCGACCTGGCCGGCTTCGCCCGCACCTATGGCGAAGGCGAGGCGCTGCTGCTCCTCGACGCCCTGTTCGGCGTCTGCGCGGTCGACGGCCGCATCGACCGCGACGAGATCGGCCGCCTGAAGGACGCCGCCGAGGAGCTGGGCATCGACCCCATGCTGGTGGGGGCCCTGTTCCGCAAGCACGACGTCCGCCACGCACAGGGGGACTTCCGGATCGAGCTCGAGGGCGACCGTGTCGGCATCGGCACCAACCGCAACCTGCCCATCGTGCTGCCCGACCCCGCGGTCGCCCGACGGCACGCGGAGCTGGTGCGCACCAGCGAGGGCTGGCGGGTCACCGACCTGCGGAGCGGCCGGCCCACCCTGCTCAACGGCAACCCGGTCTCCACGGCCCCCTTCCGACCCGGCGACGAGCTCCGGCTCGGCTCCTTCACCCTGAAGCTCGGCCCCGAGGGGCGGCACCTCACCGCCTTCGGCGCCAGCACCTTCAGCTCGCTGTCGGTCCACGAGCTGACCCGCCACATCGGCAAGACCGCCCTGCTCGACGGCGTCGACTTCACGGTGTTCAGCGGCGAGGTCATCGCCGTCGTGGGTCCCTCGGGAGCCGGCAAGACCACGCTGCTCAACGCCATCGCCGGCATCGCCCCCGCCGACACCGGCGCCGTCCGCTTCGACGGCCAGGACTTCCACAAGCTCCTCGCCGCCGACCGCTCCGCCGTGGGCATCGTTCCCCAGGACGACGTCGTCCACGCCGACCTGACCGTCGAGGAGTCCCTCTACTACTCGGGCCGACTCCGCTTCCCCCGCGGTACCTCCCGCAAGCAGGTGTCCGGCGAGGTCGACCGCGTCCTCGACGAGCTCGACATCGCCCACATCCGCACCAACCGCATCGGCGACGCCGTGCGCCGCGGCATCTCCGGCGGCCAGCGCAAGCGGGTCAACCTCGGGCAGGAGCTCCTCACCCGCTCTACCCGGGTCCTCTTCCTCGACGAGCCCACCAGCGGCCTCGACCCCCAGACGGCCAACGACATCGTGTCGTTGATCCGCCAGCTGGCCGACGGCGGGCGCATCGTCTTCCTCGTCACCCACGACGTGAGCCCGCAGATCCTGTCGATGATCGACCACCTGATGGTGCTGGCCCCCGGCGGCCGTCTCGCCTGGTTCGGCCCCCCCAAGCAGGCGCTGCGCTGGTTCGACGTCAGTCACGTGGGCGATGTGTTCGCTCGCCTCGCCGAGGCCAGCCCCACGGAGTGGGCCGAGCGCTACCGGAAGAGCCCCGCCTACCGCACCTACGTCCGAACCCGTCGCCATCTCCTGGGTCTCGACGGCGGAACGGGCCAGACGAGCAGCAAGCCCCTGGGTCGCTTCCGTCGCTCCAGCTTCGGCAACTTCCTCACCCTCACCGCCCGCTACGCCCGCACCAAGCGTCGGGACTGGATGGGGTTGCTGGTGCTGATGAGCCAGGCCCCCGTGCTGGGCATGTTCATGTGGATCGTGTTCCCGGCCCCCGACCCGCCCGCCATGTTCATGCTGGCGCTCTCGGCGCTGTGGTTCGGAGCGTCCGGGAGCGTGCGGGAGCTCATCGCCGACCGGGCCATCTGGCGTCGGGAAGCCCGGGTCGGCCTCGGCACCTTCCCCTACGTCGCCAGCAAGCTGCTGGTCCTCGGCGTCATCACCGGCGTGCAGTGCACCACCCTCGCGTGGATGTGCTGGCTCCTGCTGCCCATGTGGGGAGAGTACGGCTACAACCCCATCCTGCTGGCCTTCGTCACCACGCTGACCGGCTGGATCGGCATGGCGCTGGGGCTGCTCATCAGCGCCAGCACGGCGAGCTCCGAGGCGGCCGTCGGCACCCTGCCCCTGGTCCTCATCCCCCAGATCACCTTCAGCGGGCTGATCGTGAAGGTGAAGGAGATGGGCCTGCTGGCGAAGGGACTCTCCTACGCGATGATCGTCCGCTACAGCTTCGAGGCCATCATCAAGACGGGGGACCGCCTCACCGAGCCCCTGATGGGCGGCCAGCGGGAGCGAGCCGCGAAGCCGCTGTCCGGCGTGCTCTACAACCTCGGCTTCAAGCAGAGCGCCGCGGCGGACGACATGGGCATCCCCTTCCTCGTCCTGCTGGCCGTGCTGATGGGCATCTTGGGGGGGCTGGTCGTGCTGACCCTCATCCAGACCCGTCGCACGAAGAAGGGAAACTAGCCGCCCCTGCCCTGCCCCTGCCCCTGCCCCTGCCCCTGCCCCTGCCCCTGCCCCTGCCCCTGCCCGCCTGGCACCGGCTCGGTGATCAGGCCCGCGTAGGAAGTGGCCTCCGCGGCTCATCGGTTCGCCGCTTCGGATGAGTCGGAGCCGAGCGGCGGCTCGCGGCCGGGCAAGGGCAAGGGCAAGGGCAAGGGGGGAGCCCGCAGGAGCTTCGCCCTGCGAGCTCTCAGCCCCCGAACACCTGGGTCCAGTAGGCGCCGTCGTAGTAGCCGACGCCGATCCACTGGAAGCTCGGCTCCATGATGTTGGAGCAGTGGCCCGGGCTCTTCATCCAGCCGTCCATCACCTGCTGGGCCGTCGGGTAGCCCTGAGCGATGTTCTCGCCCGCGACCTGGGAGGTCCAGCCCGCCGCGGCGAGACGGTCGAAGGGGTCGTCGCCGTCGGGGTTGACGTGGTCGAAGAAGCGTCGGACCGCCATGTCTTCGCTGTGGGCTCGCGCCACGTCGCGGAGCAGGGGGTCCATCTTCAGGGAGGCCACCGGACGCATCGTGACGCCACCGCACACCTGCTGCTCGGAGCGGACCTCGTTGACCAGGATCAGCACATCCTCCTCGAGCCGCTGCCAGGCGGGCGGCCAGGTGTCGACCTCGCCCTCCGTGGTCTCCTCGGCGGTGTCGCCGGTGGCGGTGACGTCGTGGTCGTCGTCATCGTCGCCGCCGCGCCCACACCCGATGAGCACCGTCAGACCGATCGCTACCGCCACGAGCCTCATGGCCGCCTCCCGCACATGCCCAGTACCTGTGACACCTCCGGTCCTCCATCGTCAACGAGCACCCGACTTGCTGACCAGACGTTGACCGAGCCGCCATCGGGGCCGTTGCGGACCGCCACGGTCCATCCCGGGATGTCTGCCGTCCCTTGGCGCGCCGACCCCGCACGGATACCCGTGCCGCCTGACGGGAGGAGTCCACCATGGGTGACGTGCTCGTGAAGAAGGCCACCATGGCCGACGGCAAGATCAGCAAGCTCGGCGTCGAGCTCCACGGCCTGCCGGCCCGCACCATCGACCGCGACCAGGCGGTGGCCTGGATGAAGGACGGTCACAGCCTCGTCCCCGTCGTCGGCGGCGTTCGCCACACCGCCCTGCAGCTCGTCGAGCTGGAGGAGGGCCACGCCATCCGCACCGACAACGCCGCGGAGGATGCCGACAGCCTCCCCGAGCTCCCGTCGGTCTGACGTGCGTGCACCCCGCTGGCTGCCGGGCCTGACCCTGGCCCTGCTCGCCCTGGCCGGGTGCCCCAAGAAGGGTGCCGACGAGCCCGTCTACAGCTGGGCCGACACCCCCAAGCTGCCGTCGCCGTCCGCCGGCAGCTATGCCCGCACGATCGGCACGCCCCCCGACCCGCCCCTGGCCGAGCTCCTCCAGGGAGCCCGCTGGGACGCGAGCCTCTCCGGGGCCGCCGCCGGCATCGCGCTGGAGCTGGAGAACACGCCGTCGCTCCCCAACTGGCAGGTCCGCCACGAGGTGTGGCGTGCCGGCTACCCCTACCCGGTGCAGACGCTGTCCGTGTGGCGCGGTGCCAAGGGAGCCCCGCCGCCGCCAGGGGTCGGGCCGTGGCTCGAGCGTGCCTCCAGCGAGGCCGACATCGGACTCGTGCGGGCCCGCACCATCGACGGCGACACCTGGGTGGGCCTCCTCGCCACCCCCCGCGGCAACATCGGCGTCCAGCCCCGCCAGCTCCCCGTCGGAGCATCCTTCACGCTGCCGCCGGTCGACGGAGCCCGCTTCGTCGTGGCAGACAGCCGCGGTGATCTGCGGGCCGGCAACCTGGAGATCTCCCAGACCTTCACGGTCGACGAGCAGGGGGAGTGGCTGGTGAAGGTGGTCGACGACAAGGGCGTGGTGGCCCGCTTCCCGATCTACGTCGGCATCGCGCCCCCCACCAAGCCCGTCGTCGCCGAGTCCACGACCGGGGAGCCCGTCGAGCAGGCCGCGGCCCTGGTCGCCCACCTGCGAGCCACCCACGGCCTGAGCCCCTTCCAGGAAGACCTCCTGTTCGACGCCGCCGCCCGTCGCCAGCTCCAGGACGCTCCCCTCACCAAGGACCAGCTGGCCGCGCGGCTCGGCTGGTCCAGCGAGTCCATGTCCACCTGGGATGTGCAGGCATCGTCCCTGGCCGAGGCCCTCGACCGGGTGATCTGGGAGCCGGAGTCCCGCCCCGCGCTCCTCGCAGACGCTGCCGTTGCCGGCATCGCCGCCGAAGACACGGCCTCCGGCGTTCGTCTCGTGGTCATCGTCGGCTTCGGCGACGACGGGTCCTGACCAACCCCTGCCCGTGCCCCTGCCCCGCCTGGCACCGGCTCGGTGATCAGACCTGCGTAGGAAGTGGCCCCCAGCGGCCCGTCGGTTCGGCGCTTCGGATGAGTTGGAGCCAAACGACAGCTCGAGGCGGCCAAGGGCAAGGGCAGGGGCAGGGGAGGATCTCGTAGGAGCTTCGCCCTCCGACCTCCTAGCCCTACCGTCGTCGGCCGCCACAGACTACTGTCGACCTCCGGGGCCGTCCCCCTTCTCCCGTGACCTGGAGCGGAGCAGCATGAACCTTGGCCGGAACGAGATCCTGATCGCCGTCGCAGTCGTCGCCGTGCTGATCCTGGTCGCCATCCCGCTGCTGCTCTCCGGCAGCAAGCAGGGACAGGCTGCCGAGGTGCCGCTCAACGTGAATGCCATTCGCACCGCAGAGATCCAGTATCACGACGCTTTCAACGAATACATCTCCGCCGAGGCCGCCCCCCGCGCCCCCCACGCCGTCGATCCGAACCCGGTCCCCTGGGCCCCGAGCCGAGGCTTCAAGCGTCTCTCCTGGGCCCCCGAGACCGAGGCGGTCGTCGGGTCCTACTCCGTGACCGCCACGTCCGATGGCTTCACCGTCTTCGGCGCCTGCGATGTCGACGGGGACGGAGCCCGCGCCACGTACGAGGCCACCCTCGCCGACGAGGCCAAGGCCACCAGTGCCGAGAACGTCTACTGAGCTCGCCGCGGCGGGCCTCTTGTGGGCCGCCCTCGCCGTGCTGCGACTCATGCTCCCTGCCCCCGCTCCCCACGACGTCTCCGTCGTCACCCCCGCTCCCCTGCTCGCCGTCGGCGTCCCGGAGAGGCAGGCGACGTGGGCGTGGTGGCAGATCGGTCGCGCCTGGGCCCGTGGCGCCGATGTCGCACCGGCCGCGCTGGAGCGCACGGTGCGGCGGATCGGCGAGCTCGACCCCACCTGGCGGACCCCCTGGACCTACGGGGGACTCATGCTCCAGGCTCTCGACGCCCCCGAGGCGGAGGCCCTCCTCGAGGAAGGCGCAGCTCGCTGGCCCGAGGACCCCTGGTTCCCCACGGCCCTCGGCGTCCACCTCCAGGATCAGGGCCGCGTCGACGAGGCACGCCGCTGGCTCCGGGCCGCTCGGGAGCGGTCGTGAAGGTGGCCATCGGCCTCGGCACCAGCCTCGCCCTGCAGCGCCACGGCGAGGGTCGGGTGGCCGCCCGCGCGGCGCAGCTCAGCCTCGCCGTCCGGCAGCTCGACGCCACCCCTGGCCTCCATCTTCTCCGGGTGAGCCCCTGGGTCAGCACCCCACCCCTCCGCGGCGGAACGGCACGGGGCCTGTTCCTCAACGGGGTGGCCCTGTTCACGTCGACCCTCGCCCCCCAGGCCGTGCTTCGACGCTGCATCGCGCTGGAGGAGGCCGCTGGGCGCCGTCGGGCGCGCTGGTGGGGCGACCGGACCCTCGACCTCGACGTGCTGATGGTGGAGGGGGTCGTCCTCGACGAGGAGCGTCTCGTCCTTCCCCACCCTGCCATCGCAGACCGTCCGTTCGTGCTCGGTCCCCTCCTGGCCGTCTGGCCCGATGCGATCGACCCGCGCGACGGCAGCTCCTGGGGCGCACGCCCATCGCCACGGGGTCCTCGGCCCGTGCACCGGGGGCAGGTGGCCCGTCGCCCGAGCCTCGGGTACCTGTAGCGCCGGCCCACCCACCCACGGGCGGCCGGTTCCGCCGACCGACGCCGCGGCACCGCCGCGAGGGGGCCACATGAAGCTGTTCATCGATACCGCGAACCTCGACGAGATCCGCGAGATCCACGCCTGGGGCATCCTCGCCGGCGTCACCACCAACCCCTCCCTGGTCGCCAAGGAAGGGGCCGACTTCCTCCAGCGCATCTACGACATCTGCGAGCTCGTCCAGGGCCCGGTGTCCGCCGAGGTCGTCGCCCAGGACGCCGAGGGCATGATCCGCGAGGGTCGTCTCCTCGCCAAGGTCCACGAGCACGTCGTGGTCAAGGTCCCGCTCCTTCCCGCCGGCCTCCAGGCCTGCAAGGTGCTGTCCGACGAGGGCATCCCGGTCAACGTCACCCTGTGCTTCAGCGCCAGCCAGGCACTGTTCGCCGGTCTCGCCGGCGCCACCTACATCTCCCCCTTCGTGGGCCGGGTCGACGACGTGTCCTGGCAGGGTGGAGAGCTCATCGCCCAGATCGTCGAGATCTACGGCCAGAACCCGCACATCAGCACGCAGGTCCTCGCCGCGTCCATCCGGCACCCGATCCACCTCGTCGACTCCGCCCTCGCCGGCGCCGACTTGGCCACCGTGCCCTACAGCGTGCTCAAGAAGGCCGTGAAGCACCCCCAGACGGACTCGGGCAACGAGCGCTTCCTCCAGGACTGGTCCACCGTGCCGGACCGCGACATCCCCAGCCTGGTCGAGCGCTTCCTCGCCAAGAAGGGATGAGCTCCCTGCGCGCGCGCCGGGATCCCCGGTGCGCGCAACGAGATGTGGCACGCGAAGATGCCGCTCTCTCCCGGGAAGATGACGGGGCCTGGCCATTCGGATGGCCCGGTCTTGGCATAGGGTGCGTGCCTCAGTTACGGACTGAACCGTCATTCATTTTTCCGGAGCGGGTTTGGCTCAGAGTGCCAGCAAGCGCGCCGACAAGCGCAGCCTGATCACCGACGCCGCCGTGGAGGTCTTCGCCGAGAAGGGCTTCCACCAGGCGCGGGTGAGCGACATCGCGCGCCGGGCCGGCGTCGCCGACGGCACGATCTACCTGTACTTCAAGAACAAGGAAGACCTCCTCCTCTCCATCTTCGAGGAGAAGATGGACCAGCTCCTCGAGGGGCTGGGCGAGGCCCTGGCCGACACCGACGACCCCATCGAGCGGGTCCGGCGCTACGCCCGCTTCCACTTCCAGCAGGTCCGGGAGAACCGCGCCGCGGCCGAGGTGCTCCAGGTGGAGCTGCGGCTGTCGAACAAGTTCCTGAAGGAGTACCGGCCCGAGAAGCTGTGGGCGTACCTCGGCGTCTTCGGGCAGATCATCCGCGAGGGGCAGGCCAAGGGCCTGTTCCGCGACGACGTCGACCCGTTCATCGGCATGTGGTCCTTCTTCGGTGCGCTCGACGAGCTCGCCATGCAGTGGGTGCTCTCCCGCAAGCAGGACCGCTTCCCCCTCGAGCAGGCCGCCGATCAGGTGGCCGACGTGTTCATCCGCGGCATCAGCACCGATGCCGCCCTAGGGCGACACCAGCCATGAGGGGCCCGGTCTGGAAGACCAGCCCCCCCGGCACCCAACAAATTTCCGTTTCCCGCCGCGAGGCATGCCTGCGGCTCCCAAGAACCCATCCCCGACCCCTGGAGGTCCCGTGAAGATCGGAGTGTGCGCCAAGGTCGCAGCCGACCCCAACGCCCGCATCAAGGTCGCGTCCGACGGTACGAGCATCGTCACCGACGGCGTGAAGATGAAGCTGGCCGACTACGACGAGTACGCCATCGAGGAGGGCATCCGCACCAAGACCGCTGTGGGCGGCGAGGTCGTGCTCTTCACCATCGGCACCGACAAGAACACCGAGAAGCTGATGCGCGGTGGCGCCCTGGCCCTCGGCGTCGACAAGGGCGTCCTGATCCAGGAAGAGCCCGCCGACAGCCTCGCCGTGGCGAAGCTGCTGGCCGCCGGCGCCAAGAAGGAGGCGTGCGACGTCGTCTTCACCGGCAAGTCCTCCACCGACGAGCAGAGCTTCCAGGTGGGCATCATGCTCGCCGAGCTCCTCGGCTGGGCCCACGTGTCCCAGGTGGTCGAGCTCGCCTTCGACGGCGACAGCTTCACCGCCACCCGCGCGATGGACGCCGGCGTCCGCCAGAAGGTCACCGGCAAGCTCCCCGCTGTCATCACCTGCGAGGACGGCCTCAACACCGTCCGCTACGCCAAGCTGCCCGACATCATGAAGGCCAAGAAGAAGCCGCTCGACAAGGTGTCCGCTGGCGACCTCGGCGTCGACGTGGGCTCCGCCAAGACCCAGGTCGGCAACATGGCCCCGCCGCCCCCGCGGCCGGCCGGCAAGATCATCGAAGGCGACGCGGCCACGGCTGCTCAGGAGCTGGTCCGCCTGCTCCGCGACGAAGCCAAGGTCCTCTGAACCCCCTTCCCGGAGACACGAACATGAGTGGAATCCTCGTCATCGCCGAGCACGACGCCGGCACCTTCGCCGGGACCGCATCCGAGCTCCTCGGCAAGGCCACCGAGCTCGCCGCCGTCCTCGGCGCCCCCGTCACCGCCGCCGTCCTCGGCGACGCCCCCGCCGCCTCTCTCGGCGGCTTCGGCGCCACCAAGGTCTACCAGGCCACCGGTGACTTCAGCAGCGGCGCGGCCGTGGCCGACGCCCTGACCGCCATCATCAAGGCCGCCGACCCGGACATCGTCCTGGCGCCAGCGACCTTCACGAGCCGCGACAGCTTCCCGCGCCTGGCCGCCCGCTTCGACGCCGGCATGGCCAGCGACGCGATGGACCTGCGCATCGAGTCCGGCAACCTGGTGGCCCGCCGCCCGGTCTACGCCGGCAGCATCGAGTCCGACACGACCGTGCTGTCCCGCCCCGCCTTCGCCACGGTGCGTGGCAACTCGTTCCCGAAGGTCGAGAACAACGGCTCCAGCGCCGAGGTCGAGCAGGTGTCCTTCGAGGCCACCACGCCGTCCACCACGGTGGTCGAGACCCTCGCCCCGGAGTCCAAGGGCATCGATCTGGGCACGGCCGACAAGGTCGTCGCCGGTGGTCGCTCGCTGAAGTCCGCCGAGAACTTCGACAGCCTCATCCGCACCCTCGGTGAGGCCATGGGCGCCGGCGTGGGCGCCTCCCGCGCCGCCACCGACGCTGGCTACGCTCCCCACAACGAGCAGATCGGCCAGACGGGACAGACCGTGAGCCCGAACCTGTACATCGCCGTGGGCATCAGCGGTGCCATCCAGCACCTCGCTGGCATGCGGTCGTCCAAGGTGATCGTCGCGATCAACAAGGACCCCGACGCGCCCATCTTCGAGCACACGTCCTACGGCATCGTCGCCGACCTGTTCGAGGTCGTGCCCGAGCTCACCAAGGCCATCCAGGCCTGAGGCCCGAGCACCGCTGCGCACCGGTCCGGTCACCGCCTTGCGCGGGGCCGGGCCGTCTGCGTCCTTGTGTGCCTGACACATCCCTTGCTCGCTCCCGCGTGCCCTCGGCCACGGGTTTGCTATGCTGCGGCCGACACGGAGCCCCTGGGCATGCTCACGCCGAGCCACTCCTCGACTTTGCCGCCGCCTTCACAGCTGGAGGCGACGTGCGCCCGGCTGCTGGAGCTTCACGAGTTCCGCACCGTGGTCGCACTCGTGGAGAAGTGGGCGGAGACCCAGGATCCTACGGTGGAGGCCCGGCTGCACCAGGCCGAGGCGCTCCTCGAGCTCAAGCTCATGGACAAGGCGTGGGTGCGCCTCAAGTCCCTCGTCGACGGCGGCACCGGAGGCATACGGCCCCACCTCCTCTCGGGGCGGATGTTCCTCGAGCGCGGCTGGCCCGCGAAGGCTCGCAAGGTCCTCGCCGAAGGCCTGGAGCGGCAGCCGGATCACCCCGAGCTCCTGGCGTTGCTGGAGCGAGCACAGGCGCCCCCCGAGGAGGTCGACACCTCCAAGGCCGAGGACGACAACGCGTCGGCGCAGGAGCTCGTCGCCCTCGCGGAGCACTTCATGGCCCAGGGGGCCTTCGTTCGCGCGCGGTCGATGCTGGAGCGGGTGCGCCGC
>Ga0213839_1001399_pt1 | contig 15738 bp, 16 predicted proteins | sample SWPATP21_FD_160075 | JGI IMG/M metagenome (GOLD analysis project Ga0213839, IMG submission 160075) | Coastal seawater microbial communities from Marineland, Florida, United States - SWPA TP2 #1 | ecosystem: Environmental > Aquatic > Marine > Coastal | place: USA: Florida | collected 2016-08-14 | reverse complement strand
AACTAAATCATGGGGTAGTCTGAGCACAGACACACCAGCGGCCACACGGGAAGTGATCGCGCATAATAACTAGAACGGCTGGAGATGTGTTGTGTATAAAATTCTGATAGCGGACGACCATCCGCTGTTTCGCGAAGCAATCACCAATGTGATCGAAAAGAGCTTTCCCGGCTGCGAAACCATCGAAACCGAAGATCTGGATACCGCGTTGTCCATCACTCAGGATAACGATGAGCTGGATCTGATTCTGCTGGACCTGAACATGCCAGGTATGAACGGCCTCAACGGCCTGATTACCCTGCGCAACGAAGCACCAACAATTCCGGTTGTTATTGTATCCGCCGAGGAAGATAAACAAATTGTGCTGCAGGCAATCACCTACGGCGCTGTTGGTTTTATCACCAAATCCTCCCCACGGGAGCAGATGACCGAAGCACTCACCCAGATTCTTGCCGGCAACGTCTATCTGCCGTCCGACATTATCCGCTCCACTCAGCCGGATAACCGCCGTGCCAGCCGCAAGGATGACAACCAAATCCCACCGGAATTGCTCTCCTCCCTCACCCGTCGTCAGCTACTGGTACTGGAGCGCATGTCCAAAGGCGAATCCAACAAGCAGATCGCCTACAACCTGAACATTGCTGAAACAACCGTTAAAGCCCACGTCTCTGCAATTCTGCGCAAGCTGAACGTTCACAACCGCATTCAGGCGGTCCTTTCTGCCGGTAACATTGACTTCGGCGAATATTTAAAACGCTGATTTAAAACAGATTAAGCATCGGTTCAGATTTATTCAGGCATGCTTCCCGGCGTTCTGTGATACACAGGACGGCGGGGTATGTAGCTGGGAAATATCCGATGTGTGACAGGATGTTGCACAGGAGGGGTCATGTTTAGCAACGATGGGAGTGCACGTCCCACCGCTGCTGGCAGGTCAATGATCACTCACGAATGGTGATACACTGATTCGTCTGTGGTGGCTTCCAGCTCATTCCGCCTTTATCTATGTAGCAGGCTTCGCGGTTAATGTGATCGCGCGAAAAACCATCACAGGTTTTGCTGGCAAAGTAACAGGTGCCTTTTACGTTGTTACGCTTGTATGGGTTGTCTGGCTGTTCGTACGCCAGTGCACCAGCAGACACGGTTAAAGAGGTAACTGTTACAGCAACGAGGCTAGTCCATTTTCCTTTGTTAAACATTTACGTTCCTTTGGCTAAATCGTCCATTTATATCCATCTCACAGCACAGCGGTCGCAGGTCAGTACCTGTATGCTCTGATACGGAATATGTATTTTGTTGCAGAGGGGGATTGAAAAGGTTGACGCTCAAAGCGACAGCAGGAAGTACGAAGGCACGGTCGATCCAGAGCATTTTTTGCGGCGCAAAGCCTGACCGAAGTCAGTGGGTTGTGCGGGGTCATGTGTGCCATCCTTGCAAATTACCAGTCATCTGAAGCTGAACGCTTATTCGAGCGATGATCAGTCTGCGCTTTCCTTGTTACAGCCGATTTAAATCGTGCCAACGATCGTTTGATATTATCAATTTCAGCCACAGATTCCAGATGAATACCGCAAAAAAACACCCCTACTTTTGGGGCGCTCTGAGATCATATTGAGGCAGGTCAGCATTCCTGGAAATTGCTCTCAAAAACAGATCTGACTTCATGCTGCACAGGCACACCTAGTGCCATGGGGTGCTATGAAAAGCGCCATGCAGGCTGAACCCGGTAATCCAAATTTGCTGTGGCTAAAATATCTCAATGAGCGGTCTTTCGATAACAGAGCAGCGCCAGAAGTTCCGACAGATTCTGCTCTGATTTTTTATAGTGCGTTGTGTAAATCTGAGGCCTGAATAACACCAAGTGTTCAGTCAAACACCCGTGCACAGCCACCATATTCGTTAAAAGACTCATCCCAGCGACGGACATCGTTTGCGCGGCGCCAGCGGGAATGGAAGAACTCCATCAGACAAGGACCGGAATCCACCTGAATCAGCAAAGTATCAAACTCATTGACCTGCTCGTACGGTGGATACACCGCACTGTCACCCCAGGTATAACCGCCTTTGCGGTCGGCATACGCTTTCCAGAATCCGTCCATACTCAACCATTGTTGCTGCTCAGCATCCCAGGCCTGCTGAACACCATTATTATTTTTGCGTACCTCACCATCACGCAAATCTTCCGGCCCAGCCAGCGCACCTTGCGCACTCAAAACCAATACCGCCGCCAGTAACATCCGCATCTCAACGTCCTCATCCCAAACCGTTTAATGATCTGCAGTTTAGAAAAGGTTTTTGAAATGAACCTGAATTTTACGGTGTTATAACTGACTTCCTGTGCTTATTTTTCTCGTGGCGGCAATTCGTCGTATGCAGGCAGATCGGAGGTCGCGGTATACCACTGAGCCGATGAAGCACAGAAGATATTCTGCGTGGGTGTGATGGGTGGCTCATCGTCCAGCGTACCTGCGGGGATCACGACCGCTTTGCCAGTTTTGGCCTGCCAGGGCAGTGAAGATCCACAACTGCGGCAGAACGCGGTGGCGAAGTGCTTTGTATCCGGCGGTGAGTATTGGGTCACCAGCTCACGTCCCGCCAACCAGCGAAACTGATCGGGTTTCACCAACAGATTGGACGCAAATGCGCTGCCGGTAAACTTGCGACAGCGCGAACAGTGACAATACTGGAAAATATTCAGGTGGCCGCTGACCTCGTAATGCACCTGCCCACACAGGCAGCTGCCAGCACTTACTGTCTCTGACATACTTGAACTACCCTTCTCACCCGTTACAAAACAGAATTCCTCAACCGTACCGATCATTAAGCCCCTCTACAACTATCAGCCCCCAGACGCACAACATTAGCTGCACGTTCACGGTGCCAGATGCGCATAAAATCTCTGGTAATTTTGTGCTGAATTTCCAACGCAAGCTCAGACGGACAGAATATTGTAAAACAAGCCTGATCTTCCGCATCATCAGTTGTAGATATGTACAACGACGGCGCAGGCCCGGATATAGCCACATCCAGACGCTTTTCTATGAGCGCGTTATATCGGTTCGCCACATCATAAAAATCCTGACAATGCTCCGCTGCACACTCAAGCAGTTCTTCCTCAATTTCGAACAAATTGACCAACGGCTCTCGGGTAATCGTAAAGCTGTGAGTAGCGTAGCGCTTGAGAAAGTTAAGATTTTTAATCGTATTGAGGAGCAAGGTACTATTCGGCAAAAACAGGGTTTTTCCTGTATGACTGTATGAGTCAATATCCACTTCTAACAGCGTCAGCTTCGCCCAATCTGTTTCTGTCACCTCCCCTGCATGCTTACCTACCTGAATCCAATCTCCTACCTGGAAGGGGCGTGCAGAAACGATATAAATAAACCCGATAATACATTGGATGAATTCCCGGGTAGCAACAACAAACGCCACAATAAAGGCAGCAACCGAAAGCGCAAAGCGCTGCAGTTCTGCTGACCAGAACATAAAAACGCACACTACAACCGTCAGGTTAATCAGGTTCTTAACGACATTGGCCAAGTAACGTCGGTCTTCCCCTTTGGCCCGCCCATGACGCTTGATGACTTCTGACACTTTTACCTTGCACAGATATACCGCTATCACAAATAACAGCGTGCTGATTAACTTGTGCTCCATAACCAGTTGCTGTGCCGCGAAGATGATATCCATAGCTGTCATCCCCTTGATCTCCTAAAAAAGAGACCGGCACTCAAGGCCGGTCTCGAAACTCACTTACATACTCTGCTCAGATTGCCTTCAGCCGAGCTAAACATCATCCACAACCGGGCGAAAGCAGGCACGCCCTAAACTGATCCAGATAGGCCCCAACAGCAGAGACATCGAAATCACGGTCAACGCAAACTGATATCCTGTGTCCGTAATGATCGCTGCTTGCAGCCCAACAGCCGCCAGAACGAAACTAAATTCCCCGATCTGGGCCAGAACCGATCCGCCATAGAAACTCTCGCGCCATTTGTAGCCCAGCCCCGCCAGAATCAAGCCGTTGACCAGTGTGCCCACAATAAAAACCGCAACCACCACCAGACTGACCTGCCACCAGTGCGCCATGACAAAGTTCAGATCAACACTCATACCAATAGCCAGAAAAAACAGCGCTACAAACACCACTTTAAACGGTTCAAGCTTATGATGAACCCACTGGGTTTCCCGTGCTGCAGACACCAACATGCCGCCGATAAAAGCACCCAATGCGGTCGACAATTCCAATACCCCGGTAAGCAGAGCTAAACCAAAGCAAATTGCCAATGCGGTAAATACCTGTATCTCATGATCGGTACGTATCTGTTCACCAAATGGCAGCTTGAGCTGACGCCCACTGAAGATCCAGACCAATAATCCTCCCATCAGTACAACACCGATCATTTGCATGGACAATGAGTGCATATCCACCTGCTGACCACCAAAAAGACCGATGATAATCAGCATCGGTATAACCAACAGGTCCTGTACCAGCAGCACACCCAGCATATCCTGCCCAAATCCGGTACTCAGTTCACTGCGCTCCTGCAGGAGACGAATAACCACCGCCGAACTGGACAAACTCACCACAAACGTCAGCAACGCTATACGACCCCAACTCCAGTCATACATAAACCCGATAGCCGCCACCGGCAGGAAACAGAACAGTACCTGTAACAAGGTGCCAATCACCGGTATACGCCAACGCGCACGCAGCTTTTCAGGTACAACTTCCATTCCGACAAAAAACAGGAGCAACACAACGCCTAAGGCACCAAGACGATGCACAAGCTCAGTGTCTGCAATCAGTGCCAGGCCATGTGGACCAATCAACACACCCGCCAACAGATACGCAATGATCTGTGGCTGACCAATAAATTTCAGAACGCCGCCCACCAACAACATCAGAAAGATGGTGCCCACCATGGTTGGCAATACAGGATCCATATGCATGAGGATGACCCTATTAAAAATTAAGCGATTAGAAACATTGTGGGCATTACAACCAGCCCAACCTTTTTATCAGAACACCCTGTCCTATTAAGATGCCGGTAATCAGCATCAATAAAAGCCAGAAAGCCTGTGGTGAACTCTCCCAGGGAAAGCTGATATTCATACCCAGAAATCCTGTCAAAAAGCTCAACGGTAAAAATAGAAACGTTACTAACGACAGTAGATATAACGTCCGCGTTGTTCGCTCGTTCAAATTGCTGCGCACTTCATCCTGAATAATGAGCAGCCGACTGATCACCATCTCCACCTCATCAAGGCTCAGCTGCAATTCGTTCGCTAGCTCTCGCCAGTCCGACTGCAACTCTGTACCACTAATGATGTCTTTCTGTTGTCGCAATTGAGTCAACGCTGCCCGTTGCGGCACCAGATAACGTTGCAACTCACTTGCCTGCATACGCACGGCACTTATGTCATCAACCGGCGGTTTACCTTTATCCAGTTGCAGCTCTATGCCCGACACTTTTTCACTCAGGGCGTATATCTCTTCGTTGATCGCTTCCTGTATCCAGCGCAGTAACGATGTCAGTAACTGTGCAGGCTCCAGACGCTGCTCGGATGAAGAAATCCTGGTGCGAATCTGGCACAGGGCCTCAGACTCGTAATGACACAAGCTGAATATTCGCTGGCGATCTATCAACAAACGCAGCGATACCAAGCGCTGATCATCGGTGTCCGCCTGGGCGTTGATCACACGCAGGATCAACACCAGGTTTCCATGGGCATCGGTAAAGGAACGAGGCCGGGTATTTTCAGAGAAGATGGCCTGACAAGTGCTGTCAGGAAGTTCTAACGCCTGTTGTAGCCACGCTTCGGCCAGCGAATCTTGCCAGTCCAGTTCTAACCAAAAAGGCTCCCATGTATTGAGGTGCTCCATGAGAGCATCCCAGGAACCGATATTTTCGCCGCGCGTCCCGGACTTAAATAGCATGGCTCCGGCTGGAGCTGTTGCTGATGGGTGTGTGTCCATAGTTGCCTCCTCGTCAGGCTATCGCTAATGGCGAGGAGACCTCCGGTCAATCCTCAGTCAGTGGTGCCGTATAAATAATCGTAGTCACTATAAATTTCCCGCTCCAGGCGACGCCGCTCCAGACGGTCCTCAATATCCCTGCGATGATCCCTTGATTTACGACCCCGTGATTTTTCGGTTTCACGCTCATCGTCAGCCCAGATATCATCCAGTTCATCATCCCGATTTGCCTGCTGACCACGATTATTCTTACGGCGTGCCCCTTTGGGTTCAGAGTAGTCATCGGACCACTCGTCAAAATCAGAGGTGTAATCTTCCAGATTTATTTTGCTCATCTCTTTACTCTCATCGATTCAGACAACGACAAGGAAAAACTCGGAGCGGCAACACTGCCACTCCGAAAAAATCAGGCAACGGCTTGGTTTCTATTGCCTGAGTTCGCCATCAAACCCAAAGGAGCTGTGGGTTTAATGGATAACACCAGATAATCCAGAATGTCAGACATGGGCTCCGGCTTATTAAGACCTTCTGGCAGAAAGGTCGGGCGCTGAATGATCTCCCGCGTGATCAGCTCATCAAGCAGCGGCAGATAATCAAAACCCGTTTTACCGACGTACAAGCCACTGATATCCCGGGTTTTGTGCAGACGAAGCGCTTCACTTATCCCTCTCAGGTACAGATAGTCTTTGGTAAAGCCACCACTGCGGTGAACCCTGACCGATAATTTATATGCCTCTTCTGGGGATAACTTCATCTCCTCCAGCAAATAGCTGTAGGTATGCCGGAAGTCGCCGTACTTGAGCATCTCTTTTACCGCCAGCACTCGCAGCGCAAGCCCCTTTAGGCGCTGTAAACCCATATTTCCGCTGTGGTACTCGTTCAGTATCGCCAGCCCTTCCTGTGTCATCGTATTGCCGGGCAATCCCAACGAGAAGATCTTCAGTGGCTGTTGAGCCGCGTTCAGTGTCGTCGCCATATGCACCCCCAACTCGTGGTGGGTCAACGCAGCCATCTCGGTCTCAGAGAAACGGGCATGCTTGTTCACATACAGTGTTTTTTTACTGTTAGACACCATCGCCGAGGCCACCAGCTTGCCGGACATCTCTACCTTACAGGCCATACCCCACTCACTGGCCCGCTGCCGGAAAAATGCCACAGCCCGCTCAGCATCCACTTCTTCATCAGATTCCGGCCCGTGCGACGCAGCATGGAGCAGAAAATGCGCATTTGCCTCATCTTCCAGACTTGGCTCGCCGTAGTACTTCAGCGAGCTATATACAAACTGCGGACTGCCCGCACTGACCAGCAGATCAATCTTGCTGGACAGGCCGTCAATCACCTGACAGTACATCTGCTGAATATCCGGATCGCGGATTTTATCCACCGACAGGCGGTACAACTGCTCGCGAAACGCATAGGGATCAATCGCCAATGGCTTGTACTTAAACTGCGGCTGATAATTTCCCTTACGCGCAAAAAAGCGTCGTTTCTCCTGCTGAACATTCACCGGGTTGATGTAATGCAGCGTCTCCATGCCATGCGCCAGGCGATAGAGGTTACGATCCACCTCAATGATGGCCGGATCTAATCGGGACGACAGCATATCCAGGCGTCGGGTACGCGACTTTCGCGTATGCCGGCGGGAAAAAAACGCCCCTGTGGTACTCAGACAGTGCTTCATGCTCTCTTTGAGTTCGTTGAGTAACAGACGATAGGGTTCACCCGTTAACTCATCCATGAACACTTTCTTGACCTCGCACGGCATCACCAGCGTGTTTTCAAAGCGGCTATTCACATGGGCGATAAGGTAGCCACGCCCGTAAAACACCTCATTGACGACCGCTCGCACCGGGGTGTTAGTGAGCCGGATACCGTTCAGCCTGGTCCTGAATTTCTCAACAACGGGCCCCCAGCGATCCAGATCAATTTGCTCAGTACCCAAATTGAAGGTCGGTGGATCACCCTCCAAACGACGATGGTTATAGGAGTGAACATCAAACACCACACAGGCGCCAAAACGCTGTTCAAGCTTTTCAATCAGCGCGTCCAACACCGCATAAAACGCCCGATGTTTGGATACGCTAAGCTTTCGCTGCGCAGACGAGAGCGGTTTGTTCCAGACGTTTTTCCCCCACGCCTTTTTATAAATACAGGTCGCTATCGGGCGGTTCAGGTCATACTCATAGCGCGAGTCTCTCGCAATCAGCGTGATCGGCATTGCATCAATCAACTCCCCGGTAAAGGGGTCTTCTTCATACAATCTTTCTTCCTCGCTTAACGCGCAGTAGCCCTCCAGCGAACTCCGAAAGTTATGCCCATCATGAACAGCCGCACATATGGCGGGGGTGTACTCCTCCACTTTGAGCCGAAACGCACCATCTGCGGACTCACACTCGAAGACCTCACCTGCTGCAATCAGCTCAAGAATGCGACGCTCAGATAGCTTCTGCATCTTCGATCACCTTGCGGAATGTGCTCTTACGCTCGATCACCCGCTCTTTCGCCGACACGACGTTCTCGATGAAATCGATAACTAACGATTGCAGCTTTACGCGATTCAAACGGTTGATGCGGGTAATGCCACCCGGACTCAACACGTTCACTTCAATCAGTTTCCCGTTGATCACATCCAGTCCTGCGAAGTACAAACCATCACGCACCAGTTGCGGGCCAATCGCGCGGCACAGCTCTTTTTCCTCTTTGGTCAGGTGATGTTTAACCTCTTTACCACCTGCATGGATGTTAGAGCGCACATCATCACCGGACGGAACTCGTCGCATTGCGCCAATCGGCTCACCATTCAGCATCAGAATTCGCACATCGCCCTGTTCAGCCCCACTGACATACTCCTGCAGAATGACGTAGTTGCTGCTGTCACCAGATCCGATGTAGAAATCGAGCAAAGAGCGAAAGTTCTGGCGTGCACTTTTCTCAATCACGATTACACCCTGCCCCCCATAACCGTTCAGAGGTTTCATGATCATTTTTCCGGTCGGCGAATCTCGAAGGACTTGCTCCAGATATTCGCGATTCTTCGATACATGGGTAGCCGGAATAAACCGACTGGCATCACCGCTGAACGATGCTGGATAGAGCTTATTGTTGGCAATTCGCAAACCATCAATATCGTTCATGATGAAGGTATCGTTGCGCACAGAATCCAGAAAATTCAGCGCTACGGTGTCCAGCGGTGGATTCGCACGCATGATAATCGCATCAAAACCAGCTAACGGGAGCTTGCAGCGCTTGAACTCTGCCCGGCGGTAAAACGCTGGAATATTACTGGTCAGTTTCTCTTGCTTCCTCAGCACGTTACAAAACGCATGCGCCACACTGTCCCGAATAGTCAGACTATTGGGCGTCGTAATCGCGACCGTATGACCACGCGCTGCAGCCTCGTGAATCATGCGCAATGTGGTGTCGGTCTCAGGAGAAATACGCTCCCACGGATACATCAGAAAACAAATTTTCAAGCTACTGCTCCAGGCTGACCCCTCGGTCATCCAGTTTCGATTAGAATATTTAATTGCCAGATTTCAGGCACAAAAAAGCAGCTAAAGAACAGATTTTCATCGGTCCTGTTAGCTGCTTATCCGAATACATTGGTGTTAACTTCTCACCTACATCAGACAACTCCACACAGGACCACACAAGCCGGCTGCTGCAATAAGCGCCCGACTTGTATGTAATTAAGTTTCTGAATGTTCATGACAAATATCACCAAGTTATAAGCTTTATCTGCTTTCACTAATTTAAAAGGTAGGCAGAATTTTTCGCTGAGGCCGGAAGAGCCCCCATCGTTTCGAATGCTCGTTCTCTCGAAATATATTGCTATGAAGAATCCAGAAAAAAGCATCTGAATTCGCCACAGCTCCCATGGAACCAGCCTCTTTTTTGTAGATTATTAATCCGCGAAGATTTACTGTAAAACAATACTTTTTCATTGTTTCGATCGATTTTTTTTATGGATACCGGACTACTCAGAACCTTCCTCGAAGTCTCACGTACCCGACACTTCGGAAAAGCGGCGCAGAACCTGTATCTGACACAGTCTGCGGTTAGTTTTCGCATTAAGCAGCTCGAAGATATGGTGGGTGTGCCGCTGTTTACCCGACAACGGAACAACATCATGCTCACGCCGTCAGGGGAGCGCTTGATCCAGCATGCAGAGAATATTCTGGCGGCCTGGCAAGTAGCGCTGCAGGATGTGGGTGTGGCAGAACAGCAGGATTCCCAGTTGATACTGGGTGGCATTTCAAACTTGTGGGATACCTTTCTGCAATCGATCCTGCCCCAGCTAGCAGCTGAGTTTCCGAGTATATCGATACGTACCGAGATCAACTCTCATCTGGAACTGACCCGTTCTTTAATCGCCGGACGCCTGGATATTGCAGTGGTAATTGATCCCCCCACGCTGGCCGAGCTGGATGCTGTGCGAATCGGTAAGATAGAGCTGGTTCTGGTGTGTGATAAGCCAGACACAAAAGTGCGTGATGCCGGAAAGGTCGGATACGTCTTTGTAGACTGGGGCACCGCGTTTAACCTCAAACATGCCAAGCTGTTCAGAAAACCTGTCGCACCGATTCTGCATACAGAACAAAGTCAGATTGCCCTTGAGTTCCTGATCACCTACGGTGGCATGGCTTTTTTACCGCAGGCGCTGATCGCCTCCTATCTGGCAGACGGCACGCTCCATCTGGTAGCAGACTCGAAACCCAGCAGCCGCAACGTTTATGCGGTCATGTCAAAAAATGCGCCGCGCAAAGCAGAAATATCTTCGATTATCGACAAGCTCTGCGAACTTGAGCTTAAACCAAAGGCAAGCCTGCAACCCTCAGACGAGAGCTGAAAATAGCATCGGTGTGATTTTGAATCTTCTTTCTACGTTAAACGGTTCAGTTCCACGCCAATCCCCTTTAAGCTGCTGCCACAACCGTTTGCCCACAACATCCGGGCAAGCAAGAACCGAGTTATCAATCAGGATTCATAGATGGATATCACACACTTCGCCAAACAGCGTCACGCCACCAAAGCCTTTGATCCGGCCCTTAAGATCAGCGACGAGACATTCGCACAGATCCGTACCTTGCTGCAGTACAGCCCGTCTTCGGTAAACTCCCAGCCGTGGCACTTTGTTGTGGCCTGCACCGACGAAGGCAAAGCCAAAGTCGCCAGCGCTACTGCCGAGGATTACAGCTACAACGAAGCGAAGATCCTGAATGCATCCCACACTCTGGTGTTGTGCGCCCGCACAGGTCTGGACGATGCCCATATGAGCAACGTACTGGAGCAGGAACAGCAGGACGGTCGTTTTGCTAACGAAGACGGTAAAACCTTCCAGCACGGTGTGCGCAGCTTTTACTACGATCTGCACCGCTACGATCTGAAAGACAGCCAGCACTGGATTGAGAAACAGGTGTATCTGGCGCTGGGGACACTGCTGCTGGGCGCTTCGACGCTGGAAGTGGACTGCTGCCCGATTGAAGGCTTTGATGCGAAGAAACTGGACGAGGCACTGGGTCTGCGTGAGCAGGGCCTCACTGCCGTGGTCATCGTTGCGATGGGTTACAGCAGCGAGGAGGATTTTAACGCTAAGCTGCCAAAGTCCCGCCTGCCACAGAGCCAGGTATTTACCGATATCTGATGGGTGAACCTGTGAGCCGATATGACCGTATCGGCTCACGGCTCCTTGTCTCAGCACACTAAAAGCTCAACAGGTTTAAACAGCCTCAACAGCACCGCCCAGAGCGTTAACCGGGATGGGTTAAGTCCGGGTGATCTTCAAACCGATCCAGACAAGTCTCAGCCGCGCTGGTCAGACATTGCGTCAGTGACCGCGCCAGATCTGATTTCAGATTCCATACATGCCAGTAGAGTGGTATCGCCAGATAACGCCCCGGTGTCATGTCTACCGCTTTGCCCTGCTCCATCATCTCCCGGCTTTGCTGATCCGGCACCATGCCACAGGCATAGCCGCGCAGAATCATCTCAAAGAACGTCACCGAAGACGGCACCCGGTGGCGTGGGTAATCCCCGCGTCCAACCGCAAAGTACTTCTCCAGATAACGGTTTTGCAGCTCGTCTTTGTGGTTAAACTCCGCCACCGGCGCACGCAAAAAACCTTCACTGTTTACGCCATCGGGGAAGTAGCGCTGAATATAGTCCGGGCTGGCTAAACAGCGGTAAGGTGTCACCCCCAGAGGTATACAGCTACAGCCCTGCATCGCTTCGGGGTTGGCGGTGATACAGCCCAGCACTTCGCCGGTACGCAGCAGGTGGTGGGTCTGGTCCTGGTCATCCACCTTCAGATCCAGCAGTAAGTTGCGCTCGTTCAGCAACGGCGCCAGTGCATCCAGAAACCAGGTCTCCAGGCTGTCTGCGTTCAGGCCAATGGCCACTTTGGTGAAGCCACTCTCCTGCTCCAGTGAGAGTTCGTCCATCAGCTCGTTCTGCAACATGCTGACCTGACGAAAATACTTCAGCGCCTGCTGCCCGGCGCGGGTCGCCTGAATCGGGTTGGAGCGCACCACCAGCGTCTGCCCCAGCCGCTCTTCCAGCTGGCGTAAACGTTGCGAGACCGCCGACTGCGTGATGTGCAGTTTGCGCGCCGCTTTTTCAAAGCTCTGTTCTTCAATGACCGCCGCTAGCGCAGCCATCTGTCGCAGGTCCAGCAATATTAGACTCACTTATCAAAGATAAAAAACATTAGATTTACTTACTTTACCCGTTCATCAAAAATTACGCCATTCCCTGTCTTCAACCTTTAACGCTAAACCTCCAACAGAGAACACGGTTTTTTTATTTATGAGTCTGATTCTGAGCGCACAACTGCTGGCGATGCTGAAAGGTCTGGCCACCGGCGCAAGTCTGATTATTGCCATCGGCGCCCAGAACGCGTTTGTTCTGACCCAGGGATTACGCCGCCAACACCACTGGCCGGTCGCGGCAGTGTGCAGCTTTTTTGATGCAGTTTTTATTCTGTTGGGTGTCACCGGCATGGGCCTGCTGATTGCCGACTCCCCCACGCTGATGCAGGTTACCCGCTGGGGTGGTGCACTGTTCTTGGGCTGGTATGGTTTTCAGGCGCTGCGCTCTGCTCTGAGTCCCCACACGCTGGTCAGCAATGAACGGGGCGCGGCCAGTCTGCGCGCTGCGTTGCTAACCACGCTGGCGATCACCCTGCTTAACCCCCACGTGTATCTGGATACCGTGGTGCTGATCGGCAGCATTGGCGGCCAGTATGCCGAAGATCAACGTTACTGGTTTGCCGCCGGGGCCATTCTGTTTTCCTGCATCTGGTTCAGCCTGCTAAGTTTTGGCGCACGCTGGCTGGCTCCACTGTTTGCCCGCCCGATCGCCTGGCGGATTCTGGATGGCATTGTGGCGCTGATGATGTGGTCGATCGCAATCAGTCTGTTGTGGACGTCCTGAGTTTCATCGCCCGATATTCTCGGGGGGACATCCCCAACGCCTTGCGGAACAAACGGCGTAAGGAGCTGGCATTGGTGTAGCCTACCCGCTCAACAATCTGCTCGATGTTCAGCTGGGTGGTTTCCAGCAATAGCTTGGTGTGCTCCAGCCGCAAGGTCTGCAGATAGACCGACGGACTGACCCCCAGTGCTTTACTGAAACGCCGCGTTAATGTGCGTTCACTGACACAGTGCAACGCCGCCAGCGACGCCAGATCCAGCGGCTGATTGATGTGCCGTTGCATCCAGCTTTCCACCGCCAGTACCAGCGCATCCTGGTGCTCGGTCTGTTCCTGCAAAAACACATAGGGTGATGCAAAGCGCTGCTGCGCGTCGATCAGCATGGTTTTGGCACACGCCATCGCCAGCTGACGACCCACCTGCCGTTCCACCACTTGCAACATCACACCAAGGTTGGCGGACATCGCCCCGGTGATATACCCCTGTGCATGCTCCACCTGCAACGTATCAGGCGGTAAAGTGACGTCGGGATAACGTCCAGCAAACAAGCTACCCAACCACCAGGGAGTCGTCGCCGATTGGCCACTTAAACGACCGGTTTCCGCTAGCAAAAACACAGCGCTACAGTTCACTGCAATTTGCCGCCCTGCGGCGTACTGTGCATCCAGCCACTGGATTTCCGGCTTGAGTGCCGCCACCCGCTCCAGTAACTGCGTGCCATCAACATGATGAACGCCCGGCACAAAGATCAGATCCGCCTCCGGCATCTCTGCCACATCAGCCAGCGCGCCGTCCACCGCGATGCGCATCCCATTGGATGCAGTTACCGGCTGCCCGTCCCGACTGACCAAACGGCACTGATACAGCGGCTCTTTTGCCCCTCGCTGCTGCCAGAGTGTATTCACCACATTGAAGACATCAAAGGTGGTGGCTATGCCTGAGGCCTGAAAGTTGTCGTACACCAATCCAAGGATCTGATACATGACTGTCCGATTCCGCACGTTAATTGACTAGATAGTGTCTGAATAATCCCGCTTTGCCCTGATAGCATGCAGTAACTGAATGAAAACAACAATGAGATCCCAACATGACCGAAGCAGCCATCAGCCGTTACCCGGTGCCCGACATCAACACCCTGCCGGAGGATATCCGTGCACGCATTCTCGATGTACAGGAGAAAGCGGGGTTTATCCCCAACGTATTTCTGACACTGGCACACCGCCCGGATGAGTTTCGTGCTTTTTTTGCCTACCACGATGCGATCATGGAGCGTGAAGAGAGCAACCTGACACCTGCGGAAAAAGAGATGATCATCGTTGCGACCAGTGCGGCCAACGGTTGTCAGTACTGCGTGGTGGCACACGGAGCCCTACTGCGTATCTTCGCCAAAGAACCGCTGCTGGCCGACCAGATTGCGATCAACTACCTGCATGCGCCGATGAGCGATCGCCAGCGTGCGATGCTGGATTTTGCCACGACCCTCTCCCGCACCCCGGAGCAGGTGAACCAGGCCAGCTATGACGCACTTTATGCTCAGGGTTTTGACGATGAAGATATCTGGGATATCACCGCGGTCACCGCGTTCTTTGGTTTGTCCAACCGTATGGCTATTGTCGCGGCGATGCAGGCCAATACCGAGTTCTACACCATGGCGCGCGAACCACGCCAATAAGCAGCTCTTCTGGCAGTCATATGTGGCGGTAATATTTGTCAGCCACATTTACCACCAGCATCTGCCCGGCCAGACCTCGGGCAGACTGCGACCAGTTCCCATATTGTGATAGATTAAAGCCAGTTTATTCTTTATGAGGAATACATCATGGAACTGGTCGCCCTGCGCACCTTCCTCACCGTAGTGGAAGAAGGCGGCATTCTCTCCGCATCACGCAAGCTCAACACGGTGCAATCCAACGTCACCAACCGCATCAAGCGGCTGGAGGAGGAACTGGGCGCCGAGCTGTTCTACCGCCGTGGCCGCGGGTTGGAGTTAGCCCCATCCGGGCGGGTGCTGCTGGACTACACCCACCAGATTCTGCAGCTTGAATCCCGTGCCGGTGCCGCCGTACGTCAGGTAGGTGAACAGACCGGTGAGCTGCGTATCGGGTCGATGGAATCCTTTGCCGCCCTGCGTTTGCCGCCGGTGTTAAAAGCCCTGCGGGAACAACACGCGGGAATGGATCTGTTTGTACAGACCGATCCTTCTGCGGCTCTGGTGGAACAGGTTGCCAATCACAAACTGGACTGTGCTTTTGTGGGTGGGCCGGTGAATCATCCCGATCTGGTAGCAATCCCCGTCATCACCGATGAGCTGGTACTGGTGCGCGCCCG
>Ga0213839_1001398_pt1 | contig 15745 bp, 13 predicted proteins | sample SWPATP21_FD_160075 | JGI IMG/M metagenome (GOLD analysis project Ga0213839, IMG submission 160075) | Coastal seawater microbial communities from Marineland, Florida, United States - SWPA TP2 #1 | ecosystem: Environmental > Aquatic > Marine > Coastal | place: USA: Florida | collected 2016-08-14 | reverse complement strand
CGTTCGACGAGGGACGAAACGAGTTCAAGCAACGAGTTAAAAGCAACATGATTTAACTCCATCTGAACTCGATCATCCGTTAGGGACTGAATACGATTAATATCTATTCTATAATGACCAGCACGCTCACTAATTAATCTCTGAAGCCCATTACTCGTAAGCTTAACCCCTGCCCTCTTATTGGAATTAATAACCGCCGACGACTCTATCATCCAGTTTAACAATGCTTCTTTTTGCTCAAGATTATTGGAAAGAGCTTCGTGGTTTTTACTAACGGGGCGCCACAAAACAAGATAGAAAAGCAACGATGTGATTACTGCAAATGCCACAACCAACCTGTATCGTTCTGAGCGACCCATGCTATTTAAGTAAGACTTAATCATTGTTATTCCGTAACGTGAAGTTACCACTTACAGTATGGTTATTCGTCCGCTGATATGCGCCTGACTTTGCACTCACTCCAGCTTTCTGAAGTTCGTCATTCAGCCTATCCAGCGCGGAGAAGTCCGCGGCTGATACATAAACCTGCACTGCATTCCCAGCAGCTTGAAATCGCATTTTCTGAAGGGTTATACCTTGAGAGGCTGACAGTGCTTTAGAAAAAATGTTTACCAAATCAAAAAACTCTGCTCCATTAGTATGCTTCAGTTCATTCAGCTTCGCTTTCATTTGACTACGAGGATTTACAACCCTTCTAACGGCAGGAAACGTTGAACGAAACACTGTCTCAATTTCATCATCGTAGCTATCAATCTGCCTATCTATGTTTAGATTTTCCAGATGCGTCAAGCTTATCTGCATGAACAGTACAGCCAGCGCTAAATAGCCAGGAAGTTTTAGTTTATTCGCCCAATCTTTGAATAGGTTACGTAATTCATACTCACCCTGTAGAAGATTAACACAATCACGGACTCGGAAGCTTTTCGCAATCCACTCAAGTACATCTTCTGAAATCTTCTCCTGTACCATTGAGCCGTAATTAAGCGGCGCATAACCGACATAACGGATATCACCTTGAAATTCAACTAAACCGAACCAACCTTCAAAATTTCTTTGATTAAGACAAACGCTGTCGTGTTGGGATCTAAACAATTTACGCTCGTCATCCTGCAGAATGACTGCCTCATATCCCTCGGGTACGCTTAATGCAAGAAAATCTGGAGTGAAAACATCCACCCTTATGCCCAAATTATCAAGCTTAACAAGCCAGTCGGATAGTGTGATTTTTGAGATCGTTACAGTTGGCACCACCAAGTTTTTATCAATGTTTCCCACAGCAATATGAATCTCATCAAGCGGCTGACATAAACTATCTTCTAATTGGTAAGGGATCGTTCGAAGAGCAATTTTTCTACGACTAGGAAGCCGTATTGAAGTAAATACACAAAACTCACCCCTCAACAAGGCGATGGAGGTACACTGTTTCGACGCAGTTTGGACTTTTGCTAACTCATCGCTATCTGCTAAAGAACCAGCGTCAACGACCAGCTGCTTTTTCGGGTCCCACACTAGCCAGCGAAATGGATCATCTAATGTGTTTCCAAGCCAAATAAATAGCTGTTTCTTCAAAAGCGTTCTCCGTATTGCCTTGCTATCGTCCTTATGTTGCCGTTTTCAGCTTTAAACCAAGCGTGATAACTTCTAACAACGTCTTCGTAACGTACTTCAATATCAGCTCTAAAGTAGGTTGATTTAAGATCCAGGCTAGCTTTGTCCACTTCATCTAGCTCTTTATCCAAAAGCTCGGGCAATTTCCACACGTCTGCAATATCTGAATAACCCGCCTTTGGCCTGGAGATAATTACATTGTAAGCTTCTTGCTGCGAGAGCTCTCCGCGAAAAACAGACGCCAACAACAGCGCATCATCTTCACGAAGTGTATTAATATTCAGAAGCAACCGATACTCAGAAGGAAGGCTGCACAGATGAGTCTGAAGTTTACGCATAAGATCGGGAGAAATATCTAAAAGAAACGACACCTCACTGATATCGTGCATATAACTGTTGGGTAGTCCATACATCACCCCAGAGTCTGTTTGATAGCCGTACTCCATACCATTAACACCCGTGGCCAGACTATCCGGATCAATCCAGTCCTGAACTCTTTCCCTTAGAACTTCAATAGTTTCAGTAGGAAACTGAAGTCCTGAAAGAAAACGAACAAACACTTGGTGATGCGTGCCAAGCGGAATCCCTCCACCTTGCACTAAGGAATTGATGTTAAAGCATGAATTCAAATCGACAATTTTTAGTCCGATTTCCCCCCCCACAATCTCGTATGTTGTTTCGCCTATAGCCCATGCTTGTTCCAAGTGTGTTGTATGCTGATCCAAATCCCTTTTTAACAACTGCTTTGCATAATGCTCCCCTCCCAGAGCGTACCAATACGCTTGCTGATACGCGGAGTGGTTAGTCACACGCGCAGTATTAAATCTCGATTTCTCGGACGCGTTAATCGCCAAGGTTGATATAACAGCCATTGCAAAAAGAACTACTATGAGGACAACTCCTCGTTGATATTTACGCTGGATCTTACGCATCACTCGTTTCCGGCAAAAGGATAACTTGGCTTACCTCCCCCCACATCTCGGTATCTAAAACAACCCGAACAGCTTTGGGAAGATGCGCTTGCACCTTATACACTGACCACTCTTCGTTCCAACCGGAGTCATAGTAATAGAATCGAACACTCTTAAGCCCAGACAGTAATACTCTCTTGGTGTTTTGACTGTCATCCAATGGGGTCGGAACGGTAGAGGATGATCTGAATAACTTGTTATCAGAAAAGTAGTAAGAAACGTGCTCTAGCCGACTAACGTGTATGGATGCGGGGAGCGTTCTTCGTCCCGTTTTTACAAAGCTCAGCAGGTGGGCTCTTCCAGGAACTTCATCATGATAACCAATCAGTGGTTGAGAACTTCCTTTTCCTAACTCGTCTTTAAAAGGTCGTGCAATTGCTTGCTCCAGATCCAGTCGTAATACACTCAATGCATAATCAAGCATCTGCAGACCTTCTGCTCTTTCAGTGATCCGGGCCTCACTTACTATCGAGTTGCGCAGAGTGTACGCTGTCGCCAGCCCGATCATCGCCACTATCGCCAAAGATACAAGAAGCTCTAAAAGAGTAAGTCCTTTTTGTCGCTTTTGATATATCATTCTATCCCCTGGAAAGAGGTAAGCTCGGCAATGATCGTTCTTCTATCCTTACTTCTGACCTCAACTGTAATTCTGGACATGTTGGGTTCGCTCGTGGGATAACGTGAAATACTCCACGCAAAGTAATAACCGCCATTTACCACGATCCCTTCTGACTCCGTCGCATCAAGAAAGTAGTATGCCAGTTGATTATGCGCAGTTACTTGGGCGAACTGTTTCTTCTCAGTATGATGCAGAGCCCGTGCGGCTCCTCCTAACACCTTAACCATGGTGGCTATCGCTATCGCAAATACGAATGTAGCAACCAACGCTTCGAGTAGAGAAAATCCTTTCTCTTGATTCTTAGTGCTCATAGCGTATGGTACTTTCCTCGATATCTCCATACAGCTCTCTAAACACTGCTACACCGCTACTCGCCTCAACACTAATATCGAACAACGAGTATTGCCCGTCACTAAAAAACACTACGTGAGGCAGAACGTGCAAGTTATGTTGAGTACTTTGCGCTTGTACTCTCACCCCGTCTACCCTCAGATAAACGCTTACGTCGGAAGTTACTTTAAAGCTCTTTACCTTTTCCTCATTCTCCCAGCCTGAATCAGACAGATAGAGTATTTCGAAACCATTATGTGTTTGCGACACTCCAACATCTTGGCTTGAGAAAACCGCCCTTTGTTGTGCTAAACGAAAGAACTGTTTCACTTCACCGGCGACTTGCAATGCCGTCTTACTGTTAGTGGATGGCAGTGCGATGGAAACAACACTGCCAACAAGACCCAGCAATAGCACTACAAGCATCAATTCAAGTAACGTAAAGCCACTTTGCCGGAGCTCACCAATTAGTGATATCTGTTGCAAGCCCCTCACCACCCTCTACTCCATCAGCTCCGAGTGAATAGAGATCAAACTGCCCATGTTCGCCTGGAGACAGATATTGATACTCATTTCCCCATGGATCCTTTGGCAGCCTTTTGATATACCCATGTTGCCTGTAGTTTTTAGGTTCCGGCCCAAAATCAGGGCGGCTGACAAGTGCTTCCAGATTCTGATCAGTAGATGGATATCGATAGTTATCCAATTTATACATATCAAGAGACTGCTCAAGCAGTGCGATGTCGGCTCTAGCTTTCTCTACCATCGCTTTGTCTTGGTTCTCTAATACATTGGGAGCGACAATAGCCACCAATAATCCAAGAATCACGATTACCACCATAATTTCCAGCAGGGTAAATCCGGACTGATTCCGTTTTACTTTGACCATCTATACTCCCTTATTAATATGTTCCAATATCGTTTAGCTGAACGATAGGCAAGATAATGGCCAACACAATCATTAGCACAACTCCGCCTAACAGGATGATTACTGCCGGTTCAAATAAGGTCAGAAAAACCTTAAAAGATCTTTCTAACTCTTTTTCCCCACTACCAGCGGCCTTATCCAACATCTTTGCTAGCTCGCCTGTTTTTTCGCCATTCGCGATCATATAAAGCGCGACGACAGGAAACACGTTCTGCTCTGCTAATGCCTTGTGCAAGGATATTCCTGACTGAACCTGCGAGGCTGCATTTTGAACGAACGCTTGCAGCTTAAGATTTGCCACCGTATTTTCTGCAACCTGAATAGACTCAACCAGTGTTACACCGCTATTCACGAGGATAAACAACGTACGAAGAAAGCGAGAGGTATCGATCGATACAACTACGCTAGAGATCACCGGAAGATTTAGCATCGCCCCATGCAACCATCGTTTTCTTGAATTGTCCTTCATAACCCAGTGCCCCACTACTGGGATAAGACACAGAACGCTGAGCAAATAGAAGCCGTAAACCTCAACTGCTTCACTTATGTGGATAAGCAACACTGTGAGTGTGGGAAGCGTTTGCTGGGCATGATCAAACTGTGCGATGACCTTAGGTACGACAAAGCTCATTAGCATTGTGACTACCCCTATTGCCACTAACGTCAGTATCAATGGATAGATCAACCCTTGGATCATAGAGCTGCGAAAATTCTGCCCCTCTTCCAGGTAGTCAGCTAAATTATTCAGGACGTTACCAAGGTTTCCGCTACCTTCACCTGCTTGAACAATCGCCCTAAATACATCGCCAAAGATATTCGGATGCTCCTCTAATCCTTCAGACAAGGAGTACCCTTCCCGAACTCTGCTGCGGACTGAAAGAACGACCTTACGTAAACGACCATTTTTGGTTTGACGTGAAACTATATACAACGCTTCTTCAACAGGAATTCCGGAGTCAACAAGCGTTGCCAGATGTCGGGAAAACAGCGCTACATGACGCGAAGGTACCGATCTTCGAAACAGACTGGGCACCGTATTCTGTTTGCGGCCCGATACCTGCTTTAGCTCCACTGGTAATAGCCGATCATCTCGCAATATGTTGCGAGCGAGGCGTTCAGAATCCGCTTCAATAAATCCCTTACGGTGCTCACCACTTTCGGTAATTGCCTGATATTCAAAGGAAGGCACTCATTTACTCCTTCCTAATAACGCGTAGCACTTCTTCTACTGACGTGACGCCTTCGGAAACCAGCCTCACCCCTTCTTGTTGCATAAACTCCATATCCGACTTGATATGATTGACGATACCCTGTTCGCCAACGCCATCATGTACCATCTGCCGAATTTCGGAAGTCATTGAGATCAACTCATAAATGCCCGTCCTGCCTTTGTAACCTACCCCCTGACAGCTAGAACAACCCAACGGCCTGAATGCCTTTGTTCTCTCCAGCATTTCATCACCAAGAAGAACTGCTTCACTTTTTGTGATGGTATGTTCTGTTTTACAGTCGGGGCACAACACCCTCACCAAGCGTTGCGCCAATACGCCTAATAGCGATGAAGAGATCAGATAAGGCTGAATACCAAGATCTATGAGACGCGTAATTGCACCCACAGCATCATTGGTATGCAGAGTTGAAAGCACTAAATGCCCGGTTAAACTAGCCTGAACAGCGATCCCAGCTGTTTCCCGATCACGTATCTCGCCCACCATCACAACATCAGGATCCTGACGCAGGATCGAACGAAGGCCTCTAGCAAAGGTCATGTCAACTTTTACGTTTACCTGGGTTTGACCTACACCATCAAGGGCATATTCGATAGGATCTTCTACCGTCAATATGTTCCGACTACGATCATTCAGTAGATTAAGTCCCGCATAAAGCGTTGTGGTTTTTCCTGACCCTGTAGGGCCAGTAACAAGAATGATACCGTTTGGCTGTTGAAGCATGCCCTTAAAAGAGTTTGCTACCCGCCCAGGCATCCCCAAGTGGTCCAAACTCACCTGTGCAGCATGACGATCCAACAAACGCATAACCACACGTTCACCGTGGTTGGAAGGAATGGTCGAGATCCGAACATCTATGGACTTATCCCCCATCCGCAGATGAATACGCCCATCCTGAGGCACTCTCTTCTCTGCGATATCAAGCTTTGCCATCACCTTCAAACGTGATATGAGTAGTGGAGCCAGTGCACGATTTGGTGACAGAACCTCCTGTAATGACCCATCTACACGTAGTCGTACCGACATATTGTGCTCAAATGTCTCTATATGAACATCCGATGCCCCGAGCTTTAGCGCCTCAGCAAATAACGCATTAATGAAACGAATAATTGGAGCGCCATCTTGCTGATCCAACAAATCCTCAGTGTCCGGGATCTCCTCCGCCAGGCGATCCAGATCAACCTCATTGCCGAGAGTATCTATCTCTCCAAAACGGCTTTCTGACTGCGCTTGGTAAGCATTACCCAAATAAGCCATCAATTGCTCTTTTGTTGTCATTGAAAGCTTTAGCCGACGCTGATAAAAACGCTGCAGCTCCGCAATGCCTATCGGAAGCGTTTCCTCGCAATACGCTACGCTAACGCCCTCGTCAGTCACAGACGTAACAACAGTCAACGTCTGCTTAGCAAAACTATACGGGGGCAATAGATCACTACTCATCGACATTAACACCCATTAATCAGACGGGAAGCTCCAACCTGGCTCTGCTTCAGATGAAGCTATCTCATCCGCTTGCAGAACAGGAAGGACCTCTACTTTTTCATCGGGCATCAGATTAATACCGTTGCTTTGTTTAGCTATCTGTTTCTCGCGCATGTAACGGTATTTTTGATGACTAGCTTCAGCGATACTCTTCTCATCAGACATTATCGTCGGTCTTATAAAGACCATAAGATTACGCTTTACCTTCTTCGTGCCCTCAGAGCTAAATGCACGCCCTACAACAGGAATGTCACCCAATAAAGGAACTTTAGAACTGGATTCCTGTATGTCTTCATCCATTAATCCCCCCAAAACAATCGTTGCTTTATCATCCACCAGAACCGTTGTATTAATCACCCGCTTATTGGTGATAATGTCAGATGCTGTAAGCCCGGTCAGACTAGAAACCTCCTGTTCAATTGATAGCTGTACGGTGCCACCATCATTGATCTGAGGTTTTACTTTTAGCTTTACGCCAATATCCATACGATCAATGGTTTGAAAAGGATTAGAGTTGTTCGAGCTTACCGTGGAACCTGTAAGAACCGGTACCTCTCGCCCAACAAGAATAGATGCTTCCTGATTATCCATTGTCAGCAGGCTAGGCGTAGAGAGCACATTCGATTCACTGTCCGTCGCCAAGGCATTTAACAGAGCAGCAAAGCTGAATCCATTAGTAGAACTTTTCCCTACGCCGAATAGAGCCCCTGATGTGGAAGATAGAACAGACAACGCCGAATCGTTAGAACTAATGATGTTATCGGCAATGTTAATGATGCTTGGGCTGTTATTCGCAAAGTTGATTGCACCAAGCGGTGCAGCACTTCCACCACCATCCCTAAACAGCCACTGAACACCAAGCTCTTTAGCTTTATCGTCAGTAATTTCAACAATGATCGCCTCCACAAGAACTTGAGCTCTCCGGATATCGAGTTTTTTCACAATTTTCTCAAGGTTGTTGATCATGTTGGGGCTACCCGATAGCACCAATGCATTAGTTTGATCATGGGCCTCGATGTGAATATTGCTGTATTTTGCTTGCGACAAAGCCTTACCGGATGAGCCTTTCTCCTCTTTAATCATTGCATTACTTACGCCTTTCAGCACTTTCTCTATGTCGGATGCGTTGGCAAATCGTAAGTAGAGGACTCGAGTGTTACCATCAGAAATCACCTCTTCATCAAGTGAAGCAATTACTTTTCTAAGATACGCCTTAGTACTGTTATCCGCGCGCAGAATGAGGGTGTTGGTTCTCTCATCTGAACTGATTACGGGACGTATACCTGGGGCCTCCTGATTCTGTTTATCCAGTAACTTGGAGAGCATCTTTTCTACCTCTCCAGCGGAAGCATGTTTAAGCTTTATAAGCTCCAGACTTTGCGAGTCTACGTAATCCACCTCTCGGATAATTTTTTCAATGCGACGGACGTTGGATTCACGATCAGTGATTAAAATCACATTGGAGTCGGTATAGGCAGCGATAACACCCGATTTACTATCCACCAAGGGTCGAAGCGTAGCGACCAGTTTGTCGACGTTTACATCACTCACCTGCACGATTCTGGTGATGATACTTTCGCTTTGACTATTAGGCGCAGCACCACTCTGAACGTCAATTCCTTCAAGTTTGGCTATCTGGTTTGGGATAACTTTTAAGATATCGTTACCAACATTTACCACCGCATAACCGTTAACACTGAGTTGAGTGAGAAATATGTCATATAGCTCTTGCTCTGATAACAGCTTGTGACTCTGAATGTCTACCTTACCTTTTACCCGATCATCAATAATGATCGTTTTTTTTGTGAACTTCCCTATAGTGTTAATGAACTCCTCGATATTTACGCCACGCATATCGAGACTAAATTCTTTTGCCACAGCACCTTGTGAGACACCCAAAGTCAACGTGACGCAGAAAACCAAGGCATGTAACGGTGCAAAAAAGTACTTACTTCTCATCCTGAGATCGCTTAAAAAGACAGAGTAATAGAAAAAGGCTGTGAATTTCGTTCTAAAGTAACTCTCAATTGCAAGGTCTCTTTAACCACTAAAGAAAGCTTCTCTCCGGTAAGCAAAGAAACCTTTTGATCGTTTATTTTGGTCACCACATCCCCTGGCCTCAAACCAAGTTGCTGTAATAAACGTTTGTCAGGCCCAGCCGTCAGCAAATATCCATAGGTTTCTCCCTTCACATAAAGAGGCCTCCATCCAACAAACTTACTCAGCACCGTGGATTGCAACTGAAGCTTTTCGAGAGTGCTCCCCAGCAAAGACTTAAACTTTGGTGCAGATAAGTCGATAAAACGACCTGAGCCAACTCCAAACTCAGATATACCACTGGCACGTAAGGTGGAAAAGTGCTGCTTAAGGCGTAAGGTTTCCGTCGATCCAGCGTTATTTATAATTACTTTATCTTGAAAAACGTTCTTAATGGTTAACTCAGTACTAACATCCGCAAGGCTATCTCCCGGGGCATAAATCCTTTGCTTACCTTGATGGGCGATAATTGCAACTTGCTCACCTTCGTCACCAACTAATATACCCATTAAAGACAGATTAAGTTTCGGCGCAACAGGCGGTAGGTTTACCACTGGCGTTGGGGGAGTCAAAGCCTCAACGGGCGTTTTGCCAAACAGATATGCATGCTTAATTTGAGACAGGGCCTCAGAAACAGAACGTTCGTCCCGACTAGAGGAAGTGGTATGGTGAGAGGCGACATGCTCGACTTGAATTGGAGAGGGGGAAATAAACTGCTTCGCGGCCTGTACAAACCTTGTCAGCATCCAAGCACAGACTATGAGTAAGATAACAGTTGTCGTACCGACAACAACTTTACTGTACATCCAGTGTACGTTCCCTGTATATAGGCGCAACGCCCTTGATCCTAGGTAATGCGCAGGTCTCCCTGATGCACTTCAATATCCCAGCTCCACGATACTACGATCGGTGAGGTTGTCAACTTCCATACAACGTATATATCCATTGTAGTGGTTCAATGAACCCGGACACCAATTTAGGTGGTAAGGTCACCATCATAGAAGAGGTGTTCAATGACCAGAAAGCGTCGATCATATACTCCTGAATACAAGCTCGAAGCTGCTAGCTTGGTACTGGATCAAAATTACTCTGTCCCTGAGGCTGCCCGGTCGTTAGGGCTCAATGAAAATGTGCTGCGCCGCTGGGTATAACAGTTACGCGACGAGCGCCAAGGCACAACACCCACAGGTAAAGCGTTGACGCCTGAACAGCAGCGCATCAAGGAATTGGAAGCCCGGGTTGATCGGCTTGAAAGAGAAAAGAGCATTTTAAAAAAGGCTACCGCTCTCTTAATGTCAGACGAGATGAATCGTTCGCGCTGATAGACCAGTTAAGTGAGCAGGAAAGTACTGATCTGGTCTGCAATGTATTCGATGTGACTCGTTCGCGCTATTACAGCCACAAACAGCGAAAAGTAATGATTGATCCTGTTCGGCTTAATCTGAAATCCCGGGTTAATGCGATATTTAGGGAAAGTCGAAGCTCTGCGGGCAGCCGCACGATTACTGAGATTATGCGGACTGAAGGTATCGAAATAGGTCGGTATAAAGTGCGTAAGCTCATGCAGGAATCCGGTCTTATCTGCAAGCAACCAGGCTCCCATGCCAACAAACAGGCTACCGTTGAACGCCCCGATATACCGAATCACCTGGATCGGCAGTTTAACGTGGCTCAACCAGATCAGGTCTGGTGTGGAGACATTACGTACATCTGGGCAGGTTCCCGCTGGGTATACCTAGCAGTTGTGCTTGACCTGTTTACCCGTCGAGTTGTGGGGTGGTATCTATCAGATACGGCAGACACCACGCTAATCGTTAAGGCTTTGGAGATGGCCTATCTACAACGGGGCAAACCTCTTGGCGTGATGTTTCACAGTGATCAAGGCAGTCTGTATGTTAGTCGAGCTTTCCGTCAACGGCTGTGGCGATACCGAATCAAGCAAAGCATGAGTCGTCGTGAAAACTGCTGGGATAATGCGCCGATGGAAAGGCTCTTCAGGAGCTTGAAAGCAGAATGGGGCCCGGTCACAGGCTATGTATCAAAGACTGAGGCGCAAAAAGATATTGGTGATTACCTGATGCGGTATTACAACTGGGAAAGGCCGCATCAGTATAACAACGGGCTACCTCCTGCAAAGGCAGAGGAACGATCTAATTTACTGTCCGGAATTAGTTGACCACTACATAAAGCCGGATTTTAGATTGTGCGCCCGTTAAGATTCGAGTGATGGAAGGCCGTTTAGTAGTGACAGCAGAAGAGAAAATAAGCCCCGCGAAGGCAGAGCTTATAACCTATGATTCTGATTCAATCGCCTTACAAACAGCTTTAAAGCCTTCGACAACGTCTGGGACTCCTTCACTGAGGTCATCGTGATAAAAATCAGAATAGAACGACTCTGGAAGCATTGTTAATGCTCCATCCTCAAATTTAATATGCCAATACCTTGATGCTGAGGTATCAACAATATCAAACATAAATAAAGGCACCGCAGACAAATCACCAGTATCACTTCTAACTTCAACAGCTGGAAACCCAGCATAACAAGATAGATCCGGCGAATGGGTGATCCCAAGAACAACGTACTCATTCCCAGGTGAAATTGACCGATACAGCCTAGGCTCTCCATCTAGAAGACCCACCTTTTTAGCCAACTTTTCATCAATTTCATTATAAATACAAACAACTTTCATCTTAATTCAATGCCCATATATTTTTGTTTTATACTCAACTGTTTGACCAGTTATTGTATTTTGGTAAGCATGCGTTTCTTGGTTAAAACCATCGGCATGACTCCTATTTGAGCTTCTTATCTTGGCCCAATCGCTATTATTACCACCATACTCATTTGCAAGCCTTGGAGCATCACGTAACTTTTTATTTGTCCCTGCTCCAGCTATTCGCTCAGCAACACCGCTATTTAATTCCCCAACTTGCTCCTGACTAGCCAACTGCTTATTGAGTTTTACTTTATTAGCATTATTAACTGCACTATTAGTAACCTTAGATAGCTTATCAACTATTTTAGGAATTTTAGCTGCACGAGCAGGTGGTATTGCACACATGATCGCTTCGGCAGCAATCTCATCCGCAATTGTTGTCTCACATCCTACAGCTGTACCAAACTCCCAGTCACTAGGATCATCGCAACCTGTTGGTTGTAAGCCAAGAGGGTCAATATAGCTTAGGGGATTACCGCTTACATAAGCATACGTATTCAGTCCTCCCGCAAGCCCTATCGGGTCACTCTGGATGTAGCGCCCCGTGCTCGGATCATAGTCCCTGAAGTAGTTATAGTGCAGACCGCTCTCAGCGTCATGGTACTGCCCCGGGAACCGCAGCTGGATACGAGTCAGTTGACCGTCGCCGTCCAAGTCTTCGTTGGCGTTGCCCCACCCAAACGCGTCCGATTGCCATTGCCATACGGGTTGTTGGTCAGCATTGGTGGCGAGGCGTGGGGTGTTGAGGTGGTCGCTGTGTACGTATACCAGTTGTTGATCGCTGAGGCTGCCGTCGTTGCTATAGTGTTGAGCGACGTAGGCAACCGGCAGGCTGTCCAGCCAGATGTAGCTGTAGGCGGTGGTTGGGATGCTGCTGTCACGGCTGTAGATGGTTTCACCCAGCAGTTGACCGCCAGGAGCATAGTGATAGTAGCGGTATTCAGCATCAGCGCTGTCTGGACTCAGGACTTTGAGGCTGCGCTCACCCAAGGCGTTGTAGCGGTAGGTGGCGAGCTGCGTGCTGCCCTGGCGGTAGCTGATCAGCCGGTTTTGGGCGTCATAGCGGTACTGCTGGTTGTCTGACGCGTCTTCGATGATGTTGCCGTTGGCGTCATAGTTTACGTCATCCTGACGACGGTTGCTGTCGAAGGCGTAGCTGTGGCTATCAGTCGTGTAGGCGGTTGAGCTGTTTTCGGTGCGCTCCGTGCGGTTGCCGGTGGCATCGTAGCGGTAGCTGATCTCGGTATCCCCCTGCTGCTCATTCACTAAGCGGTTAAGCGGGTCGTACTGGAACAGCTGGTTGTCGCGGTCTTCGTCGTCAATGCCGGTGATGTTACTGACGGGGTCGTACTGGTAGGTCAGGGTCTGCAGACCTGGGATCTGTTGTTGCGCGAGGCGTCCATCCAGATCGTACTGGCGGGTGAGGGTCAGACCGTTACCCCAGGTGAGGCTTTTCAGCCCCCCGAACGGTTGCCACTGGATGTTGCTAGCCAGGGTCTGGGGGGCACAGTCGGCCTGTACTAAGGTACCTGATGTCGGAGTTTCGCTGTTACCCGTTTCGATGACGCTAAGGGCAACGATGTCTTCACTACGGGCGAAGGTGGATCCATCGAAGTAGAGGCTTGCCTCTCGTGTATCGAGGTTGTATTCCACGATGTCACCATCGTCTGCACTCAATGCTCCGAAGCGATTGCGGCTATTAGCAAAGGTCAGCAGTAGGTTGCCATTGCTCAGGCGGTGTACACCGTTGATGTTGGCTCCGCGGCTGTCAAGGTGGTCGCTGGCCTTAAAGTGTAGCTGTGCTGTACCGGTGGTCGGATTGTATTCCACTAGGTCACCTTGGGTATAGCGGATACCATTAAGGCTGCCACCACGGGTGGTGGAGAACAGTAAGCGACCGTCGTCATAGACGTACAACGCGCTGAAGTCGACTGCGCCGGACAGGATCTGGCTGCCTGCAAAGTATAGGGATGCTGCACCGGTGGTCGGGTTGTATTCAATGATGTCGTCGTTGTTGAAGTAGACACCGTTGACGCGCTTCCGGTCACGGGTCACTAGCAGCAGGTTACCGTTGCTTCGATGGTGAACGGCGATGATCATTTCATTACCGCTGAATACTTGATCACCATGGAAGAACAGTTCAGCTGTACCGGTTTCAGCGTTATATAGCGCGAGGTCTTCGTCGTAAAATTCGTCAGTCCCCGGTAATCGGCCGCCACCGGCAACGGTAAGCATCAGACCGCTGGCGGCAGTGCTAGTGCCGCTGGAAGGCGGGGTCGACTGCGCGGCGAGCCCTGCTTCGCACGCCTGTTGGGCGGTGGTGTCCAGACTCAGGTTGATTCCGCTGACTTGGCCGTTGCTACGTTGGTAGTCCACTTGCAGGCCGGAGGGATAGGTAAGTTGACTGAGGCCACTGCCAACATCCCAACGGTAGGCTGTGCTGAAGTTGGCCTGGTGCGTGGCAGTGTCACGACGACGGCTGCGTTCGATCAGTTGTCCACGGGCATCATAGCGCATGTCGATGCGACCCAGTGCATCTTGAATCGACGTGAGGCGACCAATACCGGCGTTGTAATCGGCGGGGCTTTGAGAGGAAGCGTCGTACTCATAGACTATGTTCAGCGCCGGGGCGGACGGGTAGCGTTTATGGGTCAGGCGGTTCAGGGCGTCGTAGTGATACTGGGTGACGGTGCCCTTGGCATCGGTGCTTTCGACAATGTTGCCGGCTTCGTCGTACTGGTATTCGGTGGTACCGCTGTCGGGACTGATCAGGCGGATCATGCGCCCGAAGGCGTCGTACTCGTACTGGGTCACGACACCCCGCGGGTCGGTGACGGCGGTGACGTTGTCCTGACCGTCGTAGGTCAGTTGGGTGACCTGGTTCAGGGCATCGGTCACGCTGACAAGACGGTGCAAGGCATCGTAGACGCGGCTGTTGGGGTGGTTGCGGGCATCACGGGCCCCCACAAGGTTAGAGTCCACATCATACTGGTATCGGCTGGTCTGCCCTTCCGCACCCATCGCTTCCAGCAGGCGGCCAAGCTTGTCGTAGACGGCACTGGCTGTCTGTACCAGGGTACCACTGCCACTCAGTACGTTCTGTTGGGTGATATTTCCCATGCTATCCAGGGTGTATTCAAGACGTTCACCCAGATGGTTGGTGACGGCACTCAAACGACGTGCCGGATCGTATGCATAACCGACCCAGGTGTTGTCTGGCAGGGTAACCCGCGTCAGCAAGCCAACAAGGTTATAGCTGTACGTGGTGGTAAAGTTACCTCCATCGGCATAAGTGATACTCTGGGTCAATCGCCCCATCGGGTCATAGCTGAGTTGGGTCTCGATGCCGTTGGCATCAACCATGCGTCGGGGCTGGTTATAAGCATTGAAGTCACTGAGTTCACTGCTGTGGCCAAGGGCGTTGGTCACACGGGTTACTCGCCCGCGGGCGTCATACTCGAAGTGGGTCAGGTCCTGCACGTCGGTACGCGGGCCATCGATCAGATTGACCAGACCTTGGTCGTTGTAGCCGTATTGCCAGCTGATATTTGCGTGAGTGGCGGGCGCTGCGAGTAGCTGAAGACCAAGCAAAGCAGCAAGGTAGCGTCCCTGGATACATCCTTTCATCTCTATATCCTTTTTACGTGTGATATCCGTTTACGTATTGTGTAATGCTGTAGCGCTCAGCCATTGAGCCCTGTCGGCTGAGAGACGTGTTCTATATTTTAGGGAGTTTGACGCTGCACCTCTGTCTGGAGCAGGCGGTGCTGCGTGTCGTAGTTGAAACGCGTGCTCTGTGTACCATCGGTTCGTTGTTCCAATAA
>Ga0213839_1001396_pt1 | contig 15770 bp, 14 predicted proteins | sample SWPATP21_FD_160075 | JGI IMG/M metagenome (GOLD analysis project Ga0213839, IMG submission 160075) | Coastal seawater microbial communities from Marineland, Florida, United States - SWPA TP2 #1 | ecosystem: Environmental > Aquatic > Marine > Coastal | place: USA: Florida | collected 2016-08-14 | reverse complement strand
TGGGGCTTCGCGGTCCATGACCTCCACGAAGTCCAGCCCGTTGATGGCGGGGGTGATCTCGACCCGTTGGCGGCGGGCGTCGTTGGCGCAATGGTAGCGGGTGCCCATCAGAAGCTCCCCTCGACCCGGACCGCCTTGAGGACCTCTTCGGTCAGCACCCGGAAGCTCACGGTGACGGAGAGGGTGGCGTCGTCGACCCGGGCGTCGACCGCGCGGACCTCGATCAGGTGGCCGAGATGCTGCTGGAGCGCGCCCTGCAGCATGTACTCGACGGCGGCCACGACCTGTTCCCCCGCAGGCTGGAACACCAGCTGTGCCGCGCCACTGCCGAACTCGTAGCGGTTCACCCGCTCTCCGGTGGAGGTGAAGATCACCGCCTCGATCAGGTCCCGGATGTGCGCGTCGCGGGAGGCCGAGGCGGTGCGACCACTGGCGTCGATGCGAAAGGGCATGCCGAAGTGCGTCGCCATCTACTTGTCCACCGTCATCGCCGTGCCGTGCACGTTCATCGCGGAGCTCGTGAGCTCGATCGTGCCGCCGCCGCTTCCGACCTCGATCGTCACGGCGTTGGGGTCGGCCGTGATGGTGACGGACCCCAGCTTCAGCTCCACCTTGGCGCCGTTGCTGGCTTCGGTGATGCGAAGGTCGAAGCCTTCCATGACCAGCACCTTGGTGTCCGCCTGCTTCTCCACCTGCGGCGTCAGTGGGGTGGTGAATCGGTCGCTCCAGAAACACCCCGTCCAGATTGGGCGGCTGATGTCTCCTTCCGCGAACTCCACCCACACGTCGGCCCCATCGGGCGGCACCATCAGGAAGCCCTTTCCGGGGGCCGCGTAGGGGACGCAGGGCTCCGCCCAGGTGGGCTCCGGGAGGATGCGCTCGACCGTGACCTGGATGCGTCCGCGTCCCAGGTCGTCCTTGGGCTCGCCGGCGACGACTCCCTTGTACTTACCGAAGCGCTTCTTCATACGGCCACCAGTGGGAACAGCGGGAAGTCGCCGCTCCGAGACAGGGTGAAGTTCTGGACGTAGCTGCCAGGCTGGAGCTGGTGGGAGACGCGCTCGACATACCAGTTGCCGTCGTGGTGGCCGACCCCTCGGACCCCGACGGTCTGGAAGGGCCTGAGGATGTCGCCGAAGCGGGCGACGTCGAGGGTGCCGGTGGCCCGCATCGCGCCGTCGGCCACGCTGTCGGCGCGGGCCTGCTCTTGAGCGAGGGCGGCCGCGGCGGGGCGCCCCCCTTCTTCCACCAGCTCGGTCCGCACCAGGTCGGGGCTCCGTGCAGCGGCGGGCATCGCGGCGTTGCCGGGGATGGGTGAGACGGGGGACGTCACCACGGGCACGTCGAGGCCGGTGTCCGGGTCCCGGATCGTACCGGTCACGGTGGTGCCCACGTTCTCCGAGCCCGTGACGCTGAAGCCGGTGGCGTTGGTGAAGGGCCCCATGTTGATGGAGATGGCCTTCTGCGGCGCGGTCACCTTCTTCTTCGGGCCCCAGTAGGCGGCGGAGCCCAGCTGCCCTGGCTCGATGAGGAACACGTAGTTGTGGGCGCGGCCGAGGTTGTTGATCACCGCGAGGTCCGTGGCGACGTACCGACGCCCACCCTCGACTTCGACCGTGGGGTTGGGGGCCAGGGGTGGGATGAGGACGTTCGGACCGGGAATGACGTCGCGGTAGCCTTGGAGGATGTCGTCGACGATGCCGGTCTCGTCGAGGTTCTCGAAGGAATGCTCCTTCGTCTCGAGGTCGAGCCGGGCGGTGAGGTCTCGGCATCGGAGCGTGAGGGTGCTGGTGCCCGCCTCGGAGCCGAAGGAGTACTCCTGCTCGGTGATCAACCCGTCGAAGATGGGCTCTGGAACGACGCCGACCTTCACCCGGATCTGGATGCGGTTCCCCTGGTTGAGCTGGGCGAGGTGCTCCGTGAAGTCGTACATGGGCAGCCCGAGCCAGCCCTTGCGTCCTACGTTGAGGGAGATGGAGCAGCCCGACGGCGACGAGTCACTGGTCTGCACCTGGATCTGGTGCACAGCCTGAGTGAGGGCGGCGGGCAGGGGCACCGGCACCGTGGGACCAGCCCAGATGGTGGCGGGGACGCCGAGGAGGCTCATGAGCTGCTCCCCTGCGGGGACGGAACGGGAACGATGTTGCCGGCCGTCATGTCGATCTCGTCGGGACGCAGGGCGTCGTTGGCATCACAGATTCGCCAGTAGTGGGTGGGGCCTCCCAGGGTGCGGTGGGCCAGGTGGTCCAGGTGCTCGCCGTCGCGGACCTGCGCCTCGACCAGCAGGGGGAGGCTTCCGCCGCGGGGCACGAAGCGCCGGGCCTTGTAGACGATCTCCTTGCCGTCCGCATCGGTGAAGCGGCGCTCTTCCAGAGCGTAGTAGCGGCTGTCTCGGTCGAACACATCACACCTCAGGGAACGATGGAGCCGATGTTCTGGATGCTTCCGACGCTGCCCACCACGGCCATGGTCTCCTTGACCACCTGGTGGGCCAGGAAGGTGAACCAGCCGGGATGGAGGAGGGGGAAGTCGTCGTAGGTGAGGACCCTCAGGTCGAGGTCCACCTCAGCGAGGATGGGATTCAGGTTCTCGTCGAAGCGCTGCTCCTCGATGGTGAAGCCGGAGAGGCGCACAGGGACGACGCGCTTCGGGCCCCAGATCAACAACGTGAAGGGCGCCTCGGGTGGCAGGATCTCGAGGCTCCCTGTGGCGGCGAGGGCGGTGTTGATCGCGACCTGCAGCGTCTTTGGGTACAGCAGCATCTCGAGGGCGGAGAGCTGCGGGTACACGCCGAAGTCGTGGGCGACCTGCCCTCCGTCCTTCCCCTGCTCCAGCTGGTCCGCCGCGTCGATGTGGACCTTCATGCGGATGTTCTCAGTGGGCGGGCCCGTCAGGCGAAGCACCTCGCTTCGTGCTCCGCCGCCCTGCTGGCCCGAGCGCGCCTGGACGCTGCGGCTGATCGTGGTCGGGTTGTAGTCGAACACGATGACGCTTGCGAGCGGATTGAACAGGTCGAATCCGATGATCGCGCCCTTCGTGAGCTGAGGCGAGCGGCTCATGGTCTTCAAGGTTCACCTACCGAGCGGGCCACGGCCCGGGCGACCTGTCGGCCGATCTGTGCGGGTCGGGCCCCGGGAGCCATCCGCCCAGCGTCGAGCGACGACAGCTGCAGGTCGGCGCTCACCGAGCGGGTCGAGAAGTGCTCGGCCAGCGCATCGGCCAGGGCGGTGCGGAAGGCGGGCACGTCGGACGCCCCGAGGCCGTGGACCTCGAGGGTGTCGATGTGGATGTGGACCTCGGGGCTCAGCGCCATCCTGCGACCTCCGTGGGGGACATGGAGCGGCCCAGCTTCCCGTACTCGGCCCGCGCTGCTCGCTCGAGGTGTGCCATCCCGAGGACGCCGCGGTCGGCTGCCGCCAGAAAGGCGGCGTTCATCGCGATGGAGCGGATGCTTCCGCCGGCGACCTTGAGCTGTGCCAGTCGATCCAGGTCGAGGCTGTCGGTCGGCACGTCCGTTGGGAAGGCGCCGGCCCAGATCTGGCGTCGTTCCTGTGTTCCGGGGAACGGAAAGCGGATGGAGAAGCGGATGCGACGCAGGAAGGCCTCGTCGACGTTCTCCCGGAGATTCGTGGTGAGGATGGCGAGGCCCGTGTAGGCCTCCATGCGCTGCAGCAGGTAGCCGACCTCGATGTTGGCGTAGCGGTCGCGGGAGTCCTTGACGTCGCTCCGCTTGGAGAAGAGCCCGTCGGCCTCGTCGAACAGGAGCACGGCGCCACCGCTCTCGGCGGCGTCGAACACCCTGCGGAGGTTCGCCTCGGTCTCGCCGATGTACTTGGAGACGAGGGTGGACAGGTCGACGCGGTAGCAGTCGAGGGCGAGGTCGTTGGCGAGGACCTCGGCCGCCAGGGTCTTGCCGGTGCCGCTGGGGCCCGAGAAGATGGCGTTGATGCCCAGACCCCGGTTGGAGCCGCGACCCATGCCCCAGCGCTGGTAGACGGTGTACTTGTTGCGGACCTGGGCGGCGAGCTCCCGGAGCCGTGTCGTCTCGGAGGGGGGAAGGATCAGGTCGCTCCACGTGGCGTCGGAGCGGATGCGCTGGGCCAGGTCGTCCATCGCCGGACGGGCCTGGCGGCGGCATGCGCCCCAGAGCCGCTCGGGCTCGACGTTCCCGTTGGCGGCGGCCACGACCTCGATGTCGGCAGCGCTCAGGCTGAACTGTGCCGCAACCTTCTCGACATGGTGCGGGTCGTGCTCGGGAAGCAGGTCGGTCCAAAGGGCGTGGCGTACGTCGGCGTCGGGACGGTCCACCTCGAGGTGGAGGGTCGAGATTCCCTGGAGGGGGAGGGGTTCCCGGGCGGCCAGGAGCACCGGTGCGTCGAGGCCCCTCAGAAAGGAGGCGGCGCGGGCCTTTCCGGCGGCGTCCAGCTCGCCGGCCTCGAGGAGGAGAGCCGCGCCCAGCAGGCGGCAGTCTCGGGACACGCCCTCGGCGAAGGCACGTCGGTCCGCCTGGTGCTCCGGGAGGTCGTCGACGTGGAGGTGGAGCCCGTCGAGCCCCAGGGCCTGGGCCGCGCGGGCGGCCAGGTGCCGCTTGGCATGGGCGTCGGTCCCGTGGGCCTGGACGATGGCTGTGCCCGACGACGTCCAGCTGCTGCAGAGCTGCTCCAGCTGCTCGGGCTTGGTGGTGGGACGCCCCACGAGGGTCAGGGGTCGGAGCACCGAGCGGGTCTGCTCGCCCAGCTCGAACAGGCCCATCATGGCGTGGAGGATCTGCTCGTCGATGCTCAGCGGTGCGGTGACGACCCCCCCTGTCGGTAGGCGGAGGAGGCCCCAGCGCCGAAGGGGGGCGTTGGGGGTGAGGGCCGTCCAGTGGGCGCCGGGGAGGGTGGCGAGGGCGAGGCTGAACGTGGGGGTGCCCTCGGGGGTGACCTCGGCGAGGGTGTTGGAGAAGCCCACATCGAGCTGGGGACCGGCCGCCAGGAGCAGGACGTCCCGCTCGAAGTCCGTGAGGCCGAAGCGCTGCTGGATGATCTGCAGCGCGGTTGGCTCCTCGGCGAGGGAGGGCTCGGCATCCGGCACGGTCGCGCCGACCAACCGGGCCCGCGTCCGTTCGATGGACGCGACCAGGTGCCGGTGGCTGCGCTCGGACCAGGACAGTGCGTTCATGCGGGCACCGTCACGGTGGGTCCGGTGAAGGCGCTGCCGTCGTGGGAGAGGGGGCTGCTGGTGCCGTCGACACTGGCCCGGATCAGGTAGCTGCCCGCGGTCACCCCGCTCACATCGACGTCGAAGGAGGTGGTGGGGACGCTGGGGGAGGGGAGCTCGGCCGACAGGCTCTCCCCGGAGCCCGAGGTGCTGTTGATCACGATGCGGACGGACTGACCGGCGGTGACGGCGGGGTCGATGGTCGCCGTGAGGGTGGCGGCCGTGGACGTGGCGCTGACCGTGGGCTGGAGGGCGAACGCGGCTGTGTTCGACTCGGTGCCGAAGGGAAGCACGGTGCCATCGTCGCGCTGGATCGGGTGCTGGACGACGACGCTGTGGGGACCTGCCGACAGGCCCGCGAGGGTCACCTCGATGGCGTCGTCGGTCACCTTCGTGGTGGCGACCTCGGAGCCGTCGATCAGCACCCGGGTCACGTCGCCCTTCAAGGCGCCGCCGGTGATCACCAGGGTCGCCCCCGACACCAGCGCGCCGCCGACCGCGGAGAGGCCCTCGATGCGAGGGGAGCGCGTGGTCGTGACCGAGAGGGCGCGGGTACGGACGGGCAGGGCCTCGTCGACCAGCAGGGGGGCCTCCATCAGCACCACCGACACCTTGTAGGCCACGGAGAGCTCGTAGGCGGTCTGGAAGAACACCGACCACAGCTTCGACATCTGCTCGAGGTCCATCGGCACCGGAACGATGCGGATGGCGGGTACCTGTTCCGCCAGGTCGCAGTCGCCGATCCAGTCCTTGTACTCGTTCTCGGTGGACAGGTTGTCGATGGCGGTCTGGATCGTGGCGGGCCCGAGCACGGGGTGAGCATTCAGCGTGGTGGCGACGGCCCCCATCAGTCGCTGGGGCTCCAGGTGGGAGTCTTTGCCGTGGAAGGTGAACAGGTACTCGATGTCGAGGGCCAGCAGGGGCTTGTTGCGGACGGTGCCGTCCGGGGCTCGCCACGGCAGGGCGGCGTTGGCCAGGGACGGGTTCCGGCTCACGCCGTAGCAGTAGATGTTCACCACGTCCTGGCCGTCTGGCACGTCGTCGGGGCGGACGTGGGACAGCGTGGCGTTCTCGACGGCGTTGCCCACCACATCGCCCAGGATGTGGGTCAGCACGGCGGTGACGGCAGCGACGGCGTTCGTGTCGCTCATCCACGCTCCCGGGAGAGGAAGTCATCGAGGGAGATGGTGGGCTGGGCGAGCTGGAGGGGCTGGACCGGCTGCTTCGGCGGGTCCTGTCGCAGGATGAGGCGACCGATGGTGACGTGGACCTGGGGCGCTGCTGCGGGCCCGGCGGCCCGCTCGGGCGGGGCCTGCGGGGCCACGGACGGCACGGGGGAGATGGCCCGCGGAGCGGGCTGGGCGGTGACCTCGGGGGCGCTGTCGGGACGTGGGTCCGTGGGGGCCTGGCGCGTGGGAGTTGGGTCCGCCTCGGGGACGCTCCGCTGCAGCGCGGCCGGGGGCTGGGTCGCAGCCCCCGCGGGCTGGGGGCGGGAGGGCGAGGCGGCGGGACGGTGACCCTCGGACCTGGTTGGGCTCTTGCTCCCGTTGGGGGCCATGGGCTGATGGGGCGGCCCTGGGGCTGGGCGGGCGGCGACGGCAGGGGCGGTGCGAGGGCCGGCCACCGGTGAGGTCGACCGGGACGACGGGGTCTTGCGTGGCGGGGGCTCTACGCGGTCCGCGGGGGGGACGGCACGGACCTCGCTCCTCTCGACCCGCGCGACGTGTTCGATGGACCGTGTGGATGCCGGGCGCGACGTGTCGGGAGTGCGGGAGAGGGGGCGGTCCGGGACCCTGGACGTGGCGTTGGCAGGCCGGGCCTCGGGGGCGATGGGGCGCAACTCCACGGGTGGGGCATGGTGCGGGTCGGTCGACGCCGCCGGGGACGGCATGGCGTCCGGCGCCGGGAACGCTGCCTGCGCCGTGTGGGTCGGACCGGCCGCTGTGGTCGCTGGCCCGTTCGCTCGTCCGTGTGGAGTCGTCGCTGGCCCGAGGGGGGGGCGCGGGGCCTGGGGGCGATGGGAGGGAGCCTCGCCCGGTGCGTTCCGCTCGCTCGGTACGATGTGCTCGTGGTGCTCGGCGCGCAGGTCGTCACCGGTCGACGACACCGCCGTGGACGACCGGACGGGGGCCGACGAGGCCCGGTGGGCGAGTCTCGTGAAGAAGTCGCTCATCCACCCACCATCTGCAGGTAGTGGGCACGCCGGCTGTCGGACATCCCGAGGATGGTGTCCTCGTCCCAGTGGTAGTGACTCGCCAGCACATGGACGTCGCGCATGGCGGACTGGGCGCGGCGCAGCCCCGCGGCCCACACGTGGTCCACCACCTCCAGCACGTGGGACATCTCCCCGCCGCAGTCGTAGCAGACAAGGGTCATCCGCACCTCGGCCAGCGGGTCTGCCTGCTCCAGGCCTGCTGCGACCGCGGACATGGTGGCATCGGTGAGATCGTCGACGGTGACGGGTTCGCCGTCGCGCTGGCCGTGGAGCAGCACCCTCTCCGCCAGGCGCCGACGGGCCTCGTGGGGGGCCAGGCCGCGAACGGCCACCATGTCTGCGCTGCTCACGGGCCTTGCCTGCAAGCGTGCGCCCTCGTGCTCTACCGCGACCTCGGCTGGGGCCTCGGCGACGGCGAGGAGGGCATCGACCGGGACGGTGGTCTCCAGATCGACGCCACAGTGGGGACATCCGAGGACGAGATCGATGTGGTCGGAGAACGCACGGGCGTACAGGTCCAGCAGCGCTCGGTCGCGTCGACCCAGCGGCCAGTGGAGGACGTCGGACTCGGTGTCCGGAAGACAGGCAGAAACCACTCGGACCGCGCGCTCGGCGCGGTCGTGGTCCTGGCCCGCCTCCCAGATCCGAATCCACTCGGCATCGGTAGGCGCGCGCATCGGGAGGCCCCGCTAGGGGGAGGGGATGGTGTAGGACGGTTCCGTGGGCTCGCCGACGTCGGGGTCCTGCTCCCAACCTTCGTTCTCGATCTTGATCATCTCGATGGCCGTGGCGTTGCCCGATGCGTCGAGCTCCGGGAGCGTCTGCAGCTCGGAGACCCAGCAGCGGAACACGTTGTAGGCCTTCACCACCTGGCCGGCCTCGTTGAACAGCTCGATACGGATGGTCTTCTTGTAGTCGGCCAGGGACAGCTGGGACCCGAACTGGGCGTTCTGGTGCCACACCTTGTTGGCCCACTGCAGGAAGCGCGGGTCGTGGGTGAGCCCACGCTCCAGAGTGATGGCGTCGAACTTCGTCTGGCCCGGCGACTTGCGGGGCGTGCTGGGGTCGCCCCCCTCGCGGTACTCGACGACCTCGGTGGTCCACTTGAGGGCCGAGACCTTGGACACGCCCAGCACCTGCTCACCGTCCCACGACACGATGAACTTGTAGTTCTTGTACGGATTGTGGCGGTGGGTACCGTTGTTCGGAAACTCCATGCTCTCCCCCCTCTCTACGCCGCGGACTCACCGGCGATCTGCTGCAGACGGATGATGACGAACTCGGCGGGCTTCACGGGCTTGAAGCCGACGACGATGTTCACGATGCCGAGGTCGATGTCGGCCTGGGTGGTGCTCTCGGCGTCGCACTTCACGAAGTAGGCCTCGCGGGGAGTGGTGCCGTGGAATGCACCCTGCCGGTAGAGGTTGTTCATGAAGGTGCCGACGGCCAGCCGGAGCTGGCTCCAGAGCCGCTCATCGTTGGGCTCGAACACCGCCCACTTGGTGCCTCGGTACAGGCTCTCCTTGATGTGGAGCGCCACCCGACGGACGGGAAGGTACTTCCACTCGTCGGCGAGCACGTCGGCGCCGACGAGGGTGCGGGACCCCCAGGACACCGTGCCCACCGCGGGGAAGTTGCGAATGACGTTCAGCCCCGTCTGGTTGAGCTTGCCCTGCTGCATGTCGGTCATGCCGACGCTCAGCCCGGTGACGCCGCGGAGGGTCGCCTCGAGGCCTGCAGGGGCCTTCCAGAAGCCGCGGCTGGAGTCGGTGCGGGCCACGAGCCCGGCGATGGAGGCGGCGGGGCCGAACGTGCGGGGGCGGCCCTCCCGCAGGGCATCGGCCATCTGCAGGCGGGGGAAGAACATCGCGGCGTTCTTGTGGCGGGTGATCTGCGTGGTCAGGCCCGTGGCGCCGTCGAGGGGGTCGGCGGGGGCGTCCCAGCTGTCGGGGCTGTCGGCGATGTACAGAGCGTTCCGCTTGAAGCAGAGGGTGGAGGCGGCGTCGTGGGTCGCCAGCGCCAGGTTGTCGCCCGCCGCGAGGGTGAGGGGCGGGATGACCAGCAGGTTGAACAGGTCGGTCTGGTCGAGGACTCCGGCATCACCCAGGGCAGTCTGGATGGCGCCATCGGTCACGTCGGTGCCGTTGTCGCCACCGCCGAGCTGCAAGCTGTTGACGGAGTTCCAGAGGTCCTTGGCGGTATCCGTGACCGTCTCGTCGGGGCGGGTGCCACTGACAGCCAGGTCCATGTTCACCAGGGCCGACTGCTCGTTGACCACGTCTTCGCAGAAGCGCGAGGTGCCGCTCGTGGCGTTCAGGTTCAGGAACTGCTCCTGCGCAACGAGGTTGCCGTCGGCGTCGACCTCGGTGACGAACACGTTGAACAGGTCCGTGTCCGCTGGGTCCTTGGTGGCGTAGTCGATGGTGACCCGCAGGTTGTCGCCCCAGTCGCCGACGCTGACGGCCGTGAAGGTGGCCTGCGCGGCCACGATGACCAGCTCGGCCGAAGCGGGGGTGCTGGCGTCGCCGTTGGCGAGGACCACATCGGTGGGCCCACCCGGGGCCGTGGCCGGCACCGGCTCCTGGGCGCGGACGGGGATGCCGTTGAGCGCCAGGATGTTGTTGACGTAGTTGGGCTCATCGGGGTCCCAGGACACCGTGGTGGCAGCCAGGTCGGCCGTTGCACCGTCGCTCTCCGTCACCGCGATCTGGAACTCGGTCGCTCCCAGGCCGCCGACGGTGGAGTCGACGGTGATCCGGCGGCCGTTCTCACCGGCTCCGTCCGCCGTGGCGGCGAAGGCGAGGGGCGGGAACGGAACCGTGGTGTCGCTCTCACTGCCACCCACCGCCACGCGGCAGATCACCGCCTCGCCGCCGCCGTTCAAGAAGAACTGCTGAACGGCATAGGATACCGGGCTATGCAGCCACAGATCGCCATAGAGGCGACTGAATTCAGTAAAGTTGTTGACCGTTCGAGTGCGATCGGTCGGGCCTCTCCGGGTGCGGCCCACGAAGGCACATATGGACGTTGCAACGCCGGTGATCGTTCGGGACCCGCTCGGGACCTCGTCGACGTAGACGCCTGGGTAGCTCGGACTCACTGGCATGGACCCTCCCTCGACACTCGGGCACGTGGCAGCGGTTGGTACCACATCCGATTCGGGACGCACGTGGCTGCATCTGGTTTCTGTGGCGACGATCCCGCTCAGACGCATGTCTGCAGCTTGCGGATTTTCGGCGCGCGGGGGCGCGAACGCGCGATCGCCCCTCGCGGGACGTCTACAGGTCCGACAGCGCCAGCTGCCATGGCTCCAGGTCGTCGAGCCAGGCCCTCAGTCGCTCGCGACGGGTGCGATGCTCTGGGGGACAGGCCTCGGGGAGCAGCGCGTGCCTCACGCTCGGCAGCGCGGCCTGGTCGACCAGGTGGAGCTGGTGGCCGAGAGCCGAGGTCGACGCTGCGACCGCCCCGGAGCTCGTCGACGAAGGCGAGACGCTCCCGAACGCTGGAGGCCTCCAGCGAATCGCGGTGGGACGCGGCGTGCAGGGTCCGCTCGACCCAGGGGAGTGCGGATGGGGTGAGCGGGTCCGAGAGCGTCGCGGCCACGGCAGCGTAGGCCCGAGGGTCGACGGCGCGAAGGAAGGGCGGGTGCGGAAGTTTCGTGGCTCCGCCGCGGTGGTTCGAGCATCGGAGTACGGCTGAGCGTACCCGTGTTCGCCATGGGCCGTGCGGCCCCGTCGGATTGGTTCGGTTCGGATCCCCTGTGTAGGCTGGGTAGGGAGGATTCGGCTGACCCACGCACCACTGACCACCAAGACGCCGACGCGCTCGCCCAGCATGGAACGGGCCGCGGACCGTGTCGGGTCCGAGCTTGCCCATGCCCCTCCATCCACCCTGGGGAGGAGCGGCCAGCTGCCTGCTGCCGTGAGGGAACCGCTGGAGGCGCGTGTGGGCCACAGCCTCGCCTCGGTACGGGTCCGCAGCGACGCGCAGGCCCAGGATGTCGCCCGTGCCCACGATGCACGAGCGTGGACCTTCGGCGACACCATCGGGCTGGCGCGGGGGCAGGGGCGGCTCGACACGTCCGCCGGTCGAAGGCTGATCGGACACGAGGTGGCCCATGTCGCCCAACAGCGTGGGAGGCGGCCGGAACTGCAGCTCAACGGCAACGGAGCTCCGCTGCCGGTCGCCGACGAGAAGCGCAAGTACGGGTGGCTCGACTACGACAAGATCGCCAGCCTCAACGTGCACTACTTCGATCGCCTTCATCTGGAGGCCGTGAACCCGTTCTACCCCTACGACCCGAGGAAGACCCCGAACGCCTTCATCCATCGCGTGCTGCGGTTCCAGTGGCGGGTCCGCAAGTCGGGGCTGGACCACGTGGTCTACGGGCTCGACAAGGCGCAGGAGAAGGTGACGCTGGGGCAGCTGGCCAAGGTCGACGACGGCCTGCGTTCCCTTTCGGTGCTCCATGGCGTGAAGACCGGAAAGCAGAGCAAGAAGGGACTGTCTGCTGACGGTGTGCTCGGGCCTCGCACGTTCTGGCACATGCTGTTCGTAGCGGCCATCCGTCGCCACGGAACCGACAAGGCCCGGGCCGCCCTGAAGAGGGCCAGGCTGTCGTCCATGGTGCCGGAGGCTCTGGAGAAGGACACCCATCCGGACTGGGTCAGCGCATGGAACGCCGCGCGTGCAGCGCTCTTCGACGAGGCCAACATCACATGGTCCCAGAAGATCGAGACCGATGCGGTGCAGGTGATGCAGTTCTTCAAGGACTCCATCCGGCTCAGCGACACCTTCCGCAAGGTGCTCGACAAGTGGTTCTTCGGCAGCCAGCCGGTCCAGGAACTAAGCGACGAGCAGCGCTACACCATCCTGGCTCGTGGCTACGCAGGAACGTCCCTGAAGGGAGCGTGGGGCTTCTTCGAGGTGGACCGGGAGCCCGAGCGCTTCGACGTCGACGCCGTGGCGAAGAAGCAGGGCTTCAGCCCCCGGGCCTCCAAGACGCATCTGTGGCAGATGTGGTGGGGGAGCGCTCGGGTCCAGCAGTCCATGGATGGCTTCGGGGCGGTGATGCCGACCGACCCTGCCGCCCAGGCCACGAAGAAGCGGATCGACACCCACGACGGCAAGCCCCCCCTCGGCGTGGTCGCCTGGTTCTTCGATCTGCCGCCGCGTCCCACGGTGGACTGGATGGGCCTGACCAAGGCGGTCATCCAGGAGAAGGCGCAGGCAGACAAGGCCTTGAAGGACGCGAGCGAAGCCTACTTCAAGCAGCTGTCGGAGCGGTTCGAGAAGCGGATGGCGGGCACGCCGGACATCACGCGGAAGAACGCCGGCGTCCTGGTGCCGTTGTTGGCGGGGGATGCCTACCAGGATGCCGTCACCCGACGCGTAGCGGCGTTCCGAAAGCGCCTGAAGGGCGTTCCGGTGAGGCTGATCGTCCGCAAACCCTCGTCGAAGGACACCAGCAAGGTGACGGCGCTGGAGAGCCTGGCCAAGAGGGAACCTGCGCTCGTTGTCCAGCTGGGGAAGGACAAGACGTCCCGTTGGCCGCTGTCCTGGCGGATGATCGAAGAGAATCGGCGGCACGCGACGTTCAACGGAAGGAACCCGGCGCCGTTCGATCTCATCGACACCCCACAGGCTGCCTTTCACTCCTACATCCCCGAGCGCTTCTCGGCGCGCGCGTGGGGCCAGGGCGGCTCGGAGGTGGCGCGGGCGGGACACCGCCAGCTCACCCATGACTCCACCCGGGGCGGTAGCGGGCATCCGCTGGCCGACTGGAAGTACTGGGCGGGAGGGGCCAGCCGGTACCACGCGCTCGAGCCCGTGTTGATCGAGCTCCGGCAGTTCAATCCGGACGCGGGCTTCTTCGTGCAGCGCATGCGCCAGCTGGGTCTGGCGGGGTCCCACAGTCTGGAGCTCCGCTATGTCTGGACGCTGGGCGGCGGCATGCCGGACCTCGCGAAGCAGCTGTGGAGTGCCCAGTCGACCATCAACTTCATGGGCTGGGTCGACGCCATCATCACCGTGGTAGGTCTCGGAGCCGTGGTTGCCGCGCCTCTGGGAGCGGGCGCCTCGGCGGCTGGGGGGCAGGCCGCCGCGCAGGGGGCGCGGCAGCTGGCAGCGAACGCTGCGCGTCGGGCCCTGATGACCTCGCTGCGACGCTTCGTGGTGGGAGAGGTCATCGGGCACCTGCTCCACACGATCACCTACCACATCAACTCCGATCCGGCGTTCTCCGAGTCCGAGCGCACCGTGTGGAATGGCCTGATGGTCGGGCTGCTCGTGCTCGGTGGCGGAGCAGCCGTGCGCTCCGGGATTCGGGCGTTCAAGGGCCGTGGGTCGGCCGTGATGCGGGCCGCGATCAAGGAGCTCGAGGAGGAGCTGGCGAAGAACGCCGCGTCGAGCGCCGATGCCGCCGCCATGAGGGCCATCGGTGCGGACGCGACTCTGCGTGTTCACAAGGGCGCCGCCGCGATCGAACACCCCAAGGGAGCACCACGGCTGAACCTTGCCGACGACGCCCCGCCGAAGGCCGTGGCCGACACGCCGGATCCGCTGTCGGCGGCGCGTGCCGAGAAGTGGGAGGCGTCGCTGTCTCCGGACACGCGGCGGATGCTGCAGGGCGATCCCGATCTCCGCAAGTATTACGCCGACATGGACCCGCTGCTGCGCAGCGTCCTCACCCACTGCAGCATCAACTGTGTCCCCAAGTACCGAATGGACGCGGCCCTCAAGGCGCGCCTCACCGACCTGCTCCGAAGGTGGAACCTCTCGGCGGACGAGCAGGCGGTGTTCAAGGAGTTCTTCCACATCCGAAAGCGGCAGGGGAAGACGGAGCAGGCCGTGCTGCGTGTGCTGAACTACTCCAGCAAGGCACACGGTCTCAACGGCATGCGGATGGTGACGGGTCGTGCTCAACGGGTCGGCACGCACACCCTGACGGCCGTCGAACTGCAGCGTCCGGGCTTCAAGTACCAGAAGAAGGTGGCGGGCCCGAACGACGAGACCTGGCGTCACAACGGCCGGGACGTACAGGTCGACGGGCGCGACGGCAAGACCCTCCTGGAGCCCAAGTGGTGTGGTCAGAACGCCAAGGCCTGGACGAAGTCGCAGTACCATCCGGGCCACCGCCACTACGACGAGGCCAAGCTGGTCGACCAGGCGCGCCGCCTCTTGGCGCTGGATGCGGCCACCGGTGGGACGGGTGTACGCTATGTCGTGCCCCATGCCGATGCGCAGTCGGCATTCATGACGCTCTGGCGCCGGCACTTCCCGGCGGAGGTCCAGGCCAAGCGCCTCACCGTGGTCATCGACTCGGGCGCGGGTATGTAGGAGGTTCTGTGGACGATCCGGAAGACATGCTGGACGACCTGTTGGCCGGCGGCGTGACCCTCATCGCCTTCGACCGGAGTGGCATCGGCCCACTCCTGCGGGCGGTGCTCTGCGCGCCGATCGATTGGCAGGCCACGTCGCCCGGCGGGTTGGGTCTGGCTGGATTCGAGCCCCACGGGGAAGCACCTGGGTGGTGGGACTTCACGCCGGGCGAGGTGAGGGTGTACCTCGAGGCGGGCCATCCATCGTGGCTTGCGTGCACGGTGTACCAGGTCGCCTCCGAGAACGCCACGCACGAGGTCGTGGAGCGGATCTGGATCGAGCTACGCGGTGCCTTCGACCAGGCGGTGGCCTTCGTGACCGAGCTCGAAGGCGAGCCCTCGGGCGTGTGGGAAGCGGACGACCCCGAGGCCCCCGACGACCACAACGGGGCACGGGTGGCCGACTGGTTCCGCGGGCCCCTTCGCATTCGACTCACGGCCGAGCAGGATCCGGACATGGACCTCCACATCCTGGGCCTAGAGCTCACGCCGATCGACGGGACGTCCTGAAGGCTCACGTGGGCAGGGGGCCGACGGGTAATCCACCGGGCACGGCCGGAGAAACCGGATGCAACGGTGCTGCACCACGACGGCCACGGTCGGATCTGGAGGGTCTGGACGAGGACCTCATCGACCTCACGCACCTCGTGGAGGACGACCCTCGGGTCGACGGATGGGCCCACCACGAGGCCTTCGTGGCCGTCCTCGACCACGGAAGCATCCGCGCGGCCGCTCGCGCCCTGGGGCTTCCGAGGCCCACCTTGAGCCGACACCTGGGGCGTCTGGAGGAGGACCTCGGGGTGGCCCTGCTGCACCGCACCACCCGAAAGGTGACCGCCACCGCCGCCGGCCAGCGCCTCTACGAGCGGGTGGCCCCGCTGCTCGCCTCCTGGGCGGAGGCGGAGCTGGATCTGGCCGCCGAGGCGGGCACGGCGTCCGGGGAGGTGCGGGTGTCGGTGATGCCCGACTCGCGG
>Ga0213839_1001395_pt1 | contig 15781 bp, 10 predicted proteins | sample SWPATP21_FD_160075 | JGI IMG/M metagenome (GOLD analysis project Ga0213839, IMG submission 160075) | Coastal seawater microbial communities from Marineland, Florida, United States - SWPA TP2 #1 | ecosystem: Environmental > Aquatic > Marine > Coastal | place: USA: Florida | collected 2016-08-14 | reverse complement strand
CTACTCGCAAATAATTGCGGCTCATTGTCATTAGGTAAATTCACCTTTAGGCCGTTCGACAATTGGAACCAGCGATAAGTATGCGTAGTCGGATCTGAACCTTGACCGGATAAGAGGGCCAGGGAAGTTTGACAATTCAACACTTGGTCCAGACCTGCATTGGCTTCAGGCAGTTCACCCGCCACAGGAATCTCAATAGTAAACTCTTCAATTAGAGCAGGATTCGCCTGATCAAATAAGCGGAAGGTGACCATACCTGGAGCAAGGTTATTTGCCTCCAATGGAGTAAATTGTTGTGGTGTAGTCAACCAGGTAGTTCCCACGAATCCTTCTCCCCCTTCAACGACCAACTGTACAGATCCATCAGAAGCGTTTGGACAACTAGCCGGGGTGATAATGGTATCTACAATTATGAATTTGTCATTTATACAAATTTCTCCAGCGGTGATAATCATACTCCCGTTACCATTCACCGTCGTCACTGGAGGGGGTGGATCATCTACAATACTAACCGGATAGCAATCGTTGGCATCCCCAATCAAGGCAAAACATAATTGTAACACAACTGTACTGTCGCCTAAGGTCACGCCCGCTCCGCCAGAATTCCAGTCCACATTAAGCAAACCAACATCAGAATTATCACTGATATTACCATCTGCCAAACCAGTCCAGGTACCAGGATTTACAAATTCCACAAAATCCAAAGAAGTAGGATCCCAATTAATATTGAAATTTGCCGAGGTTATATCGGTAAAAGAGACCACCTTCATATCTACACAAATAGTGTCTGTACGGTCTCCCGCTATTGTATCAAATACTACACCAAATCCTTCCGGAAATAAGGTACACACTTCTGCTCCATTGGCGGATATCCCAATATTCTCGCCATTGGAACTCAGGCTTATAGCTTCCGAAATCAGAGGTAATTCTACCATCTCTAACTGATCACAGTCCCCTGGGGCTCCAAGCATCTTGAAACAGATCTCGAACAAGGCTGTTCCATCCGGGAGTGAATAGGCTTGAGAAGGTTCCCAGTCGAAAAACAGGGTTCCTGATTCGACTCCAGCAAACCCACCAAAATCATTGGCGGTAGGTTCCGGATAAGTAATATTTCTAATCTCTCCGAACTCCATGGAATTGAAGTCCCAACTCAATGAAAACTGGTATTCCAAGATGTCATTAAAGTTGGAAACTACCACCTCAACACAAGCTTGATCATCTCCAGCTTGTTGGAACGGTGGAGCAGAAGCATCCATCAAATCCATCACAACTCCGGGAGGCTGCGCTACTTGAATTTCACAGTTGCTCGGGTTGATACCAATGGAACTGCCATTGACACGCCCTATCCATGGCTCACTAATCTTGAATGGGCTATTTCCGCCCAGACCAACGACCTCAAAGCAAACCTCAAATAGTTCGCTACCATTGGCTACGGTTTGGGGAGGCAATGGCGCCACATCCCAATCCACGCCCAGGATTCCGTTAGCAATATTCTGCTCATTAAAATCATTGGTGGTTAAACCTCCAATAGTAGTATTTACTCCCGTGTACTGAACAATACTTGGGTTCCACTCCATCAGGAATGCCATTTCTGTTACACTTGTGAAATTATCTCCAGCCGTCACTGATACACAGAATTGATCTGTAATATTCACTTCTCCACCACAATTGGCAACAATCTGCAAACCTGTCGGATCACAATCTCCGGTAGCGACTTCTCCTTCGGTAGGATTGAAGAATAAGCTAAACCCTTCTTGATCATCATTTGTAAATTCGAAAGGGGTTGGCGACTCTCCAAAAGTGATCGAGGCCGTTTCATCACATTGGGCTAACACCCTAAAACAAGCCTGAAAGAAGAGGGTTCCATCCGGTGCCGAATAGCCTGGTTCATTCGGAATCAAAAAAGACCAGGATACACTCAATGCTCCTGGATTAGTCGTTCCAAAATTACCCTGCGACAAGTTTTCAATATCATCTCCTGGAATTACATTCACCAATTCCAGCATCGTCTCATCCCAGAGTACCGAAAACTGTGCACTCCGTAGACCATCAAAGCCTTCTACCGTAAAGTCGACGCAAACTAGGTCGTCTGTATTCGCAGTTTCTTTAGACGCGCTAATCGTAAATGGCCTGACACAGGAGGAGAATAGAGCAGGGTCATGAAACAGACCGATGTTGGCACAACCAGTATTTACCCTGAGAACTTGGGGAGTAGGTGTATCTGGAATGGCGATCGTAGTTCCTTGACCGTATGCCCCGAGCACCGTAAAACATACCTGGAACAGGATTTCACCATCTGGTAAAGTAATGCCTTGCGCATTTGAAGTTCCACAATTCGCTGCCTCATCGTCCCAGGAGAAATTGATCTCACCATTGACCACTCTACTTACGTCGAAATCGGTAAGATCCAGTGTCGGAATGCTGGCATTCAGCGCTCGGATCTCTTGAAATTGCAATATTGATGAATCCCATTCAATGAGAAATTCAGTAGTCAATATATCTGTAAAATCTTGTACGGAAACATCCATACAGAAGGTTTCCCCTTCACATGGGGCATCACCAGCCGGCATTTGAAAAGTCATAGTAGGCTGTGCGATTGCACATAGGTGAAGCCCTAGACCTGCTACAACGACCATGATCGATCTTCGCAAAAAGCCCTTAATTCTTGGCTTGGAAAGCTGTGCATTCATGGGATATGATATTAATTCTTCTAATGTTAAAATACATAACATGGGGTATCCTCCTCACACGAGGATATCCATCATTTACTTGTCTAAATGAATAAAAATGTAATCGACTCCATCTCTAGTTATCAAACGAAAATGTCAAGTTGATCTCATGAGTAGAGCCAAAATATGGGCCTCCAGAAGTAAAAGAGTAGTCGAAGCCATAGCCAAAACGGATGGTGTTGTCAAAGCCGGCATTTTCTCCTAAGGTAACGCCTGTTTCCAGGTGAATAGCCTTAGCAGTAGAGCCGCCCGCACCTATCCATAAAGCACTAGGCAATTGATAACGCAGATTAAAATCTGCATTGATGGGAGCACCTGGAGTATACTTCAACCAAAGGGAAGGCTCCAAGAAGCTATCATCGTTTAAGAATTTATAGAATCCTAGTTGGCCATAAAAGTGCTGAACTCTTTGTACATCGAAGTTTCCGAGTTCATCCTGAAAGCTGAGGTTCAGGCCGAAAACTTGTGGTACAGAAAGGCCAGCATAAAAATAATCGCCATCATAGGTAGAAGAGTAGAAATAAACCCCAAGTCCAACATCCGGATAGATCTGATTTTGGTCCTGGCTGCCAATGGCATCACCTGGATCTCGCAGTTTGATTTTGTCAGCATCAATTCTATATTGGACAATACCTGCTGACAGGGCAAAAGCAAGTCCACTATATTCCGGGTCACTTCCGATCACACCTCCAATTTTTCCGTACATACCTGTAAAACCAGTAGGGCCTGTCTGGTCATTAAACAAATGCGCACCTGCTGTTAGTGTCACACCGGTCCAATCGGTATTAATGTAGTTAACGCGCACAGTCTGTGTTTTAGGTCCATTTGGTATACCCACCCATTGAGATCGGTAGGTTGCACCAAAACTTAGATTGTGTCCATATGCCAGAAAATCCGCCTCCATAGCGGCCGGATTAATGATACTAGCATTTTCTCGGTATTGCGTAAACAGGGAAAGTTGCTGTGCCTGGAGGGCAAACGGGAACAATAGTAAAATCGGTAGTAATCGAATTACAGTCATGGGATATGATTTTAAGCTGCGCAAAATTAGTAAAATTTAGCGCGGAAAATTAAAATCCTGGACAATTCATTTAGCAAGACAATTGCAAAAATTGGCCATTCAATAAATAAGATCGTCGTCGTTGAAAAACGAATTCAAGGCCTTTTTCGTGGAAATTTGAAACATTCGGGAACGTGGAAACTAACCCGGAAGAAAAGAGTAAAATCAGTTAGGTGGTCACCGGTCATTTCTCGTTTACCCAAGGTTGCTATGTATCGCCGGATGGATTATAACTAGGGATAGACTATAGTTTCGTTTTGAGGTATACAACTATAACTATTGGCGATTTTCTAAAAATTACTTATCCAGTGCACTCTCGCACACTGGATTTTTAAAACGGTTTCAAAGTTAGTGCTTTGAATTGGTTTGCCTGCTAAGATCGCTCTACATTTTTCCACACACGCCTGTTAAATTTAGCGAATGGTAGGTCTTCACGAGCGTCTGGATGGTTTCTACGGGTAAGCGAAATTCCGCAGCAATAGCGCTTATTGCTGACGCATCGCATCTACTGGGTCCATTCTGGCTGCCTGCAAGGCTGGAATAAACCCAGAGAATACCCCAATAAAGACGGATATGCCTAATCCCAGAAAAACATTACCAAAATCGATATATAAAGCAAAACCAATAGCATTGGTGAGAATCTGCATAATGGAGTAAACAAGTAACAGGCCAATCGCACCGCCTAATAGACACAATATAATGGCCTCAATCAGAAATTCCAGAAGTACCATATAACTCTTGGCCCCTAAAGCTTTCTTTACGCCAATAATGTTAGTTCGCTCCTTTACGGAAACAAACATAATGTTCGAAACACTTACAGCCCCAACAAGAATTGCAAATATTCCGATGACAATGCCCAATAGATTTAAAACAAAAAAGAAATTATCAAAGAAGCTGGCTACCATGGAGAGTTCATTCAAAGAAAAGTCATCATCCTGAAGTGGCTTTAATCGACGATGTCCTCTCAAAATCCCTGTCACCTCATCCTTCACATTTTCCAGTGGTACACCATCGGAAGCCTTAATAGTTACACTGGTATCAAAAATATAACGAGCCTTTAAGTTGGCTAGGCTACGACCATTGGTGTAAGTAACGATAATTGTATCATCAAAATCCAGTGGATTAATCAAATCATCCCCCGCCTTCTCTATCACACCTATTACCTCATATTTCTTGCCTTGTATCTTGACTGTCCGGCCAACGGGCTCCAAGCCAGCGAAAAGCTCTTCTGCTACCTTAAACCCTAATACCACTTTGTTGGAACCGTAAAAGTATTCAGCTGGAGAGAAGTATCGTCCCTGATCAAATTCTAGTCTAAACATCTCATCAAACTCCTGAGAGGCAGCAATTAAGACTGTACGCTCAACACTGCTGGAGTTGAATTTCACGGTTCGGAAACCAATAGCTGCATGATAAGAGGTAAGTTGCACCGTATTAGACCTTTCACTGATCGCCTCATAATCGGCATAGTCAGGATTAGGTCTCTTGATATAATCCCACCAAGAATCAGAAATATCTCGCCAAGGCCATTTCTTCACATATACGACATCATTCCCCAGCTTTTCCAAACTACCTCTAACATTATCTTCGAGGGAATCTACAGCCGACAATACGCCGATAATACAAAAGATCCCGATGGAGATACCCAGCAGGGATAAAAAGGTCCGCAATTTGTTTCCACTTAATTGCCCGAAGGCTTGTAGAATACTCTCTCGGATGATCTTTAAAATCGTTCTCATAAAATAAGGGTGATAATGAAAAACTTTAGGCGTATGGAATACGTTGAAAATTGTATATTCCGGCACACGCTAATGTAACAGTAGGATTTTGCAGGGCGCAATCCTTTCGATAAATATTCACATTTTATCTGCCAATGGCTTATTTCTTAAGTCGATTCAGGATAAAGCAATGCCTGCACTTCGATTTCCTACCATAATTATTATCTTTGCCGACAATTTTTTTGAAAACATTTACAATGAGGACAAAGCTGTCACACTTTGGGTTTGACTTACCCACGAATCTTATCGCGCAAGAACCTACCGAAGCTCGAGACGAATCACGCCTAATGGTGCTTCACAGAGACACCGGGAAAATTGAGCATAAAATATTTAAAGAAATCTTGCACTACTTCGACGAAGGGGATGTGATGATCTTTAATAATACTAAGGTGTTTCCGGCTCGCTTGTACGGTAGAAAAGAGAAGACTGGAGCTAAGATTGAAGTTTTCCTACTAAGGGAACTCAATAATGAAGCTCGGCTTTGGGATGTGCTAGTTGATCCTGCCAGAAAGATTCGTGTAGGTAACAAGCTTTACTTCAGTGATTCAAATGATCATGATGTATTAGTGGCTGAGGTAGTTGATAATACCACTTCTCGGGGACGGACGATCCGATTCCTTTATGATGGCACGGACGATGAATTCCAAAAGGAGCTGAATTACCTTGGAAACACCCCCCTGCCCAAATACATTGATCGGCCTGCCTCTGCACTAGATAAGGAGCGATACCAGACTGTGTATGCAAAGGAAATTGGCGCGGTAGCTGCCCCAACAGCAGGTTTGCACTATAGTCGTGAACTCTTGAAGCGGTTAGAAATCAAGGGAGTTGACTTTGCTGAATTGACTCTCCATGTTGGTTTGGGAACCTTCCGTAGTATTGATGTAGAAGATCTTTCTAAACATAAAATGGATGCGGAATACTTCCGCGTCAAGGATGATTCTGTAGAAATTGTTAATAGAGCCACCCGGAGTAAACATAAGGTTTGTGCAGTGGGTACCACCTCTATGCGAGCCATTGAATCGGCTGTTTCGGCAGAAGGGATGTTAAAACGAGCAGAAGGATGGACGAACAAATTCATCTATCCACCTTATGAATTCCACATTGCCGATGCGATGGTAACCAACTTCCATTTGCCAAAATCCAGTTTGTTGATCATGATCTGTGCATTTGGTGGGTTTGATATGGTGATGGAGGCCTACCAGCAGGCCATTAAGGAAAAATATCGATTCTTCAGTTATGGTGATGCCATGCTGATTCTGTAGGTCTTTTCCTGCAGTACATAATAAACAGAGCTTAGAAAGCGTATCTTAGAAATAAAAGATACGCTTTCTTTGTTTTAGGGCAAATTGAACGAGTTCAAAAACTAAATTTTCGCATTCTTACATGTAACCCATATTGCTACTTTGGTAGCCGGTGTTAAGTAATAGTCAAATATTTTTGATTATTACAAAAGAAAAACTTTATTAACCTCATGAAATTGCGACTCCTATTTCTTTTTCTATTGTCTAGTACATTTCTGTATAGCGGGTATGCTAGTTCTCAGCAAACCTTATCACTTACAGTTCGGTATTTTTCAGAGGAAATCGAATTGCAGTACCACAGCTCCATGTTGGTGCCTCAACAGGTTAGTGTTTCGGAAAGGAGTATGGTCAGCTTTTACAAAGCTTTAGAAAGAACCAATTATCAGGTATTCCTGGAGTCTATCCTCAGGCAAAAGGAGCAATTCCAACTGAATGATTGGCTGACCTATAGTCTACTGACGAAAGCCTTAGATGGTCTATTTGACCAGCGACAAACTGTCCGTAAGAAGTTGACTAGTTGGTTTATTCTGTCAAAGATGGGATTTGATACTCGCTTGACGTACCTCAACGAAGAAGTAAATATCTATGCTTACTCCATGGATGAGGTATTTGAGGTCCCGATGATTGAAGATAAAGGTCGCAAATTTGTCAATTTAACCGGGATTCGCCAAAAAACTAAAATGAACAAGGCACTCTATTTGTTGAACTTTAGTCCAACGCCTAAAGGAAGTTCATTTTCATTTTATTTGGATGATCTGCCTCAGTTACAAGCTGATCTTGTAGAGCAGAACTATAGATTCTCCTATAGGGATAGCGTTTATCAATTGAACATCAAGGCTGACAAAACTATCCGCGACATCATGCTTTCATATCCCATCTTCGCGGAAAACAAATACCTGGAAGTCCCTTTTTCTTCTGCTGTGAAAAGTTCGCTGCTACCACAACTGAAACAATTGTTGTTGCACAGAACGGAAAAAGAAAAACTGGAACTTTTAGCTGCCTTTACCCGTTCTTCATTTGACTACCGTGAAGACAAAAAAGTTTTTGGCAAGAGTAAACCTATGATTGCCGACGAACTGTTCCACTATCCATACTCTGATTGCGAAGATCGATCTGCCCTGTATTATAGTTTAGTAAAACAACTCATTGACCTCCCGATGGTCATTGTGGCCTTCTCTGATCATCTTACTGTGGGAGTTGCCACTAAGGAGTTGGAAGGGACCGCGATCTCCTACAGAGGCAAAAAATACTACATATGTGATCCGACTGGGCCTGCCAATTCGTCAGTGGTGGGACAATTTCCACAAGGGTACGAGCGGAAGTCATTTCATATAATTGGGAGTTATAAATAATTGTCAATCAACCTCTTATAACAAATGCCAAAATAACATTTGAATTAAAAAGAGCTTGTGGCTTGACTTTTGTGTAGCAGTTTTTAATAAAAGCGCAGAAAGAGTGTTGACTTAGTTGATGCATTTTTTTACATTTGCCCGAAATTAATCGGAACCTATTTCTGCGAAAATTATTTCTTTATATAGGTACTTTGAAGAATTTTTGAAAGTCATAAAACGGTTTTGAAAAATTTTGTAACCAAAGCGTTAAAATTTTAATTATTTAGTTTCGTATGTATTGGACACTTGAACTTGCTTACCATCTGGAGGATGCACCATGGCCAGCTACCCGAGATGAGTTAATCGATTATGCGATCAGATCGGGAGCCCCATTGGAGGTCATTGAAAACCTTCAAGCGATGGAAGACGAAGGGGAGATTTATGAGAGTATGGAAGATATCTGGCCGGATTATCCCCGGAAAGATGATTTCCTCTTTAATGAAGATGAATATTAACCGATTGGGGGATACCCCACTCTGCATATAGGATCATCCCGGATAAAGATTCACGTATACAGCCAAAAGATAGCCTCTGAGATAGCATCAAAAAATAGTCTATCTAAAAGTCATCACCTTTCTTTCTGCTGTGTCCTTTTATCCGGGATGATTTTCTTTTGTACTCTTCTACCCGCTCTGTTAGCACAGCTAACTCTTCTTCCTTCCTCAATTCAATTTATGGTCTTATCTGCGTATCAACAGGCGCAGTGCTTCCGCTTATTTGACTAGAAATAGCTAGTAAGCTCAAAGCGCTTTTTCTGTTTTTCCTCTTATTTGTGACATGATAATTTGGACAAAATTTATTTTTTATCCATATTAGATGAAACTTATGTCGTTCAATTATAGTAGTGAATGAAGAGGCTTCATTCACTGTCGTGTCCGAAATTATAGTCCATGAAAAATCTTTTAGAGATCATCAAGATCGTCACGAAGAAAAAGGTCAAGAAGATCGAAATCTTTGATGATCAGGCCTTGAAAAATAAAAGCGGGAAATTCAACGAGTTCTACGAGGCTCTGTCTGGAGGGCGACTTAGAAATGACCGAGATGCCGCGACCCTACTTTACGATTGTAGTCCACAGGATCCAAAATATAGACAGCTAAAGTCACGCTTTCGTAAGCGCCTATTGAATACAATTTTCTTCCTTGATATCAACAAACCTTCCTCCGGAAACTACAATCGTGCTTATTTCAACTGCAATAAGGAGTGGGCAATGGTTAAGATTTTACTTCACTATGGTGCTACTCAAACAGCCACTTCAATGGCAAGGCATATTTTAACTACAGCCCAAAAGTACCATTTCACTGACCTGATTATCAATTGCTGTCGTATCCTACGACAACACGCAGCAGCTACCGGACAAGACAAGGATTTCCTACACTATAATAATACCATCAAAGAATTTGAGCCCGTGCTACTTGCCGAGTTAAAATCGGAGGAATTATACCAAACCGTTATTCTTGATTATCAAAAACCCTTAACGAGCAAAAACCCGCTACCCCAAGAAATCGCAGGCATTTCTGATCGCTTGATCACCTTATCAGAAAGACATAACTCACCAATTATCTTTTATAATTTGTATCTGGTTTGGGCCATTCGCTACGAGTTGGGGAAAGAATTTGATACCATGCTGGAAGTTTGCAACCAAGCAGAACAGTACATGGATGAAAATCCTGACTTCTACCAAGAAGAGAAGCTCATCGCGATTCAAAACAAGAAGATGTCGGCCTATTTGCATAAGCAGGAGTATCGAAAAGGAAAGGTAAATGCTGAAAAATGCTTGAATCGATTCCCGGATGGCAGCCAACCATGGTTTAATTTCATGGAACTCTATCTACTTCTAGCCCTCCATACCGAAAATTACATCAATGCAATAGCGATTATCAACCAAGCCACCGCTCACCCCGGACTTAAGAAGTTAGATCAACACGTTCGAGAAAAATGGGCCATCTATGCCGGCTACGTGGGCTTCTTTGCCTCCATCCAAGGATTTGGGGCAGCTTTACAGATCAAAGCTACTAGCCGTATCTTCCGCCCATCGCGCTATTTCTCCGCTCCCGAATCTTACCCAAAGAGTCACCGCAATTATGCTATCCTTCTACTAATTCTAGAAGTATTGGAGTTGGCAAATAAGAAAACCTTCCTTGAACTTGATGATAAGCTCGAAAAACTCAAACACTTTGCCTTAAGACAACTCAATAAAGAAGAGCACAATCGACCTATACAATTTATCCGCCTCCTGCAACAGCTCAGAAAGGCCGAGTATGAAGTCGATCAGGTTAAAAATACAGAGAAATACCTTAGTGCCCTGCAAGAAGAATCCTTTTTCTACCGCGGAGCTATCTCTGAATTAGAAATCATTCCTTACGAGAAATTATGGGAAATCGTTCTAAAGCAGTTTCAGTAAAACAGTCTTGGAAAATCGTAACTCTTTTTCTCTTTTTCAGTAGGTAGAAGTATGAAGTCGTTCAAAAGTAGCGCTTCAATTTTGTTGTCAGAGCTCGGCATTCAAGTCCAAGTTCATTTCCAGAACCGTATGGGGAAAATACAATTGCTGAACATGGATGACATGTAAATAAATCAGCTATCTATTTTTAAACAACTTCTATATATTTGCCCCTCAAAATGTACAGTCTGTGAAAAAGATCATAATTGCCATTGATGGCTTCTCCTCTTGTGGAAAGAGTACACTTGCCAAAGCACTAGCAAAAGAGCTGAACTATGGTTTTGTAGATTCAGGTGCAATGTATAGAGCGGTAACTTTGTACTTAATCCAGCATAAGATAGTTTTGCAAGATCTTCCGGCAGTAGGTAAAGCGCTAGAGGCCATTCGAATTCGCTTTGTTGCAAGTTCTAGTGGTAATAGAACCTATTTAAATGGCCAAGATGTGGAGGACCAGATCCGTACCATGGAGGTCTCTGAATGGGTCAGCCCTGTGGCCGCCATTCCTATTGTGAGGAGAGCCATGGTAAAACAACAACAGGAAATGGGCAATGAAAAAGGCATTGTCATGGATGGCCGTGATATTGGCACCGTTGTTTTCCCGAAGGCCGAATTGAAACTCTTCGTTACCGCTGATCCTGAGGTAAGGGCCCAACGTCGCTTTTTGGAACTCAAAAACAAAGGGCATGAGATCGAATTGGCAGAAGTAAAAAAAAATTTACAAGAGCGTGACCATATTGATTCCACTCGAGCAGACAGTCCACTAAGACAAGCTGAAGATGCCCTTGTTCTGGATAATACCAACTTCACTCCAGCACAACAGCTTAAAGTAGCCCTAGATTTAGCTCAGGCAAAAATTCACGATCAGGTCATGTAAGCCTTCGTCCGAGATCCAAGCGGGTAGATTTGGTAAAATTAGGGCCAAATACTACCTTCACTCCCATGACCAACACAACAAACACCCCTACCCTGCTATTACTTTTGGGTCTATGCCTCTATGCTTGCCAACCCAAACCCAGTGCCTTTGATCGATGGCTTGCCAAGTATGAATTGGATGAACCACTTGCTTATTTCGAACAATCCCCTGATTCCTTTTATGTAATTGCACCAACTGAACTTTTAGAGGAGATTCGTAGAATGGATAACACCGCCAAGCAATTAGAAAATCTGGGAGATAGTATTCTACCAAGCAGCCACTGGACTAAACGTAAAATATACCAGCAAGAAATTGCGCAACTGCGAGACAAGTGGAGCAGTTGCCGGCAGGATCCTTCCCTTTATAATTTGCCAGGTTATTGTAAGAAGATATTGATAGCCGAAGGAACAAGTCTACCTGAAAGACTGGGATTCATACAAGAGTATTTGGTCAATAGTGAAGCCTATTATGAGGCCGCTAAAGAATTAGTCACAGAACCTCTACCCAACAAAACTTTGTTGGCCATCCAAAAGCACCTGCTTGGTTTGAACTTTCTAGCCCAGGAACTTCCTGATTCCCTATCGAAAGCCGGCTATGTGCCGCAGTTATCCCAGCGTTTTAAAACCGACCTCAATCGGACGCGTATAGTCGTTAAGGACTATCTAGCTTATTGCGAGAGTCTCTATTTTGAATTGAATGACGATTGGGGCAGAGAGAATTAATCCGTGAACAATAGTTTTTTATTGCTGGACAAGTAATACTGAGAGTTGTCCAAAAGAAATAAGCGTACCAAAATCAATTGCCCAAGTAATGGAAGAACCTCGCTACCCTATGCGACGCCTGTTCCGCTTTATCGACCATTATCGACGCGCTTTCTGGTTCTCCATCGGATCTAGTGTCACCAATAAGGTCTTTGATCTCATGCCGCCTTTTCTTACGGCCTGGATCATCGACTCAGTAAGTGGTCAAATTCCTGCCTGGATCCCTCAACTGACGGGTTGGGATGAGCCTTGGTCAGTTGTCATTTTTCTAGCCATACTTACCTTAGCTATTTTTGGTTTTGAAAGCTTTTTTGAATGGCTTCATAAACGAGGATTCATGCGATTGGCACAACGCATTCAGCATGATCTGCGGCTGCGAGCCTACGGAGCTTTACAGCAGCGGGAAATGGCCTACTTTGAATCGCAGCGAACGGGTAATTTAATGGCGATGCTCAACGACGATGTGAATCAGTTAGAACGCTTTTTGAATAGTAGTTTTAATAGCCTTGTGCAGTTAACTACTTTGGTCATCGTAGCTGGATGGTCCTTAATCAGTGTATCCTGGCAATTGGGACTTTTGAGTATGCTTCCCATCCCATTTATTATATGGGGGAGTATTTACTATCAAAAGAGGATTGGCCCATACTATCGGGAAGTGCGTGAAGGAGTCGGTGCACTGGGCAATCGATTGGAAAACAACATCTCCGGAATGTTGGTCATCAAAAGCTTCACCGCAGAGCAGTATGAAATGAAAAGGATTGATCAGGTATCTGCTGATTACCGAGACGCAAACTTTCGAGCCATTCGCTGGAGTGCCATCTATTTCCCATTAATCAGGATGCCGATCGCCATTGGTTTTGCAGGTGCTTTATTGTTGGGGTCTTATTGGGTCCTCTTTGAGCCTGGGCGTTTCACGCTGGGTAGTCTGGCCTTCTTTGCAATGATGATCCAGCGGCTGCTATGGCCTGTTACAATCTTGGGGACCGTATTTGATGAATACCAACGTGCTAAGGCCTCTGCGCGCCGAATTTTTGGGCTTATAGATACCCCCACGCAAATACAGGACCCTGCCGCTCCCACCGAAGTGGGACGTCTAGCGGGAAACATAAATCTGGACGAAGTTAAGTTTCACTACTTCTCGGATCAACCCATCTTAAAAGGGCTCAGCATACAGATAAAGGCTGGCCAAACGATAGGTATAGCAGGTGCCACCGGAGGAGGCAAAACGACCTTAATCAAATTACTACTTCGTTTGTACGATGTGACAGGTGGCAGTATTCGAATTGATGGAGTTGATGTAAAGGAAATGCAGCTACAAGATCTTCGCCGGAACATCGCACTAGTCAGTCAAGATGTTTACCTCTTCCATGGTACGATTCGGGAAAACATTGCCTATGGTTCTCCAGAAACTTCAATCGAACTGGTACAGCAAGTTGCCCAAAAGGCGCAATTGGCAGAATTCATCGAAGCCCTCCCCGACCAGTATGAAACCATTATTGGAGAGCGAGGCGTGAAACTCTCAGGCGGCCAACGGCAACGGCTCAGCATTGCTCGAGCTTTATTAAAGAATGCTCCTATTCTTATTCTGGACGAAGCAACTAGTGCTGTCGATACAGAAACAGAAAGAGCTATTCAAGATAGCTTGGATGAGCTCACCGCTGAAAAAACAGCTCTGATCATTGCTCACCGACTCAGTACTATTCGGAATGCCGATCAAATCATTGTACTCAAGGAAGGCCAAATTGCTGAAGCTGGCTCTCATGATGACCTGTTACAAAAGAGAGGCATCTATTCTGGACTTTGGGAAGGCCAGGTGCGGTTGAAACATGAACCATAAAGGCAACTTTAATAAAACACTGAGATAGTCTTTACATCGCTACTAAATAATTTTATAGACAGCCTATTTTTTGGTCTAATGACGTTCTCCAACAATTATTGTCGTCAGCATTTTAGCTGAAAAGGTGAATCCAAAACATAAAAATGGTTAGAGGCCCCTTCTAGGATAATGCTTCTATAGAGGTAAACTATCACCAGTCTATAATCTTACTCACTGGGCTCTATCATTTTCCGATTTTCCAACCTTAACATTTTTATAGTTTGATACTTTGAGATTTCCAAAATTATAGGTCATCGAAAATCGCACATAATTGGTGTTAAACCTATTGTTATAAATTATATTGGTAGTTCCTGAACGATAATTACCATCCGCACGGATGGTGTGAAAAATATCGTTGAAATCGAGCTTGCATTTTAAGCTATCTCCAAAAAACTTTTTTTCAATTCCTATATTAAGAGTAGACTGATTTTCCCGTAAATAAACCCCATCTTGCAAGTCACTTAAATACCAAGCCGTAAGATAAAGGGCAATCCCCTCACCTATATTGAAACTATTCTGAGAGTATAAATAAAAGCTTGGTTTGTTCTGTCTGATTTCAAAAATACCCGAGCCATCGATTAAATCATTGAAACCTACGATAATGCTATTGGTAGACTGGTACCATTTCAAATTAATACTTCTGGCTATTGACGTATAAAAAGCATGTTCTTTATCAAAATTGATGCTTTGTAGAACATATTCTCTTGATGTGTTTTCGAGTTGAAAGGCTGCTCTTGTAATTCTATCGATGCTATAGTTATACCCCATTTTTAAATTCCATCCCTTATGGCTTCCGCCTAATTCAAAACTATGTATTCTGGAGGGACGCAAATCGGGATTGCCTCTAATTGAGGTAAACTCATCCTGATAAATCACAAAAGGATTTAAGGATTCATATGAAGGCCTTCGTATCCGAGAAGAATAGGTAAAGAAAATATTGGTCCTGTCCGCTAACCTGGCCTCAAGAGAAGCATTAGGGAAGAAATTGAGGTAACGATCTTCAATAACTGCGCCTCTGCCAACACTGGTGAACAAAGCATAATCAGTCAATTCAGCTCTAAAGCCAAAGCTGTAATTTGTATTCTTATTCAAACGTCTTCTAAAATTAGCATAAAGCGCTGAAGCCTTTTCGTCGTAGTCAAAATTATTCGATAGATTATCGTCCCTTTCAGGTATTCCAGGGTCCTCCAAATAGAAAAAATCAGTAAATGATTTGTTGCTTACATAAGAGAATTTCCCTCCTACTTCCAAACTACTGTTTTCGTAGAATTTTGTGTAATCCACTTGAACACTAGCAATTTGGATATCTCCCTCTCCATTGTTATTGATCTTTGAAATAGTTTCAATACCACCAATTGTACTTGATTCGTTGATACTGTTATCAAAGTCATTCTTATATGAGGAATACTGACCTCCAATAACATGAGTCATCCCGAATTTTGGAGTTATCCAAGGTTCGGGATGATCATTTGATGAGGAAACGTAAAAAACCCCTTGTAAATTTGAGTATCTGACCACACCAAATCACAAA
>Ga0213839_1001394_pt1 | contig 15787 bp, 13 predicted proteins | sample SWPATP21_FD_160075 | JGI IMG/M metagenome (GOLD analysis project Ga0213839, IMG submission 160075) | Coastal seawater microbial communities from Marineland, Florida, United States - SWPA TP2 #1 | ecosystem: Environmental > Aquatic > Marine > Coastal | place: USA: Florida | collected 2016-08-14 | reverse complement strand
CGGACTTGGGTTGCTCCGGGTTCCATGAAGGAGGCCAGTGACCCCGTATGCAGCACCTTCGGGAGGAACGTGGGGCTGATTTGGGGGAGGTTCCATTCGAAGTCGAATTCGTACTCTGCAGAACCGCTGCTGTCGAGAAGCGCCCTGGCAGTGGACGTGCGGTTGAGGTGTTCGGCTCCCGGAAGGAGGCGTACCCCCGCGGTGCCCAGGTGCCGTTGTATGCTCCTGCTGCGTTCATCCCTGCCCAAGGCGGTGAGAAATGCGGTGCTGAGACCTAGCCGACCGAGTCCGAACGCGACGTTCATACCCGATCCGCCTGGGAACTCGACGGGTCCTGCGGCGGTATCAATGATGTCGATTATGGCCTCGCCGACGACGACGACGTCCGTTTCAGGGCATGGGGGAACTGGGGTGATGTGCATTTGAGGTCCTTGGAGGGGTGGGCGCGTCTCATACTGGACGCGCTCGAGGTCAGGTGTTGGCGTGTGTAGGAGAGTCCGGTGCCGCTCTCCTGGAAGCGTCCTTGTGTATTGGGGAGGCGACGGAATCGCGAAGGACCATGGGACAGGGAAGAAGGGTCGGGTGAGCGGCGAACAGCTGCAGGTCGGTTTTTCCCTCGATGGCGTCGATCAGGTTCTCGGTTGCCCATGCGCCCATTTCGTAGTGGGGCAGGGCGACGGTTGTCAGTGCGGGGTAGAGGTTTTCGGCGATGAGTTGTTGGTTGTCGAAACCGACAAAGGAGATGTCATCCGGAATCCTAAGACCAAGTTCCCCGGCGGCCCGGTACGCGCCCATGGCCATGCGGTCGTTGTAGCAGAAGACCGCCGTGGGCCGGCTTGGGGGTTTCAGGAGACGTAGGGCCGCCTGGTAGCCGCCGGGCACCTCCGAATGCTCGGACTGGACCAGTTCTTCGTGGAACGGCAGCCCGGCGTCCGCGAGTGTTTCTTTGAAGGCCCTGAGCCGGGAGTGGGTTGCCGGCACGTCGTCGGTGTTGTTTAGCATGCCGATGCGGGTGTGTCCGGCGTCGATCAGGGTTTGCACGGCCGACCTCGCACCGGCGATTTCGTCGGGGATTACGGAGGAAACAGTGTGGCTGATGTCTTCGGAGTCCACCAGGACAGCGGGGAGTCCGACAAGGTTCTTGGGGACGGCCAGTTTGCGGTGATACATCGTGGCGTACAGGATGCCGTCTACCTGCCGGTCCAGCAGATCCGCCACATCACTTTCCCTGGAATCCTGGGAGCTGGTGCTGGTGGAGTTGATGATCATGAGGTTGTACCCGCGGGCACGTGCCGTCTCCTCGGCCCCCAAAATGATCCGGCCAGCGTGCGGGGTGGTGGCGATTTCCTCGCTGATGAACCCGATCATGCCCGAACGTTGGGTGCGCAGGGCCTGCGCCAGCCGGTTCGGGCCGTATCCGAGACGCTGCGCCGCTTCGTGGACCCGTTCCCTCGTCTCCACCCCCACGCGGGCGTAGGCAACGTCATTGAGGACGTGGGACACCGTCGTGACAGAGACGCCGGCTGCGGCTGCTACGTCCTTGATGCCAATCGACTTGTTCATTGGTTTCCCACGTCCTTATGTTGATGCTGATTCTACGTCCGGGCAATTGCTGCGTGCGTGTTATTCGTCCCAGAGGCCGGATGGCGATCCCCGGGGGTCTCGCCGGGCCTGAGCGGGTTACTGGGCCACAAGTGCATGTGCCGCCTCGAAACCGACCGTGGGTGTTGCCCTAAAGGCGTTAACAGCCCTGTCTGCGATAACTTGGGCGTCACTTCCGGAATCAAGGATCGTATTCCGGGCTGATTCGGAATCGACCATGACGGCCGTAACGGCGAGGCGGTCCGAAGCCTCGGTCGTCAACAGGGCGTCCACCTGAGCCGAGAAGCAGGAGTCACTTGACTTGGAGTGAACGTCCATCGCCACCACGTGGTTGTTGGAGACGAAATTGCCGCCCCCCGCCATCAGCCGGATGATGACAGGCGTCGCACCTGTCGGCCGGATGCTCTGTGCGTCGATGACCTCCGAGAAGTGGTTGCCGATGACAGAGTTGTTGCTGCCGCTGATACAGAGAAGTCCGTAGAGGTCGTCCAGTCCGTTGTCGACTCCCAGGAAGGGTGTCCAGGGCTCGTGGTCTCGCAGGAAATGATTGGTGGCCACGAGGTTTTCCGAACTATTCGCTGCGAGAACCACCATCCCAGGGTAGAACGAATGCAGACGGTTGTTGGTGACGCTTGACCGCGTGACGCCGTCGAGATGGATGCTGCTCGCACCACGGGGGAAGACGTTGTTCGCGGTGATCAGGAGCCCGCCATGGTTCTGAGCGTAGATCGATTGACCCTTGAAGCCTGCTCCGACCAGGTTGTCTGTGATCTTTGATGCCTGGCCCCACCCGCGCAGTTCGATGCAGCTTCCGCATTCAGCGATGAAGTTGTCGTGAACGGAAAGCGCGTCCGCGTTGTAGACAGTGAGAGCGTTTTCAAGGTAGACGAACCCCATGCCGGTTACGCGGAATGAGTCATTGGCGTTCGCGACGTAGATCCCGGTCTTGCCGTTGACGTAGGTGTTCTCCGGATGCATCCCCGAGCCATCCGAGTTGAAGTGCAGCCCGTCGATACAGAAGTTAGAGAACTCGACCGAGCTGATCCGCGGGCTCCCGCTGCGCTCAACGTAGAAGGCGGCTCCCTTGGACTCCTCCCCGTCTCCGCCGAGGGGAATGTCGACGATAATGCGACTTCCTCCGGGCCACAGCTCATGCAAGTCGGGCCATTCGTCTTCGGGAACGTTGAACCGGATGCTCGAGGACGTAAAGCCGTGTCCCGAGCCATGGATCCTGAGGAAGCTGACGTCGATCACCACCTGCGTACGAAGGTGGTAGTCCCCGGGCGGAATGTAGATCACCGCGCCTGGCTTTCCGCCATTGTTCGTATCGGTGACCGTCTGCCGGTCCTTGATGTCAGCGATGATGCTGTTGATTACTTCACCGACGTCCTCGGACGGATTGCCGACGGGCCACGTAGTCACGTCGTAGTAGTTGTTGCTTGACATAGGTTCTTCCCCTTGTGTTGTGGCTTCTCAGCCCTTGACGGCGCCGAGCGTCATGCCTGCGACGATCTTGCGCTGCAAGAGAAGCGTGAGGAGGATGACCGGGATCGAGAACACGGCCGCCAGCGCAGTCATGGATCCCCAGTCCAGTCCGAACTGGGTCTGGAAGTTGGCGATCACCACCGGGGTGGTCTGGGACCGGATGGCGGTCATCAGCAGGGCGAACAGGAACTCATTCCAGGACGCGAGGAAGGCGAAGATGGCCGTGACGGCAATGCCCCCGGACACCACCGGAATGACCACCCGCCACAAGGCGCCCAGCCGGCTGCAGCCGTCCACCGTAGCCGCTTCCTCCAGGTCCTGCGGAACGGCCTCGAAGAAGCTGGACATCAGCCAGATGGAAAGCGGCAGGGAGATAGTGGTGTGTGCGATCGACAGCGCGATGGGCGTGTCGGCCAAACCAACACCGGCCATCATGGACGCGAGCGGGATGCCGATGGCGACGGGCGGTACCATCCTGGTGACCAGGGCAGCCATGATGAATACCCTGCCGCTGGGGGTCTTGTAGCGGGTGATGCCGTAGGCGGCGGGGATGGCGAGCACCAGGGACAGCAGGGTGCTGATGATGGCCGTCTGGACGCTGTTGATGAACGACGGGAGGACCCCGCTGCGGCCCAGGGCGTTGATGTAGTTCTCCAGCGTCCATTCCCGGGGCAAGATGGTCGGCGGTACCGCGATGGTGTCGATCGGAGTCTTGAAGGACGTGAACAGCAGGTACAGGAACGGAAAACCGTACAGCACCATGGCCGCGGCCAGCAGGATCCAGAGCAGGGTCCGCGTGCTGCGCTTCCCGGCCTCGAGGCCTTCCGCGTTGTAGCGGCGGCGGCGCCTGGGGGTACTTGCCGGGGCCTCGGTGGTAGGCAATGGTGGGGCTGTTGCGGTAGCCAAAGGGATCTCGCTCCTGTCATACGCTGCGGAGACGCGTGCTGCAAAGCCTGCGCGGCGTGGCCGGTTGGCGACGTCGGGAGTCGGCAAGGCGCCGTTGTCTGGGGTCTGGGCGATGCTCATCAGGTGTCCGTTCCGGGCCGCCAGATGGTTGCCACGGCGAAGAATGCGATCCCGAGCATCGCCAGCAGGTAGATGGTGCCCATGGCGCTGGCCAGACCTGGATCGCCGAATCGGATCATGGTCCGGTAGATCAGCAGGCTCATGGTCTCCGAGGCGGAGTCGGGTCCGCCGTTGGTTTGGATGAGGATCGTGTCGAAGGCCCGGGCGGCATCGATGCCGCGGACCACGAGGGCGACGGCGATCACTGGCCGCAACAGGGGAAGGATGATGCGGAACAGCAGCGCCGGAGCCTTGGCGCCGTCGAGCCGGGCAGCTTCAATGAGGTCTCCGGGGATGTTCTGGAGCCCGGCGAAGAGCACCAGGCACATGAAGGAGGTTGTGAGCCAGATGTCCGGAATAGCTACCGAGAAGAGCACGATGTCCGGGTTGGAGAGCCAGCCGATCTGGTTCGGGTTCTGCAGAATGCCCGCCTGGTACAGCAGTGTTCCGATGAGCCCGAAGTTGTCGATCATGAGGAACTTCCAGAGCAGGCCGGCAACGATCGGGGCGATCATCAGGGGATAGAGGAAAGCAGTCCGCCAGATCTGTGACCGTTTGCCCAGCATGGTGAACAGCAGGGCCATGCCGAGCCCCAGGGTGAACTCGAGGGTGACGACAATGGTGGTGTAGGCGAGGGTCCGCCATCCGGCGTTGGTGAAGGCTTCGGAGCCGAAGGCTTCAACGTAGTTGGCCACGCCGATGAATTCACGGGTGCCACCGACATTGGGGGAGATTTTGTAGAAGCTGTCGGTGATGAGCCGGATGAGCGGGTAGGCCACAAACACCGCGAGGAAAACGGCGGCAGGGGTCATCAGGAACAGCGCGAAACGGCGATCAGGGATACGCACAGGATTCTCTTCTGTTTGGTGGATCTTCGCAGCCGGCACCGCTTGTTGCAGGTGCCGGCCGCGAAGGGCTTACTTGATCAGGTCCTGGACCTTTTTCTTGGCTTCGGACAGCAGCGCTGTGGTGTCGCCGCCGGCCACGGCCTTCTGCAGGGTCGGCACGAGGACGGTGTCGACGATCTGCTGCCACTTGGTGGTCGCGGGGCGGGTGGCCGTGGCCGGTGCGTTGAGGGTGGCGATCAGCGGCTTGAAACTCTCGTAGCCGGGCTGGTCCTGGTACTTTTCGAAAGCGGAAATCCTTGAGGCCAGACCGAGCGACGACTGGATGCCGAGGTCGTTGTGGTCATACGCGCATTTGATGAATTTCTTGGCGTTCTCGGCGTTCTTGCTTGCCTTCGGAACGGACAGGTACCAGGGGCCCGGGACACCGGCCACGCCGGCGGAGCCGCCGATCATGGCCGCGGTTCCGACCTTGCCGTAGACGGGGGAGTCCTTGGGGATCTGCCGGTAGGCGTGGGCCCAGAAACGGGTCATGGCGGTCTTGCCCTGGTTGAAGAGGTTCTGGGCGGCGGCCCAGTCCACCTGCGCGGCACCCGGAGGAGCTGACTTCGTCATGCTGACGTAGAAGTCGAGTGCTTCCTTGTGGGCCGCGTTGTCGATCACGACGTTGTTGTTCGCATCAAGGACCATGGGCGAGCCTGCCTGCAGCACATGGGCCAGCCATTCTGTTTCCACAGCGCCCTTGACATCGGTGCCGTACATCCCGTCCTTGGTGAAGAACTCCGAAATGTCCTGGTACTGCTTCCAGGTCGTGGGGGCAGCGAGGTCATAACCGTACTTGGTCTTGAAATCGGCCTTGTTCTGGGCGTTCTCGAAGAGGTCCTTGCGGTAGAGGATGATCTCGGCGTTCGTCCATGCCGGCATGCCAATGAAATGTCCGTCCACGTTGGCTTCCTTCACCAGCGAGGGAAAGATGTCCTTCTTGACGTCGTCAGTGAAGAGCTCGTCGAGCGGCTGGACGGCGTCCTTGAAGTTGGGCAGCCACACCGAATCAAGGGCAGCGACATCAAAGGAGACGCTGCCGGAGGAAAACTCACTGGAAAGCCGGTTAAAGAGACCGTCGTAGGGGAGCTCGACAAAGTTGGCGCTGACCCCGGTTTCCTGCTTGCACTTTTCGGCCACCGCGGTCAGTTCGGCGTGACCGCCGGCCTCCACGAGGACGTTGATGGAGTCGGAGGACCCGCCGGACGCGGCCGGGCCGCCGGCACCGCATGCGGTCGCGGCGAGGATCACAGCAGTTGAAAGGCCGCCGACAGCGGCAAGCCTGGAGATTGTTTTTCGAGAGGACATCGCTGTCGACTCCCTTTCTCGGGATGGAATACGAAGACTGGATGATGATTGACAAACCGTTTTGCCAAAACGACTTGGCATAAGATTATGCAAAGAGCGTGGAGGGTGTCAAGGGTCACAAGCGCGGAGCATCATGCCAGCGCCCAGTCTCCAGCCAGGGGCTTTGCGGCCCGGCGTCGGGACCGCTCGGGGGCGGAAGCCCGGTGATCCGGGCAGGGTGAGGCGCGCGTCGGCACTGCCAAACTTCAGTTCCGAGTTTTGGCGTTGACAGCCACTACGCCGTGCTCCTAGTGTCCTCTCTCGTTAGCCAAACGGTTTGGCACGTCAGTAGTGAGAAGCATGACCACTGTCGTGAAGCCCGAAACAGCAGCATCACCGGCAAACAACAGGGGCAGCAGGGACGTGGGGACTGTCCGCTAAACGGTGTGGGGGTCCGGCCTCTGCCGGGCGAGTGTGTGCGTTGATACGCTGGGTGTGTCACGGGTTCTCAGTAGCTGAGCATGCGGGAGCAGCAGGCCATTGTTGTTAGCGGGGGCGGTCAGGCCGGGCCCGAGATGAGTCGGTTGCTGCAGCAACAGGGTCCCACACAACTGACGCCATCCCGCCCGACGCAGACAAGGCAGTCCTCGACTGTGCAACCGTTCTGTCCCTGGCCGTTCTCGACGCTGTCATGGACACTGCACTGCTCACCGAGTTGCCCTGGACCGAGTTGCCCTGGACCTTCAGGACGACCGGTATTACTCCCTGAACCTGAAGTTCGTTCGGTGCCCCGATGCCGGATGGGGCCCCGCCGTGCCAGTGGCCAGTTGGTGCGCATGGTCTGATCGATGTGTGCTCAGCCAAGGTGGACCTGTCGTTTCGCAACAGGTCCGCTGAACACAGCGCATGCGGAGTCCGGGCAACCACGCGACCGTGAAATGCTGCGCCTGGACGTACAGCTTGCCCGGGGCCGTCTGGGACTTTACAGGCTCATACGGAGGGCCGAACGGCCTCAGCCGTTTGACCCGGCTTGCCGAGGACCCCGGTGCGACGTGGAAAGCAGGACTACCCTTCGCCCGTTCGTTCTCCACGGCCGGCTGCGCGCCTCGCATCGGTGTAAACGTCTGCAGGACCCGTATCAGTCAATCCGTCACGACAGGGCCTCAGGGCGCGCGAAAACTGTGCGACGACTTGATGGATGCCGCGAGGTCGGAGCGGAAGAAGGCCAACACCTCCGCAGCACGAGCCGCGTTGTTGGAGGATGTCGCGACAGCACCCGCGAAGACCGTGATAATCGCGCAGTCGGCCGGGAGAACGCCGAGGATGCACACGCCGGGTTGCCCGACCAGTTCGCTGAGCTGCTGCAGGCCGAGATCGACCTCTCCCTCGGCGAGCAGGCGCGCCACGGGTACGCCTGGACGGGCCTGCACAAGCCGGTCGCTGACCTCATCGGTCATGCCCCAGTGGTCGATCATTCGCAATAGCTTGGTGCCGCTCGGTCCGGTGGAATATCCGATGCGGAATGCCGCGCGCAGGGCGCCGCGAAGCTCGTCGGCATTCGCAAAGGCCGTGCCTTCGGAACATGTGGCTGCATCGGCGCTGCGTGCGGCCACGCCTACGGCGACCTCCGACAGTACGATCGGGGCGATGGATGCCGGATCGACGTGCCCCTCGGCAGCGAGGCGTTGGAGAGCGTCCTCGGCGAGGAATACAAGGTCGAACGGCTCGCCGGCGGCTACCCGCTGGGCGGCGTCCACTCCGCCTACGGATTCGAGCTGCAGAAGCGGTAGCCCGGCCCCGGCGGCAGCTTCAGCAAGGTCGGCGAGAACGTGGCGGGTGGCCATCGACGAGATCGCCCTCATGCGGCATCCTCGAAAGTCTCGGCGTCTACTTCGGCAGCAGATGCTGGCGCATATCGCGCGCCAGAGATGGTGGCCGTGCCAATCAGCTCGCCGGCCCGCGTCAGCAGCGCGCCGTCGACAGAGATGTCGGCCGCTGCCATGTTCTCACGCAGGTGAGCGACGCTCGTTGTTCCCGGGATCGGCAGAACGTGATCGCCGCGGGAGAGCAGCCAGACCAGCGCGAGCTGTGCTGGGGTGCAACCGGCCTCCGCAGCCAGCTCACGCCAGGAGGCCAGCAGCGTCGCATTCGCACCCCAGTGCTCGGGCTGGAAGCGCGGCATGCTGCGGCGGATGTCGTTGGGGGCCAGCTCACCTGGGTCCGTGATCGCATCGGCGAGGAAACCCCTTGCGACCGGCGAAAACGCAACCAGGGTCACGCCGTCCTCGCGAGTGGCGTCGAGCATGCCAAGCTCGGCATTGCGACTCCACAGCGAGTACTCGTTCTGCACGGCCGCAATAGGGGTGATTGACTGCGCCTCGCGCAGTCGCGCGACCGACACCTCGGACAGGCCGATTGCGCCGATCTTGCCCGCGGCGACCATCTCGGCCAGCGCGCCCACGCTATCGCCGATCGGCACCTTCTTGTCCCACCGGTGCAGGTAGTACAGGTCGATGTAATCGACGCCAAGGCGGCTCAGCGAAGCATCGACCTGTGCGCGCAGAGTATCGGGGCGTCCATCGATGACTTTCACGCCGTCGACGGACGCCATCCCGCACTTACTCGCCAGGAAGACCTCGTCGCGGCGCCCCGCGATCGCAGCACCTACAAGCTCTTCGTTGCGGCCGCCGCCGTACAGTGTTGCCGTGTCGAGCATCCCGATGCCTTCATCGAGAGCTGCGCGCAGCATCGCCAGCCCCTCGTCACGCGACGGGGGGACGCCGTACGCGTGACTCAGCGACATACAGCCCAGACCGGTGCGGGGTAGCCTCACGCCAGCTGCTTCTCAAGCGCGCCGAGGACGCGGTAGCAGTCGATGACCTGGCGGATCGACGAGTTCGGCTCGCGCCCCTCGCGGATCGCGCTGACGAGCTCGCGGTCCTGCAGCTCGATGCCGTTCATGCTCACCGCCACCTTCGAGACGTCGATCTGCTCGTCGCGGCCGTTGAAGAGGTCGTCGTAGCGTGCGATGTACGTCTCGGTGTCGCCGATGTAGCGGAAGAACGTGCCGAACGGGCCGTTGTTGTTGAACGAGAGGGACAGGGTGCAGATCGCCCCGGTCTCGCTCTTGAGCTGGATCGACATGTCCATCGCGATGCCCAGATCCGGGTTGATGGGGCCCTGGATCGCGTTCGCCTGCACGATCTTGCCCGCCTGGTAGGCGAACAGGTCGACAGTGTGCGCGGCGTGGTGCCACAGTAGGTGGTCGGTCCAGGAGCGCGGCTCGCCCTTGGCATTCGTGTTCGTGCGGCGGAAGAAGTACGTCTGCACGTCCATCTGCTGCACGTTGAACGAGCCCTCGGCGATCCGGTTGTGCACGAGCTGGTGCGAGGGGTTGAACCGCCGCGTGTGGCCCACCATGGCGATGCGGTCGGACGCCTCGGCCGCGGCGAGCGTCGCCTCCGCGTCGGCGAGCGAGTCGGCGAGCGGGATCTCGACCTGCACGTGCTTGCCGGCCTTGAGGACCTCCTGCGTCTGCGAGGCGTGCAGACCCGTGGGCGTGGCGAGGATGACGGCATCGACGTCGTCGCGCTCGAGCACGGCGTCGAGCCCGACGACGGCGTTGGCGACGCCGTACTTCGCGGCGACTGCCTGGGTCGGTTCGAGCCGCGTGCCGCTGACGACGGTCACCTCGGCATCGGGGATGTTCATCAGACCGTCGAGATGTTTCATGCCGAAGGCGCCTGCGGCGCCGACGACGGCCACACGGATCTTGTCAGTCATGGGGGCTCCTTTGTTGCGGATGCGGTCAGTCGGTCGGGTTCGTGAGAACAAGGTGGCCGACGGCGGTGTTCGACGCCGGCACGTGGTAGAACCGGTGGTCAACAGAAGGCGCCTCGCCGCCGAACTGGTCGTCCATCGCGCCGCGCGCGATCAGCCAGTCGACGAGCTCGATGCCCTCGGAGCCCGCCTCATCGACGTACTCCATGTGATCCCACTCGGTCAGGCCCAGCGGGTCGGCGATGAGGTGATCGAGGAACGCGTTGTCCCACTCCTCGTTGATGAGGCCGGCGCGCGGACCCTGGAGCTGGTGGCTCATGCCGCCGGTGCCCCAGATCTGCACGTTGAGCTCCGGGCCGTCCCACTTGTCGAGGGCGCGGCGAAGGGCCTTGCCGAGCTCGTAGCAGCGGCGGCCGGAAGGCACCGGATACTGCACCACGTTGACGGCCAGCGGGATGACCTTGCATGGCCACTCCTCGACGTCGCCGAAGACGAGCGAGAGCGGCACGGTGAGCCCGTGGTCCACGACCATCTCGTTGACGAGGGTGAGGTCGAAGTCGTCCTGGATGACCGACTGCGCGATGTGCGCGGCGAACTCCGGGTAGCCCTTCACGTCGGGCACAGGGCGGGGGCCGTAGCCCTCGTCCGCGACCGGGTACTCTGCCCCGGTGCCGAGCACGAAGGTGGGGATGATCGACGAGTCGAAGGCCGTGGCGTGGTCGTTGTAGACGAGGATGACGACGTCGGGCGTATTCTCCTTGGCCCACCTGCGGGTCCACTCGTACCCGGAGAACACCTTCTTCCAGTACGGCTCCTCGGTTTTGCCGAGGTCCATCGCGGCACCGATCGCCGGGACATGCGAGGTGAACAGCGCCGACGTGTACTTCGCCGGGGCGTTCTGGCGCATGGTCTCGGACTTCTCGCGCGGCGCCGGCGGGACCCAGCCGTCGAGGTCCTTGAGGCGGTTGCCCTCGGGGCGGCGTCCGCCGCCGATCATCATGTCGCGGTAGGCGGCCTCGGACATGCCAGTCATGGAGCCGGCCATCTGCTGGAAGCTCAGGCCGTGTGTGGCGCCGATCTTGCTCAGGAAGTAGATGTTGCCGCCCTCGGCCATCATGGCGTTGAGGTCCATGTCCAGCACAGCCTGGCGCTGCTTGGGCGAAAGGGGCCACTCATCGAGGTACGCCTCGCGGTCGGCCAGGTAGCGCTTGCGGTTCTCGGGCTTCATCAGCGACATCGAGAACTGGTTGAGGTGGTATCCCTTGCGGGCCATCTCCGCGTCGAAGATGATCGTGCCGGGAACGTCCTTGTACGGCTTGTCGAGTGCCATGTCATGCTCCTTCGGGCCAGTAGAGGCGGCGCGGGTTGTCCACGAGCAGCTTCTGCTGGAGCTCGGGCGTCGTCGCGATCTGTGGGATGTAGTCGACCAACAGCCCGTCATCGGGCATGTGGTCCTTGAGGTTGGGGTGGGGCCAATCGGTTCCCCACAGCACGCGGTCGGGGAACTCCTCGACCACGCGTCGGGCGAACGGCACCACGTCGGTGTAGGCGTGCTGTTCGCCGTCGAGAGCGCGCGGGCCGGTGACGGACAGGCGCTCTGGGCAGGAGACCTTGGTCCACACATTGGTGTTCTCGCGCATGAAGCGCAGGAACAGTGCGAACTCAGGGCCGTCCGGGTCCTTGGACACGTCGGGTCGGCCCATATGGTCGACGACGACGTCGGTCGGGATCGCGGAGAAGAAGTCGTAGAGCTCCGGCAGGTCCTCGGCCTCGAAGTAGATGACCACGTGCCAGCCGAGCGGCGCGATCTTCGCGACGATCTCCTCGAGCGAGTCGGTGGGCACCCGGTCGACGAGGCGCTTGACGAAGTTGAACCGGACCCCGCGGACGCCGGCCGCGTGCAGCTCGGCCAGCTGCTCCTCGGTCACGTCGCGGCGGACCGTGGCGACGCCGCGGGCGCGGCCGCCGCTGCGCTGCAGCGCATCGACCAGTGCCCGGTTGTCGGCGCCGTGGCAGGTCGCCTGGACGATCACGTTGCGGTCGAAGCCGAGGTGGTCGCGCAGCGCGAAGAGCTGCTCCGCCGAGGCATCGCACGGGGTGTACTTCCGCTCGGGGGCGTAAGGGAACTGCTCCCCGGGCCCGAACACGTGGCAGTGCGCGTCGACGGCGCCGGCCGGCAGGCGGAACGTGGGCTTGGTGGGGCCGTCGTACCAGTCGAGCCAGCCTGCGGACTTCTCGAAGCCTCCCGTGGTGTCTCCGTGCGCCATGGTCACTGCTCCACGTACTCGAGGCCGGCGGCGGCGAGCGGCTCTCGCATGCCGTAGATATCCAGGCCCAAGACGCCCTCACGGAACTTCACGCGTTTGGCTTCCTCGTTGTCCTCGCGCTTCTGGCTGGCGTCTGCCACCGCTCCGACAAGCTCGCGCGGGACAACCACGACGCCGTCGACGTCGGCCACGACCACGTCGCCAGGGTTCACCACGGCGTTCGCGACCACTACGGGGATGTTCACCGATCCGAGGGTGGCCTTGACCGTGCCTTTGGCGTTGACAGCGCGGGAGAACACCGGGAAATCCATCTTCTCCAGATCGGCGACGTCGCGGACGCCACCGTCGATCACCAAGCCCTTGCAGCCGCGGGCGGTCAGCGAGGTGGCGAGCAGCTCACCGAAGAAGCCGTCCTCGCTTTCGGTGGTGCAGCCGGCGACGATCACATCGCCTTCCTGCACCTGCTCGGCGGCGACGTGGAACATCCAGTTGTCACCAGGCTGTAGCAGCACGGTCACTGCCGGACCACAGAGCTTAGCGCCGGTGTAGGCCGGCCTGATGTAGGGGCGCAGGAGCCCGACTCGCCCCATCGCCTCGTGGATAGTGGCGACGCCGAACTGCGAAAGCCGTTTGACGTCCGTGGGATCCGGACGTTCGATGTTGGTGCGGACGATGCCGAGGTTGTTCAGTCGCATTTGATGGTCCTCTCAGAGTCCGCGAGCAGTAAGGGCGCGGTCAAGCCTTGGGTAGACACGGCGGGCGTTGGCTTCGAACACCTGCGCGCGCTGCGCGTCGTTCAGGTTCGTGGTGGCGTCGACGTACCGCTTGGTGTCGTCGAAGTAGTGTCCGCTGCGCGGGTCGACGTCGCGCACGGCGCCGATCATCTCGCTCGCGAAGAGGATGTTCTCGGTCGGGACGACCTTGGTGAGGAGGTCGATGCCCGGCTGGTGGTACACGCAGGTGTCGAAGAACACGTTGTTCAGCAGGTGCTCCTCGATTACGGGCTTGCCCAGCGCCATTGCGAGCCCACGGAAGCGCCCCCAGTGGTAGGGAACGGCGCCGCCGCCGTGAGGGATGACGAGCTTCAACTCGGGGAAGTCGCGGAACAGATCGCCCTGGAGTAATTGCATGAACGCGGTGGTGTCGGCGTTGAGGTAGTGCGCTCCGGTCGTGTGGAAGGCCGGGTTGCACGACGTGCTGACGTGCACCATCGCCGGGATCTCGTATTCGACGAGTTTCTCGTATATCGGGTACCACGAGCGATCGGTCAGCGGCGGGGACGTCCAGTTGCCGCCGGACGGGTCGGGGTTGAGGTTCACGGTGACGGCGCCGAGTTCCTCGACGGCACGAGTAAGCTCGGCAACGCTCGTCGCGGGATCCGTGCCGGGGGACTGGGGGAGCATCGCCCCCATGAGGAAGCGTTCGGGGTAGAGCTCGTTGACGCGGGCGCACAGGTCGTTGCAGATCCGGGCCCAGGTCTCGCTCACAGCGAGATCTCCGATGTGGTGCGCCATGAACGAGGCACGAGGGCTGAATACGGTGACGTCGCTGCCGCGCTCGTTCATGAGCTTGAGCTGGTTGGCCTCGATGGTCTCACGGATGTCGTCATCGCTGATGCGCAGGGTCGCAGGATCAGGAGCGTCCGCGCGTCCTTCAGTGAATGCGATCTGCAGATCACGCCAGGCTCCGAGCTGTGTTGGAGCTGTGGTGTAGTGGCCGTGGATGTCGATAATCACGCGTGTCGTCCTTGTCACTGAGTGTATGCGGTGCGAGAGCGGCTGCACTTCGTTGGATCAGTGCTGCCCCAAATTGACTTTAGGGGTGTTTGCCACTGTGGTCCAATAGATATGCAAAGACAGAGCCATAGATAGGATCTATGGCATGACGTTCACCGACCTCAACCAGATCCGGACATTCGTCACGCTCTACGAGCTGCGCAGCGTCACGGGCGCCGCCAGGCGACTGCACGTGACACAGCCCACGGTCAGCTATTCCCTGAAGCGGCTCAGGGAGCGGTTCGGCGACGAGCTGTTCCGTCGCGAGGGGAACGACATGGTGCCGACCGCGAAGGCGACACAACTGTTTGGGCCCCTACACAACGCCTTGGCACAAATAGACGCGACCGTCATGGGATCGGACGTGTTCGAACCGACCGGATTCAGCGGCGAACTCGTCCTCGGACTCACCTCGATCGGCGAGCAGACGTTCCTCCCACCGATCATGACCGCCCTCGGTCGGGTCGGCGCCGATCCGCGAATACAGGTAGAACGGCTCGATTCGGACGAGGTCGAGAGCGGGCTAATCCGCGGCACCATCGATCTGGCATTGACCGTGTCGCGGATCGCCACACCGCGGCTGTGGAGGACGCACGTGCGTTCGGTCGAATACGTGGCTCTGTCGTCCGGGTCGCATCCACTGCCCGCGACCGGGCCTGACATGTTCGAGGGGAGGCGCTTTGTGCGGGTCTCCGCCCGTGGCGGGCACGTCTATCCTTTGCAGGCGCTGACCGAACACGACCTGATGTCCCAGGTCGTGCTGACCATGGAGGAATACGGCACCGTGCCCGCCGTGCTCGAGGCAACGGATCTGGTCGTCCTGCTGCCTCGACATGTAGCGGGGGTGTTTTGCGGCTGGTTCCCCCGCCTTCGCATCGCCGAGCTGCCCTGGCCCGCGCAGAGCACACCAGTGGAGTTGTACACGCGGCGCGAGGCCAGCCTCTCGCAGGCCCAGCGATGGTTCCGCTCGCTGGTGCTTGATGCGGTTGCGGCGGATGAATACAAGTCGTAGTCATAAGCGTCTGCGGGCGTCTCAAAGCCGTCATTCACGGCACTGGGAGAAGGCCCGACCACGTCCTGCAGGGTGCTGCCACTCGCTCTTGAGAATCGGCTGGATCGTAGGCCACCTCACCGACGTGACACAGGCAGGCTGCCCGTCGCCGGCGGGCCCAAGCGGAGTGCTAGCGTTTCGTCCTGTTCCAGCTGGCCTTACCCGGAGCGAACGGGCTACGCACATGGATCGACCATGACGAGTGCGGGTGGATCGTCAGAATCGCGTGCTCCCACCAGGCGCGGGCTTCGCTAGAGAGCTTCGGTAGAACCGCATCCTTGTCGGCGTCGTCCTCCGGACGTGGACGCAGCGCCTTCCAGACCAGCTGCACCTCGGGCGCCCCGGTCGGAATGCCGTCGACGTCGATCACTGCACGATCCCACGGCAGTTGCAGTCGGGGATCTCGTCGATAAACCCAGACGCTATCCGTACCGTCCTCGACGTTGACCTGCAGTACCCATGCGCCCGTTGCGTCATCATGGATACGGATCGGCTGCAGATCGGCATCCATATCAGCCTCTGCCCAGGGGAGAACGCCGTCGCCTGACGGAGCCCACGCGCTAAACGGCGCCGGCAAGTCCTGCACCA
>Ga0213839_1001393_pt1 | contig 15799 bp, 5 predicted proteins | sample SWPATP21_FD_160075 | JGI IMG/M metagenome (GOLD analysis project Ga0213839, IMG submission 160075) | Coastal seawater microbial communities from Marineland, Florida, United States - SWPA TP2 #1 | ecosystem: Environmental > Aquatic > Marine > Coastal | place: USA: Florida | collected 2016-08-14 | reverse complement strand
AGCCACCGCCCCTCGGAGCAAGCCGACGTGCCCGACCTCTCGCTCAACAACATCTCCAGCGCCCACCTCGACGCCGCCCGGTGGACCGCCGCCACCCTCGCCAGCCTGGCTCGCGAGGAGCACCTCGACCGGCGCCCCCGCCGCCTCACGGAAGAGAACCACGCCACCTGGCGGCAGTTCCGCGGCCGCCTGGGCTGGGCTGACCTCGTCGACCTCCTCGCCGAGGACGCCGCCGTGCTCCACCCGGTCCCCTTCGACTGCGAGCGCCTCCTCGGCACCAAGGCCCGCTACCGCCGTCAGCTCCCCAACCCGCAGCTCCAGCAGTGGATCGACGCCGTCGGCGACGCCGCCGAGCCCTCGGGCGCCGACTACGTTCGCGACCAGGCCAAGCGCTTCGACCTGCCCACCCTCTTCGCCAGGGCCAACCTCCACCAGGTCAAGCCCCACCACCGCATCCTGGAGCTCCCCGGCACCGGCGGACAGCTCGCCCACCACGTGGCCAGCACCCAGGACGGCATCTACATCCAGGACAGCTTCACCGTCGCCTGCACCGACTGGCGGGAGCTCGCCCTGGCCGGCTTCATCGCCGTCGAGCTCCGCGCCCCCCACGCCGACTTCGCCTCCATCGACCCCGACCTCGCCCAGGCCCGCACCCAGTCCTTCGACTACGTCTTCGGCCTCTCCCCCGAGAAGGGTGGCCGCTTCCCGAAGGAGCGCCTCCTCGAGCTGTTCGGCAACGCCACCGTCGTGCTGGTGTAGACGTGGCGATCCTGGTTGCCATCGGCCCCCCGGCCCACGACGCCGAGCGCCTCGCCTTCGACTTCCTCAAGGGCGCGCTGCCGGGCGACCACACCATCTTCACGAACCCGACCATCGTGAACGGCAACGGCGTGGCCCGGGAGCTCGACGCCGTCATCGTCGCCCCCCACGCCATCTTCGTGGTGGAGATCAAGAGCTGGCGTGGCCGCATCGAGGGCACCGACCACGACTGGTACATCCCCAACCGGGTGCCGAGCCCGCTCCGCAAGAACCGGCAGACCGCCCAGATGCTCAACACCGAGCTCCGCACCCGCAGCTACGAGGCCGGCAAGGTCTGGGTCCAGGGGCTGGTGTTCCTGTCCCACACCACCGATGTGGGCGACCTCGGCCCCCTCGCCCGCGACCGAGTGGTCACGAAGAAGACCGTGGTCGACGCGCTGACCAACCCGGCCTTCGTGAAGCGGCTCTCCCAACGCCGCCACCTCGCCCCGGTCACCCCCACGCTCCACAGCGAGCTCACCCAGCTCCTCCGTCCTCCGACCCGCGAGCGCCGCGCCATCCAGTCCTACGACCTGCTCGAGCAGCTCGAGGGCACCGACCGCTACGCCGAATACCGGGCCAAGCAGCGCTTCACCAACGAGGAGCGCGTCCTCCGCGTCTACACCCTGCCCCCGGACGCGAGCCACGAACGCCGCGAGCGCCTCCTCACCCGCGTCCAATGGGAGGCCCAGGTCCTCCGGCGTCTCGGGCGCCACGAAGGCATCCTCGACGCCGACCAGCCCTTCGACGACGAAGCCGGCTTCGTGCTCCCCCTCGAGCACTTCCCTGGGCTCACCCTCGCCGGCTGGCTCGACCGCCACCGCGACGCCGCAGGAGGCTCCCGCGGGCTCGTGGCCCTTTGGAAGCGCATCGTGCGGACCCTGGAGTTCGCCCACGACAACGGCGTGGTGCACCGCCTGCTCCGCCCCGAGGCCATCCTCGTCGAGGACACCGCCACCGACCCGGCCATCCGCGTCACGGACTTCGATCTCGCGAAACAGACCGCTGCCGGGGTCACCGTCACGTGGACCTCGGTGCCCGATGAGCGTCGCCGCTGGTCGGCCCCCGAGGTGCTGCAGAACTTCTCGGACGCCGACCACCGCTCCGACCAGTTCTCCCTCGGCGCCTTGCTGGGCTTCATGCTGGCGGGCGAGCCCCTGTTCTCGAGCACCGCCGACCTGGTCCGCGAGCCAAAGCTCCTCGGCCGCCTCCGCGACCTCACCGTGCATCTGCCTCACACCGTCGACGACGTCGTGCAGCGCATGTTGAGCGTCCGTCCGGCCGACCGCTTCCCCACCCTCGAGGAGGCCCTGCAGCGCATCGACGCCGCCCTGGCTCCCCGCAGGGCCGTCCGTCCGCCGCCGAAGGCCATCGACCCCGAGGACCTGCAACCGGGCGAGCGGGTGGGCGACGACTACCTGGTCGAGGCCCGCATCGGCGAAGGGGGCATGGGCGTGGTCTACGCCGCCCGCCACCGCCTCTCCGGCGCCGTGCACGTGCTCAAGGTGGCGAAGGTGGGCAGCGAGGAGGCCATCCAGGCCGAGTTCCACGCCCTGCACAAGCTCGACCACGCCCACATCGTGCGCCCCATCACCGTCTCGTCGATGATCCCGGGGCGCATCACCCTCGTCATGGAGCGGGCCGGCAGCCAGTCGGTCGCCCACTGGCTCCGCGGCCTCGAAGAGCCCCCACACCCCAACACCCTGCGCCGGCTCGCCGAAGACCTGTTCGACGTGCTCGGCTACCTCGAGGCCGAGGCCGACGTCGTCCACAAGGACCTCAAGCCCGACAACCTCCTTGTCACCGAGGACGGCGGCCTCACCGTCATCGACTTCAGCGCCGTGGGCACCCCCGACGACGAGCCCTTCGCCGGCACCCCGCCCTACCGCGACCCCGCCTGGAAGCGCTGGACCCACGCCACCGACCGCTACGCCGCCATGGTCTCCCTGTTCGAGATCTACGTGGGCCGCCATCCCTTCGGGGGCGCCGCTCCCGAGCCGGGCACCGCGGTCGTCGTGGAGGCCGGGGAGGTCGACCCGCCCGGCCTCGCCGCCTTCTTCGAGTCGGCCCTGCACCCCGACCCGTCCAAGCGCCCCAGCTCCGCTACCGCCCTGCGGGAGCGCTACCTCAAGGCCCTCGGCGAGGTCGTCGAAGACACCGACCCCCTGCCCCGCGAGGACACCGAAGAGATCGGGCCCGACTCCTCCCTGTCGGCCGTCGGGCTCTCCAACCGGGCCGTCAACCAGCTCCGGCGCTCCGGCGTCCGGAAGGTCGACGACCTGGTGCCCCTCTCCGACGCCCAGATCCGTGCCATCCGGGCGGTGGGAGCGAAGACCGCCCGAGAGATCATCGCCTTCCGCGACCGCATGCGTCGGGCTGGCATCGAGGCCGACCGCGCGCCCCTGGTCCTCGCCGAGCCCCTCTTCCCGCCGCTACTCACCGACACCGAGCCCCTCGCCACCCTCGGCCTCCCGTCCGGGGTCGCCACGAGGCTGGTCGACAGCGGCCTCCTCTCCGTGGCCGACCTGGCCTGCCTCACCCGCGACGACGTTCTCGCCATCCCCGGCCTGGGCCCGTCCAAGCTCACCCAGATCACCCGCGCCCTCCACCAGCGAGCCCAGGCGGTGCACGGCGGTGCAGATGCCCCAGACCTTGGCTCCCTCTGGGAGCGGGCCACCGCCAAGCTCTCCGACCGTCAGCAGCTGGTCTTGCAGCGCACGTTGGGCTGGGACAGCGAGGTCGCCGAGCGCCAGGGCGACATCGCCGAGGCCCTCGGGGTCAGCCAGCCGCTGGTGAGCAATGAGCTCCGGGCCGGCTTGGACGGCCTCGACGAGCGCGTGGTCGAGGCCCCTCGCGACTACGTCCTGCAGCTGGTCACCGACATCTTCGGGGGCATCGTGCACGCGACGAAGGTCCGCGACCGGCTGCTCGACCGCTGGGACGGCGAGCCCGACCAGGCCGAGGCGTGGATTCGACTCGTCGCCCGCGTCGCCGACGCCCGGGTCCGCCTGATGCAGGTCGAGGAGGTCGATGGCCCCGTGCTCGCCCGGGCGGGCATCGACACCGGCGATCTCGTCCGCTTCGCACAGGAGGCCCGCCATCAGGCCTCCGGCTGGCCCCTGAAGGCCCCCGAGGTGAGCCGCCGGGCCCTGCGGCAGATCCTCACCGAGCGCCAGCTTCCTGGCGACCCGCTACGGGTGGCGACCCAGCTCCTGCCCGACCTGCAGCTCACCGACCGGGGCGAGCTCTTCGAGTCCCCCATCCAGGCCGCCGACGCCCTGCGCTACGCCCTGGAGGCCGAAGGACCGCCCTTGTCCATCGACCGCATGCTCGAGCGGGTGACCGAGGCCTTCGGCCGGGCCGCTCTCACCGTGCCCCGAGGCGACCTCCCCAAGCTCCTCGAGCCCATGGGCTACCGCGTCCAGGGAGACCGAGTCCTCGACGCCGCCGACGGGTCCGTCGAGACCGTCACGCCTGTGGCGGACCCCCTGCCCCCGAGCCTGGCCATCGACCCGGGCGAGCAGGTGGGAGCCATGCTGGAGGAGGCCCGCTCCGCCCGTGGCTTCCGCATGCTCATCGCCCGGCCCGACCGGCATCTCGCCGTCGGCGCCAGCGTCGCGGCCCGTCTCGACGCGCCCCTCGTCTCCTTCGCCGACCGCTGGTTCCGCCACCACGAGGACAAGCTCGACCGCCTCGAGAAGGCCGAGCGCTTCGCCGCCCAGCGCCGAAAGCTCGTCCGGGCCACCGAGGCCGTGTTCGATGAGCTGCTCTCCGAGCGGGGCCGCCCCGGCGTGGCCACCGTGGTGTCCGACCTCGGCATCCTCGGCAGCACCGATGCCCTCGACCTGGTGCGCCGCTGGTACGACGCCACGGCCACGGGCGAGCGCGGCTTCTGGGTGCTGGTGCTCCCCGGCGTCATCCACGACCGCCAGCCGCTGTTCAACGGCCGCGACCCCATCTTCCACCTCGACGGCGTCACCCTGCCTCTCGACGCCCTGGTCCCTGCGAGATCCGCTTCATGAACCCGTCCCTGCGCGCCCAGCTCACCTCCGACCTGTCGGGCCACGTGGCCACCATCGCCGCCGAGCTCCGAGAGCAGCTCCTCGCCCCCGGGCCCGTGCGCACCGCCGGCGAGGCGCTGCACGTCGAGGAGAAGGTCGGCGACGACTACGACGTGTGGACCGACCTGCTCTCCCGCCGGGCCGCGGTGCTCTTCGTGCTCAAGACCGTGTACGTGCGGGTGCTGGAAGACCGCGGCGCCATCCAGCCGGTGCGCCTGGTCGACGTGGGCTCCCAGCGCCTGTTCGAGCAGCTCGCCCCCAACCTCGGCGAGACTGCCTACCTGCGCTGGGTGTTCCGCGACCTGGCCAGCGAGATGGGCGGCCTGCCCGAGCTCTTCGCCCCGCAGCCCGCCGAGCTGGGCACGCCGTCCGACGAGGCCTCCCGGGAGCTGCTGCGGCTGTGGCGGCGGACCGACCCCGACACCGGCGAGCTCGTGTACCGCTTCGACGGCGAGCGCTTCGACGGGGCCCTGATGGGCGACCTGTACCAGGAGCTCGACCCGGTGGTGAAGGAGCGGTACGCCCTACTCCAGACCCCCGACTTCGTGCGGGACTTCATCCTCGACAAGACGCTGGAGCCCGCAATCGCCGAGTGGGGGGCCTCCACGGTGCGGCTGCTCGACCCCGCCTGCGGCTCCGGCCACTTCCTCCTCGAGGGCTTCCGACGCCTGGTGAAGGCCACGGCGGCGGAGCAGCCGGAGTGGTCCCAGCGCAAGGTGGTGCGCCACGCCCTGGACCGGGTGGTGGGCATCGACCTCAACGACTACGCCTGCGCCCTGGCCCGGGCGCGACTGGTGATGCTGGCGCTGGAGCTGTCCGGCTCCGGCGACATCCGCGACGCCGCGGACTTCGAGCCCCAGGTGTACTGGGCCGACGGGCTCGAGCAGGTGGAGCGGGACGAGGAGCCTGCCCGCCAGGGCGACCTGCTCACCGGCAGCTTCGAGCCCCATCGGGCCAGCCTGACGCGGCCGGAGGTGCGACGGGTGCTCCGGGGCGTGCTCGCAGGGGGCTTCCACGCGGTGGTGGCCAACCCGCCGTACATCACCGAGAAGGACCCGGCCCGGAAGGACTACCACCGGGAGAAGCTGGGCCGCGACCGTCGCTTTGTGTCGGCGGCGGGGAAGTACTCTCTGTCCTCTCCATTCACCGAGCGCTGCTTCCAACTGGCCGTGCCCGAAGGCTTCGTGGGCCTCATCACCAGCGACGCCTTCATGAACCGTAGCTTTGGCAAGGCTCTCATCGAGAAGGTGCTGACCGGGCTCGACCTGACACTGGTGGTGAACAGTGCTGGCGCCTACATTCCTGGGCACGGGACGACAACAGTCATCTTCTTCGCTCGGAAACGCCCCCCGCAAGGCGCGACTGTGCGAGCGGTGATGGGCAAGCGGGGCGAGCCGACCACACCTGACGTGCCCGCCGAGGGCAGCGTGTGGACCAGCATCTTGGCAGCGGCGCCAAAGGCGGGCTTCGAGAACGAATTCATCTCCTCCGCGGATCTGCCTCGGGAGGTGCTCGACGAGCACCCGTGGAGCCTTCAAGGTGGTGGGGCGACGGCCCTGCAGTCGAGAATCGAGAAGCGCGCATCGTCCCGACTCGGCGACTCGGCAGAATCCATCGGGTTCGCAAGCTTTCCTGGTACGGACGACGCCTTCGTGCTCCCTCTGTCCACGATGAAAGCGATTGGAGTGCCAAAGCAGTTTCGGAAGGTCTTCGTTGCAGGTGAAACAGTGCGCAACTGGACCGTACAGCCTCGCATTCACGCTGTCGCAGCCTACGACGAACATGCCGAGCCAGTCACCGAAGAGGGGCAGCTCGGGGAGGCGAGCCGCCATTTCTGGCGCTTGCGGACCAAGGTTCTTGCCACGGTTAGTTTTGGCGGGGTGACTCGGCGTGAGGCCGGCGACTTGCCGTGGCTCTGGTATCGATGGCAGGCGGACCGCTACCGCACGCCCCTCACCATCACCTTCGCTTTCGTCGCCACCCACAACCACTTCGCCGTCGACCGCGGCGGCAAGGTCTTCAACCGGTCGGCCCCCGTCATCAAGCTACCCCCCGACGCCACCGAGGACGACCACCTCGCACTGCTCGGATTGCTGAACTCCTCAATTGGCTGTTTTTGGCTGAAGCAGGTGTGTTTCAACAAGGGCCGTGGCGGGAACCGCGTGATGGGAGAGGAATGGGAGCAGGCGTACGAGTTGGATTCAACGAATATTCGCAAGTTCCCGCTCTTCTCGGATGACAAGAGGGTGCTCACCATCGCCAAGGCATTGGATCGACTTGGGACCGAGGCAACTCTAGATCGAGTCGAACCGCTTTTGGATGAAGCCGACCGATCCGCGACCCTGAAGGCGCTACTTCTAGGAAGACGGCAGCGCCAGGACGCGCGGTTCTACCGGATGGTGGCCCTGCAGGAGAAACTGGATTGGACCGCCTACTTCCTACTGAATCTGGTTCCCGAAGCGCTGATTGGAAATGAAGACCACCTGGTGCCCGGTACACGCGCATTCGAGGTCGTGCTTGCGCGACGAAAGACCGACAGGCGCGTGCAGCAGGTCTCCGGCCAAACCACCGGTTGGTTCGACCGCCACGGTTGGCCCATACCTTCCACCGACCCAATGTCCGCTCTCGCAGCGGCTCGCGTGCGGGCCATCGAAGAGGACCGATTCCTTGGCATTGTAGAGCATCCCATCTACAAGCGCCGCTGGTACAAGCCCGACTACGACGCCGAAGAGCAGGATGCCCTCCGCACCTGGCTCACCGACCGCATCGAGGGGGTCTTCGCCCGCCACGACGCCCCCCGCAACCCCCGCCAGGTGGCCACCGTCCTGCAAAGCGAGCCACGGGTCCTCGCCGCCGCCGAGGTGTACACCGGACGCCCCGACTACGACCTCGAGGTCCTCGTCGCCGAGCTGGTGAAGGCCGAGTCCGTGCCCAACCACCCGCTGCACCTGTACAAGCCCAAGGGCCTGGTGAAGCGCAAGGCCTGGGAGAAGACCTGGGCCGACCAACGCCGCGAGGACGCCGGCGAGGACGTCACTCCCGACGTGCCCCCCAAGTACACCGGCGGCGATTTCCTCCGCTCCGAGCACTACAAGCTCCGCGGCAAGCTCGACGTGCCCAAGGAGCGCTTCATCGCCCTCACCGAAGTGCCCGGCACCGAGGAGCCCCTCTACGGCTGGGCTGGCTGGACTCCCGCCCAGCGCTTCCGGGCCTGGCTCGACCTCGACGAAGAGCTCGATGACCAGGGCGTGGCCGTCGCCGACCGCCTCGGCCTGCTCGACAGCGCCTGGCGTCTCCTGCCCGACGTCGAACGAGAAGACCCCGCCGTCTACCGTCGTGGCCGTGCCGAGCTCGTCGCCATTCTCGGCGAAGGCGGTCCCTCCCAGGATGCCCTGGACCGCTGGTTCGAAGACCATCCCCCTCCCCACAAGCGGCGCTCGCGCCGCCGCCGCTGACCGGAGCCCCGGTATGACCACCGTTCTCGACGCCTTCGACCTCCCCACCGCCGAGCAGCTCACCGCCATGGGCTTCGTGGTGCGCCTGCAGGACGACGCGGCCGCCGCCGACAAGCTCGTCGACGATTACGTCGTCACCCCCACCGTCGCCGAGCAGCTGCCCGAGATCATGGGCAAGCTCGAGGCCATGGTGAAGCGCCGCGAGGACTACGGCCGCTTCGTCCACGGCAGCTTCGGCAGCGGCAAGAGCCACTTCATGAGCCTCCTGGCGCTCCTTCTCGAGGACCACGACCGCGCCTGGGCCAAGAACGACCCTGCCCTGCAGGCCCTCACCAGCCACCGGGCCTGGGTCCGCCAGCACCGCCCCCTCGTCATCCGCGTACACATGCTGTCGCAGTCCGGACGCACCTCTGGCCTCGACGACATCCTCTACGCGGCCTTCAACCGGGCGATGCGGCGGCACGGCAAGCCCGAGTGCGGTTTCCGCGATGCCCGCAAGGTCTACGAGGAGGCCCTGCAGGAGGCGAAGGACTACGGCGACGCCTTCTACCGCCGCCTCGAAGAGCAAGGCATCACCGACCGCGAGGACTTCGATGCCCTGGCGGATGCGGACGCCGAGGAGCTCGAGGACTTCGCCCGGGCCTGGCTCGAGGCCAAGGGCGGCGACACCTCGGTGCTCGACATGCCCTGGGGCACGGGGTTGCAGAAGATGGCAACCCATGCCCGAGAGCAGGGCTTCGGCTGCATCGTGCTGCTGGTCGACGAGATGCTGTTGTGGCTCGGGGAGAAGGAGCCCCACATCTTCCGGGCCGAGGTCAACCGACTCAACACCATCGTCGACCACGCCACCGGCGAGCGGAGCATCCCCGTTGCCGTCTTCGTCGCCCGGCAGCGCAAGCTCTCGGACTTCTTCCCCGACCTCGACAGCGACGACGACCTGCACGAGTACATCGACCACCACAGCAAGCGCTTCGAGCTCACCACCCTGCAAGACGTAGAGCTCCGCCACATCGTGCATGGCCGCGTGCTCAAGCCGAAGCGGGCCAGCGAGGTCGAGGCCGTCCGCAAGGGCATCGTCGACCGCCACGCCAAGGTGCTGAAGGGCGTGCTGGCCGGCGTCGACGCCGACTACCTCCACGACGTCTTCCCCTTCCACCCGGCCCTCATCGAGATGCTGGTGGACGTCTCCTCGCTGCTGCAGCGCGAGCGGTCGGCCCTGACCTTGCTCTACGAGCTGTTGGTCAAGCACTACCCGAACCTGCCCCTCGGCGAGTTCCTGCCCGTGGGCAGCGCCTTCGAGGCCATCTTCCCCCAGCAGGGCCTGGTGGAGTCGAACCGCAAGCAGGGGGAACTGCAGAAGATCCACCAGGCCTGGTGGATGCGGCTCAAGCCCGCGATGGACGAGCGCATGCCCGACCTCACCCCCGAGCGGCGGAAGCTGCTGGAGCAGGTGGTGAAGACGGTGCTGCTGGCTGAGGTGTCCCCGAGGCTCAATGGGGCGGGCACGACCGTCGAGAAGGCGGTGCAGCTCAACAGCGCCGACGCCGAGGGCCACCTGTCCCGGGGCTTGTACAGCGAGGTCTACACCGATCTGGTCCAGCTGCAGCAGCTCGTCCCTGACCTGCAGGTCGTGGGCAGCGGAAAGACCGCAGACCTGTCCTTCGACCTGGGGTCGGTCAACTTCGGCGAGCTGCTCTCCCGGGCGCGGGCCAAGGTCGACAACCCCAACAAGCGGTTGGTGACCTTCTACGAGGTGCTCAAGCAGGAGCTGGGCATCGACCAGCGCAAGGGCTTCCGCCCCGGCGATGGCAACGAGGGGGCGCTGCCCGTGTCCTGGCGGGCCACCGGACGCCAGGGCTTCCTTAAGCTCGGCAACGTCCGCACCCTCCGCGGCGATGACTTGCAGTGCAACGAAGACTTCCGCATCGTCGTCGACTACCCCTGGGACGAGCCCGGCCACTCCGTCGCCGAAGATCGGCAGCGCGCCCAGAACGTACAGAAGAAGCACGGCAACCAGTACACCATCTGCTGGTTGCCCCGGCACTTCACGACCGACGAGGCCCAGCTCGTCGGCGAGGTGGCCGCCGCCCGCTACCTGATGTCTTCCGAGGGCCACGAAGAGCTGCTCGCCCACCTCTCCGCCACCGACCAGGCCACCGTGCAGGACCGGGCGCGGACCCACGAGAGCCAGATGCGGCGCCGGCTCACGGCTGTGATGCTGAAGGCCTACCGGGACAACGGCGAGTGCGTCGCTCTGCAGAGCGGGGTCACCGTCGACCCTAAGACCTTCCCCGAGCTCAAGGACGTCCTCGAGCACATCGCCATCCGGCTGATGGACCGCCGGTGGCCCCAGCACCCGGACTTCCGGCCCTTCAAGACCGACACGGGAAGCCTGCGCACCCTGCTGGGATGGCTGGTCGATGCCAGCGACAGCGCTGGGCACTCGGTGCACTTCAACCCCGACCAGCACGCGGCCCTGCAGCGCTTCGGCCACAAGCTGGAGCTGGTCGACCTCGGGCAGAACCGCGGGTCGCTGCGCGTCGACTCCCGCTACATCAAGGCCGTGCTCGAGCGCTCCGACCGCGACGTCGTGGACTGGGACCCCATCGCCGAGCACCTCGAAGAGACCTTCGGCTTCCAGAAGCCGCTTCGGGACCTGTTCCTCGCCTTCCTGTGCCGTGCCCGTGGCTACCGCGCCTTGCACGCCACGACCGGCGAGCCCCTGAACGTCGACATCGGCAGCCCTCCGGCGAGCGTGCCGGTCCGGCTGCAGCGGGCCCGCCTGCTCGACCACGCCAAGTGGAGCCGCCTGCGGGGCCTGGCCCCCAGCCTGCTGGACGTCGAGCGCCTCGACGCCCATCGCTCGGTCGGTGCCCAGGATGCCGCCGCCGAGCGCCTGAAGGACGCCGCCAGCACCCGCCGCGACGCCCTCACCGCCGTCCACAAGGCCGTCGTGGAGCTCGGTGCTGCCGACAGCGACCGCACCCAGGAGCTCAAGGAGGCCCTGTCCCGCCTGGCGCCCCTGGTGGGGTCCGGCGACAGCTACGACCGCCTCCACGCCTTCCTCGCGGCTTGGCCGGAGGTGGACGAGGACCCAGTGGCCACCGCCACCCGGCAAGCGGTCGCAGGACGCATGGCGCTGCAGGCCGTCGACCGCAGGGCCCGCGACCACCTCGTGAACGCCAAGGAAGACCGGACCCACGGCCACGAGATCGTCGGCCACCTCGACAAGCTCACCCGCTGGCTCGGGTCCGAAGAGCGCACGGAGGCCCTCGTGGAGGCCCAGGTCGAGCGGTGGAACACCAAGGCCCACGAGCTGCTCAACAAGGTCATCCGCGCCACGCCGCCTCCACGTCCGCCCACGCCGAAGCCGCCGCCGGGCCGCCACGTCCGCCCAGTGTTCACGGGCCGCAACGTCGACCTGAAAGACCCCTCGTCGTTGAAGAACACCCTCGCCGAGCTCGAGCAGGAGCTGGCCAAGAGCCCCCAGGGCAAGGTGCGCATCACCGTGCAGATCGAGTGGGACGAATGAGCGCAGCCCCCCTCCTCCGGCACCTGGTCGAACGCAGCCGCGACGCGGCAGGCGGCTTCGGCGGGCCGGCCAGCAGCTACCTGCTGGTCCTCGACGGCGACGGCCTCGAGGACCTTCCCGCCGCGGTCCACACCGCTGCCGGCCCGTGGAATGTGGCTCGGGCCAACACAGAGATCGGCCTGCGGCGGACCCTCTGGCGGGCCAACAAGGCGCCGCTGGTGGTCGTGGTTCCCCGCGAGCTCGCCCTGCGGCTGCCGGCCGATCTGGTCCAGGGAGCCCGGCATCAGAGGGTCCAGGCTCTGGAGACCGCCGAGGTGCTCTCGGTGTTGCTGGGGCGCAAGGTTCAGGCCTCCGACGAGGCGTGGTTCAACCACCTGGTGCTGGAGCACATCGAGCCGCTGCTGCAGCGCCTCAACCAGCGCACCCTCCCCACCGTGGTGAGCCGGGCGGACCTGGGTGAGCTGCTGGTGGAGGTCACCCTCTCCCACGAGGTGCGGGGGCGCTCCGCCGCCCAGCTCCTCGGCGTCTGGGTGCAGCAGCCTCCGGAGCTCAAGGAGGGCCACCGACGCCTGCTCCAGGAGGCCCTCCCCCGTCTGCACGGCGACGAGGGCGAGCTCCTCGCCTGGGCCATCGTCAAGCCCAAGCAGGACCTGGAGCGGCTGATGGTGCGGGGCCTGGTCCTCACCGTCGACGCGCCCACATCCCACCTGCCCCCTCGGCTGTGGCGCTCCTTCGGCGACGATCACACCCTGGCGAAGGCCTTCCACCACGACGCCGACCGGCTCCGACGCACCATCACCCGCCTGGCCACCGCTGCCGCCGAGGCCCTCGGTCGCGACGCCGACCAGTGGCTGCGGGCGGCCGAGAAGCTGGCCCGGGACGAGCTGCCCGCCCACGTGCTCGCCACCAGCCCGGTGCTCCCTCATGCCTTCAAGCTGAAGGCCCACCAGCTGGCCCAGCGCGCGGCCCACGGCACCCCCATCCTGTCGAACGACCTCCGGGAGCTCGAGGGACATCTCGCCGCCCCGCTGCACACCCGCGACCTGAAGCTGCTGACGTGGCTCGCACGCCTGTCCCGTGCGCTCGAGCATGAGGTTCCCGACCAGCCGAACACCGGTGGCTGGGCCGACCGCTACGCCACCGACCTCGCCTTTGCCGACTGGGCCGCCACCGAGCTCAAGCGGGCCCTCGGTCAGCTGCAGAGCAAGGACCTGCACGACCCCGCCACCCAGGTCCTGGCCCGCTGGCAGCAGGCCCGCGACGCGGTCAACCTTCGCTTCGCCCAGTTCCTCGCCGAGGACTGGACCCACCGCCTCCACGACGGCGTGGAGCCGGTGCACAAGATCAGCAAGAACCTGCTCGCCCCCAAGCTCGCCAAGGGCGAGCGCCTGTTCCTGGTCGTCCTCGATGGCTGCAGCTGGCCCGTGTTCCACGAGCTGCTCGCGGAGCTCGTCCAAGAGCACCGCATCGGGCTGACCGCGGACACCACCCGCTACGGGCTGGCCCTGCTGCCCTCCATCACCAGCCACTCCCGCGGCGCCATCTTCCTCGGCCGGGTCCCCCATGACCCGCTGCTCCAGGAGAGCGAGCTTCGGGACGCCGAGCGCACCACGGACCCGGGGCGCTTCAAGCAGAACCCCGCTCTCACCGCGTTCTCCAAGCAACTCTTCCTGAAGGGAGACCTCGGCACCCCTGGCCCGCTCTTCGATGCCCTCGAGGACAACGACCTGGCCCTCGTCGCCGCCGTGTTCAACGCCGTCGACGACCAGATCTCGTCCCACAACACCCACGCCAACCTCCAGGTCCGCGTGGGCGACGTGCACCTGCTGCTGCCCGCGCTGGAGCGCGCCCTCGCCTCGGGACGCCAGGTCCTGGTGACCGCCGACCACGGGCACACCCGCTACCTCGAAGCGGCCAAGGGCCTGGGCAAGGGCGACGGCTCCCGCTGGACCCGCATCGCCAGAGACAGCGATGTGCCCGAGGGCTTCCTGGAGATCGACACCGGCGACCTGGGTGGCTCGGATGGCCGCATGGCCTTCGCGTGGCGGATGAACTCCTGGCTCGGCCGTCCCCAGCTCGGCTTCCACGGCGGCTGCAGCCTGGAGGAGCTCGTGGTGCCCCTGGTGTGGTTGAAGCGGGACGGACTGGAGATGCTGGAGCCTGCCTGGTGGCACGACCTGCCCCATCCAACGGGTGCATCGCCGGCGCCGGAGCCCCCGCCCAAGCGGCTGCCCGAACCGGAGCCCGAGCCTCCTCCCAAGCGGCCGCCAGCGTCTTCCCAGCTGGGTCTGCTCGACCGGACCGACCGCCTCGCCGCCCTGCTGTCCCACGTCGACGACCTGGGGCTGCCGGCCAACGCCCGGGCCGCCCTCGACGACGACGCCCTCGCGGTGCTGGTGCTGCTGCAGCAGAACGAGCGGGTCAGCGTGCACGAGATCGCCGCTCGCCTCGACCGGCAGGTGGGCCGCATCGGTGGCTGGATGAACCGGCTCCTCCGCAAGCTCGACGGCCATGATGCTGCCTGCTTCGTCCAGGAGACCGCGGAGGACGGGGCGCCGCGCTACGTCTACACCGGAGACCGCCGCGAATGACCCGTGCCGAACCCATCCTCATGGCCCTACGCAACGGGGTCGTGCCCCCCGAGGGCCTGGAGTACCTTGCCACCGGACTCGAGCCCCTCACCGAGGCCGTGCAGGCAGAACTCGACGCGGCCGCCAACGGCACCAGCAGCATCAAGTGGGTTCGCGGCAGCTACGGCGCCGGCAAGACCTTCACCACCCGCTACCTGTGCGAGGTCGCGCGCCAGCGAGGCTTCGCCACCGCCGAGGTGCAGATCTCGGTCAACGACACGCCCCTGCACCACCTGGAGACCGTGTACCGCCGCCTCATCGAGCGACTCACCACCAAGGTCGACGGGGTCGGGGCCTTCCGGGCCGTAGTCGACGGCTGGCTGTACGAGGTGGGTGAAGAGGTCACTCGGCTCACCGGCATCTCCGAAGACGACCCCTCCTTCATCGACGAGACCGAGAAGCGGCTGCAGGTGAAGCTCGCCGACCTGTCGACGCACAGCTCTTCTTTCGCCCGCGTGCTGGGCGCCTACCACCGAGCCCAGGCCGACGGCGACTTCGCCTCGGCCCAGGGGCTGGTGTCCTGGCTGGGCGGCGACCCCCACGTGGGGCGCGCCGTGCTGGGCAAGGCCGGAGTGAAGGGCAAGGTCGATGGCCAGGCCGCTCTCACCTTCCTTCGGGGCCTCCTGCTGCTGCTCCGGCAGAGCGGGTACAAGGGCCTCGTCGTCGTGCTCGACGAGGTCGAGACCATCCAGCGGATGAACGCCCAGACCCGCGACAAGAGCCTCAACGTGCTGCGGCAGTTCATCGACATGACCGGCAACGACGAGCTGCCACACCTCTACATGCTCATCACGGGCACCCCTGACTTCTACGAGAGCCACAAGGGCATCCGCGGCTACGAGGCGCTCCACCAGCGGGTGTCGGTGAAGCTCGACCCCAATTTCCCGAACTGGCGGGCCAAGCAAGTGGCGCTGCTCGCCTTCGACGCAGAGCGTCTCCGCGCCGTCGGGCGCAAGGTCCGAACCTTGTTTCCAGAGTCCGTCCAGGAGCGCGTCGATGACCCGTTCCTCGATGCCCTCATCCGCTCCCTCACCGAGCGCTTTGGCGGGCAGGTCTCCATCACCCCGCGCCTCTTCCTACGCGAGCTGGTCGACGTGCTCGACAAGACTGCCCAGTACGACAGCTACGTGCCCATGGAGCACCACGAGCTGCACCTCGACGAGGACGCCCTGGCGCCCTCGGAGCTCGCGGCACTGAACCGGGACGACGCGCCTCCGGCGGCCAAGCCCCGCCGGGCCCGCCTCGATGACTGAACCCTCGGCCTTCCACCGGCTTCACCCCCACCTTCAGCACGCCATCGTGCACGACCTGGGTTGGCGCAGC
>Ga0213839_1001392_pt1 | contig 15815 bp, 12 predicted proteins | sample SWPATP21_FD_160075 | JGI IMG/M metagenome (GOLD analysis project Ga0213839, IMG submission 160075) | Coastal seawater microbial communities from Marineland, Florida, United States - SWPA TP2 #1 | ecosystem: Environmental > Aquatic > Marine > Coastal | place: USA: Florida | collected 2016-08-14 | reverse complement strand
CAGGTGTGCACCTGGTTGACGATGATGCCCCCGCGGGGAAGCTCGCGCTCGGCCAGCTCTTCCTGGAAGAAGGTGGCGACATCGAGGCTCGACTCGGTGGGCGCGCACACGGTGACGAAGCTGGTGTGCTCGTCGTGGAACAGCTTCATGATGGTGGCGTGGCGCTCGACGAAGCCTGCGTAGAGCACGGAGAAGTCGCGGAAGAACTGGGACAGATCGTCGACGAACTCGTCGCCGAAGACCGCGCCGAGCAGCTTGTAGACCACCGCGGTGGTGCCCATCATCCAGCGACGCCCGAACCCGCCCTTGGGCTGGGCGAACCACGACTGCACCCGCTCGTCGAGGAAGTTGATGAGCCGACCGGGGCTCTCGAGGAAGTCGAGGGCGTTCTTCACCGGCGGCGTGTCGAGGATGACGAGGTCGTAGCGATCCGAGGTGGCGATGTCGTAGAGCTTCTCGGTGGCCATGTAGTCCTGGCTGCCCGCGAAGGTGTCGGCCATGTGCCGGTAGACGTGGTTGTCGAGGATGCGCTGCCGCGCTTCGTCGTCTTCCGCCACCCGATCGATGAGGCTGTCGAAGGTGGACTTGCTGTCGAGCATCATCGCCCACAGCTCGCCCTCGGCGTCGAGGTGGGACAGGTCGATGCGGGTCTCTTCGTTGCCGATCGCCGACAGGCCGAGGCTGTTGGCCAGTCGACGGGCCGGATCGATGGTGAGCACCATCGCCCGCCGACCCCGCAGCGCCCCCGACAGCCCGAGGGTGGCCGCGGTGGTGGTCTTGCCCACGCCCCCGGCCCCCACGCACACCACCAGCTTGGTGTCGGCCAGCCAGTCGTTCATCGGCTCGGCCTGCTCGGCCAGCGCCTCGGGCGGGGGCACCGCCAGGTCGTCGCCGTCGAGCTTCAGATCCCGACGCGCCACGCCCACGAGCCGACCGAGGTGGGCCGCCACGCTCTCCACCACCTTGGCGGGGATGCCGCCGGGGGGCGCGGGGGGCACGAGGATCGCGCCGTGCTCCAGGGCCTCCGACAGCCGCTCGGACGAGTGGGCAGTGGCCTGCTCCAGCGCGTCTTCCCAGCGGCCGGCCCGCACGAACTCTTCCTGCAGGGTGGACAGCTCGGCCGTGCCGAGGCGCCGCACGAGCTCGCGCTCGTCGTCGGTGAGCGAGGGCATCGTGGCCCGGTTGAGGAACACCGCGGGCGGGCGGCTGACGAGCTCGTAGTCCTCCATCTTGCGGTAGGTCTCGATGGTCTCGTTGACCACCATCTCCTCGGGGAGCGCCACGAACACCATGCGGGTGGTGCGGCGCGACAGCAGCTGCCGCAGCTCCTGCGCCCGCTGACGCACCGGCCCGGATCGGAACAGCCCCAGGGCCGAGCGGGTGATGTCGAGCAGGCTGAACGCATGCCCCGAGGCGGGCATGTCGACCACCACCAGGTCGTAGTCGGCCGCGTGCTCGCCGAGGGCCGACAGCGTGACGATCTCCTGCGAACCAGGGGTGAAGTCGAGGAACCGCTGCACCGCCGAGGAGTCGAGCACCATCGACACCACCCGACGGCTGGGCACGAGCCGCCGCAGGAAGCTCTTGAGGGCTTCGTCCCAGGTGACGTTGCAGATGTCGAGGTTCTCGCGCACCGTGGTGGGCTCGAACGAAGGGTCTTCCCCGAAGATCGGCGTGAGCGCCGGGCGCTGGTTGTCGACCTCGGCGAGGAGGGTGCGCTTGCCACGGGCGGCCGCCAGCATCGCCAGCGCCGCCGCGTAGGTGGTCTTGCCGGTGCCCCCCTTGCCGGTGACCATGATGAGCCGCGAGTCCAGCAGGTCGTGGGCTACCTCACTCGCGGTTTCGAGCTCTTCGGGCGTCAACGGCGTTCCTTAGATGTCGAGGTTGCGCACCGACAGCGCGTTCTCTTCGATGAAGATGCGCCGGGGCTCCACCGCGTCGCCCATCAACGTCGTAAACACCGTATCCGCCGAGAGAAGGTCTTCCACGTCGACCCGCTGCAGCACCCGGGCGTCGGGGTCCATCGTGGTCTCCCAGAGCTGCTCGGGGTTCATCTCGCCCAGGCCCTTGTAGCGCTGCACGTCGTAGCCCCGCTGCGCGAGCTCGAGCATCGTGGCCAGCGCGTTGGTCCATGTGTCGACCTGACGCTCGGTGTTGCCCACCTTCAGGCGCAGGGGAAGGGCCACCGTGGCCTCGAGCGTCTGGTAGAGCTCGGTGAGCCGCGTGTGATCGCCCAGGTGATCGGTGAGCCGGAAGGTGCGCTCTTCGCCACGGATCTCGGCCGACAGCAGGATCGCTCGCCCGTCGTCGGAGGGACGCACGAAGCCGATGCGCAGCCGGGGCTCGATCTCCACGAGGTGGGTTCGGAGCTCGCGACAGGTGGCCGCCAAGGCCTCGGGATCGGTGGGCAGCAAGCCCGAGGTGACGTGGTAGAAGGCCTCGGCCACCGACGACGGGTAGCTGTGCTCGAGCCGCTTGAGGCGCCGGGTGACCTCGGCGAGCTGGCCCACGAACGCTGCCACGGTGTCGCGGGGGAGCGAGGGCTGCTCGCCGTCGGCCTGGGGCTCGCCCACCAAGACGTGCACGGTGTCGACGGCCTGCTGCAGGAAGAACTTCTCCTGGGCTGCCTCGTCTTTGAGGTATTGCTCCTTTCGACCCCGCTTGACCCGGTAGAGGGGCGGCTGGGCGATGAAGAGGTGGCCTCCCTCGATGATCTCCCGCATCTGCCGGTAGAAGAAGGTGAGCAGCAGGGTGCGGATGTGCGACCCGTCGACGTCGGCGTCGGTCATGATGATGATGCGACCGTAGCGGAGCTTGTCGGGGTCGAAGTCGGGGCCGATGCCACACCCGAGCGCGCTGATGATCGTGCGCACCTCGTTGTTGCCGAGCATCTTGTCGAAGCGGGCCTTCTCCACGTTGAGGATCTTGCCCCGGAGGGGGAGGATGGCCTGGTATTTCCGGTCGCGACCCTGCTTGGCCGAGCCACCGGCGGAGTCGCCCTCCACCAGGTAGACCTCGCACTTCGAGGGGTCGCGCTCTTGGCAGTCGGCCAGCTTCCCGGGCAGATCGCCACCCTCGAGCGCCGACTTGCGACGGGCCAGATCCCGGGCCTTGCGGGCGGCGTCGCGGGCCCGTGCCGACTCGATGGCCTTGCCGATGATGGTCTTGGCTACCTGCGGGTTCTCTTCGAAGAAGATCGCGAGCTGCTCGGCCACGATGGTCTCGGTGAGCCCCTTGACCTCGGAGTTGCCCAGCTTGCCCTTGGTCTGGCCCTCGAACTGCGGCTCGGGCACCCGCACCGACAGCACGCAGGTGAGGCCCTCGCGGATGTCGTCGCCCGACAGGTTGACGCCCTTGGCCGACTTCAGCAGGTTGTTCGCCTGCGCGAAGTTGTTCACCGTGCGGGTGAGCGCCGACTTGAGCCCGGAGACGTGGGTGCCGCCGTTGATGGTGTTGATGTTGTTGACGAAGCTGAACATCGTCTCGGCGTAGGCGCTCGTCCACTGCAGGGCACAGTCGACCTGGATGCTGTCTTTCTCGCCCTGCACGCGGATGGGCGGGGCGTGCAGCGGGCTGCGGGCGGCGTTGAGGTATTCGACGAAGGTGAGCAGGCCGCCCTCGGCCAGGAAGGTCTCTTCCCGGTCGTCGCGGTCGTCGCGCAGGGTGATGGCCAGGCCGGGGTTGAGGAAGGACAGCTCGCGCAGGCGCTTGGCCAGCACCTCGTACTCGAACTCCACGGTCTCCGTGAAGATCTCGGGGTCGGGCCAGAAGCGCACGCGGGTGCCGCGCAGTTGCGCTCCGTCGACCTCGGGGGCGGGACCGAGCTCGGCGAAGGGCTCGTCGGGCTCGCCGCGCTGGTAGCTCTGGAAGTGGTGGCGACCCTCGCGCCAGATGTCGAGCTTCAGCTGATGGGACAGCGCGTTGACACACGACACGCCGACGCCGTGCAGCCCACCGGACACCTTGTAGGTGGAGGAGTCGAACTTGCCGCCGGCGTGCAGGACCGTCATGACGACCTCGGCCGCCGGCCGGCCCGACTCGTGGAGATCGACCGGAATTCCTCGGCCGTCGTCGGTGACCGAGCACGACCCGTCGTCGCGCAGGCGCACCTTCACGTGGGTGCAGTAGCCCGCCATGGCCTCGTCGATGGCGTTGTCGACCACCTCGTAGACCAGGTGGTGCAGGCCACGAGGACCGGTGCTGCCGATGTACATCCCGGGGCGCATCCGCACCGCCTCGAGACCCTCGAGCACCTGGATGCTCGAGCCTGTGTACTCTTCCGGGCTCTCTGCGGTCGGCTCCATGCACAGCTCCGTGGGGGATCGTCGACAGCGGGTCGACACACCGACATAGCTCGACCGAAGCCCCCGCTCAACCCCGCGCGCAGCCCGATCATCAGCCGATCTCAGGAGGGGGGCGCTCCAGGCGGGAGCGAGGCCGTGGTGGGGGTGACACGACCACCCTCGACCGACAGGTACAGGGTGTCACCCTCGGGCAGGGTCGCGAGGTGCTCGGGGGCCGTGGTGGTGACGAACACCTGCGCCCCGAGATCGGCCAGCAGCTCCACCAGTCGACCGGTGCGCTGGCGGTCGAGCTCGCTGCTCACGTCGTCGACGAGGAACAGCGGCACCTCGCCGCGGGCCCGGGCCGCGACCAGCTCGGCGAGCTTGAGCGCGAGCACCAGCGAACGAACCTGCCCGCGCGAGCCGAAGGTGCGTGCCGCGTGGTCGTCGAGCTGCACCTTCACATCGTCGAGCTGTGGACCGGCGAGAGTGGTTCCGCGCTGCACCTCCCGATCGTGCACCTCGGCGAGGCGTGCCCGCAGCGAGGCGCGTCGCTCGTCCACCGACGACCCCGTCGCGGTGGTGTGGTAGCGCAGGCTCACCTGCGCATCGGAGCCGGCGATGCGCTCGTGCAGCGACCGCACGTGGGGCATCAGCTCGGTGAGCATCTCCGCGCGGCGGTGGGCGAGCTCGGCGCCCAGCTGGGCCAGCTGATCGTCGAGGACCTCGAGGTAGGACGGGTCGGCGCGACCACGGCGCAGCAGGGCGGCCTTCTGGTCGAGCGCTCGCCGATACGTGCGCACGCGCACCAGGTGGGCGGGCTGGGCGGTGAAGGTGGCCCGGTCGATCCAGTCGCGACGTCGCCCGGGACTGCCGGAGATCACCCGCTCGTCGGCGGGCGTGAAGGTGATGGCCCGCACCCCGGCGAAGTAGTCGGCCAGGTCGTCGGGACGCTTGCCGTCGAGCTTCGCCGTGCGGCCGTCGGGGCCCAGGTCGACGCGGTAGTGCCTCGACAGCCCCTGGTGGGTCACCCAGCCAGCCAGGGCCGCCTCTCGCTCTCCCCAGCACACCAGGTCGCGCACCCGTCGACCCCTGAGGGGCTTGAGGGTGGCCAGCAGGTGGATGGCCTCGAGCGTGTTCGTCTTTCCCTGGGCGTTCGGGCCGTGGAGGACCACGAACGGTGCGTCGACCGTCAGATCGGTGGGGTCGAGGTTGCGGAACCGATCGACCACCAGCCGGGTGAGACGCACGCCCCCGTCAGTCCAGGCGCATCGGCATCACGACGAAGAAGGCACGCGCGTCTTCGGGATCACGCACCAGGCAGGGAGCGAGGGGCTCGGCGAGCTCGAGCACCACGTGCTCGCCCTGCACCACCGAGAGCACGTCTTGCAGGTAGCGGGCGTTGAAGCCCACCGCGACATCGGCTCCTTCGAGCTCGATCGGCACCGTCTCACGAACCTCACCGCGCTCGACACTGCTCACCTCGATCTCGAGGTCGGTCTCCGTGAACACGAAGCGGACCGCCCGCTGACGCTCCTGCACGAGGATGCCCACGCGCTTGAGGGTGGCCGCGAGGTCGTCGCGCCGGAGGACCGCCTTGTGGTTGCCCGACAGGGGCACCACCGTGGCGTAGTCGGGGAACTGGCCCTCGAGGAGGCGGAACCAGAAGATCTGGTTGGGACGGGTGAGCCGGATGGCGGCGTCGCCGAACGCCACCTCCACCTTGTCGTCGTCGCCCTCGAGGAGCTTGCGCATGACCGCCAGCGCCTTGCGGGGGATGAGCGTTCGCGGCGTGATGACCAGCTCGCCTTCGTAGTCTCCTTCGGCGACCGACAGCCGGTGACCGTCGGTGGCCACCATGCGCAGCCGCTGCCCCTCGTCGTCGGAGACCGCCTCGAGGTGGGCACCGTTCAGTCCGTAGCGGACATCGTCGGTGGCCACGGAGAACGAGGTGCACTCCACCATGCGGCGCAGCACGCCCTCGGCGATGCTGGCGGAGCCCTTGGCGTCGAAGGTGGGGAGCGGGGGGAACTCCTCGGCGGCGTAGCCGGGGAGCTTGAACTCGGCGCGACCGGAGCGGATCTCGAGGCGCCGGTTGGCCTTGACCACGAGGTGCACGGTGGGCTCGGGCAGGGCACGGACGATCTGGAAGAAGTTGGCCGCCTCGACCGCCAGCTGGCCACCGGTGGTGACGTTGGCGGCGAGGTCGCCGATGTAGGCCACCTCGTTGTCGGTGGCGGTCATCCGGAGACCCGACTCCCGCGCATGGAGCAAGACGTGGGCGAGGAGCGGGTGGGTGCTCCGCCGCTCGATGATGCCCTGCACCCGGGCCAGGCCACGGGCGAGCTCGTCGCGGTCGATGTACAGGTCCATGTCTTCTCCTTGGGGCACGCCCCTTATCCGATGATCCAGACAAGGGTGGATCGATCTAGTAGTAGGAGTAGGGGAAGAAGATCTCTGTGGAAAGGTGGGATGTTCCTGGTTGTTCGCAGGTGATCCCTGTGGAGGATCTTGTGGGTGAGGTGGGGTTCACCCCTGTGCACCACCGGGGAAGGATTTCGTGCTGATCGATCGATCAGGGCCTGTTTCCCCATGGGTCCCCAGATCCATTCCCAAGACGTCCCCAAGGACGCCCGCAAGACGTCCCCAGGGTTTTCCACAAGCTCCTGCTCACCCATCGAGCGCCCGCATCCATGCCGACCGACGACCCACGGGCGACGGCGAGGTGTTCGGCGAGGCGACGGCGCATGCCCGGCCATTATCCCGTTCGGTGGCGCCGGTCTGCGCAGCTGATCCGTTCGATCGTCGGCGGCAGTGAGCGCTCGTCGCCCTGCTTCCGGGGTCAGCGCCCGGTGGTGGTGTCGACGCGCTGCAGCAACACCGTGTCGCTGCGCTCGCGCTCCACGAGCAGCAGGCTGCCCTGCATCGAGAACGACTCCGAGTAGCTGCTGCCCGCCACGGAGACCTGCGTGATGTGGATCGACTCGCTGCTCTCGAGGATCTCCACCAGGGCGAGGGTGCCGCCCTCTCGGAGCAGGCTGTAGGTCTGATCGACCGCCTGCCCGTCGATGGTGCGCTCGACGCGCAGATCGTCGGCGGTGATGGTGTAGCGAACCGTGCCCTCGGCGTCTTCGCTCGCCCAGGTTCCCTGCATCCAGTCGGGATGATCGAGCTGCAGGTCGAAGGTCCGCTGGGGGGCCGCGGGGACGGTCGCGCCACCCCCTGGCTCGCTCACCCGCAGTGCCTGGCGGAGCGCGGCGTAGTCGGGCACGTCGTCGAAGAACCGCACCTTGTCGGCGGCCACGGTGTCGTCGGAGGGCAGCGCGTCGAGCATCACGTAGGCCGTCCACGACTCGGCGGCGTCTTCGTCGCCACCCGCTCGCTCTGCGTAGGAGCTCACCCACTCCCCGTCGAGGGACGGAGCTCCGTCCTCGGGGTAGCCCTCGCCGTCGCCGGTGTTCGTGCCGAAGGTAGCGACGAAGTCGTCGACGCTGCCGTCGGCGTACTGCCGCAGGTGGCCGAACTCGTGAATGAGCGTCCAGTCGTAGGTGCCCCGCACCCCCGACAGCGGAGCGCACACGTCGGCATCGTTGGTGTCGAGGTTGGACAGCTCGAGGAACAAGCTCTGGCCGTAGCGCCCGACCTGGTTGCCGGTGCCGTTGTTGTCGACCCAGGCGGCGAGCTCGGGGTGGTCGACCATGGCGAGCTGCACGAGCTGTGCTCGCTGGTTGCCGGGAATGCGGAGCACCAGCTCCTGCCACAGCTGCAGCGCCCCTTCGGCCACCGCTTCGTCGCGCACGTACTTGCCGATCAGCTCGTCGCCGTCGACCTCGAACAGGGCCAGGGTCGACGAGGGCACGTCGGCGGACGGCACGAGGTCGGGGATGTCGGCGAGCACCAGCCGGGGCGGTGGGGTGCAGCGGACCGGGGCGGTCGTCGTGGCCGTGTCGGTGGGGGAGGCCGTGCTCGTGTCGGCGACCGTGTCGACCGAGCCGATGGGGTCGGTAGGGGTGGCGACCCCTGTGGTTCCTCCCGTGTCGGCGCCAGGTGCCGGGGAATCGCTGGGAGAGCAGCCGCCGAGCACGGCCATGGTGAGCGTGAGCGATGCGACGAGGTGAGACGTTCGGGGGATCATGACGGGCTCCTGGTTGGTCTCCAGCAGCGTAGTCAGCGTATTCGTAGAGAGTCCATCCAGTGGAACGACAAAGCGTAGTCATGGCGAATACACAAAGTAGATACCAACCTCTTCCCGCATAGAGGTGTATCCGCTATCTTCTCTTCATGAGTCATTCGATCCCTTCGCCCTACGACTACCTCGACTACCGGCGCTTCCTCGCGGACTGGTTCGCGGCGAAGAAGAAGGCCAACCCTCGGTTCAGCCATCGGCTGTTCGCGCGGAAGGCGGGTCAGAAGAACCCGTCGCTGCTTCACCACGTCATCGAAGGTCGGCGCAACCTCACGGCCTCGACCATCGAGGGCTTCGTGGAGGCGATCGGCCTGCGTACACGCGAGGCCGCCTTCTTCCGGTCCCTCGTGCGTCTCGACCAGGCCAAGCACGCCGACGAGCGGAACCTGGCCTGGGAGGAGGTGAGCGCTACCCGACGGTTCCGTGAGGCGCGACGGATCGACGTGGGGGCCTTCGCCTATCTGTCGAACTGGTGGCTCCCGGCCATCCGTGAGCTCGCACGGCGGCCCGACTTCCGCGCCGAGCCCGACTGGGTCGCCCGGCAGCTACGGCCCTCCCTTCGCCCCGCGGAGGCCGCCAAGGCCCTGGCGACCCTCCAGGAGCTCGGCATGCTGGTCGACGACGGGGAGGGCGGTCTGGTGCCTGCCGAGGCCACCGTGGCCACGCCTCCGGAGATCACCCGCTTGGCGGTGCTCAACTACCACCGGGGCATGCTCGAGCGAGCCAGCGAGTCGATCGAGCGATTCGAGGGGCCGGATCGGCACCTCCTGGCGGTCACCCTGGGGATGCCCGCGTCGCTGATGCCGCAGCTCAAGGCGGAGTGCACCGCCTTCCTGGAGCGCATCGCGCACCTGTGTGACGCGTCGACCGACGACACCGACCGCATCATGCAGCTCAACCTGCAGCTGTTCCCCCTGTCCGCTGCCCGCGAGGAGCCGTCATGACCCGCTTGGTGCCCCTGATGGCCGTGCTCTCGTCCGTGGGGGGCTGCAAGTCCGATCCGGCGCAGAGCACCTTCGTCGGAAACCCCACGATGCGCGCGCGCATCGCCGACACCGACGAGCAACAGGTGATCTCGGGCGAGCTCGACGCGCTCGAGGTGCTGCTCGCCACGTGCGAGCAGGCCGCCGGCGGCGGAGGCAACGTCGCCCTCGGCTCGATGCAGCTGACGTTCGCCGGCGACACGGCCACCGAGCCCATCGAGCTGGAGCCCGGCGATCACTGTGGGCTGTGGTTCGTGGTGCACCACTTCGCGTTCACCTACGAGGAGGAAGGCACCGAGACCACGCTGCTCGTCGACAACTTCGACCTCTACCTCGACGTCCCCTTCGAGGCGGTGCGCGACGGCAGCTACGAGGTGCGCTTCGGCGACGACGACTGGCTGACCGACCTGTCGCTGCTCCTCGAGCCCGGCACCGAGACCGTGGTCTACGAGCGCGACGGCAGTGAGCTCGCCGAGCGCTTCTTCGACGGCCTGATCGAGGGCTCGACGGTGACGAAGCTCACCGACTGACGCCTCGCCGGTCGACCGAGGGTGGTCGGACCCGTCAGGTGCGAACCTGGAGCCCCTGCTCGATGAGGCGCACCTTGTAGGCGAGGTCGGGGTCGTCGCCGAGCTGCTTCTTCACCTTGCGGTAGCCGTGCTGGATGGTGCTGTGGTCGCGCCCACCGAACTCGCGCCCCAGCTCGGGGAACGACAGCGGTGTGTGGGTGCGGGCCAGGTACATCGCGATGTGCCGCGGGTTGGTGAGGGTGCGGGTGCGCTTGTTGCCCGTGATGTCGGCTGAGCGGAGGTTGTGGAACCGCGCGACCGCCTCGATGATGCCGGGCACCGTGACCGTCGCCGGCGGGGGGTCGAACACGCCGGGCAGCTGCTTGCGGGCGAAGGTCAGCGTGATGGGCTCGCCGTAGAAGCTCTGCAGGGCCGACAGCCGGTTGAGCAGCCCTTCGAGCTCGCGGATGTTGCCGGCCACGGCGTCGGCGATGGCGTCGGCGAGGTCGGCCGGAACGTGCATGCGACGCTCCTCGGCCTTCTGACGGAGGATGGCGAGCAGCGTCTCCTTGTCGGGGGCCTGCATGTCGGCGAGCAGGCCTCCCTCGAAGCGGGTGCGGAGGCGGGGCTCGAGCTTGTCGATGTCGCGGGGGGCGACGTCGGAGGTGAGCACGATCTGGCGGCCCGTGGACTGCAGCGCGTTGAACGTGTGGAAGAACTCCTCCTGGGTGCGGTCGCGGCCGGCGAGGAACTGCACGTCGTCGACGAGGAGCACGGTGGCCTGCTTGCGGTACTTGGCGCGGAAGTCGTCCATCCGCTTGAACCGCAGGCAGTTGATCATCTCGTTCATGAACGCTTCCGACGTGACGTAGACGATGCGTGAGCCGGGGAGCTGCGCGAGGACGCGGTTCGACAGGGCGTGCATGAGGTGGGTCTTGCCCAGACCGGTGGCGCCGTAGATGAACAGCGGGTTGTAGTTGCTCGCGGGATGGTCGGCGACGGCCAGCGATGCCGCGTGGGCGAACTTGTTGCACTCGCCGATCACGAAGTTGTCGAAGGTCTGCTCGTGGTTGACCCCCACCGCCCGGGGCAGCGTCTCCGACGAGGGATCGGCGACCGGCTTCTTGGGCACCTCGTTGGTGGGCTCGTCGCGCCAGGTGAACTGCAGCGTGAGCGGCCGACCCGCCTGCACCGCGACCTCGGTGGTGAGCTCGTCGAGGTAGTTGTCGGTGATCCAGTCGGCGTAGTAGCGGTTGGCCACCTCGAGCACGAGCTCGTCGCCCTCGAGGCGGGCCGGACGTGCGGCCTGCAGCCAGATCTCTACGTCCTGGTGACCGATGCGGTGGCGCATGGCGTCGAGGAGGCGGTCCCAGAGGCTCGAGAGGTCCAACGATGCATCCTGTGCTGTCGAACCGCGCTCCGCTGCGCAGCCCGCGCAGCGAAACCACAGGCGCCGTGGGAAGGTCTCGGGGGTGACCTCGCCCTCCTTCCGAGCGACGATCCCCTGGTGGGGCCGTCGTGGGGGAAGCGGTAGCATGTGGGGGTGCGACGCGGCATCTGGCCGAGGATTGGGGTCGGCCGGTCCGGAGGCCCGAAGCTAATCCATCGAGGCCGGCTCCGACAAGCGATCGGGGGCCCACGGCGATCGGGGGGATCGCCGATCGGACCGAGGGATGCGGAGGTTTCGGCGGCTGCGCCAGCGGTCGGGGGACGCCGCTCGGCACGAGGTGGTGACGATCGCTGGCGCGCCTTGCCCGGTGGGTCGTGCTGCGATAGCCCGACGGGGTTCGGCGCCCCGCTCTCGGGGGGCCCGTGTCCCCTGTACACACCAGACGACCCACCACAGATCACCCGCTGCTCGGCAGAGCGCCAGGGCCCCGAGGGGCCCGCGTCCCGGTCTCGCGGCTCCTCTGGTCCACGGAGAATCCACCATGAAGCGCACCTACCAGCCCTCCCGCGTGAAGCGTCGTCGGTCCCACGGCTTCCGGGCTCGCATGAAGACGGCCAACGGCCGCGCCGTGCTGTCGCGCCGTCGCCTCAAGGGGCGCAAGCGGCTCACGGTCTCCACGCCGTCCAAGCGCCACTGATCCAGCCCGAGGGCCTTCCGCGCTCCCTTCGGCTGCGTCGCTCGGCGGACTTTCGCCGGGTGCAACGTTCGGGGCGCCGTGTGCGTACGCCCCACCTGGTGGTGCTCCACCAGAAGAACGGGGACGGTGCGACGCGCTTCGGCCTCACGGTCAGTCGGAAGGTGGGGAACGCCGTGGTGAGGAATCGGGTGAAGCGCTGGCTCCGCGAGGCGATCCGTCGCGTGCACGGGCATCGAGTGAGGGGCGTCGACGTGGTCTTCATCGCGCGACACGGAGCGGGTGACGCAGGCTACGAAGCCCTGCTCGTCGAGGTCTCCGATGCGTTCCGCCAGGTGCTGCAGCAGCGTGCTGCCGGGAGTGTGGCCTGATGGACCGTCGCACGGCGCTGGCCATCTTCCTCACGGTGACGATCTACTACGTGTGGATGATGCTCCGCGCGCCCGAGCAGCCGCTCGATGCCGACGGCAACCCGATCGAAGACGGCGTCACCCCCGACGCCACCCCGGCTCCGGAGCCGCCGCCCCCGGCCCCTGCCGCGGCCCCGGTCGCCGCCGCCGAGCGTCCCGAGCGCGTGGTCCCCGTCGACGTGTGCACCCTGGCGGGCGAGCTCACCTCCCACGGCGGCGCCCTCCGCGACGTGATCCTCCCCGATCAGGAGGGCCCCCTGCAGGTGCAGCCGCTGTACAGCTGGCTGTGGGGTCAGATCAGCGGCTCGGCCGACGGCGCCTGGAAGCCCTGGGGCGACCCGCCGGGTCCCCAGCGCATCCTCACCGCCGACGCCCTCGGGCTGCAGGTGGGCGCGGGTCCATGGAGCCGAGGCCCAGCCCAGCTCGAGGTGGTGTCGTCCACCGACGAGGTGATGTCGCTGCGCGGCATGGTCGACGGCCTCGCGGTCACCCACGAGATCCGGGCGACCGACCACGACGGAGAGTGCCTGCTCGACGTGACCACCACCTGGACCAACCGGGGCAGCTCGTCGTACAGCGGGCCGCTGTGGGTGGGCGTTCACGATCGGATTCCCCCGATGTCGGGCGGGATGCTCGCCCGCTACGACAGCCGCGTGCAGCCGCTGGTCTACGCCGACGACGACCTGAACTACGGGTCGGGCGAGGGCGGCGTGGTCGGTGGCTGCCTCGGCGTAGGCGGCAAGGAGCCCGAAGGGGCCGACCCCCTGGTGGCTGTGGACGGACCGGTGGACTGGTTCGGGGTGGCTGATCGGTACTACGGGTTCCTCGTGGTCAACCGTACCGACGGGGGTGTGGGCCACTTCTCGGTGCTGGAAGAGGCCGAGGCCGACGACCCGGTGGGGCCGGTGGCGGGGGCCCACATCGCCTGGACGCCCACGCTGGCCCCGGGGCAGTCCCACACCGCCACGCTGTCGGCCTACGTGGGGCCTCTCGACAGCGACCGGCTCGTCGCCGTCGAGCCCACCCTCGGGGAAGCGGTCGACCTCGGCTTCTTCGCGTTCTTCGGCTATCCGCTGTTGTGGCTGCTGCGGGTCTACCAGGGCTTCGTCGGCAACTGGGGCGTGGCGATCATCCTGCTCACGGTGACGGTGAAGGGCATCTTCTTCCCGATGACCCAGGCCTCGTTCCGGTCGATGCAGAAGATGCAGCAGATCCAGCCCGAGATGACGCGGATCCGCGAGGACTACGCCGACAACCCGCAGGAGATGAACCGCCTCACGATGGAGCTGATGGCCCGTGAGAAGGTGAACCCCCTGTCGGGGTGCCTGCCGATGGTGGTGCAGATGCCCGTGTGGTTCGCGCTCTACCAGGTGCTGCTCACCAGCGTCGACCTCTACCACACCGACTTCCTCTACCTGCGCGACCTGTCGGCCCCCGACCCCTACTGCGCGCTGCCCGTCGCCGTGATGGCGATGATGCTGCTGCAGCAGCAGTTCACGAACACCGCCAACATGGACCCCGCCCAGGCGCGCGTCATGCGGTTCATGCCCCTGATCTTCGGGGCCTTCTTCTTCACGTTCCCGTCCGGACTGGCCGTGTACGTGTTCGTCAACATGCTGCTGTCGATCGCACAGCAGTGGTGGATCAAGCGCTCTCTGGGAGAGGCCCCGGCGATGCCGGTCGTCTGAGAGCCCCAACAAACCGTAGGAGTGAGACCGATGCAGATTCCCGAAGGCAAGCAGACCGTGACCACCGAGGGTGGCGACCTGCGCAAGGCCATCGCCATGGCAGCCGAAGAGCTGTCCATCCATCCCTCGCAGGTCGATCACAAGCTCGACCTCGACCACTTCCGCAGTGCGCTCGGCACCAGCGTGTCGCGGAGCACGGTGAAGATCATCGCCTGGGCCTCCGAGCGCGACATCAGCGAAGAGCCGCCCCGCCCCGCGCGCAAGCCCCGGGAAGACCGTGGGGATCGCGAGGAGCGCGACAGCCGGCGGAGCCGCGACCGTGGCGACCGCCGTAGCGATCGAGGCGACCGGGGCGACCGTCGCAGCCGCCGTGACGACGACCGTGGCCGTGGCCGCAGCCGTGGCCGAGAGGAGCGCAGCGAGCGTCGCGGCCCCGCCGAGGGCGAGACCGAGGCGAGCCAGTTCGCCGCCGAGTGGTTCGCGACCACCCTCAAGCACATGGACGTCGAGGCCGAGATCACCGCGACGGGCGACGACGAGCGCGTGCACGTGGCGATCACCGCCGAGCGTGCCGGCCGCATCGTCGGCAAGCGGGGCGCGACGCTTCGGGCCATCCGCCACCTGGTGGGCCTCGCCATCGAGCAGCAGTTCGGTGAGCGCACGATCGATGTCGACGTGGGCGACGACCGCCCCCGCGAGGAGCGCAGCGAGCGTCGCAGCCGCGACCGCGACGACCGTGGCGACCGTGGCGATCGCCGTGGCCGTGGCCGTGGCCGCAGCCGGGGGGGCCGCGAGAGCAAGCACCCCGAGAGCAAGCTCCGGGCCCTCGCCCGCCGTGCCGCCGAGAAGGCCGCGGAGACCGGCCAGACCATCACCATCAACCTCAAGCTCAACAGCTACGACCGCCGGCTGATGCACCTCGAGATCAGCGAGATCGACGGCGTCGACAGCCACTCCGAGGAGCGCGAGGAAGACGGCGAGATCGTGAAGTACATCCAGGTCATCCCGGCCGAGGACTGAGCCCTAGGTGTCGGTGATCGTCGCCCGCGCCAGCGGGGCCGGTCGCTCGGCGGTCGCGTGGGTGCGGCTGTCGGGCGAGGGCCTGTCCGTGGTGCGCGACGCGGTCCTCCGGCCTCGCGGTGACACGCCGTGGCGCAGCCGTGTGCAGCGACGCGTCGATCTGGTCCATCGCGGCGAGGTCTTCGACGACGGGCTCGCCACCTGGGTGCGGGGGCCGAACACGGCCACCGGGGAGGACTGCCTCGAGGTGGGCCTTCACGGCAATCCCCTGCTGGTCGACCGGTGCATCGCTGCCTGTCTCGACGCCGGGGCCCGGCTGGCCCGTCCCGGCGAGTTCACCCGCCGCGGGGTGGAGCACGGCAAGCTCGACCTGCTCCAGGCCGAGGGGGTCGACCAGCTCATCCGGGCCCGCACGGCGGATGGCCTGGCGGTGGCCCGTGCCGGCGTCACCGGGCCGCTGTCCGACTGGGTGGGGGCGCTCCGGGCGGAGCTGCTGGCGCAGGCGGCGGAGCTGGAGGCGCGGCTGGACTACCCCGACGACGAGCTGGCCCTGGCCAGCGACGAGGCCGTTCGGGAGGCACTCGCCGGGGCGGCGGCGCGCTGTCGGGGGCTGGCGGCCACCCAGGCGGCCGGCCGGGTGCGCGTCGAGGGG
>Ga0213839_1001391_pt1 | contig 15822 bp, 12 predicted proteins | sample SWPATP21_FD_160075 | JGI IMG/M metagenome (GOLD analysis project Ga0213839, IMG submission 160075) | Coastal seawater microbial communities from Marineland, Florida, United States - SWPA TP2 #1 | ecosystem: Environmental > Aquatic > Marine > Coastal | place: USA: Florida | collected 2016-08-14 | reverse complement strand
TCCCCGACGGCCTTCCAACCGACGGCTACGGCCACCCTCTCCGCTACGTCCTCGTGGACGAGGACCCGGGCTTCGACATCGTCAGCCTCGGGCGCGACGGGGCCTGGGGCGCCCGCTGCGGCCGACACGACGAGCGCGACCGCAGCCTGCACGGCTTCGCCGCGCCCCCCTGGGACTGACTCAGGGCATCTCGGGGGCCAGGGCCCAGATGTCGGGGATCGAGGTAGCGCGGCCCATGTGCGACACCTGCGGGTAGGCCACGTCCCACACCACCGTGCCGTCGGGCTGGTACTCACGGATGCGCGACTGCGTGCCGTAGGTCTGCATCGTGTGACCGTTGGGCGTGCGGTAGGCATCCCCCATCTGGTTGCCGATCACCCCCTGGTCGACCCCCGCATTCCAGATCTCCACGAGCTGCTCGTTGACCGTGTCGATCTCGTACTCCCGCACCACGAGCTGCTTGTCCTGCTCGGTCTGGTGACTCGAGATCAGCAGCGTGCCCTGGGGGGTGAGGTGGGCGCCGTGCTGGTACCAGAACGTGCTCTCCACCGGCGAGAAGGCGTAGGCATCCGGCGCATGACCGAACCACCGCAGCAGGTTGCCCTGGCCGTCGAGCTGCACCACCGTCTCCAGGGTCCAGAACGAGAACAGGTAGGTGTCGGTGGCCTCGTCGTAGTTCAGCGTGTTCGACGCACACAAGCTGCTGCCCAACGGCTCGGTCCATGCGTCGCAGCTCCACAGCGTGGTCATGGAGTCGTCGGGAGCGGTGACCACCAGATCCTCGTCGTAGGTGTCGACGAAGGCACCGTAGGCCAGCGAGCCGTCGGGAAGCTCCTGGTAGGGGTGGTGCAGCCCGGGCGCAGGCCACTCGTGCACCAGCGTGCCGTCGATCCGGATCTTCTCCACGGTGCCGTCGGGCCCGAGCCCGAAGTCGGACCAGAAGTGGTTCTGATCGTGCAGGATGGCCGTGCCGTCCCACGACAGGCGGGGATGCAGGCTCATGCGGCCGACGTCGGACAGCCGCCCCCACACCGGACGGCCCTGGCGATCGATGATCATCACCCACCACGGCTGGCCGAAGTTGCCGCCCACCTGAGGCGTGCTGATGAGCACGTACTCGACGCTGGGGTCGACGTTGGCCAGGTCGACGGCGTTGACCGTGGCGACGGGCATCGTGGCCGGGGTGGCCGCGGTGGTGACGGACTGATCGGGGCTGGTGTGGTCGCCGGCCGCGTTCGAAGTGACCACCCGCCAGGTGACGTCGGCGCCATAGGGCAAGCCGAGCAGGAGCTCTTCGTGGTAGCCGGCCGTCTCGGCCGCGCGCAACGGCGTCGACCGCCACACCCCCGCCTCGAAGCTGTACTCGACGTGGACGTCGGCATCGGCGGCCTGGTCCCACTCCACCTGCACGATGGTGCCGAGGTCGGGATGCACCAGGCTGGCCAGGGACTGGGTGACCGCCAGCACCTCCGAGGTGCCGGTGTCGGTGTCGGTGGTGCCCGTGTCGGTGGCCGTGTCGGTGGGGGTGTCGGTGCGGGTGTCGGCCGTGTCGGTGACCGGTGTGGAGTCGACCGGCGTGGTGCCGGAGTCGACCGGGGTGTCGGGGGAGGGCCCCCCGTCGTCGTTCCCGGCGTCGTCCTTCGAGCCGCCGCACGCAAGGGCGAGCAGGGACAGGGGCAGCAAGGCACGCATCAGACCTCCGGAGCAGGGGACAACGTCACCTGTCGGGAGGCCCGCTGGCGTCAAGAAAGTGGAGAGCCCCTCAACCCACCGCCACCCCGAGCGGCCGCATCGCCATCGCGAGCTCCGACAGCACCCCGGCCGGCAGCTGGTTGGCCGACACCGTCGCGGTGCTGCCGATGCGCTTGAGCCACACTTGCTTCACGACCAGATCGGTGCGCTGATGGCTCGGGTTCGAAGGGTGGTAGCCCTCGTGGAAGACCTTGGCGACGAGATCGAGGGGCACGTAGATCCGCCCGGCATCGCGGAGGGGGGCGGGAAAGGTCATGGAACACTCCTGTCGTTGCTCCATGGGCATAGGCTGCGGCGTTCGCCCCGAGCCGGGGAACGAAACCAGGTGAAACACGCGCCGCGCCTACCCGAGGGATCAGCGCCGACCACGCCTGCGCGCATACTTCGCATAGGCCAGCCGCTGCACCGCCTCGCCCTTCGAGCCTACCCGGGCCGGCGGCGACAGCTGCCGCAGCCGCTCCTGCTGGGCCTCGGAGGGGGGCATCCCGCGCCACGCGGCGTCGGGTCGGGCGCTCCGCTCGGCGGCCGGCCCCTTGGCCGCGACCTCGTAGTCGACCGCCTCCACCGCCGGCTCGAGCTTCGCGAAGTGCGCGACCGGCTGGCCATCGGCGAACACCTGGTAGCGCTGCTTGCCGGGACGCCCGCTGTCGAGGAGCAGGAACTCCCCGAGCTTCGCCGGCCGCCGCAGGTAGTGGAGCACCAGCCCGGCGCGGCCCAGGGAAGTCCACGCGTTGCCGCTGATCGCGCGGATCGCGGGGTCGACGTCGAGGGTGAGCGGGTCGAAGTGGCGCGCTCGCTGCTCGATCTCGTCGAGGGTGATGGCGTCGGGGGGGAGCTCGAAGGTGGGGAAGCTCTCGAACATCCGCCCGAGCCGCTCCTCGGCCTCCAGCACGTCGTCGCCGAACAGGTCGAGCTGGCTGGGCAACCCGAACAGGCTGGGCAGCGTGACCAGCGACAGCTCCGACAGGTCGACGAAGTCGATCACCAGGCAGTCTTCCTTGCCCGGGTGCAGCCGTGTTCCCCGGCCGACGCACTGGGCATACAGGCTCTCGCTGCGCGTGGGACGGGCCATCGCCACGCAGCTGATCGCCGGCTCGTCGAACCCCTCGGTGAGCACGCCGACGTTGGTGACCGCCCGCAGCCGACCGCTGCGCAGCCCGTCGAGCACCTCCTGCCGCTCGGCCGCCGGCAGCTCGCCGTGGATGAGCCCGGTGGGCACCCCGATGTCACGGAGCGCCCGCGCCAGGTTGCGGGCGTGCTGCACGGTGACGCAGAACACCAGGGTGAGCCGGTCGCGGCACAGCTCCTGGATGGTGCGCGCCACCAGCGCGTTGCGGCCCCGGATGTCGACCACCTCCTGCAGCTGGTCGACCGGGAGGTCGCCGCCACCGGACGGCGCGGTGAGCGAGGTGAGATCGGCCTCGGTGGTGACGCGAACACCGCGAAGGGGCACGAGGTAGCCCTGGCGGATCATGTCGGGCAGGGGCTGGTGGTAGACGATCTGCTCGAACACCTCCTCGAGGCCCCGCCGGTCGCCGCGGCCCGTGGTGGCCGTGACCCCCACCAGCAGCCCACCCCAGCCTCGGTCGTAGCAGCCGAGCGAGCGCAGGATCCGCTGGTTGTCGTCGGCCGGGGCGTGGTGGCACTCGTCGTAGATCACCAGCCCGAAGCCGCCGGGACGGTCGTCGAGCAGACGCTGCAGCCGCTGGGCATGGAGCGACCGCAGCGACGCCACCACCACGCTCGCCTCGGCGGGCGCCTGCTGCTCGGCCTGCTCCAGCGCCACCACCGGCCCGTCGTCGCCGAGCACCCGCCGGATCTTGTCGGCCGCCTGATCGAGCAGCTCGGAGCGATGGGCCAGCACCAGGGTGGGACGCCGCAGGATGCGGATGAGCGAGCTGAACACGACCGTCTTGCCGGCCCCGGTGGGGAGTACCACCACCACCCGCTGCAGACCCTCGTCTTCGGCCGCCAGCACTGCCGAGATCGCCTCTTCCTGGTAAGGACGCAGCTGGAACATGTCTCCGCATACCTCGCGGGGCTCGCAGGAGAGGGCAACCGATGGGTGCCAGCAGCTACTGGATGGTGACCGCCGCTCGGCTCGACGCAGCAGGGATCGAGGCCGTGGCCCGCAAGGTGCGGAGCAGACGCCGTGGCCTCGAGGCTTTCGTGGTCGACGAGGCCCAGAGCACCCTCATCTACGGGGAGGGCTCCTACGACGGACAGATCGACGACCTCCTCGGTCTGGCCGAGGCGGTGCGCCAGGCCACCGGAGGCACACTGCAGCTCAGCGACGACTTCGAGGCTCAGGGCCCGCGGTTCCGCCTCCCGACCGGCGGACGCGACCTGTTTCAGGCTCCGACCGTCCTCGTGCCTCACGCCACACCCCACGCGTCCAGCCTGCGACAGTCCCCGCACGCGCGGATACGTCGAGCCATGCGACGGGCCAGGAACGACCGCCGGGGAGCCATCGACTGCTTGCTGGACGCCTCCGAGGCCGAGCTCCGGCCGGCCGCCAACGCCCTGCTCTGGATGGGCGCGAACCGCGAGGCCGCTCGACTCTACGACCTTGCGGGAGCCCCGCGAGCCAGCCGACTCAGCCGAGCCCGCGCCGGCGATCTGGCGCTGGTGCTCGATGAGATCATCGCGGAGGCGCAGTCCCCTGACGCCACGCCGGCCCAGGTGCTGGCGCTCGACGAAGAGCTGGTCGAGCTGGTCCCCGAGCAGGCGCCCGCCCGCCGGGCCGAGGTAGACCGAGGGCGCCAGCCCTGGCGAGAGGAGCCGCTGACCGAAACGGGGGCGATGCGGCGAGCGCAAGCGCGCGAGCTGGCTCATCGTTGGCGCCGCTGGCCCGTAGGCCGCAGCTACTTCGCCTTGCAAGGGGCGCTGGCCATGGTGACCACGGATCCCGCCGGAGCTCGAGCGACCCTCGAGGGTGAGGTCCCCCATGCCGAGCTCGCCGACGTGCGGGCGGAGCTCGAACACCAGCTGGCCAGCGGCGACGCGCCCACGGCCAACGCCATCGCGTCGCTGCAGGCGGCCTATGCCGCTGGGACGCAACGGCAGGAGGTGGCGGCCGACCTTGGCCTCGCCCTGATGCGGGCAGAGCGGCTGGCAGAGGCGTGGGAGCCCCTGGAGCACGCTGCTCTGAACCTCAGCAGCAGCCACCCAGCTACCCCCGCCGTGTTCGCAGCGCTGGAGCGGCTGGAGGCAGAAGGATTCGGCCCATAGCCGCGGTCAGGTCGGCCAGAGCACCAGCACCACGTAGATGAACAGGCACACGGGCACGAAGAGCACAGTGAAGATGCGCTCGGCCCACACCAGATACTTGTCCTCCACCTTCTCGTTGAGCGCGTTCACCAGGATCGTCTTGGCGATCAGCGCGAACATCAGCAGGTAGGTAGCCATGAAGAACTGGTCGGCCCGCATCAGGTAGCCCACGCTCGGCAGCGACTCGCCCTGCGCGAGGTGGAAGACGAGGATCGACAGCAGGGCGGTCATCGTGATGGTCATGCGCGCGTCGAACTGCGACCGGGGCACGAAGAACACGAACAAGCTGATGACGATCATGATGCCCAGCGGCATGAACAGCGTGACCAGGTAGGGGAAGAGGATCCGCTTCACCACGATGTTGCTCTCGTAGACCGAGTAGGTCGACCGGCTCGCCGGCCCACTGAACATCGGGTCACCGAAGGTGGTGTCGGGCTCGTAGGCGGCGGAGTGATCGGTGCGCCCCTTGTGGACCCACTCCTCCGGGTAGATCTCCTCGATGGGCGCGTCGGTGATGCGCTCCTGATCGACCACGAGGATCACCTCGTTGGCGTCGCGGGTCTTGTGGGCCATGCGCAGCGGCAGGTGCTGGACGTCGAAGGGGAAGGCCCGCAGATCGTAGGGCGTGAGGTAGGTGCCCTTGATCTTGTAGCAGATGTAGTTGACCGGTCCGCTGCGGTCCTCGCGGAGCACCTCCACCTTGTCTTCGATGCCGTAGATGCCGTTGAGGAAGTCGATGTTCTCCACGTCGAGATCGCCGCGCCACTGGAACCACATGAAGAACTCGACGTCGAAGTTCTGCCCCTGCACATCCACGCTGTTCACTCGGTAGAAGTCGAGCCCGGCATACACCACCGACGTGAGGTAGTAGGGCACCCCGTCGACCACCTCGACCTTGCGATCGCCGAGGAACTTGCTGTCTCCTCCGCGCAGGGCCGCCTTGGCGGTCCGTGGCTCCACCACCCGGGTGAGCTGGGTGAACGAGGGCATCAGGCGCCCCTTTCGCACCTGCTGCACCAGCGGCTCGCGCATGAGCGCGCCGTTGTCGTCGAACCACAGCAGGCCGGTCATGCCCGCCACCGCCTGGTCGGGGGTGTTCCGCCGGGCCAGATCGGCGGCGACCATCGCCGCGTCCACCGCCTCCGCCGCGCCGTTCGCCGCCACCGCGGCCCCGATGAGCTCCAGCGCGTCGTAGGCGAACAGGGCCTCCACCGGGGGCTGCTCCCCCAGAGCGGCGACGAGGTCGCGCGTCTCTTCCGTCACGATCTCCCAGGAGAAGGCGGTGGTGAGGTAGACCCCGCGCCCCTTGCCCACGCCGGCGACGAAGCCGTCGTCGTCCCAGGCCGACGTGCCGACCACGGGCAGGTCGACCCGGGCCTTCTGCAAGGCCTGCACGATGGCCACACCGGCCTCGGCCCCGGCGAGGACCACGATGGCGTCGAAGCCCTCGCCGGCCTCCTCGTCGTCGTCGCCGTCGGCGCCTCCGTCGCGGCGTCCCTGGGCACCCTGGCCCTTGCCACGACCGCCGCGCCCCTTGCGCCCCTTGCCGCCCTTGCCCCCCTTGCCGCCGCGGTCGTCCCGGCCCTCGCCACCGCGTCCGTCCCGACCGTCCCGGTCGTCTCCTCCCCGACGCTTCAGCAGCTCGGGAAAGTGCTTCTGAACGAAGTCGGCGCCGACCATCCCCCCGGACAGCTCGACGGTGCGGGCGATCGCCATGTCGGGACCCGTGTTCTTGCCGACCGCACGGAGGAGGTCCTTGCTGGCCTGGTCGTCGGCGTGCACCACGGCGATACGTTCGGCGCCCTCCACCACACGCAGCCAGGCCGCGATGCGCCGCCCCTGCTCCACGGCGTCGTACGACATCGAGAACACCTTGTCGCCGGCGCGCGTGATCCGTGGATCGTCGGCCTTGGGCACGAGCAGCGGGATGCCCGCCGACTGGAACGCCGGTGCCGCCGCGGCGGCCCGCTCGTCGTCGAGAAAGCCGATGGTGGCCACCACCCCCGCGCTCGCCAGCTCGGAGGCCGCGTCGCCGGCGCTGTCGGCGGTGACCACGGAGAGCCAGTGCTCCCCGAGCTCGCCGGCGTCGTACAGGGCATCGGCGTGGCGCTCGACCGCCGCGCGCACCAGCTCCGCCTCCGCCGCTCGCTCCCCGCTGAAGGGCAACGCCAGGCCCACCCGAACCTCGGCCGCGTGCGCGGCACCGCTCAGCACCCACCAGCTCCACCACAGCAACCACAGCATGCGCAGCATCCGCTCCTCCGTGGCCCGAGATGTATGCCACCGGGCGGAGGGGTCCTGAGTCGCCTTGTTTCAAACCCCCTCGATGCGTCGCTTCGATCGCGTCCCATCGGTTGCAACTGTATCGATATGTTGTTACTTTTCATCTCGAACAAGTCACAAGGAGTGTGTCCCAATCGAACCGCTGACCTCTGCCGCCACCCCGTCCACCCCCTTCGCCGGCCTCACCGAGCTGGGCGACAACCCCAGCGAAGGCCCCCTGACACCCTCCTTCCTCGTCGACGCCGATCGCGTCGTCGAGCTCCTGAGGGTCGGCGTCGCCAGCGAGCACATGTCGTGGCTGGCCTACACCGCCCACGCCGCGGCGATGGACAGCCTGAGGGCCCGGCCGGTGGCCGCCGACTTCCGCGAGCATGCCGAGCAGGAGCTGGGGCACATGCGGAAGCTGATGGGTAGGATGCAGCAGCTCGGCGCAGAGATCGTGCTGGATCCGATGCAGCTGGCGAAGCGCTCGATTCACCCCCACGCCGTGCCCGGAACCCTCGAGGACATGGTCGGCTACCACCTCCAGGCCGAGCGACGGGCGGTGGAGTTCTACCGCGACGCCGTCCAGTGGCTGGGCGACCGCGACCCCACCACCCGACGCCTGATGGAAGACGTCCTCGCCGTCGAGGAGCAGCACGCCCGCGACCTTCAGGACTTCGCCGACCACGCCTGATCGTCCCGCGATTCTCCGACCACCGACAGCGAACACTGTTGGTGGTTCGTTTTTGCGACCCATGGTCCCACCCAACCAACTGCCAACAAGCGAGAGACCGTGCCGAACCCGCCTGCGACCGATGCCCCCACCGTCCCCGAGTGGGACCCCGAACCCCTGCAGCTCTCCGAGCTCGACACCGTGCTCGCCGACACCCTCGTGGCGTGGGCCACCACCGCTGTCGAGCTGCTGCCCAACATCGTGGTGGCCACGATCGTGCTCGGCGCCGGCTGGGTGCTCGCCCGGATGCTCTCGCGCCTGTTCCGGCGCTTCCTCGACCGGGTCTCGCCCCACCAGCAGGTCAACCAGCTGCTCACGGCCGTCGTGCGCGCCGCGCTCACCGGGGTGGGCCTGTTCGGGGCGCTGTCGATCCTGCACCTCGACGGCGTGGTCACCTCCATGCTCGCCGGTGTCGGTGTCGTCGGTCTCGCCCTCGGTTTCGCGTTCCAAGACATCGCCGCCAACCTCATGTCGGGGGTGCTGCTCGCCATGTCGCGGCCGTTCGCGGTGGGCGACATCGTCAAGACGCCCGACCACTTCGGCACCATCGAGACGGTGGGGCTGCGGGTCACCAAGATGCGCACGTTCACCGGTGAGCTGGTGCTCATCCCGAACAACCACCTCACCAGCCAGACGCTCGTGAACTACACCGAGACGGCCAACCGTCGCGTCGACATCGAGGTGGGCGTGGCCTACAGCGACGACCTCGTCACCGCCCGCGACACGCTGCTCGACGCGATCACCGGGCAAGACTGGGTCGACGACGAGCGCGACGTGGTGGTGCTGTTCACCGGCTTCGGGGGCAGCAGCATCGACCTGTCGGTGCGGTTCTGGATCCGCACCCGTGGCCAGTTCGACTACCTGCAGGCGAAGTCGGAGGCGATCATCACGATCAAGCAGGCCCTCGACGACGCGGGGCTGCACATCCCATTCCCGATCCGCACCCTCGACTTCGGGGCCCGCGACGTGGGCGGCGAGCTGCTCTCCCACGCCCTACAGCAGCGCGACGCCGCCTGAGGGGCGTCTGGGTGGACAACGGCCGCGGACCCATTTAGTTAACGTCATCGTTAACCAATGGAGCCGCCATGCCGACCATCACGCCCATGCTGAGCTACCGCGACGCCGACGCCGCAATCACCTTCCTCTGCGAGGCCTTCGGGTTCACCCTTCGCTACCGCCTGGAGATGCCCGACGGTCGGGTGGGCCACGCCGAACTCGCCCTGGGCGACGGCCTGATCTCCCTGGCCAGCGCCTACCCGGAGATGGGGATCGACAGCCCCGTCGACCTCGACACGCGCTACAGCCAGCTGAAGGTCGACGTGCCCGATGTCGACGCCCACTACGCGCGGGCCCTGGCCGCCGGCGCCGTGGTGCAGGGCGAGCCCGAAGACCAGCCCTACGGCGGCCGCATGTACCGTGCCGTCGACCCGGAGGGGCACCGCTGGATCTTCGACCACACCGCGCGCGAGCTGTCCGTCGACGAGATCAAGGCGGCCTACGGGGCGAGCTGATGAGCGAGGCCCTCGACGCTACCTTCGCCGCCCTGGCCGACCCCGCGCGTCGCGCCGCCCTCGCCAAGCTCGGCGAAGGTCCGTGCCGCGCCAGCGACCTGGCCGAGGCCGCCGGGCTGTCGCGGCCCGCGATGTCGCGCCACCTCCGTGCCCTGCGAGCCAGCGGGCTGGTGCAGGAGCGAGCCGACCCCAGCGACGGCCGCGCACGCCTCTACCACCTCCACCCCCGGCCCCTGGCAGCAGCGCAGGACTGGCTGGCCGACGTGTCGGCCTTCTGGAACGCGCAGCTCGACGCTTTCGTCGCTGCCGCGGAGGGCGAGCCATGACCGCGCGGGTGCTCACGGTGTCGCGGGTAGTGCGGGCCCCACAGGCCCGATGCTTCGACGTGTTCACCGACGGCGTCGACGGCTGGTGGCAGCGGGGTCCTCGCTTCCGTCGCTGGCGCGACTCGGTAGTGGCCTTCGAGGGGCAGCGCCTGTGGGAGCGACGGGGTGACGAGGCGGCGCTCGTGGCCTCGGTCACCGCCTGGGACCCGCCCCAGCGGCTCGTGCTCGATCTCGACGGCGAGCGGGTGGAGGTTGCGTTCGTGGCCGACGGGCAGGTCACGACGGTCACGGTGCGCCACCACCGCGACGACGGGCTCACGAACTTCCAGGACGCGAAGGGGCTGTGGTGGAGCGATCTGCTGGTGGGATTGGGAAGGGCGGTTGGCCGCTAGCCCTTGGCCCGCAGCGCCAGTCGGCCGACCGGTGAGGCGTCGAGGAGGGCGCCGCCGTGACCGGTGAGGGGTCGAAGAGGGTGCCTCCCTGACCGGTGAGGGGTCGAAGAGGGTGTTCTGGGCCGAAGCGCGGAATCTGCCAGCCGAAAGGTGACGTTTGCGCGCTAGCGGGGCCCCGACATCGGGCTCGAGCACCCCCTTCGATGTCTCACCGGTTCCGACGGCACCCTCCTGGCACCCTCACCGGTCGCGCGGCTGACGGGGCGGGCGGCTTCGGCGTTCACCAATCACCGGTACCGCTGACCGCTACCGTCGACCGTTCGATCAGGGGCCAGCGGTCGTCGATGGCCGGGCAGGCCTCGACGATGGCGATGGACACGGTGGGGAGCGTGACGGCGCGCAGGGGTGGAGGAGGTAGCCACGAGCCCATGATCAGGCGGTCAGCCGCCACCGGTCAGCAATCAGCAAGGTACGATCGAGGTTCTGCGGGATGATGCCGTGGAAACGTGAGTGGGCTTCAGGTGAACGGAGGCCACCCGGCTGCCGCGCAATTGTGCCGCTGGTAGCTGGACACCAACAGCTGACAGCTCGACCCGGCACTTGATCAGGTCCAGCCCGAAGCGAGCCCTCATCGAGCTGCAATCCACTTTCGATCGACCATCGCAGGCTGACCGCTGACCGCTGACCGCTACCGCTGACAGTTGCCCCGACCGCACAGCAACCACAGGCTGCACCTCCCACCCGTCCACACCACGCTAATTTATGAGCACAGTCATTTTTTTGGACTGTCCTGGAGGTCTCATGGTCGCGCCCGGTCCCCGCTTCCGCCTGCCCACCTCGCTGGCCATCCTCCGCGACCCCGACCGCGCCTACGAGCGCTGGAAGGCCCGCTACGGCGCTACCTTCCTGGCCCGGGCGGTCAACGGCGACGTGGTGATCACCGGCGACCCGGCGGTGATCCGCGACCTGTTCCGCGCCACCGACCACCAGGTGGAGCCGTTCCGTCCCGAGGTGTTCGCGCCCTTGCTCGGACCGAACAGCCTCTTCGCGCTGAAGGGGGAGGCCCACGTCGAAGAGCGCAAGCTGCTGATGCCCCCGTTCCACGGCCAGCGCATGCGCGCCTATGGCGAGCTCATCCAGCAGTGCACCCTCGCCGAGCTGGAGGGCTGGCGCCCCGGCGACCGCGTGGTCATGTCGGACGCCATGCTCACCGTGTCGCTGCAGGTGATCGTGCAGGCGGTGTTCGGCGTGCAGGACGCCGAGGGGCAGGCCCGCTGGGAGGCCCTGCTGCGCGAGACCATCGACGCCTTCGATCCCCTCGCGCTGTTCGTGCCGCAGCTGCAGAAGGCCTGGTTCCCTCCCTACCGCCGCTTCGCCGCCGCCCGCGACGCGCTGCACGCGGGCCTCATGGACCACATCCGCCAGGCCCGTGCCGCCCCCCGCGGCGACGACATCCTGTCGCTGCTCCTCGACGCCACCTACTCCGACGGCCGCCCGATGAGCGACGAGGCGATGCGCGACGAGCTGATCTCGCTGCTCTTCGCCGGTCATGAGACCACCCAGATCAGCATGGCGTGGGCGCTCTACCGGCTGCACGAGCGGCCCGAGACGCTCCACCGCCTGCGGGAGGAGCTCGACGCCTCCGGCGACGCCCCCGCCACCCTGGCCAAGCTGCCCTACCTCTCGGCAGTGGTCGACGAGACCTTGCGGATCGACCCCATCGTGCCCGACGTGATCCGCACCCTCACCGTGCCCATGCAGCTCGGTCCCCACCACCTCTCGGCGGGCACCCACGTGGCCCCGGTGGCGGCCATGGTGCACCGAGACCCCACGATCTACCCGGATCCCGAGCGCTTCGAGCCCCAGCGCTTCCTCGACGGCCGCTTCCGGCCGTGGGAGTTCCTGCCCTTCGGCGGCGGCACCCGTCGCTGCGTGGGCGCGGCCCTGGCCACCTACGAGATGAAGATCGTGCTCGGCACGCTGCTCCGACGCGTCGAGCTGGCCCTCGACGGCGACGATCACCTCGTCCGACGCACCGTCACCCTGGCGCCCCGACGAGGCGTTCCGACCACCATCACCGCGCGCCGCCATGGCCAGGGTTGAAGCTGACGACTCCATGTGCGAACCTGCCGGTCTCGAACGGAGGTTCCATGCGTTTCGCCCCCCTCGCCCTGTTGCTCTTCGCCACGGCGTGCGTCACCGAAGAGGTCGCCGACGATGCCGATCCCGGCCTGGTCACCCACGACGATGCCGAACAGGATGCCTGGCCCGACAGCCCCCTGCCTCCGCCGCCCGCCCTGGTGCTCGGCGCCCTCGTGCAGGGCCAGCAGGCCGAGATGACGGTCGACGGCATCAACCAGGGTGACACGGTTCGCTGGTATCGCGGCACCGGGCCGGGCCAGGGCCCCTGTCCGGCACCGCTCGGCGGCGCCTGCTTCAGCATCACCAACCCCACGTCGATGGGCACGTCCACGGGCAATGGCTACGGCTTCGCGCGCAAGGTGTTCACCGTGCCCGGCACCGCCCCCGTGGGCGGCAACATGTGGGTGCAGGCGGTGGTGATCAGCGGCGGCGGCTCGGTGTTCAGCAACCGCGACATGCAGACCATCCAGGCCCCGGTGGTCGACTCCGACGGCGACGGCCTCACCGACGCCTTCGAGAACCAGATCGGCACCGATCCCGCAAACCCCGACACCGACGGCGACGGGCTCGGCGACGGCGAGGAGGTGCTGCAGATCGGCACCGATCCCCTCAACCAAGACACCGACGGCGGCGGCGTGCCCGACGGCGACGAGGTGGGACAGGGCACCGATCCCCTCGATCCCGCCGACGACGCCGGCGCCCCGCAAGACAGCGACCAAGACGGCTACTCCGACGCCGAAGAGGGTGCCGCCCAGCAGGTCGACAGCGACGGCGACGGCATTCCCGACTTCCTCGACATCGACTCCGACAACGACGGAGTGCTCGACTTCCTCGAGGTCATGGGCGACAGCGACGGCGACGGCGCCGGCGACCGGGTCGACGTCGACGACGACAACGATCTGGTGCCGACGCTCTTCGAAGACGTGAACGGCGATGGCGACCCCACCAACGACGACACCGACGGCGACGGCGTGCCCAACTACCTCGACGACGACGACGACAACGACGGCATCCCCACCATCGCCGAAGATGCCAACGGCGACGGCAACCCCACCAACGACGACACCAACGGCAACGGCATCCCCGACTACCTCGACCCGCAGGGCGGCTTCGACGCCGACGGCGACGGCTTCTCCCCGCCGCAGGACTGCGACGACAACGACGCCAGCATCTTCCCCGGCGCGGTGGAGATCCCGCAGGACGGCATCGACAGCAACTGCAACGGCAACGACAACAACTGAGCTAGCGCTTCGCCTGCCCCCAGGTGGGCCCGACCCCCACGTCGACCACCAGGGGCACCCGGAGCTCGGCGGCGCCCTGCATCGCCTCGGTGAGCGCCGCCACGGCTTCGTCCACCCGCTCGTCGGGGCACTCCACCAGCAGCTCGTCGTGCACCTGCAGCACGAGCTCGGCCCCCTCGGGCAGGGTGGCGGCGGCCCGGAGCATCGCCACCTTGCACAGGTCGGCCCCCGACCCCTGCACCGGGGTGTTCATCGCGATGCGCTCGCCGTGGGCCTGATCGGAGCGGTCCTTGCGGGACAGCTCGGTGACGTAGCGACGCCGTCCGAGCAGCGTGCGCACGTAGCCGCTGGCGTAGGCCTCGGTCACCACCTCGTCGCGCCAGCGGGCGACGCCGGCGTACAGCCGGAAGAAGTCGTCGATGAAGCCCCGCGCCCGGCCCGCCGACACCCCGAGCTGCTGGGCGAGCGCGGCCGGCCCCTGGCCGTAGATGGTGGCGAAGTTCACCGTCTTGCCCACCTCGCGCTCGGTGGGGCCCACCTGGCCCTCGGACAGCCCGAGCAGCGCGGCGGCAGTGCGCACGTGCACGTCGGCCCCCGTGCGGTAGGCGTCGACGAGCACGGGGTCGCCCGAGAGGTGGGCGAGCAGCCGCAGCTCGAGCTGACTCCAGTCGGCGCGCACCAGCTGGTGGCCCGGGGAGGCGATCAGCGCATCGCGGATCTGCCGGGAGACCTCGGTCTTGATCGGTGTTCGCTGCAGATCGGGCTCGGTGGTGAGGATGCGCCCGGAGCTGCTCGAGGTGGCCATGTAGGTGGGGTGGATGCGCCCGTCGGGCCCGACGGCACGGGAGAGCACGTCGGTGTAGGTGTTCACGAGCTTGTCGACCGTGCGCCAGCGGAGCACCACGTCGACCAGGGGGTGGTCGTCACGCAGCCGCTCCAGCACGCTCGCCGCCGTGCTGTAGCCGGTCTTCGTGCGCTCGAGGACGGGCAGGCCGAGCTCGTCGAACAGCACGGTGCCCAGCTGCTTGCTGCTGCCGAGCACGAACGGGCGCCCCGCAAGGCGGTGGGCCTCGGCCTGCAGGCCGTCGCGCACCCGCTCGAAGTCGGCGCCCAGGGCATCGAGCACCGTCGGGTCGGCGGCGATGCCCACCTGCTCCATGCGGCTGAGCACGCCGACGAGGGGCAGGTCGATGTCGCGGAGGTAGTCGAGACGACCCTGCTCCTGCAGCAGCGACGCCATCCGGTCCCACACGGCCCCGGCCGCGTCCGCGTTGTGGCACGCCCACGCCCCCGCGCGGTCGACCGTGAGCTCAGCGAAGGTGCGCCGGTCGCGGCCACGGCCCAGCACCCCGCGGATGGGCTGCAGCGCCACGTGCAGCACGTCGCGGGCCACCTGCTCGAGCTTGTGGGGCAGATGCCGTGTGGGATCGAGCAGGTAGCTGCCGAGCGCAGTGTCGCCCACCACGCCGCCGAGCTCCACGCCGTGCCGTGCCAGGGAGGTGGTGGCGTCCTTGGCGCCGTGGAGCACCTTCGGCCGGTCGGAGCCGAGCCACGGGGCCAGCAGCTCGAGCCCCTGCGGCCCGAGCCCACCGGCGCCTCCGATGGGCACGTACACGCCGCGACCCCGACGGGGACTGATCGCCACGCCCACCAGGTCGCCACGCAGCGCGTCGGGCAGGTCGAACAGCACGTGCACCGCCACCGGCTGCTCCGTGGCCGTCTCGTGGGCGACGGCGGCCGCGGCCATGTCGAGGCTGTCGGCGACGAAGTACTCGATGCGGGCCGCCCCGTGGGTGGGCAGCTGCTCGGCCGACAGCAGCGAGTAGAACTCGAGGTCGGTGTAGGCCGCGTTCAGCTTGGCCAGCGACGGCTCGGGCACCGCCAGCGCCTCGAGGCCCAGGGGCAGCGGCACGTCGGTCCGAAGGCGCGCCAGCTCGCGGCAGCGGAGCGCCGTCTCGGCGTGGGTGCGTAGCTTGTCGCCCCGTGGCCCCGGCGGGGGAGAGGCGAGCAGCTGATCGAGGGAGCACTCGGCGAGGAGCTCGGCGGCTCCTTGCTTGCCGATGCCCGGCACCCCCGGGATGCCGTCGCTCTTGTCGCCCACCAGCGCGAGCCAGTCCACGAAGCGCTCCGGCGGCACCCCGTAGCGGCGGCGGATGCGGTCGGCGTCGTAGACCACCTCCTTGGTGCTGT
>Ga0213839_1001390_pt1 | contig 15831 bp, 14 predicted proteins | sample SWPATP21_FD_160075 | JGI IMG/M metagenome (GOLD analysis project Ga0213839, IMG submission 160075) | Coastal seawater microbial communities from Marineland, Florida, United States - SWPA TP2 #1 | ecosystem: Environmental > Aquatic > Marine > Coastal | place: USA: Florida | collected 2016-08-14 | reverse complement strand
TAGGGGTCGCCGTCGGTGCGGATCATCGTGCCCATTTCCTTGGCCACCTCGTCGTCACCGTCGGTGGCGGTGAGCTCGACGAGCGCCATGTCGCCCTGGGCGACCGCGCGGTCGGTGACCTCCTCGAGCTTGGCCTCGCCCTCGAGGCGGGACTTCACCGCGGCGTCGACCTCGTCGCTCGAGACCTCCACCTTGGGGTAGGCCACGTCGACACCGGCGTAGGTGTCGAGCTCGAGCTCGGGGCGAACGTCGACCATGATGGTGAACTGGAAGCCCGTCTTGCTCTTCACGCTGCCGGAGTCGGCGAGGTTGGGCTGCGAGACCGGCTGCACGTCGCCGCCGTCGAGCACGTGGCGCCAGCCCACCTGGATGAGCTCCTGGGCCACGTCGGCCTCGATCTGTGGACCGAAGCGTGCCTCGAGCACCCGCCGGGGGGCCTTGCCGGGGCGGAAGCCCCGCAGGCGAACCTTGCGCGACAGCTGCTTGTAGGCCTTGTCGAGCTCGCCGCGGACGCGGTCTGGCGGAACCGTCAGGGTGATTCGCTTCTGAAAGCTGCCGACAGACTCGACATCGACCTTCATCTCATCCTCGCATGCGGGGAGGGCCGAGGATGCGAGAAGGGGGACTCGAACCCCCACGGGGTCACCCCACCAGATCCTAAGTCTGGCGCGTCTACCAATTCCGCCATTCTCGCGGGGTTCGGCCCTCTGGATTTTTCGCGTTGGTGTGAGTGTGGGCCCACCAGGAATCGAACCTGGAACCTACGGATTAAGAGTCCGGTGCTCTGCCAATTGAGCTATAGGCCCGTGAAGTTTGGTGGGTGGGAGACGGGATTTGAACCCGCGACCCCTGGAACCACAATCCAGTGCTCTAACCTACTGAGCTACACCCACCGTGCAGCGGCGCTAGTAACGCTCTGAGGAGGCCCGGCAAGTCCGTGTTCGTCAACTCCCGGATGCCGCTGTTCCAAGCAGCACTTCTGCTGGTCACGATCTCCGCTTGTGGGCGTCCTCGGGGGGCGCCTCCGACGAGCGAAGGGCCCGACCCGTCGCAGGCGATTCGCGCATTTCGGGCCTTTGCGCTCGCTCCGGCGCGGTTGCCACCCCCTTCGGTCACCCTCGAGCCCGTCTCGGTGGCGGGCGACACCCTGGCGGGCACGGCCCAGGTCGTGCGCGTGGAAGACGAGCCGTGGAACACCTGGCCCGGGCGCGAGCTGCGGCTGTTCAACCATCGCTGGGCCTGGGTCGTGGACGTGAGCGTGGACGGGCCCGAGGGGCTCGTCTGGCGCCCGCAGTCCACCCGGCTCGAGCTGAATGACGCCGACACCGTGCTCCCGGTGGCACCGACCGCCGACGACGTGCTCGGTGACTTGCTCTTCTGGGCGCTGGAGCAGGAGCGTCATGCCCTGGGCGACGATCTCGTGGCCCGCACCCGTGGCGCGGGGCCGTTTCGGGGCCACTACCTCGATCAGGCCGCCAGCGGCCGGTGGGAGGGGGTCCTCGCGTTCCCCCTGGGCGACCACCACGACAAGCACGTGGTGGCTGCGCGCCTCACCATCGCCTTCGACACGCCGTCGGGGCGCGAGGAGCTGGTGTGGGTGTTCCCTTGAGGGGCCGTCACCCGAACAGGTAGGCCGACAGCGCCAGGCTGAGGAGGCAGAGCACCGCGGCCACGATGGCCAGCGTCTTGCCGCTGGGCAGGCCCTCCGGCGTCGTGTCTTCGGGGGGGATGCTCACCGGCCGCCGCGACTCCGTGGGGTCTTCTTCGCTGAACAGCTCGGGCGGGAGCGTGGGCCGCATCCTGGCGACCTCCACCGGCGGGCCGACGCTGACCGGGATGGCCCCCACCTCGGGCCGTGAGGGGCGTGGCGGTGGCTCGCTGCCCGTGCTGATCGCGGTCACGTCGTCGAGGGGGAGCTCCTCGTTCCCGGACAGGGTGTCGGTGCCGGGACGCTGGGTCTCCCGGGTGGACATGTCGCGCTGCGGGATGTCACGAACGTCGAGCTGGTCGGTGGTGCGCACTGACGAGCGGGAGGCCGGCAGGGCCGTGTGGTGGCGTCGTGGCACCTCGTCGGCGGCCCACACGGCGAGGTCGGGCCCGGGGAGGTCGGCCACCAGAGACCGCAGCGACGTGGCCACGCGTGACAGCACCGGGCGTTGGTCGGGGTCGTAGGCGAGCATGCCTTGAACCCAGTCGCGGTAGCGCTCGGGAAAGACGGGGCCCGGGCGCGACATGATCCGGATGAGGACCCGACGCACGGTGGCGTCGTGGTCGGCCTGGCCCGAGTGGGACGGCGGTGTGCTGCCGGTGAGGAGCTCGGCGAGCAGGACGCCGAGCCGGTAGACCATGTCGGCCTCCGGCGTGGACTCGCCCTGGGGGGGCCGCCGCCCGGGATCGGGGAGCGTGGGGCCCACGAAGCCGGTGAGCGTGACCCGGCTGTCGGCGGTGAGCACCACGTCGGCGGGGGCAGGGCCTGGGTGGGCGAGCCCCTCGGGCATCGACACCAGGCGATCGGCCACGGCGGCCACGAGCTCGGCTGCCACCCGCAGCGGCGGGAGCTCGCCGTCGACCACACAGCCCAGCGTGATGCCCTCGGTGCCGGGGTAGACCCACACCGCCCGCCCTTCGTGCTCGACCACGTCGATGAGGGTGAGGGCGCCGGGCCGCTCCCGTCCGATCTCCGACGCGCTGCGCGCGCGCGAGCGCTCGGCTGCGCCCGCCACCTCGGGCCCGAGCAGGGCCACCACGTCGCGATCGCCGTAGCGGGCGCGATGGGCCGCCGGCGACCACGCTGGGAAGGGATCGAGCAGGGTGAGCGATGACACGGCTGTCCAAGGGCTGGGGACGGGTGGTCGGGGGGGAGGGCGCGCCCTAACCTTGCGGAGGAATCCCGACCGTTGCTAGGGGGAGTCGGATGGCTCGCTCGGCAACGCACGAGCTGTCTGTTCGGAGGGGTTGCACGCCGCGCGGCGGGTCCTATCTCTTCGCATGCTCAGCCCGACGCCATCGAGGATCGCGACCATGACGGAAGACGCGCCACCCGGCAAGTCCCTCCCCGCACCGAGGCTCCCGAGCCTTCCCACCCCCAAGGGGGGTGCGGCACGGTCGGCGAAAGACCTCCTGAACTTCTACCTGGCCGAGGTGCGCAAGTACCCGCTCCTCACCCCCGAGGAGGAGAAGGACTACGCGCTTCGCTACCAGGAGTCCGGCGACGCCGAGGCGGCCGAGCGGCTGGTCACGAGCAACCTGCGGCTCGTGATCAAGATCGCCTTCCAGTACCACCGCCAGTGGGCGAACGTCCTCGACCTGATCCAGGAAGGCAACGTGGGGCTGGTGGAGGCGTTGTCCCGCTACGATCCCAGCCGCGAGATCCGCTTCTCCAGCTACGCTCAGTACTGGATTCGCGCGATGATCCTGCGCTTCCTGCTCGACAACTTCAGCCTGGTGCGGATCGGCGGCTCCCGCGCCGGTCGCAAGCTGTTCTTCCAGCTCAACAAGGAACGCGAGCGCCTCATCCGCGCCGGGATCGACCCGTCGGCCAAGCAGATCGCCGAGAACCTCGGCGTCAGCGAGAAGGAGGTGCACGCGGTCGACCAGCACATGCGTGCGCCACCGCTGTCGCTGCATGCCCCCGCCGGCGACGCCGACGACGGCCGCATGCTGCAGGAGGTGGTTCCCGAGAGCAGCCCCAACGACCCCGAAGACCGCGCGGCCCGGGGCGAGCTGATGGACCTCGTGCGTGAGCGCCTGCAGGTGTTCGCCAAGGAGCAGATCCGCGACGAGCGGGAGCGGGTGATCTTCGAGGAGCGGCTCCTCACCAACGACCCCACGTCCCTCGCGGCCCTCGGCGAGCGCTTCGGCGTGTCGAAGGAACGGATTCGCCAGGTTCAGGCGCGGATGCAGAAGCGCCTGAAGCAATACCTGGAAGACGAGTTCGGCGACGAGATCAACTTCGAGTTCAGCTGACGCGGGATCGCGGTCAGCTGAACGAACGCACCAGGTCGCCGAGGATGCTGGCGCGCAGCGACGTCTGACCTTCTTCGCGGCGCACCAGCCCCGCGGTGTACAGCCGCCCGTCGAGGGGCTGGGTGGGCAGGGGGCCCTTGGCCAGCGCCTCCAGGCGGTCGAAGGTGTCGTCCTCGGCTTGCAGGATCTCGACCGCGGAGCGCACGTCGAGGGCGATGGAGCCGAGCAGACGCCACACCGCCTCCCGGTCGACGAGCAGCTCGGTGAGGCGCGACGAGTCCTGGCCGAGCACGTCGAGGAACGCGGGCACGCCCCCGACGATCTCCACGACGCTCTCGAGCAGCCCGTGGTCGATGGGTCCCGTGCTCTCCACCAGGTTGCCCACGGCCTCGTCGGTGCCGTAGTCGGGCAAGGTGAGGCGGCGGCAGCCCGCGATGTGGAAGTGGTTGGCATCGACCGCGCCAGCGAGGAGCAGGTTGAAGCGGGGCTCCTCGGTGCGCTCGGCGATGTGGTTCTCGAGCACGCTGATCAGGTCGCGGAGGGCCTCGACGTGGATGTGCTCGGCGCCGTGGATCATGAGGCAGCGACGCTGGCCGTGGTCGGCGCGGCGAAGCAGGTCGGTCATCACGTGCCGGAAGCCCCGCCGGCTCACCACCTGCCAGGCCGGACCTTCGAGATCGAGATGGCAGAACTCGGTGATGGCCTGCACCAGCCAGGCCCATGCCTGGTGGGGGGTACGGCCCTCGAGGGGAAGCAGCGACAGGGTGCGACAGAGCACCGACGGCTCGCCGATCATCACGTCGCCGGACAGGTCGTCGAGGAAGCGCCGCGCCTGCGACCAGCGCGGGGTGACGACGGTGGCCGGCTGCATCCTGCGAAGCATGACACGAAGCTGGCGGGCCGCGCGGGCGCGAGGGGCGGACTCGTAGTAGCGCTGATCGGGGTCGAACGCGCCGTTTCGCTTTCCACGGAGGAGGATCAGACGACGGTCGAGGCGTTGCTGGATCATGGTGGGTCCCAGGTTGCGCGGGGAGCGCGAGGAGGAGGGAGGGGGGGGAGGGAGCGCGCCGGGGAAGCGCCCCGCGAGGGTACGTCGCCGGGGTTGTGATGTCAATGACCACCCCTAGAATTCACATCAGGTGTGGTGGCAGGTGGGCCGGACCGTGTGAGGATGGGGCGTGAGCACCCTCGCCCTGCCGAGCGCCAACTCGCCCCAGCTCGTCGCCCGACTCGTCGAAGCGCTCGCCCGTGGCGTGCGGTCGAGCCGTGGTCTGCAGGAGACCCTGTCCCTGCAGGCACAGACCGTGCGCGCCTATCTCCATGCGGCCCAGTGGCTCGGGTTCGTCGACCACGACGGCGATCCCGTGCTCACCCCGCTGGGGCTGGCCTACGCCTATGCGGGCCGGCAGCGCGCGCATCTGTACGCCCGCGCCGTGTGGTCCATTCCCGTGGCGGCCGAGCTGCTGGTGGGCGGTGACGGGCGCCTTCCCGAGCTCGATGCCGTGCAGCGCGCGGTGGCACGGGCCGAGCCCGACCTCGCGGGCGCGACGCTGCAGCGCAAGGCATCGGCGGTGCGGTCGCTGCTCGCCCCGGTGGTGGGGCGTCCCCGTCCCCGGGCGAGCGACGAGGTGGTGCTGCAGCTCGGTCTCCCGCTCACCCACGCAGCCACCGCGACCCCGCCGCCGCGGCTGGGGCCCTTGGGAGGCGGTGAGTACGACCCAGACGCCTATCGCTTCGTTCTGTCCTGCCTGCTCGACTTCGGCGAGCTCACCCTGGGCCACGTGCGGCGTCTGCTCGATCTGGCCCAGGCCCCCGAGCTGCCCATCGGCGGCTGTGTCGACATGGCCGTGAGCCGCGGCGACGCGGCCCGGGTGGGCGACCGCCTGGTGGCGACGGCCGACGCCGTGCTCCGGCGGGATCTGGTCGACGCGACGCCCTCGGTGATGCTCTCCGACCCGCTCTACCGGGCCTACCTCGACGACGCGGTCGCCGCCGAGCACGACCGGCGGGCGGCCACCCGTCGCGATGCCGCGGCGCCGCGGTTCCGGGCGTGGGACCGGAGGCTGTTCGGTCACCGCCTGCGCCCCGAGCACATCGCCGCCGACCTGGAGCGGGTGCTGATGGACCGTCCGCTCACGGCCTACCCCGTGGCCGGGTCCACGCGGCCCCCTCCCGCCCCCGTCGAGGAACCCTTCCTCGACATCTGGGAACGGCCGGGGCTCTACGTCTGTCTGCCGCCCACGCTCGCCCAGCTCCAGGGCGGGCTCCCGGCGGTGAACCGGGTGCTGGCCAAGGCCCGCCGCGGGGTGGTGGGCATGCCGGACCTCTCCGATCGGCCCACGGTGCATCACGGGGCCATCCTGCATCCCGGGGAGCCCCTGCCCCGCAGCGTCCCCGACGCGCGCACCCTGCGCTTGCGGGTGCTCATGCACGTTCCCTACCTCGCGCTGCTCGCCGCGCTGCTGTGGCTGCATCGGCTGGGGCCGGGCACGTTCGAGGTGAAGGAGGCGAAGCAGGGCTGGCGGGTGCGGGTGCATCGCCGCGACCGAGGCGACCTGCTGGCGGTGCTCGACCGCGTGGCGACCCACCGGGGCTGGCACCCGTGCCGTCGGGTGGAGGGCGGCCTGCCAGCCCCCATCCTGGTGGCCATCGCGGAGGTGCTCGGGGTGGCTTCGGTGGTGGGCAAGCGCCTCGTGCTCGCCGAGCGCCTGTTCTACCAGCTCGACGCCGAGCCCGAGGAGCTGGAGGTGGCGGCCCGCCTGCGGCCGCTGGCCGAGGCGGTGGCCGCGGCGCTCGAAGAAGTAGACGGAGACGAGGCTCCGTGAGCCGGCTGTTCGTCTACGGCACGCTGCAGTCCGGGCAGCCCCAGGGGGCGCTGCTCGCGGCGTGTTCCCGGGTGCCCGCGTCGACCCGAGGCCAGCTCTACGCCCTGCCCGCCGGCTACCCCGCCCTGGTTCCCGGTGGCACCGACCAGGTGTTCGGCCAGCTCGTCGAGCCGGTCGACGAGCGACTCCTCGGCGTGCTCGACCACTACGAGGGGGTGGCCGAGGGGCTGTACCGCCGGGTGGAGGTGGAGGTCGACGTCGGCCTGCGCCGGCAGGTCGCGTGGACCTACGTGATGGACCACCCCGAGAGCCGGGGGGGGCTGCGTCTGCCCGACGGGCGCTGGCGCGGAGTGGTTCGGCGCTGACGAGACAGATGCCGGGAGGTGGGCGGCCCTGTCGATCACCCTGCGGCAAAACTGTCCCCGTGGGGTAGCATCGGCCCATGACGGACATCGAGACCCCGCGCCTCCTCGGCGAGTCCCCCGCGCTGGCACGCCTGCGTCGCCGCCTCGTGCAGGTGGCCGACAAGCCCCTGCCGGTGCTCCTGACCGGAGAGACGGGTACGGGCAAGGAGGTGTGCGCACGCACGCTGCACGACCTGTCTGGCCGCCCGGGGCCGTTCATCCCGGTCGACTGCGCCGCCTTGTCGAGCAGCCTGGTGGAGACCGAGCTGTTCGGGCACGAGCGCGGCGCCTTCACCGGTGCGTCCACCCGCCGGGAGGGGCTCGTCTATGCCGCGCGCGGCGGCACCTTCTTCCTCGACGAGGTGGGCGAGCTGCCGATGCAGACCCAGACGCGCCTGCTTCGGCTGCTCGAGCAGGGCACCTACCGACCGGTGGGCGATCAGCGGGAGCGCAAGGCCGACCTCAGGGTGGTGGCCGCCACGTGGCGCGACCTGCGCCAGGGCGTGGCGGAGGGCACCTTCCGAGAAGACCTCTACCACCGGCTGAGCATCGTCGAGCTCCGCTTGCCCAGTCTCAGGGAGCGCCTCGACGATCTCGACCTGCTGTTCGATCACTTCATGGCCGAGGCGTCCGATCGCGCCGGTCGCATGCCCCCCGTGCTCGATCCCAACGTGCGCGTACACCTTCGGCGCTGGCCCTGGCCGGGCAACATCCGCGAGCTGCGGAACGTCGCCTCCTACGTCGCAGCGATGACCCCCGGGGGCCGGGTGCGGATGGAGGATCTTCCTCCGACCCTCCTACGCCCCCCGCCGGAGGTTCCCGACGCGCGGGTCGGGGTGGCTGCCACCACCGCCGACGACGTGCGGATCGATCTGCCCTACATGGACGCGCGCCGCCTGTTCCTCGACGACTTCCAGCAGCGATATGTCGCTGCGATCCTGGAGGCCCACGACGGAAACGTGAGCGCCGCCGCGCGCGCCGCCGGGATGGATCGCCGGTCGATCCAGCGCATCCTCAAGCGTGCCTCCGTGGCGGGGCTGGAGGACTGACGCCAGCCCTGGTAGAAGGGTCGGCTAGGGCGTACCGCCGCGGGGACCGAACAGCACATGCCCGAGATCACATCCGTCATCGACGTCGACCCCAGTCGCAAGCAGCTACATCTGCGGCGCATCGGTCTGCGTGTGGTCGACGGGCCCGACGAGGGCAACTACGCCGAGTTCGACCACGACGTGGTGCGGATCGGCGCCGCCGATGGCAACCACTTCATCCTCACCGACACCACCGTGAGCCGCCGCCACGCCGAGATCACGCGCACGCCCGACGGCATCGTGCTGCGCGATCTCGGCTCCACCAACGGCACCTTCCTCGGCGCGGTTCGGATCCGCGAGGTGTTTCTCGGCGAGAACCGCACGTTCCGCGTCGGCAAGACCGAGATGGAGTTCACGGTCCTCGACGAGGTGGTCGACATCGTGCCGGCCGAGTCCACCCGGTTCGAGGGCATGGTGGGCGCCTCCGTGGCCATGCGCGAGACCTTCGCCGTGCTCGAGCGGGTCGGGCGCACCGAGCTCACCGTGCTCGTCACGGGAGAGACGGGCACCGGCAAGGAGCTGGTGAGCCGGGCCATCCACCAGCGCTCGCCGCGCCACGGTGGGCCCTTCGTGGTGTTCGACTGCGGGGCCGTGGCCCGCAACCTGATCGAGAGCGAGCTGTTCGGCCACGAGCGCGGAGCCTTCACGGGCGCGGTCGCGAGCCGTGCGGGGGTCTTCGAGCAGGCGCACGGCGGCACCATCTTCCTCGACGAGCTCGGTGAGCTCCCCATCGAGCTGCAGCCTGCCTTGCTCCGCGTGCTCGAGCAGCGGGAGGTGCGCCGGGTCGGCGATCGGCGCGTGCGCTCGGTCGACGTGCGGGTGGTGGCCGCCACCAACCGGGATCTCCAGCAGCTGGTGAAAGAGGGCCGCTTCCGCGAAGACCTCTACTACCGGCTCGCCGTGGTCGAGGTCCACCTGCCTCCGCTGCGCGACCGCACCGAAGACTTCGCCCTGCTCGTGGAGCATCTGCTCCACACGGCGTCGTTCGACCACAGCGTGCGGGGAATCGCCCCCGATGTGGAGCAGCTGTTCCGGGCCTACCACTGGCCGGGGAACGTGCGGGAGCTGCGCAACACGCTGCTGCGCGCGATCCCGTTCTGTGAGGGCGACCTCATCGACATGCAGGCTCTCCCCGAGGCGCTCCTCGAGGCGCCGATGGCCAGTGGCGACCCGGAGGAGGAAGAGGTCGACGCCCTCCCGCTGCCCGCCTCCGACCTCTCGCTCCGCGAGGCCAAAGACCGCCTCATCCAGGCCTTCGAACGACGGTATCTCGAAGACCTCCTCGAGCGCTGCGACGGCAACCTGTCGAAGGCCGCCCGCGACGCAGGGGTGGATCGCAAGACCATCTCGCGGATGCTCAAGCGGCACGGAATCCGCCCCTGACGGTGTGAGTGAACGGGGCCTCCCTGTGTGTTGATTGGTGGGGAGGGGTCTGCTACCGTCCACCGACGCGAGACACCCTGGCTCGCAAGGGAGCGACGACCGATGAGCACCGCCGCCGACGACCGCCTCGACGCGGTCACGCAGGACCTCCATCGAGCCCTGGAGGTGCGTTTCGGCGACCTCCTGGGAACCGTGCGAGCCGCAGAGACCCTGGGCCGCCAGATCCAGTCCATGGACGACGAGATCCGACGCGTGGCCGACCGTTCCTCCCGCGCCCGCGCCGGCGGCGACGAGGAGCGCGCGAGCACCCTCGACGCCGAGCTCGCCGATCTTCGGGCGATGCGCGATCAGCAGGTCGACGACCTCGCGACGCTGGCGAGCGCTCTCCATGGGTGATGTCGAACAGCTGCTGCACGAGCTGGCGGCCACGGAGACGTGGCTGCGGGTCCAGGCGGCGCGACTGGTGCCCTGGTCGTCGATGATCGCCATCGAGCGACGCGCGGCAGCACGCTGCGCCGAGCTTCTGGGGGCCGACGCGGTCGAGCCGGTGGGGCTCGCAGCGCTCGACGAGTCCACCGACGAGGTCACCGCGCCCGTGCAGGTCGACGAGCTGGAGGAGCTCGACGAGCTGGAGGAGCTCGAGGAGCTCGACGGCGACGCGCTGGTGGCTGCGGGCGCGGCAGCCGCCGTCGCTGCGGGCGCCGTGGCGGCATCGATGGCCGACGACGAAGAAGACGTGGGCGACGAGTCGACGCACGTCCCGGGCGATGAGCGTGAGCCATCCTACGTCGTGGAAGACGACACGCCGATCGACGGGCTGCCCGAGCTGTCGGCGGAGTACATCGACGAAGACGAGCCCACGCTCACCTCCGAGGAGCTCGCCATGGGCGGCGACACGCCGTCCTACGTGGTGGAAGAGGAGTCGCCGTCGTACGTCGAAGAAACCGGCGACGATCAGCCATCCTACGTGTCGCAGGACGACGACCAGCCGTCCTACGTGTCGCAGGACGACGACCAGCCGTCCTACGTGTCCCACGACGACGACCAGCCGTCCTACGTGTCCCACGACGACGACCAGCCGTCCTACGTGTCGCAGGACGATGACCAGCCGTCCTACGTGTCTCACGACGACGACCAGCCGTCCTACGTGTCCCACGACGACGACCAGCCCTCCTATGTGTCGCAGGACGACGACCAGCCGTCCTATGTGTCGCACGACGACGCCGTGTCGCCCGACGAGGAGCCCACCTACGTCCTCAGCAGCGACGACGTCGCCGCCGCCGAGGGCGATGGCGGGTCCGACACCTCGTTCTCCGACGTGGGCGAAGACGCCCTCGTCACCATCGAAGAGGGAGCCGACGAGATCCTGGGTGATGCGCTCAGCAGCGACGAAGTCGAGCTCGATCTCGGCGACGAGGTCGAAGAGGTCGAGTCGTTCGACCTGATGCCCGACCTCGAGGAGGAAGAGGAAGACGGCCTGGCCGCCCTCGACGAAGAGGTCACCATGGTGGCCGGGATGGACATCGACCCGCCCTCGTCGGATCTGGAAGACACCGACGACGACCCCTCGGAAGACGAGGTGGTGATGAACAGCGGGGTGGGCACGCCGGTGGCCACCGCGGCGGCGCCACGGGTGGCTGCGGCGGCGCCGCGGGTGACGGCCGGCCTGTACGGCAACCCGTCGGTGCCCACCATTCGCGAGGGCAACGACCCGGTGCCGCAAGCCGCGGCGGTGCAGCTCAACGCCGCCGGAACCGGCGGCCGGATGCTGGGGCTCGAAGAAGAGAACGAGCCCATCGCGATCGGGGCTGCCGAAGACTACGGCGAGGACGAGGGCGACTTCGGTGGCGACGGGCTGTCGGTGTCGCTGCAGGAGTACGAAGAGGAAGAAGAGGAAGAAGAGGAGGAGCTGGAGCTCGAGATCGAAGAGCCGCCTCCGCCGCCCCCCGAGCCGGTCGGGCCGAGCCCCGAAGAGGTCCGCGCGCAGTTCCAGGCCGCCCAGGCCGCCGCCGAGCAGGGCCAGCTGCAGGAGGCTGCCGACATGTTCTCCGACGTGATCGACTCCGATCCCGATCACGTCGACGCCCACGTCGGACGCGGGCGGCTCTACCTCGATCTCGGCGACTACTCCCGCGCCATGAGCGACTTCATGGTCGCCGAGGAGATCGACGAGCAGAACCCGGAGCCGCAGGTGGCCATCGGCGACCTCTACTTCCACCGCAAGGACTACCGAAAGGCCATCGACTACTTCAACGCGGCCCTCGAGATGTCCCCCAACCACGCCATGGCGCACTGTCGGCGAGGCATCAGCCACTACTACCGGAAGAACTACGGCGAGGCGCTGAAAGACCTCGAGCGGGCGAACAAGCTCGATCCCGACATCCCGAACATCAGCTCGTTCATCTCGATGGCCAAGCGGAAGGCCAAGCGCCGCTGACGATCGCCCTGCGCAGAGCGCCCACGCCTCGGTCGACCTCCGGCCGGGGCGTCGTCGCTCAGAGGCCTGAGTGCGAAGTGGGTTTCGCACCTGGCGGGCTCGGGTGCGTGGCAGGCTTCGCGCCTGAGTCCTCGCGAAACGGAGAAACCATGACAATCCGGCGAATCGCGGTGGCATGGCCATTGCAGCTGCGGGCACCGACCCATCACTGACCCTGGACGGACGATGCTCGCCACCCACTCCACCGCTTCTACGCAGCTCCTCGACCACCGGAACAAGGCCGTCGCCAAGTCGTTCTACCGCCAGCTGCGCGGCGAGGGCTTCTCCCACGAGCAGATCATCGAGCTGTGGGCCACCCTGCTCGACCTCGTGACAGAAGACATGAAGGGCCGTCGCGACGAGTCGTGATGCACCCCGGCGCGTGGTCGGTGTAGACTCGCCCCCTTGACCCACGGGGGTGCAATGAGCCTGGACGAGCACGCGCGAAATGGTCTTCGCGCCATCGAAGAGCAGCGGTACGACGACGCCATCGCTGCGTTCAAGGGTGCGCTGGAGATCGCTCCGGATCGTCCGGACATGAACAACGCCCTGGGCATGGCCTACCTGCACCGTGGCGACGCCGGCAACGCCATCCCCCACCTCGAGAAGGCGGTGGAGCTCGCCGACGGGTTCGGTGGCGCAGAGCACGATGGCATGCGCCGCGAGATGAACATGACGCTGGCCACGGCCTACCAGCTGATGGACCGAGTGCCCCAGGCGCGGGCTCAGCTCGAGCGGGTGATCGCCCGGTGGCCCGATCATGTCGAGGCCCGGCTGCAGCTCGGGCAGCTGCTGCTGTCCACGTGTCAGCTCCACGACGGGCTCGCCGCCTACAAGGCGGCCTCCGACTACCTCGACAAGGAGCAGCGGGAGGCGGCCGAGGCCCTGGTGGGCAGCGCCGAGGCCTTCCTCGCCTCCGATCACGACGCCGACGTGTTCCTGCAGGGCCACCAAGAGTCCTACGTGCAGTACTTCGACGAGGTGGCCAAGGCGCAGGCCGAGGCGGGCTGGTACGCAGAGGCGGCGCGGATGGCTCGGGGGCCCGACGGTGAGCCCACGCCCATCGTCGCCGATGGGGCGCGGCCCTATGCGCTCACGCGGGTCGACCTGGTGAACCCGAACGACGGCACCGTGTCCGGCGTCTACTCAGAGCAAGAGCCGATGGTGGTGGCGCTGTCGGGCCTCGAGCCGCTCGCTCAGGTGCCGGTGATGCTCCCGTGGGACGGTGGCTGGCCGTTCGAGGTGTGGGTCTGCTCGCGCAGTCCGTGGCACTGGCTCGGGATCACCGTGCAGTTCGCCGAGGCCGCAGGCTCCGAGGAAGCGCTGGTGGAGCGGATCGACGAGCTGATCGGTCAGTGGTACCTGGCTGGCTACAACGGCGAGTACGGCACCGCCGACGCGGGCCGCTTCCACTACATCGGCTATCCCGAGCCCCTCAACCTCACCTCGCTCGGCTACGTCGTCGACCTTGGGCGCGCCCAGTTCTCGGCCATCCCGGCCCTGCTGAACAAGCTGGCCGTGCTGCACGATCGGGCGCCCCTGAAGCGCGTGCTCTTCGGCTACGGACGGCTCCCCGAGTGACCTCCCCTCGCGCGTTGCTGGTCGCGCTGCGCGACCCTCACGACCCGATGTGTGCCCATGAGCGTCGCTGCTTCGCCGAGCGCGCCGACCTTCCCCTCGAACACGTCGTGGTGCACTCGATGACCACCGGCCGCCCCGACAGGGGCAAGCTGAAGCGCTTCGACGCGGTCTTCTTCGGGGGCTCCGGCGCCTACTCGGTGCTCGACGACATCGACTGGATCCATGATGGTCGCGACACCCTCGAGGAGGTGGCCAGCCTGGGCGTCAAGGCGTGGGCGTCGTGCTTCGGCTTCCAGGGGCTCGCCCTGGCGTTGGGGGCGGAGGTGATCCACGACGACGACCTCACCGAGATGGGCTCGACGCTGCTGCGGCTCACCGAGGCGGGGCGTGCCGATCCGGTCCTCGAGGTGCTCCCGTCGCCGTTCTGGGCCCAGGAGGGTCACCACGACCACGTGATGACCCTCCCCGAAGGCGTCGACCTGATGGCGGTGGGCGACAAGGTGCGCATGCAGGCCTTCAAGGTGCACGGGGTGCCCTTCTACGCCTCGCAGTTCCACCCGGAGCTCACGGTGCAGCGCACCGTCGATCGGTTCCGTCACTACCAAGAGCACTACATCGACGAGCACGCCGAGGAAGTGCTCGCCGAGCTACAGAGCGGCGCCGACACCCCCGAGATGGGGCAGGTGCTCGCCCGTCTCGTCAGGCTCTAAGCTCAGTCTTCCGGGTAGTAGTTGACCTGCGCGCCGATCGAGCCGAAGTGGTACTGCCAGTACTGCTGCATGTAGGGAACGCTCGCGCCCACGTTCGTCTCGAGCGGGGCCTCGCCCGGGCGCGACTTCATCTCGGGGAAGAACTTCATGCCGAAGGTGACGACGTTGAAGTTGAACAGGCCCCCGTCGAAGGCGGCATCGGCCTGCACCTGGCGCATGTTGATGTAGGTCTCGGCGAAGAAGCCCACGGTTTCGGAGGCGGCGTAGTAGAAGTTCGCGCCGCCACGGATCCGCGTGCGCAGCCCCGATGAGGTGCTGGTGCCGGACTCGTCGAGCTCGGACCGGATCTCGAGATCGACCCCGCCGTGCAGCTGGGCGTCTAGCTTGCCGAAGCGCTTGCCGATGCCGAGCTGAGGCGCGAGCGCGGGGAAGCCGGGGTTGGTGTTGAAGTGGAAGTCGGGGTTGAAGCTGATGATGGTCTTCGTACGTGGGGACTTCACCAGCGCGAACCGGGGACCGATCTCGATGCTGTAGCCCGAGTAGCGCCGCCGCACGCCGGCGTGGGCCGACACCCGCTGGCCGAACGCGCGCTCGTAGTCGCCGTAGAGGTTGATGTAGTTGGGCAGGCCCCACTCGAAGCCCGCCTGGATCCGGCCGCGGGTGTTCAGCTGACCGAGCCCCATCGCGTGGGCGAAGTCGAGCTCCTTGTCTTGCGCGTCGACCACCGTGTTCGTCTGGGCGGTGGACGGGCCGGTGGGGCGCTTGTTGTACAGCTGGTCTTCCAGCTCCCGCTTGCGGGCCTCGATGCGTTCGCGGAACACGGTCATCGGGTATTGCTGGAGGTACTGGTCCCAGCCGAGCAGCTGCTCGTCGACGGGCATGCGGGCGAGACGATCGGAGGTGGCGCGGTAGATCTGCTCCGAGTCGCCGGTGCCGAGCCGGGGCCCCTGCGGCTGGTCGTCGCCGAGGAGGTCTTCGCCACCCTCCACGGGCTCGACGAACTCCTCGAGCCCCTCCTCGTCTTCTTCGACCGTCAGATCGTCTTCGGTGTCGAGACGCTCGGGGGCTTCCTCCTCTTCTTCCTCTCCTTCGAAGGAGAAGTCGTCTTCGTCTTCCTCCACCTCGAACGTCTGCGCGGAGGCGACGGGGGCGGCGAGCAGCAGCAGGGCGAGGGCGGCGGGCCAGGACCGGGGCATGGGAGGTCTCCAGGCGATACAGGGGGCGACCTTATCTCACCTGCTCCGGAGGGCTCGTCAGGTGGACGCAAGGGATGCCGTTCCGGCTTCGCATCGCCAGGCCGCGGAGGAGGTGCGCCAGCACCTGGTCTGCCTCAGAGGGCGCGGCCTGTTCCTGTCGTCGGCCGACAGCCTTCAGCTGGTCCAGTGGCTCGACGCCGGG
>Ga0213839_1001389_pt1 | contig 15844 bp, 19 predicted proteins | sample SWPATP21_FD_160075 | JGI IMG/M metagenome (GOLD analysis project Ga0213839, IMG submission 160075) | Coastal seawater microbial communities from Marineland, Florida, United States - SWPA TP2 #1 | ecosystem: Environmental > Aquatic > Marine > Coastal | place: USA: Florida | collected 2016-08-14 | reverse complement strand
TTTATTATTTTAAAAAAAATTAATAAATTTTTTTTTTTTTTTTAAAAAAAAATAATTGTGATAATTTAAAAATAAAATTTTTTCGAAACCCATCTCATTTGGGTCGATTAAAATTAACAACTCTAATTGAGTTAAAAACGTTTTCACGAATTCGTAATAAATAATGATACTTAAATTGTAACATGCTAGACAGAATGGGATTTGAACCCATGAATCTTAATTAAAAGAAAAACAACTTTCAAAATTGCCGCTTTGACCGCTCAGCCATCTGCCTTAAAATTACAAAATTATATACTATACACTTAACTACATTAAATGTATATAGCTATATAATTATATAAATAGAACAATAATTCTATAAAGCAAATAGAATTAAGAAAGCCATCATTAACGCAAATAAGGCAATTGCTTCTGTTAAAGCAAATCCTAACATTGCTGTTCTAAATAACTCTTCTCGTAAAGATGGGTTTCGTGAAATACCCATAACTAATGAACCGAAAACAATTCCGATTCCAACTCCTGCTCCTACAACCCCAATTGTTGCAGATCCAGCTCCAATAACTTTTGCTGCTTCAAGTAACATAATTTTTTATAAAATATAATATACTTTTGGGACACACTCATAATATATATTTTTAGTGTACAAGGATTTGAACCCTGGACCATTAAGTTAAAAGCTTACCGCTCTACCCCTGAGCTACACACTATAGACTATGCAATAACCAAAAAAACTATTTTTTTTTTCTAGTTAAAACTCCTCGAGCCGGTTTACCCCACGGTGTTAATGGTAATTTTCCACCATTGGTTCGTCCACCATGTGGATGATCGACAGGATTCATCGCAATTCCTCGAACAGTTGGTCGCCGACCTTTATTTCGTAATCGACCAGCTTTACCATAAACTTGAAATTTATGTTTTGCATTTGAAACATTACCAAAAAAAACTTTCGTATCAGCTAATAATACTTTAAGTAACTGTCCTGAAGGTAACAAAATATGAACATATTTAGTAGTAAATTGTCTAATAATCCCGAATGTACCAGCAGCTTTAATATAAATATTATTTATATTAAACAAAGGCATACCCATAGGAAAATTTTCTATTTTATATTGATGACCAATAAATAATGGGCCACGATCACTGTAAGATCGAATAACATTCCCTACTGTCACATTTGACGCACTTAAAATATAACAAAACTGTTTTGTAACTAAATCCCATAAACCACACAATAATCCAGATTTAATAGAATTTGTATTAATTGAAAAAACTAAATACGGACCTGAATTTAAATTAAAAACAGTTTGTAAATATTTTTTTTTAAATCGCCGGCCACCTTGTCTAAAATTAACAATTCTACCAAAATGATTCCGACCAGCAAAATATTTTTGACGTTTATATAAATTTTTAATATAAATATTTGTTAAAACACTTTTATCAACCAATTGCGTAAATCTTAATGCATTGTTATACGGTTTATAATATTTAAGTTCTAAATTAAAATACACGCAACTTTATTTATATTAATTTAAAATTTTAATAATAAATTCTGATTTTAAACTTGACAATTCAAATCCATATTTATTGTTTTAAATTTATAACATTTAAAAATGACATTTTAACATTTTTTGTATTTTTAATATTTATTGTTTAAATGATTTGTCTAAATTTGTTCAAAAAAAAACCATTTTTGAAATCTATCTATCAACTTCTCCAAAAACAATATCTTGAGTTCCAATTACTGTTACAACATCAGCTAATAAATGATCTTTTACCATAAAATTTAAACCTTGCAAATGATTAAAACCAGGAGCTTTAATTTTACATCTATACGGATAGTTGGTACCATCAGATACTAAATAAATCCCAAACTCCCCTTTTGGTGCTTCAACAGATACATATTGTTCATTTTTTGGTAAAACTAATCCAGTTGAAAAAAATTTAAAATGTTTAATTAATGCTTCCATACTCATTTTAATATCCATTTTTTTTGGTTGCATTATTTTTAATAAATTTAAATTTAATGGTTCTGCTACATTTAAATTACCTAAACATCATTCAATAATTTTTAAACTTTCACGCATTTCTTGCATTCGAACCATATATCGACCATAACAATCACCTAAATCACTAACGCAAACATTAAAATCAATCTCATCGTAAACTTCATATGGTTGGTCTTTTCGAATATCTCAACTTACACCACTACCTCGTACCATTACTCCACTAAATCCTCACTCTAAAGATTCACGAGCTGTAACAATACCAATATTTAATAGTCGTTGTTGTCAAATCCGATTCTCACTTAATAACTCTTCTAACTCATCTAATCTGGTCTCAAAATTTTGAGAAAATTCATAAATATCATCAAACATATACCGTGGAACATCTCATTTAACTCCTGTTGGACAAATATAATTTGCATGCATTCGAGCGCCTGAAACTCGTTCATAAAATTCCATTAATTTTTCTCGTTCTTCAAACGCTCATAAAAACGGAGTCATTGCTCCAACATCCATTGCATGACAACCAACTGCTAATAAATGATTTAAAATTCGAGTTATTTCTAAAAATAGAACTCGTAATATTTGACTTCGTCGACTAATATTTACATTTAAAATTTTTTCAATTACCAATGAATAAGCATGTTCTTGAGCCATCATTGAAACGTAATCTAGTCGATCAAAATATGGTAATCCTTGAATATATAACTTATTTTCTAATAATTTTTCTGTTCCTCGATGTAATAAACCAATATGCGGATCAGCATATACAATTTTTTCACCATCTAACTCTAAAATTAACCGTAAAACACCATGCGCTGCAGGATGCTGCGGACCAAAATTAATAGTAAAATTTTTTAATTTATTTACATTATTCTTATACATAAATAAGCCCAATAGGAATCGAACCTATAACCTCTCCGTTATGAGCGGAATATTCTACCATTGAATTATAGGCTTAGCATATGAAAGGTTATTCATATGGTTTTAATTATTTTAATTTAAATTTGCATTTATTAACTAATCAATACTTCATTCAAAAATTAAATGCAGGAGAAACAGGACTTGAACCCATATTAATGGTTTTGAAGACCATGGTTTTACCTATTAAACTATTCTCCTAATAAAATTTAAACCAAATAATTTTTTATTGTTAATGCTTTTCAAATTATACGTAAATTAATAATTAAATATTTAATGGAATATACCCTCAATAATAAATCATTAATCATAATCCAATTCAAACAACGTCAACAAAATGTCAATATCATGCTGCACATTCAAAACCAACATGTTTTCTATAATTCATGTGGTCAATTGATAAACGCTCTCGCATAATAATTAACATAATACTTCCCATTCCAACATGGAATCCATGAAAACCAGTTGCCATATAAAACACTGATCCAAAAACACCATCTGAAATAGAGAAAGGTGCATCTTGATATTCAACACCTTGTAATAAAATAAAGACAATCCCAACTAAATATACAATATCTAAAGTAACTAAAGTCGTTTCTCGATCATTTTTTAATAATCATTCATGACTAATAGTTAAATAAACTCCAGAAGTTAATAATAATAATGTATTTAAATACGGTAATGATCACGGATCAATGGCTGCTAATTGATACGGTGGTCACATAGCTCCAATTTCAATACTTGGTACTAACGCAGAATGAAAAAAACCTCAAAAGAATGAAAAAAAAAACATTACTTCTGAAACAATAAATAAAATCATTCCCATTTTCATACCACCTTGAACAATTAAAGTATGATGCCCTTCTTCTAAACCTTCTCGAATTACATCTCTAAATCAACCATATAAAGTTAAAATTAATGTAATTAACCCAAGTTTTAAAATAAATGTCCCGTAAGAATACGAATGCATCACCATTGTCCCACCAAAAGTCATAAATAATGCTGAAAATGCAGCGAATATTGGTCACGGACTATGATCAACAATATGAAACAAATGTTTTTCAGTTATAACTCTTATATTACTATTCATTCTACAAAAATAAATTTTACTTAATTTAAAATGAAAAAACTTTTCCTACTTTTAATGTATTGAACTGTCGATTTAAAAAAAAACCTTTTCGTTTATATTTACTCGGGAATTTAAATTGATATACATAATTAATAAATGAATTTACTTTATGTTTAAATACACTATAAAATAAGATTTTTGTTTTTGATAAGAACTTTAATGAAATATGTTTATTTAAAACAATATAAATAAAATGACTTAATCCAATTTTTAATTTAATTAACGATCGTGTTAAAAAAATTCTATACCCAAGACCAACAATATCTAAAATATTAATATGAGGAATATAAAAACTTAAAACTAAATTTTTTAACACCCCCATTTGCATTAAATCACCTTGAGCATACATAAAAGTAGAACTAAGTACATTTTTTGATTGGGTTAATCAATAATAATAAACTACTTTATTATCTAACAAAAAACTTCGTAAATTTTTATTATAATATACATCCAAATATTTATTAATAGCAATTTTATACATTTTTCAATATTAAACTAATTAATTTAAAACTAAGATTCATACAATGAATATTTTTAAATATAAAATAATTATACGACATTTAATAATAAAAACAAACCACCAATGCCATAACCAACTGGTTAAACCAGTTATCAGCTCTGCGGTTTGAACATTCAAACGTCCACAAACTACACGAATTACATCATATTATGCACCATATTTATTATCATACTATTTATGAAACCTATTATTTACATTTAAGCCTAATGCACAAAAAATTTATATTACTAAAATGAACACAAACCTAAACATACTCCAACTATTAAACTTTACTACTAATTACCAAACTTTATCATTAATTTGATTAAATCAGTTTTATACACAAATTTACAAAAACTACACATCAAATTTAACCCCATTATTATTATTATCTAATATATATAATAATAATACTAATAATATTAATAAATTAAATTTTGCTATTAATTTAAATGCAAAATTTAATTTAAAGAAATTATTTTGATTTGATAAAACAATATCAATCAAATCAAAATATTTTTATTCTAAATTAAATTTAATTTAAAAAAATAATTATTATTTATTATTCATACCATTTAGTTTTAGTAAAACTAAAAGGTATGAATATAATAATATATTAATATTAATATTAATATTAATATTAATATTAATATTATATATAATAAATAACAACCTTTTTACGACGTAATTTTTTAAGACGACACCCATTATACGGGGTTAATGGATTTATTTTTAAATAAAAATTTGTAAATGTTTTAAAATATGATAAAACAGTTTTTATTAAATTTGTTGTAATTGAATTATGCATAAGTTCAATAATTAAGTTTAGTTTTTTTAATGGAAGTTTTATTAAAATTTGCTTAATTAATTGTAATAATTCTAATAAAAAAAATGAACTGATTAATGATTTGTTTTTAAAAAATTGTAATGTTGATAAATTATAATGTTTAATTAATTTTGTTTTATTATAGTAGGTAAATATAATTGATAAGTATAAGTTATTTAATACTGGTTTAATTTTGAATACTAACTGTGGTTTTTTAGCATGAGTAATTCAATTATAAAAAATAAAATTTTTTTTTATAGTTTTTAAATTATAAGAATATTTTTTTGTATTTATCTTATATCGGTAGTCTAAAAAAGTTAATTTTGGTTTTCTTATTAGCATTCGTAGATTAATATTTTAAATTAAAATTTAGATTTTTGTGCAATTGTTAGTTTATGTCAAACTAGCCCTCCCTTTTCTTCTAAGAAATTTGTTTCAAAAAAACCTGTTAATGGAAAATCCTTTCTTAAAGGATGACCTTCGAAAGCATAATCTGTTAATATTCGTCGTAAATCTGGGTGGTTTTTAAAAAAAATTCCAAATAAATCTCAAATTTCTCGTTCAAATCAATTTGCGTTTATAAAAATTGGTGTTAATGATTCCATTTTTTGTTTTAATGGAATAAAAATTTTAAGATTTAAATATTGTTTATTTGTATAGCTATACAATTGATAAACTAAAGCAAATCGAAAAGTTGTATTAATATAATCAATCCCAACAATTGTTTGTAATGAATTGAATTGGTAATGTATGTTATTTTTAAGAAAATTTAAAATAACTAAAAAATGATTGACGGTTATTAATAATAACTGGTTTGATAAGAATATGGTTGGTAATAAAGATTTAATTTTTTGTAATAACATATATCAAAGATGGGATTCGAACCCATAAGTGTTAGAGCCTAAATCTAATGTGTTTACCAATTTCACCACTTTGACTATTGATTGAAGAAGGTAGGATTTGAACCTACGCGTATTATAAAAATAGATGGTTTTACAGACCAGTGCCTTCGACCACTTGGCTACTTCTTCGTAAAAAATGTTAGATTTGATTAGTAATTAATTAATCTAAGGTTATTTTAGATTGTAGATGGAACATTATTATGATCCTGAGCTACAGGTTTTTGTGATATAGAAATATCCATAACAATAAAGAAAACAATTAGTGAAATAACACTAACGATAGAACCAACTGATGCTATAAAATTTCATCCAAAATACCCATCTGGATAATCTGGGATTCGTCGTGGCATTCCTGCTAATCCTAGAAAGTGCATTGGGAAGAATGTTAGATTAACTCCAACAAATAAAATTCAAAAATGAATATACCCACCTAATTCAAAAATTGCTAAACCTGTCATTTTAGGGAATCAATAATAAACTCCTGTAAATAATGCAAATAAAGCTCCCATTGATAAAACATAATGGAAATGTGCAACAACATAATATGTATCATGTAATGCTACGTCTAATCCTGCATTTGCTAATGCAACACCTGTTACTCCGCCAATAGTAAATAAGAAAATAAATCCTAATGAAAAATAACCAACAGTGTTTAATCGGATATTACCACCTCATAAAGTTGCTAATCAACTAAAAACTTTAATTCCAGTTGGAACAGCAATAATCATTGTAGCAGCAGTAAAGTATGCTCGAGTATCAACATCTAAACCAGCAGTATACATGTGGTGTGCTCAAACAATAAAGCCTAAAAATCCAATACTTATCATAGCATAGACCATACCTAAATAACCAAAAATATGTTTTTTCGCAGTACTCATAATAGTTTGACTAATAATTCCAAAACCTGGAATAATAATAATATAAACTTCTGGATGACCAAAAAATCAAAATAAATGTTGGTATAAGACAGGGTCTCCTCCTCCTGCGGGATCGTAGAATGAGGTATTAAAATTTCGATCAGTTAATAACATAGTAATACCACCTGCTAAAACTGGTAATGATAATAATAATAAAAATGCTGTAATAAAAACAGCTCATGCAAATAAAGGTAATCTATAAAATGTCATACCAATAGCTCGCATATTTAAAACGGTTGTAATAAAATTCATTGCTCCTAATAAAGATGATGCGCCAGCTAAATGTAAACTAAAGATTGCTAAATCAACAGAAGGGCCAGAATGAGCTTCAATAGCTGATAATGGCGGATAAACTGTTCATCCTGTTCCGGGTCCACCTTCAATTGTTGCAGAAACAATTAATAAAAATAATGATGGTGGTAATAATCAAAATGAGATATTATTCATTCGTGGGAATGCCATATCTGGAGCTCCAATTAAAATTGGAACAAATCAGTTTCCAAAACCACCTATTAAAATAGGCATAACTAGAAAAAAAATCATTAAGAAAGCATGTCCTGTAATAATAACATTATACAATTGATGATTTCCTAATAAAATTTGATTTCCTGGTGCAGCTAATTCTAATCTGATAACAGTTGACATCGCTGTACCTAAAATCCCTGAAAATGCACCAAAGATGATATATAACGTTCCAATATCTTTATGATTGGTTGAAAATAATCATCGATTAATACTTGTAAAGTTTAAATTATTTAAATTTAAATTCATTATTAAAATTTACATTACTTTTAAATTAAAGTGATTGTATATAGATTATGTATTTATATGCTTGTTAAAAATTACATTAAATAATCTTTTTATTCTATTAAATAATAGTTTATTTAATTGGAAAAGCTACTATAAATCAAATAATTGTGGCTAAGGCTGCAAATTCAATCATTAAATTGTATATTTTTTTTAATTTAATTTAAAAGTTAAATTATAATTTGTAAATCAGATTCATGTTAAAAAATTTGTAAAAAAAAAAGTAAATAATGTTTTATAAGTTGTTTGAAAGGTATGCCAATTACTTGGTTTAATTAAATATTGATTTAACGTTAATAATCCATAAATATTAGTAATAATAGTTTTATAGTTTAATGGTTTAAATCATAAAAATATTGTATTTGTAATATTTAAGAATGTTAATAATTGATTATTAGTTTTAAATTTGTCTTTAAATTGGATGTTTAATTGTCGTTTAGTATATTTGGTAAATGTTTGTTTAATAAAGGTTGGTTTTTGAATAGTAATAGCATGATTGTAGGTTAAATTTAAATGATAAAATTTTATTAAATAAATAAAATTATTAATTAAATAAAAAGTTAATCAATTTTTGAAAATTGAATATAAATATTGTTCTGATATTGATAACATATGTACTTACTATCGGACTTGAACCGATACTTTTAAAAAAAAAAACAGATTTTAAGTCTGTCGCGTCTACCAGTTCCGCCAAGTAAGTTAGGATCGTAAATTTTATTTAAGTTTTTTTTTGCCATATTTACTTCGTGAAGAAATTCTAGAAACAACTGGCTCTAAATCATATTTACCTCGAATTAATTGATATTTCATTCCAGGTAAATCTGTTGGGTGTCCTCCTCGGCCTCTAATTAAAACAATTGAATATTCTTTTAAATTATGATCAATTCCTGGAATATGAATATCTAACATATAATTTGTTAAAATTCGTACTTTAGCAACGTTTCGTCGAGCTGAGTTTGGTTTTCTAGGTGATTTAGTAAAAATTTTCATACAAACTCCTCGTTTATGAGGTTGGCCTAATAAACCCGGTGAAAATTTTGATCGATATTGTAGTTGACGTTTTTTTTTTAATAGTTGTCTTAAAGTTGTCATTTTATAGTAAATTAAATTAATTTAAAAAATTAAGTTGTAATTTTAAATAATAAAATTCCTGCATTATTTTTATTATACGGATGAATTTGGATTCCATTAGGGTTGGTATAAATTAAACTTTGAAAAATATTTAATGAATTATTTAAATATTTTTTTTTAATATTAAATTGATAAGTTGGTTTTGTTAAAAGTTTATATTTAAATGTATTGGTATTTGAAATGTAAATTCGTAATGTTAGATTGTTATTTAAATAAAAATACTTATATGATAAGATATATCCATAATGATATAAAATATATAAAATATTATTTACAAATTGTTGTTGTTTAGTATTTTTAAAAATAATTTCTAAAATTTGTTTTTTATTTGTGGTTAAATTATTTAATTTATTTAAAAGTAGAACAATAAATTTCATTTACTAAATTTATAATTTTAATTAAATTAAATTTAATATAAAAATAATAATAAAATATGAGAAATAAAATAAAGTATTAATCATACCAATTCCAATATACGGATCTTCTGCAGGATTTGCTCCAATTCATCCTAATATTAAAAAAATAAAGAAAAATAAATAAAAAACAATACTTAAAATATAATTAAAATTATTTGATTTATAATATTGTTTATATAAAAAAATTAATAATGCTAAACTAACAATAGCTGCAAACATGGCAATAACACCTCCTAATTTATTAGGGATTGATCGTAATATAGCATAAAATGGTAAAAAATATCATTCTGGAACAATATGTGGTGGTGTAACTAAAGGATTTGCCGGTATATAATTATCTGGATGGCCTAAACTATTAGGAAAAAAGAATACTAATAATCCGAAAAGAAACAACATTCCAAAGAAAGCTAATAAATCTTTTACATATAAATATGGATAAAATCGAATATTATTAGTATAAGTATTTATTCCGCTTGGATTTGTTGAGCCATTTTCATGTAATAAATATAAATGAATAATAACTAAAGCTGTTAAAATAAATGGTAATAAATAATGTAAACTAAAAAATCGATTTAATGTTGCATTATTAACTGAAAAACCACCTCACAATCACTCAACAATTGAATGACCAATTAATGGTATTGCAGAAAACATATTTGTAATAACAGTAACACCTCAAAAACTCATTTGTCCTCAAGGTAATACGTAACCCATGAATGCAATTGCCATCATTAATAAAAAGATTCCTAAACCTGATAATCATAAGTGAGTTCGTGGGTTTGTATAAGAATTAAAATACAAACCTCGAAAAATGTGTAAATATACAAAAATAAAAAAAACTGATGCGCCATTCGCGTGTAAATATCGTAAAATTCATCCATTGTTAACATTTCGCATAATATGTTCTACACTAAAAAAAGCTAAATCAGCATTTGGAACATAGTGCATAACAAGTAAGATTCCTGTAACTAATTGGATTGTTAAACATAAACCTGATAAAGATCCAAAACTTCATAAATAGTTAATATTTATTGGTGTTGGGTAAACTCATAAATGTTTAAAAACTATATTTAATAAATTATTTTTAATAAGTTTAATCATTAAAAATTTTAAGAGATATTTATATTAAATTTTAGTGACTTAAATCAATTGCATCTGCTAAATACATGGTTGATAAAATAATAAAAACGTATGTTTGAATAAATGCAATTGAACTTTCTAATGCAAATAAGAAAAATAAACTGCTAAATGCAATTAAATGTAAAATTAAAAATGATAAATCTTTATGTCCTAATTTCATTAAAGTAAAAACAAATCCACTAACAACTTTTAATAAAGTATGCCCTGCCATCATGTTAGCAAATAACCGAACTGCTAAAGCAATAGGTCGAAATAAGTATGAAATAATTTCAATTGGTACTAAAATTAATCCTAATAAAAATGAAGTTCCTGCTGGAAAAAAAAAACTAACCATATATAATTTATGAATTAAGGTTGCTAAATAATTTCCTCCAATAAAGATCATTAATGAAATAAATAAAGTAATACTTAATTGTGAAGTAATTGTTGGTGTAAAAGGAATTAATCCAGTTAAATTAGATAAAATAATAAAGAAAAAAATTGTAATTAAAAATGCAAAAAAATGATGACCTTTTGATTTAAAATTATCATGAATTAAAGTACTTAAGAATGTATAACAACCTTCAATAATAAATTGTCAAACATTTGGGAAAAATAAAAAATATTTATTTTTGATTAGTGTGGTTTTTGTTAACACTAAAAAATTAATAAATAATAATGCTAAAATTATTGTGGTATTATTAATTGTAAAATTAATAATTCACGTTCAGTGTGGTTCAAATAAATTAGCAATTTTAATTTTACTTAAATCAAAATAAATAGGGAATATGGGCATAACATTGAATTGTTCTAATGGATTAGAAATAATATATTGATTTTTTAAAAAATTATACATTAAAAATAATAAATTTTTTTAAAATAAAAGAAATGTAAAAAAGATGTTTTTATTAATTGTATTTTTACCGTTATTAAGTTTTTTACAATTATCGTTATTTGGTTATTATTTTGGAAAAAAAGGTAGTAGCTTATTATCAATTTTGTATATTTTTTGTTCTTGATTATTAAGTTTAAATTTATTGTATATTTCATTAGGTCAAGATTTTTTAAGTTTAACTGTATTATCAAAATGATTTCATTTTCATTTATTTTATATTGATTGATCATTTTGTTTAAATAATATTACTATTATTATGTTTTTTGTAGTATTGACAATTTCATTGTTAGTTCATATTTATTCATATGAATATATGAATAGTGATCCGCATTTAATACGATTTATGAGTTATTTATCGTTTTTTACATTTTTTATGTTAATCTTAGTTTCTGGAAACAATTTATTACAATTGTTTATGGGTTGAGAAGGTGTTGGTTTATGTTCATATTTATTAATTAATTTTTGGTTTACTAGAATTCAAGCAAATAAAGCCGCAATTAAAGCTATGATTTATAATAGAATTGGTGATTTTGGATTAGTTATTGGATTAATGTTATTATTTAAATTGTTTTATAGTTTAAATTATGGAACAATTTTTAATTTAGTTTATTATTATTCTAATATTAATTTTATGTTATTTTCAATTTCAATTAATGCATTAGAATTAATTTGTTTTTGTTTATTTATTGGATCGATGGGTAAATCAGCTCAATTAGGATTACATGCGTGATTACCTGATGCTATGGAAGGACCAACTCCAGTGTCAGCTTTAATTCATGCTGCAACCATGGTAACTGCTGGTGTATTTTTATTAGTTAAAATGTCTATTGTATTTGAATGTACAAATTTTGTTTTAACATTTATTAGTGTTATTGGTGCTATAACAGCATTTTTTGCTGCAACTGTTGGTTTAGTTCAAAATGATTTAAAAAAAGTAATTGCTTACTCAACATGTAGTCAATTAGGATATATGATATTAATTTGTGGATTATCAAATTATAATTTAGGAATGTTTCATTTATTTAATCATGCTTTTTTTAAAGCTTTATTATTTTTAACTGCTGGTGCAATTATTCATAGTGTTCAAGATGAACAGGATATTCGACGTTTAGGTGGATTAAAGAAATTATTACCTTTATCATATGTTGGTATTGTTATTGGTTCAATGGCATTAATTGGGTTTCCATTTTTAGCTGGATTTTATTCAAAAGATATTATCTTAGAATTTTTATATAGTTCATATACACAAATTGGTCATTTTACGTATGTATTAGGAATTTTGGCTGCGTGTGGTACAACATTCTATTCATTTAGATTATTATATTTAGTTTTTTTAACGAAACCTGCAGGGTATAAAAAAGTTTATTTACAAATACATGAATCAGATATATATATTAGTTTTTCTTTAATTATTTTATCTTTATTTAGTATTTTTGTTGGTTTTATCTTTAAAGATATTTTTTTAGGTTTGGGCCAGTGATTTTGATTAAATTCAATTAATTATAATACTAAAACATTTTTATTTTTTAATTATGAATTTATTTCAAGTAGTATTAAATTAATTCCATTAATATTTTTAATTTTAATTACAAGTATTAGTTATATTTTTTATGTTAATAATAGTAGATTAATTTATAATTTTAAATTAGGATTAAAAACTGTTTATACATATTTAAATAAAAAATGATTTTTTGATAAATTAGTAACTTATAATTTTTCATGAGTTTCATTAAACTTATCTTTACAATCAATGTATTTTCTTGTTGATCGAGGTTTAATTGAAATGGTTGGTGGAACCAATATTTATAAAATCAGTAAACGTATTAGTAGTAATACGGGTTTAGTATTAAATAGTCCATCATTATATCATTTATTATTAGTTATTGGTTTAGTTTTAATTAGTGTAGTAATCTTATATTTAATTTAAAATATTAATATAGTAATTGTATATTTGGAATAAAAGGATTCGAACCTTTGATCATCGTATCAAAAACGACAGCCTTTCCTCTTGGCTATATTCCATATAGCTTGTGTAAATTTTTTATTATAAGAATAAATGAAATTAATTCAATATGTATAAAATAATATAAATAAAAATAAGTTATTAGAATTGGATCATCTGGACTAAAAAATATAATTGTTATCGTAATAATAAATAAATATATTTTTTTATTAAAAAGTATAAATCAATTTATTTTTGTTGGTATTTGTTTTATAATTTTATAACTGTTTAAAGTTAAAATAATATAAAATATTAGTATTAAGAATATTGTATAAAGTTGCCATCATTGTAATAATGTTATGGGTGTTAATTCTAAAATGATTAATAAATTTTGTTTTAAAATTAGTGTTGTTAATAAATTTAGGGTTCCAATAAGTAAAAGAAGATTATAACAATAAAGTAAATAAAAATATTTTAGTCATTTTAAATAAAATGCTTGTAATTGATTATATTTATGTTGATGTAATATTGGTTTTATATATAATAAAATAAATTTATTTATTAAAGGTAAACTACTAAATAAGCTTATTATAATAATTGTTTTTAATTTAATAGTTAAATATAAATATAAATTGGTAAAAATAAAATAATAAAAATGTTTTAAATAAAAAAATAATATTATTAATAATTCGTTATAATAAATATAAATTAATACTTGTATAATTAATATTATATAAATAAATAATTTTATAAACTCTTTTAATTCTATTATATACCAATTTGTTTTTATAGTTGTATTATTCATTTTATAATAAAATGATATTAATTTAAAATAAAAATGGATTAATAATAATTTTTGTTCGTATTTTTAATTTATATTGACATTGTCTTAAAATTTTAAGTACTAAATCATGATTTTGTTTTGTAATTAATGAGAATAGTGGAAATCCAATTTGTGTTTTGCCCATTTCTTTTGAAATTGCACCTTTCCCTCTCCCCATTCGTATTTCAATTGGTTTTTTACTTCAATTATAATGTGAAAAAATATTCATTCGTAACGAATGTTGTTTTTTTAAATTTTTATTAATAATATTGTATAATGTTTTTAATTCATTTGGAGTTATAGGTTTTGATTCTAATGAAATTAATTCATATTGTGCTTGATTTTTTAAATTTAGATGTTGATTTTGTTTTTTTTTTTTAATCATTGCTCGTTGTGTTGGTTTTAATAATGCTTTGGTATATTTCATTTAATATAAATTAATTAAATTAAATATTTAAATTATATGAAATAATTCAAATTTGTAAACCTAAAACTCCATATTTTGTTTTAATAATTTTTTGTTCATATTGTAAATTTGTTTTCATATTAGTTTGGGATGATTTTTTGAATTGTAATGTTAGTTTTTTTTTTCTTCTATTTCCTCGTATTCGTCCCTTTAATTGAATTTTTAATCCTTTAATTTTATTAAATGATTTAAAATAATTTAATAAAGTTTTTAAAATTCTAAAAACTTTTCTACTATTTAATTGTCTTTTTAATAAAAATGTTAAAGATGTTGTTAATTGATTTAAATATTTTCCTGAATTAAATACTAAAAAAAATTGTAAAAAAATATCATATAATATAAATGAGATATTTTTAGTAAAAAAGTATAAATATTTTCTATAAATTTGTTTAATAATTGAAAAAAATTTATTTTTCAATTTTTTTCATTTAAAAGTATGGTTTAATATTTTATATGAAATAATAATATTTAAATTTGGCTTATTTAAATATGATTTTAGTAAAGTAATAATTTTATTATTTAATTGTTGTTGTGTAAGTATTTTTAAATTTAAATTTGTTTGATACATTAGTAATGAAAGAATTGATGGGTATTGTTTGGTTAAAATATTGTAAATATTATAAGGTTTTTTACTAATATTTTTTAATTTATTTTTAATTTTATTTTTTGAAATGTTTGTTTTTTTTTTATATAAAAAAACTTTATTTTTTTTAAATTTTATAATTTTACTATAAAATAAATATGATATAAATAAATTAAATTGAATATATAAAAAATTATGTGTATATTTATATTTAAAAGAATCAATATAAATATTAAATTTTTTGAAAAATGAATTAAAAATTGATTTTAATTTTAAATAGTAATGTAAATTAAATTTTAATGTATAATTATTAGTTAAAAATAATGGTTTATGATACTGTTGTTTTATATTTAAATAAGTTGATTTTTGTGTCATAGTTTAAACTAAATTAAATTAAAATTTTATTTAAGTTTATTAATTTTTTTTAATTTATTAATTTGTCGATTTTTTTTTTTTTTTAAAATT
>Ga0213839_1001384_pt1 | contig 15877 bp, 12 predicted proteins | sample SWPATP21_FD_160075 | JGI IMG/M metagenome (GOLD analysis project Ga0213839, IMG submission 160075) | Coastal seawater microbial communities from Marineland, Florida, United States - SWPA TP2 #1 | ecosystem: Environmental > Aquatic > Marine > Coastal | place: USA: Florida | collected 2016-08-14 | reverse complement strand
GGGCGCCGGCGCAGACGTGGGTGCCGGGGCCGGGGCCGGGGCCGGCGTGGGAGCCGGGAGCGGCGACGGACGAGGAGGATCGACCAGCGGCTCGGGGGGCTGCGGAGGGGGCGGCGACGCGATCGGCGGAGGCGCGGCCGTGCCCGTGTCGACAGGATTCGTCGGGTCGGACGGCTCGACCACCTCCACCTCGGCCACGGGCCCTTCGTCGGGACCGTCGCCCGACTGGGGCCACATCAGCCAAGCCGTGACCCCCGCGAGGATCAGGACCACCGCCGCTGCCAGCCCTCCACCCGTCGCCATCAGCGACAGGCCGCCCACCACCAGTCCCAGCGTCGAGCGGGGCGCGGGCGACGACGCGGGCGGATCGTCGGGGGGAAAGGTGCCCAGGGTGTCGGGAGGGTCCGGGAAGATGCGGGTGGCCTCCATCGTGCCCTCGGTGAGCGTGCGCCCCTCGAGCTCGCCCTGGACGTCGGCCGGGGTGGGCCACTTCCGCTGCCGAGCCCACCTCCCCAAGGATGGCCCGCCCACCTCGTCGGCGAGCAGGTCGCAGCGCCGCGACAGGTCCTCCGCCGTGGGACGCGCCTCGGGGTCGTAGGTGAGACAGTCACGGACCAGCGCGAACAGCTCGGGCACGTCGGCCAGCGCCTCCTCGAGGGGCCCCAGCTTCTTGGCGAGGTAGGTCTCGTAGCGGGTCTGGTCGACCGCGAGCCCCGCGAGCATGGTCACCGGCACGTCGAACACCCGCACGTCGTTGAGACCCTCGGCCAGCGTGGCGCCGAGGCTGAACACATCGGCGGCGGGGTGCACGACCGGCGCGAGGAAGCGCTCTGGCGCCATGAACGGCGGACTGCCGATCATCGTGTCGGTCTTGGTGTGGGCCTCGCGGGTCATCTCGTCGGTGCGGGCGATGCCGAAGTCGAGGAGCTTCGCCACCCCGCGGCGACCGATGCGGATGTTCGAAGGCTTGATGTCGCGGTGCACCATGCGCAGCGGCCCACCGTCGGCCGCCAGCGGGGCCGTCCATGCAGCGTGGAGCGCGCTCGCCACCTGGCCGATCACCTCGAGCAGGGCGCGACGGCCGATGCGCTGCGGGGGGTCGCCGTCCATGCACTCCGCGAGGTCTTCGCCGTCGACGAACTCGGTCACCAGCGCCACCCGCCCCTCGAGCACCACCTGGTCGACCACGTGGAGGATGGCGGGGTGGTCGATGCGGGCCAGGAGCTTGGCCTCGTCGCGCAGCCGCTGCACGGCCTGCCCCCGCGGATCGACGTCGCGGCGGAGCACCTTCACGGCCACCGAGGTGGTGAGTCCACCGGGGCGGTTCATCTCGGCCCGGTACACCTCTCCGAAGCCGCCTCGCCCGAGGCAGGACGTGATGGCGAAGGTGCGCGCGGCCGACACCGACTCGGAGGAGGTGTTCACGGCCCTCATGATGGCACGGGCTCCGCAAGGGGTAGACTCCCGCCATGCCGACGCTGCACTTCCTCCGCGACGATACCGAGCTGTTCGCCCACGTGCTCCGCGGGGGGCGCACGGTGATCGGTCGCTCCGATCGCTGCGACATCGCCCTGCCGTCCGACGCGATCAGCCGGGTGCACTGCACGATCGACCAGCGCCCCGACGGGGCGTGGCTCGTCGACCGCTCCCGGCACGGCACCCCGGTCAACGGCGAGGCCCAGCCCGAGACCCGCCTCTCCGACGGCGACGAGCTGCAGATCGGCCCGTGGACCGCGCGCTACACCACCTCCTCGGCGCCCGGGAGCCGCGACGCCACCGCCACCCTCCCCGCTCGACCCGGCACCTACGAGCAGATCGTCGAGATCCGCGACGACAGCGTGGCCGCCAGCCGGGCCCAGCTGGTCTTCGAGGACGGCGAGCGCGCCGGCGACGCCCTGCTGCTCAAGCAGCCCCGCACCGGCCTCGGAGGCCCCGACTCGTCGATCGTCATCGACCGGCGCCTCCCCCGCGACGCGGTCTACGTGCGCGTGGTCCGTGGGCGCGCGATGCTCGAGCCCGGCCACGGGGCCTGCTTCCTCGACGATCAGCGCGTGCGCACCATCACCCCGGTGCTGCCCGGTGAGCAGATCCGCCTCGGGGACCACCGCTTCCGGATCGAGCCGGTCACGATCGAAGAGCGCAGCCGCCAGCTCGAGGGCTTCGGCGAGATGGTAGGCAGCACGCCCGCGATGCGCAAGCTGTTCGGAGCGATGCACCGGATGGCCGCCCACGACGCGCCGGTGTTGCTCACGGGGGAGTCGGGCACCGGCAAGGAGCTGGCCGCCCGGGCGCTGCACGAGAGCGGGCCGCGGGCCGAGGCGGGCTTCGTCGCCATCAATTGCGCCGCGGTGGCCGAGAACCTGTTCGAGTCGGAGCTGTTCGGTCACGAGAAGGGTGCGTTCACCGGGGCCGACCGGCGGGCCGACGGTGCCTTCCACCGCGCCGACGGCGGCACCCTCTTCCTCGACGAGATCGGGGAGATGCGCATCGACCTGCAGGCGAAGCTGCTGCGCACCCTCGAGAGCGGCGAGGTGCGCCGGGTGGGTGGCCGGCAGCCCAGCTACCCCGACGTCCGCGTGGTCGCGGCCACCAACCGCCACCTGCCCGACATGGTGCGCAAGGGCACGTTCCGCCAAGACCTGTACTACCGACTCGAGGTGCTCACGGTACGCCTGCCCCCGCTGCGGGAGCGCCGCGACGACATCCCGGCCATCGCCCAGGCCCTGCTGCGGCGCAACCACCCCTCGGCCCGCCTGTCGGCCGACGCCATCGACGCGCTGTGCCGCTACGACTGGCCCGGGAACATCCGCGAGCTGCGCAACGTGCTCACCCGGGCCTTCGTGATGACCGGCGATCTGATCGGCCGCGGCGATCTCACCTTCAACCCCTGGGCCTTCGACGGGGCCGACGCTCCGCCACAGCTGCCGCGTCTCGACGACGGCGAAGAAGAAGAGCGCGCCATGATCCTCGAGGCGCTGGCGGCGAACGGGGGCAACCGCACCGCCACCGCACGCTCCCTGGGCATGCCACGAAGCTCGCTGCTCTACCGCATCAAGCGCCTGAAGATCGTCGACCGCACGTAGCGGCCGGCGGGGGGTGAGGGTCAGCCGCCGAGCACGGCGAGGGGCAGAACGAAGGAAGTCCGACAGAAGATGGACGGGCGCAATGGGCACCTCCATCCCAAGGATGGGGCAGGAACCTCCTCGGGCCACGTCACACGGTGTGACATCGGCCTCGGCGGCTCACTCGTCGTCGAGGAAGCGACGCTCGAGGCCCACCCCGCGCGACAGTCCTCGAAGCGGCACCCCGGCCTCCACCAGGCACCGCATCACCGCGGCAGCGACCGCGTCGGGGGCGCCCTCGTCGCGACCACTGCTCCGCACGACGAGCACGCTCCCCTCGCGCTCGATCGTCGCGTCGGGCAGCGCGCGCCGCAGCGGCTCGAGGGCCAGCTCGCCGGGGCCGAGCTCCCATCGGCTCACGGCCGCGGCCCCGGTCACCTCGTCGACGGGGCCCTCCCGCAGGCAGCGCCCGTCGCGCACCATGACGATCCAGTCGCAGAGCCGCTCGATCTCGCCGAGGTTGTGGGAGCTCACCACCAGCGTCTGCTCGCCGCGGAGCGACGCCAGGTTGTCGCGCAGGCTGTAGGCCTGGGCGGGATCGAGGCCGGCGAGCGGCTCGTCGAGGAGCACCAGGGGCGGCGACCCACACAGGGCGGAGGCCACGGCCACGCGGCGGCGCATGCCGTGGGACAGCGTGGCGATCCGCGCGTGGCGACGGTCGCCCAGGCGCACCAGCTCGACGAGGCGGTCGGCTTCCCTTCGGGCCTCGGTGCGGGCCATTCCCTGAAGCCGTCCGAGGTGGGCGAGGAGCTCCACCGGGGTGTGGCGGTCGGGAAGCTCGGCATCCTGAGGAAGCACCCCGAGCTGGCCCTTGAACTCCCCGGCGACGAACGGCCCGCGGCCGAGCACGTCGACCTCGCCCTCGTCGGGGGACAAGAAGCCACAGACGACGCTGAAGGTGGTGGTCTTCCCAGCGCCGTTGGGCCCCACGAAGCCAGCGATGGCGCCGGTGGGGATGGAGAACGTCATCCCGTCGAGGGCCTTGGCGCCGCGCCCGTAGCGCTTCGTGACCTGCCTGAGGGCCAGCGCGGTGCTCACAGGTCTCTCCGGTGGAAGCGCAGGTAGCCGACGGCCAGCGCCCCGAGTCCCAGGGCGCCACAGGCCACCGCCGAGGCCAGCCACCCCGCCCCCGGCGACCACATGTCGCGGATCCAGCCCTGGGGCAGCAGCTGCAGCAGCAGATCGGCCACCACCGGGGCCCGGTCGTCTTCGAGCCAGCGGGCGAAGCCATAGGCCACCCAGCTGCCCGCCGTGGCCCCGATGGCCATCACCCGCGCCCACGCCGACGAGGTGGTGAGCTGCGAGGTGGCCACCCCCACCCCCACGAAGGGGACGGCGAAGGCCCAGGTGCGCAGCGCGTAGTAGGCCAGCCAGCCCGCGAGAGCGCCCGCCGGCACGCCGGTCATCGCCCACATCGTCACGCCCCACATCACCACCGCGCTGGTGGCCGAGGCGAGCGCGGTGAGCAGCAGCTGCCCGACGAACCGCCCGAGCACCAGCTCGATGCGGCTCGTGCGCAGCAGCTCGAAGCGGATGGCCCGGGTGCGGGTGTCGGTGGCGATGCACTCGGCCGAGGCCGAGGCCGCGAAGAAGGGCACCAGCAGGAAGCCAAGCCACAAGAAGAACAGGGCGGGGAGCGGGATGTCGAGCAGCTGACGGGCGAGGTCGCCCGAGCCGGTCATCGCGGTGAGCACCTCGATCAGCTGCTGGCTGTCGAGCAGATCGCTCATCATCGCGCCGGGGGTCTCGGTGCGTGCGACGCCCAGCTGGTCGGCCATGGCGTTCTCGAGCAGGCCGATGAACTCGGCGAACAGGTAGGCGGCCCCCGCGCTGGCCACCCCGTAGAGGACCAGCAGCGCCACGGCGCGCCAGGTGCGCACCGCCCGGAACAGCTCGAACCAGGCCACGAGGGCGACGTCGGTCACTCGAACCCTTCGACGTCGCGGAGCGCCTCGATCACCGAGGCGTCGATGTAGGAGGTGGGGTCGAGCACCTGGTCGTCGAGCTCGGAGGCCACGTCGTCGCCGAGGGTGTCGTAGATGGCGTCTTCGGTGGCGATCATCGTCTCGAGGGTGTCGGCCGCGAACACCATCGCGTCGCGCCTCTCCGGCGGTCGCCCTCCCACCGAGACCGCCGCGAACTCCTCGGCCACCACGGTGAGCTGGGCGTTCATGTCGTCGACCGCCGCCTGGATACGCGCCTCCTGCTCGGGCGTGGGGTCGGCCTGCTCGCGCAGCGCACGCCACGCCTGGCGGTTGCGGAGCTCCATGGCCTCCTTGGCCGCGTCGACCCGCTCGTCGTTGGTGAGCGGGGGCTCGTCGTCGTCATCGTCGCCGTCGACCACGATCACCTCGGGCCCCCCGCTGCCGGTGTCGGCAGGCGGTGGAGCCTCGTCGGGCGGCGGCGGTGGGACCTTAGCTCCCCCCGGGGCCGGCGCCACCGGAGCCTCGGTGCGGGCGCCCCGCAGCATCTCCGACAGACCCTCGGTGAACCGTCCGGAGCGCGGCATCTCCTCCAGCGCGTCGATGCGGGCGCGGAGCAGGCGGTTCTCCGCTCGGGGACCGAGCCCCCCGAGGGCGAGGCCCACCACGAGGCCCACGCCCGCCACGACCACGCGCAGCGCCCACTCACGCGCCATCGGGAGCGTCCTGTGGGGTCCACGCGAGCTCGGGGTGATCGAGCCAGGACTGGAGGATCACCACGGCCGCCTGCTGGTCGATCACCTGCTTGCGCTTGGCCCGCGACGCGCCGGCGGCGATCAGCTGCCGCTCGGCGTCGACCGAGGTGAACCGCTCGTCGACGTAGATCAGCTCCCAGCCCGTGGCCTCGGCCGTGGCCACCCCGATCTGGCGGGCGAGCCGTGCCGAGCGCTGCTCGCTGCCGTCGAGCTCCAGGGGCAGCCCCACCACCACCACGTCGATGACGTGCTCGGCGAGGAGCTCCTGCAGGGCGGCCACGTCGCGACGCACCCCCTTGCGGGCCACCGTGTGCACCGGGGATGCGAGCATCCGCAGCGGATCCGACAGCGCGACCCCGATGGTCTTCGTGCCTACGTCCAAGCCGACGACGCGCCCCAACGGCACCTCCCGCTCCACCATACTCCCCTCGACGGTCGAGGGCTCGCGGCCCATTCCGGCCACCTCAATACCGACCCGGTCATTTTCTGTCCTCCAAAAAACTGGACACGTACAGTGTCTCGGGCTACCATCTGCACACCTGTTCAGGGACCCTTCCTCATGCACACCGCAGAGATCCTCTCCCAGGGCGACGAAGTCGTCACCGGCCAGACCGTCGACACCAACGCGGCCTGGCTCTCCACGCAGCTCACCGGCCTCGGCTACCAGGTGGTGCGCCACACCTCCGTGGGCGACCGTCTCGCCGATCTCGTGCTGCTGTTCCGGGAGATCGGCGCTCGCTCGCAGCTCTGCGTGTGCACCGGGGGCCTCGGTCCCACCGACGACGACCTCACCGCGCAGGCGGTGGCAGAAGCCTTCGCCCGCCCGCTCCAGCTCGACCCCCAGGCCCTGGCAGACCTCGTCGAGAAGTACGAGCGGGCGGGCAGGCAGATGCCCGCGGTCAACGAGCGGCAGGCGATGCTTCCCGAGGGCTCGGTGCGGGTCGACAACCCCTGGGGCACGGCGCCGGGGTTCGCCTTCGACGGAGGCGGCTGCTTCTTCGTCTGCCTGCCCGGCGTGCCCCGTGAGATGAAGGGCATGTTCGACCAGCTGGTCGCGCCGCTCCTCGCCGAGCGCTTCGCCGTGCGGCCCGGCTCTCTGGTCACGCTGCGCACCATCGGCGTGGGCGAGTCCAACCTGCAGCAGCTCATCGGCCCCTTCGACGAGCCCGACGTGGTGCTGTCCTACCGCACGATGCTCTCCGAGAACCACCTCAAGCTCCGCTTCGATCCCGAGGTGGGCGAGGCGCGCATCACCCAGGTGGTCGAGTCCCTGGCCTCGAAGGTCGGCAAGTGGGTGTTCACCATCGAGGGGCTGCAGAGCGTCTCCGAGGCCCTCGCCGTCTTCGACACCAGCGGCGGCAGCCACGTCGAGGTCACCGCCCGGCACCTCGCCGACGGCGGCCACACCCTCGCCACCGCCGAGTCGTGCACCGGCGGTCGCATCGCTGCCGCCTGCACCTCGGTCCCTGGAGCCAGCGCCTGGTTCCTCGACGGCCGGGTCACCTACAGCAACGCCGCCAAGGTGGCGCTGCTGGGCGTCACCTCCGAGGCCCTCGACGCCCACGGCGCCGTGTCCGAGGTGGTGGCGCGGCAGATGGCCGAGGGCGTGCGCACCCGCGCGGGCACCACCTTCGGCATCGGCATCACCGGCATCGCCGGCCCCGGCGGGGGCACCGAGGCCAAGCCCGTGGGAACCGTGCACCTCGCGCTGGCCACCCCCGAGCGCACCCGCCACCGTCTCCTTCGTCTCCCCGGCGATCGGGAGCGCATCCAGCGCCTGGCCGTGGCCAGCGCGCTCGAGCTCCTCCGCCGAACCCTCGTGTCCTGAACGACCATCCGCCTTAGAGCGCCACGTCACAACCCGGAGCCACCCATGTCCAAGAACGATCGCAGCAAGGCCGTCGACGCCGCCATCGCCAGCATCCATCGCCAGTTCGGCAAGGGCGCCATCATGCGGTACGGCGACGCCGAGCTGCCGCAGATCGAGTCCATCTCCACCGGCTCGCTCACGGTCGACATCGCCCTGGGCATCGGTGGCCTCCCCCGCGGCCGCGTGGTCGAGGTCTACGGCGCCGAGGCCAGCGGCAAGACCACCCTCGCCCTGCAGACCATCGCCGAGGCCCAGGCCGCCGGCGGCATCGCCGCGTTCATCGACGCCGAGCACGCCCTCGACGTGAACTACGCCCGCAACCTCGGCGTGAAGGTCGACGAGCTGCTGATCAGCCAGCCCGACTTCGGCGAGCAGGCCATGGAGATCGCCGAGACCCTGGTTCGCTCCGGCGCCATCGACATCGTGGTCATCGACTCGGTCGCGGCCCTCGTGCCCAAGACCGAGCTCGACGGCGACATGGGCGACGTGCAGCCCGGTGCCCAGGCCCGGCTGATGAGCCAGGCGCTCCGCAAGCTCACCGGCGCCATCCACAAGTCCGATGCCACGGTGTTCTTCATCAACCAGATCCGCCACAAGATCGGCGTGATGTTCGGCAGCCCGAAGACCACCTCGGGCGGCAACGCGCTGAAGTTCTACGCCTCGGTGCGCTGCGAGATCACCCGCATCGGCGCGGTGAAGAAGGGCGACGAGATCATCGGCAACCGCACGAAGATCAAGATCACCAAGAACAAGCTCGCGCCGCCCTTCCGTCAGGCCGAGTTCGAGATCTACTACGGCGAGGGCGTCTCGCTCGAGGCCGAGCTGCTCGATCTCGGGGTGCAGGCCGGGGTCGTGCGCAAGAGCGGCTCCTGGTACGCCCGCGGTGACGACCGCCTGGGCCAGGGCAAGGAGAAGAGCCGGCAGTTCCTCATGGAGAACCCGGCCATCGCCCAGGAGATCAAGAACGACATCCTGCGCTTCCACGGCATCGACGTGAAGGAAGACGCGCCGCTCGCGGCCGCTCCCGTCGCCGAGGCCTGATCGCTCGGGCCCTCGGGCCCTCGGGCCCTCACGCGCCCTCGAGCCCTCACGCGGTGGGCAGCCCCGCCACGTCGGGGCGGTCGGCGTCACAGCTCCAGCACGACGCGAAGTTCGGCTCGTTGTCTTCCCCACACACCGCGCAGCGCCAGATGGGGTGCACGAGGGTGGGGCCGAAGAAGCGCTCCACGAGCTCCTCGGCCCGGGCCACGTCGGCACGAGGAACCCACAGCGTGGGCCAGCTCTCGCCGATGGGAATCTCCCCTCGCGCCGAGAGCAGGTCGCCCTGCACGTGCACCACGAGCCCGTTGCGCTCGAGCCAGTGCTTCACGAGGAAGGCATCGGTGGGCCCCGTCGCCTGGTACACCCGCACCAGGCCGCGCTCGTCGCCGGCGCTCACCAGCGGCGCCCAGTGCAGCCCAGCAGATGTCGGAAGCCGTCGAACATGCCGCGTCCTATCCCGATGGCCGGAGGGCCGGTCGCCTCCCCACGGGGTAGACCGTCGCCGTGCCCTCGTCCCTCCTGTCCACCGCCGTGAGCTACGCCGCCCTCGAGCTGAGGCGCACCCTCCGTGATCCACAGGTGCTCGTGTTCCTCGGCTTTCCGGTGGTGCTCTACCCGTCGCTGATCTGGGGAGTGACCGAGCTCGGGCAGCTGGAGCAGGGCCGCTACGATCAGGAGACCTACGTGGTCGCGGCCCCCGCCGACCTGCGCGCGCTGCTCGACGACGAAGAGCGGCTCGAGGTGGTGTCCGAGGGCGACACCGACGCGCTGCAGCAGGGCACGGTCGACGCCTGGCTGTCGTACGAAGCGCCGGCCGACGTGGAGGTTCACCACCTGGAGGCACGTCCTCGCTCGGTTCGGGCCGCCACCGAGGTGAAGCGAGCCATCCGACGTGGCCGCACCGAGGTCCTCACCGAGGAGGTCAGCCAGCGTGGGGGCCCCTCCGACGCCCTCGACGCCTACACCATCGACGACGACTTCCTCGAAGACCGCACCCAGCTCACGTCCTGGATCATCGGCCTGCTCATGGGGGCCATCGGCCCTCTGGCGATGCTGCTCTCCGGGGTCTACCCCGCCATCGACCTGTTCGTCGTGGAGCGGGAGCGCGACACGCTGGAGACGCTGCTGGTGTCGGCGGTGCCGCGCTCGGCGGTGGTGATCGGCAAGCTCGCTGCCTGCACCCTGCTGATGCTCACCGCGTCGCTGGCCAACATGGGCGCGCTCGCCGTCTCCGCCCTGCACGTCACCACCCTGCTCCTCGAGCAAGAGGCCCTCGCGTCGTGGCCACCGCTCGTCACCTGGCCGATGCTCGGGGCCACGCTGGTGTCGGCCGCGCTGCTCTGTGCCTCGGTGCTGATGGCCTCCCTCGTTCCCGCCCGCACCTACAAGGAGGGCGAGTGGATCACCACCACCGTCCTCTTCGGGTCGTTTCCGCTGCTGGGGGTGGCGCTGCTCGGCGTGATGTCGGGCGACACCAACCCGTGGCTGTGGGCCGTGCCCTTCGCCCACACCATCCTCGCCATCGCCCAGGCACCCACGGGCGAGCTGCTGCCCTGGCAGGCGGCCGTGACCGTCGTCACCGACCTCGGGCTCACGGCCGTGCTGCTCGCCGTGCTCTGGCGCACCCCGGGTCCGCAGGGGCTCGTGGCCGGTGCGTGGCGTCCGCCCTGGCTCGACCGCCTCATGGGGAGCTCCTGATGTCTGCCGTGATCGCCGCCCACGACCTCGTCAAGGTCTTCCCCGGCCCCGAGCCGGTGCGCGCCGTCGACGGGCTGAGCTTCGAGGCCCACCGCGGCGAGGTGTTCGGCCTGCTCGGGCCCAACGGCGCCGGAAAGACGACGACGCTACGCATGCTGGTCACCTTGCTCGCCCCCGACGCCGGCACGGCCTCGGTGGCCGGCCACGACGTGGTCACGTCCCCCGACGCGGTGCGCGCCTCGGTGGGCTACCTCGCCACCACCACGGGGGTCTACGGCCGGCTCACGGCCCGCGAGATGATCGAGACCTTCGCCCGCATCCAGGGGGTCGCGGCGCCGGGCAAGCGAGCCGACGAGCTCATCGAGCGCTTCGACCTCGGCGACTACCGCGACCAGCGCTGTGCGCGCCTGTCCACCGGCAACAAGCAGAAGGTGAGCATCGCGCGGGCCATCGTGCACGACCCGCCCGTGCTGGTCCTCGACGAGCCCACCACCGGCCTCGACGTGCTGGTGGCCCAGACGTTCCTGGCCTTCGTCGAGGAGATGCGCGAGGCGGGGAAGTGCGTGGTGTACAGCACCCACATCATGAGCGAGGTCGAGCGGCTCTGCGATCGCATCGCCATCGTGCACAGCGGCAAGGTGCTCGCCACCGGCACCCTCGACGAGCTTCGCGAGCAGACCGGTGAGCACTACCTGGAGGCCGCGTTCATCCGCCTGGTCGAGGGCCGTCGATGAACCGCTTCTGGGCCCTGCTGGCCATGGAGGTGCGGCTGCAGCTGCGCCAGCCGGCCGCGGTGCTGCTGCTGATCGCCCTGCCGCTGCTCCTGGGCCCCGGGGCGATGCTCGCCGGCGAGCAGTGGACGAGCTCCACCGAGGAGGCCACCCGCGGCAGCCCCGACGACGACGACGTGCTGCGCGTGCGGGCCGACGAGCCGTTCGCCTCGTGGGTGCAGTCCGACGATCGGCTGGAGCTGGTCACCGAGGGCGAGGTCACCGACGACGCCACCCTCGACGAGGACGAGGTGTGGGCGGCCGTCGCCGTCGACGGGCGCGAGGTGACGATCACCCGTGATCATCAGCTGGCCAAGTCACGCCAGGTGCGCAAGCGCATCCGCGCCGTAGTGGTTCGCCAGAGCCGCGCCGAACGCGACGCCGCGCTGACGGCCGTCGGCCTCGTCCCCGACGACGAGATCTGGCGACTGCGCGACGTGAGCCACGACGCCGAGGCGGCGCAGGGTGGCCGCGACCTCGGCAAGCTGCTCCCTCCGCTGCTCATGTTCACCCTGCTGCTGGGTGCGGTCTACACGGCCTTCGACGTGATCACCGGCGACAAGGAGCGTCTCACCTCGGAGACCCTGCTCACCACCAGCGCAGCCCGGTCCTCGGTGCTGGCCGCCAAGGCCGTCGTGGTCGCCGGCGCCGCGGTCCTGGCGGGCACGGCGTGGGTGGCGGGAGTGGTGTCCGCCCATGCCCTCGGCATCATGGGCTCGGCCGACGAGCTGCAGCGCGCCCTCGGAGCGCTCTCCCCGGGCACCGTGCTGCTCGTGGAGTGCCTGGTGGTGCTCCTGGGACTGCAGGTGGCGGGCGCGGCGATGGGGGTGGCGTCGTGGGTCGACGACTACCGGTCGGGCTCGATGGTCGCGGGCCCGGTGCTCCTCACCCTGCTCGCCCCCAGCGGGCTGCCGATGATCGACAGCCTCGAGCTGTCGTGGTGGGTGGTGCTCGTGCCCGTCGGCAACGTCACCGTGGCCTTCCGCGACGCACTCGCCGGCGAGCTCACCGCCCTCGGCGGAGGCGCGGTGCTGCTCGTGTCGCTGGGTCAGGCCCTCGGAGCCTTCGCCGTGGGGCATCGCCTGCTCGCCCGCGAAGAGACCTTCACCGGCACCGCCGACGCCGACGGTCGCCGGGGAATGGGGCGGTTCGGACCCGACGCAGCGCTCACCTTCGTCATCGCCATGCTGGTGTTCTGGTTCCTCGGCACCCTCGCGCAGCGGGTCGATCTGGTCGCAGGGCACCTGTTCAGCCAGGCATTGTTCGCGGGCATCGGCGTGGGGGCGGTCGCCTTCTTCGGAGCCCCGTGGGCGCGCCTCCGCCTCGCACGTCCACGCCTCGGCGACGCCGTGGCTTCGGTGCTCGCTGGCATGTGCACGTCGGGGGTGGCGGCCACGCTCTTCTTGCTGCAGGAGCGCCTGCTTCCCGGCGGGATGCGGCTGGGGGAGCAGTTCTCCGAGACCCTCGGCACCGTGGGCGACAGCCTGCCCCTCACCTTGCTGCTGTTCGCGCTGGTTCCCGGTGTGTGCGAGGAGCTGCTCTTCCGGGGCGGCCTGCTGGGGCTCGCCGACCGCGACCTGCCGCCCCTTCCCCGGGTGCTGGTGGTCGCCGCGGCCTTCGCCGTGATGCACCTGTCGGCCTACCGGCTCGTCCCCACGTTCCTCGTGGGGTGCGTGGCCGGTGCCCTGGTGCTCCGCGGTCGGTCGCTGTGGTGCGGCATCCTGCTGCACGTCACCCACAACGCCGTGTCGCTGTCGGGGCCCGCCCTGTTCGACGTGGAAGAGCGCGACCTGATCCCCTCCGACCTGGCGGTGGCGGGCATGCTCGCGTTGGCGCTGGCCGGCCTGGTGGCGCTGGTCGGGCGGGGGCGCTCGGAATAGGCCCCAGGCTGGCGTCGACCCGCTGTCGACCCTGCCGAGGAGGCCGTCGTGACCGCCGATCAGATCCGCTCCGCCTTCCTGTCCTACTTCCAGGGCAAGGCCCACGCGGTGCAGCCCAGCGCCCAGCTCATCCCCCACGGCGACGGCACGCTCTACTTCGTCAACGCCGGGATGGTGCCGTTCAAGAGCTACTTCACCGGCGAAGAAGCCGCGCCGTGGCCGGCCGCCACGTCGGTGCAGAAGTGCCTGCGGGTGTCGGGCAAGCACAACGACCTCGAGAACGTGGGCGTCACCCCGCGCCACCACACCTTCTTCGAGATGCTCGGCAACTTCTCCTTCGGGGACTACTTCAAGGCCGAGGCCATCCCGATGGCGTGGGAGCTGCTCACCGACGTGTGGGGCCTCGACGCCGACCGCCTTTGGGTCACGGTCTACGAAGACGACGACGAGGCCTACGAGCTGTGGCGGAGCATCGGCTTCCCTGCCGCCCGCCTGCAGCGCCTGGGCGCCAAGGACAACTTCTGGTCGATGGGCGACACAGGCCCTTGCGGTCCATGCACCGAGATCCACTACGACCACGGCGCCGCCGTCAGCGACGACGAGCGCGGTCCCGCGGGGGAGAGCGACCGCTACGTCGAGATCTGGAACCTCGTGTTCATGCAGTACGAGGTGAAGTCCAAGGGCGCGCCCCAGCTGCCGCTGCCCAAGCCGAGCATCGACACCGGCATGGGGCTGGAGCGCATCGTCGCCGTCAAGCAGGGAGTGTTCAGCAACTACGACACCGACCTGTTCCAGCCCCTGCTCCATCGCGGCGCCTCGCTCGCCGGCGTGTCCTACGGCGACGACCCCGTGGCCGACACCGCCCTGCGCGTCATCGCCGACCACGCACGCGCCACCGCGTTCCTGGTCAACGACGGCGTGATGCCGGCCAACGAGGGGCGCAACTACGTCCTGCGCCGCATCATGCGCCGCGCGCTGCGCTTCGGCTGGAAGCTCGGCCTCGAGAAGCCCTTCTTCCACCAGATCACCGGCGAGGTGGTCGACCGCTTCCGCGACGCCTACCCCGAGCTCGGCGAGCGCCGCGACTTCATCCACGAGGTGGTGCTCGCCGAGGAGAAGCGCTTCCAGCGCACCCTGCGACGCGGGCTGGTGCTCCTCGACCGCGAGCTCGAGACCGCCAAGGCGGCCCAGGGAATCGTCAGCGGCGACGATGCCTTCAAGCTCTACGACACCTACGGCTTCCCCCTCGACCTCACCCAGCTCATCGCCGCCGAGCAGGGCGTGGGGGTCGACGCCGAGCGCTTCGCGGTGTGCATGGACGACCAGAAGGCCAAGGGGCGCGAAGGGTCGAAGCTCAAGGGCGAGACCGCCGTGGGCGAGCTGTGGAAGCATCTCGCCGACGAGCACGGCGCCACCCGGTTCACCGGCTACACCGAGCTGCACGGCACCGGCCGGGTGCTGGCGCTCGTGCGCCGCGATGGCGACGAGCTGTCGTCGGTGCACCGCCTGGCTCCCGGCGACCATGGGGTGGTGGTGCTCGACCAGACACCCTTCTACGGCGAGTCGGGCGGCCAGGTAGGCGACACCGGAACCCTCGGGGGCGCCGAGGTCACCGACACCACCAAGGCCAGCGGGCTGCACCTCCACCACGTCACCGTCGACGACACCGCCCTCGCCGTGGGCGACGAGGTCGACGGACACGTGGAGAGCCGGGCCCGCGACGCCAGCCGCCGCAACCACACGGCCACCCACCTGCTGCACGCCGCCCTGCGCAACCTGCTCGGTGAGCACGTCACCCAGAAGGGCTCGCTGGTAGGCCCCGACCGCCTGCGCTTCGACTTCAGCCACCACCAGCCCGTCACCCGCGACGAGCTCGACGCCATCGAAGACCAGGTGAACCGCGAGATCCTCGCCAACAAGGCGCTCGAGACCAGCCTCGACGACCTCGCGTCGGCCATGGCCAAGGGCGCCATGGCGCTGTTCGGCGAGAAGTACGACGACGAGGTCCGGGTGGTCACGGTCCCCGGCTACAGCGTGGAGCTGTGCGGCGGCACCCACGTGCACCGCACTGGCGACATCGGCCTGTTCAAGATCCTGAGCGAGTCGGGGGTCGCGGCCGGCGTGCGCCGCCTCGAGGCCCAGACCGGCTTCGGCGCGATGGCCGTCGTACGGGAGCAGGCGCAGACCCTCGCGGCCGCCGCCAAGGCGCTGAAGGCCCCCGCCGATCAGCTGGTGAGTGCGGTGGCGAAGCTGCAGGAGGAGCGCAAGGCCGTCGAGCGCGAGCTCGCGGCGATGAAGCGCGACCTGGCCGCCGCCGCCGCCGGCGATCTCGTCGATCAGGCGCGCGACATCGGGGGCGTGAAGGTGCTCGCCGGGCGCTTCGACGGCGACCTGCGCGAGCAGGCCGACCGCCTCCGCGATCAGCTCGGCACCTCGGTGATCGTGCTCGCCGCCGCCCGTGGGCCGGCCAAGGTGAACCTCATCGTGGCCGCCAGCAAAGACCTCGCGGGGAAGCGCGTGCACTGCGGCAAGGTGATCAAGGAGCTGGCCGGCATGGTGGGCGGCGGCGGCGGCGGGCGTCCCGACATGGCCCAGGCCGGCGGCTCGAAGCCCGATGGCATCGACGTGGCGCTCGAGGCGGCCTACCGAATCGTCGGTGAAGCGCTGGCCTGAAGCACCGCGCACGCTGAGGTGATAGGTCGCGCTCCTTCGAGAGGGAGTGAACATGAACCTGTCCGATCTCAAGTGCATCGTCACCGGAGGAGCCAGCGGCATGGGCCGCACCTTCGCGCTCGAGCTGGCCCGTGGCGGTGCCCAGG